>Ga0070659_100000045_pt1 | contig 101520 bp, 110 predicted proteins | sample KBSC23metaG_FD_64666 | JGI IMG/M metagenome (GOLD analysis project Ga0070659, IMG submission 64666) | Corn rhizosphere microbial communities from Kellogg Biological Station, Michigan, USA - KBS C2-3 metaG | ecosystem: Host-associated > Plants > Roots > Rhizosphere > Soil ... | reverse complement strand
ACCGCGCTCGGCGAGTCCGGTCTTGTCGCAAAGGGCGGCCGAGTCCTGGCGGTGACCGCCGTTGCCGACACGTTCGCCAATGCACGGGCACGGGCCTATCGTGCCGTCGACCAGTTGGATTTTGCCGACGGGTTCCACCGCCGCGACATAGGCTGGCGCGAGCTTGCGAGGGAGCAGGCGTGAGCACGCTCTGGCCTTATTTCTGGCCGCCGATCGGCGCCGGAATCATAGTCGGGGTAATCGCCGGGCTGGTCGCCTTTCGCAGACGTCCCATCCGCAATCTGGTGTTTGCGATCGGCCTCGTGCTGTCCATCGGGCTCGCAGCCTTGTGGCACGGACCGCTCGGCGCTGCAGATCGCTTCGCAAGAGAAGTGAACCTGACGATCCGCTCGGCCCTCATTTACAATGAGATTCCGGAGGTCAGTGGGCATCTGCACCGCGGGCCTTTGACACGCCGAGTGATGCTCTCAGGTCCCGCGGATGACTTCCAACGGTCGGAGCTCATTCGCGTCATGCATGACGTGCCGGGCGTTGGAAGCGCCAGCTGGTCGAACGATGGCGGTGGGACCCCGCTGGTTGCCCAAGGCATCGCCGCGGGCGTGGCGGGCTTCCTTTTGGGTGTCCTGCTCGCTTATCTGATCGACCTACGCCGTCGCTACAACGCACAATGGAATTGGTGAGAAGAGAATGGATCTGATCAGGGAATATTGGTGGTTGATCGTCGTCCTCGTGGCGCTCGTCCTCGCGTTTATCCTGCTTCGGCCAAAGCAGCGGGTGACGCTGACCGACAGCGCGCCGGTTCGCCCGCACATGCAGGACTCCAGGCCCCGGGAGGGCCGCGGAGTTGCAGGCGAAGCCGCCGCCGCGACGACGGACCTTACCGGCGATATCTTCAAGGCGCCGGTTCATCGTGCGCTCGAAGGCGACGTTCCGCGCGACAATCTTTGCATGCTCAAGGGGGTCGGGCCGAAATTCGCGGAGGCGCTTCACTCGGCAGGCTTCTACAGTTTCGATCAGCTAGCGGGCCTCACGCAGGTCGAAATCGAGCGCCTCGACGGCCAGCTTGGCGCCTTCCGCGGGCGCATCACGCGCGACCGGATCGTCGAGCAGTCCGATTATCTCGCGCGCAACGACACCGACGGCTTCGAGCAACGGTTCGGGAAGCTCTAGGAGACGGCCTCGGCCTGGCTTTCGGTCGGCCTTTTCCTCGGTCGTGAAGCGATCAGCTTGTCGATCTTGCGGCCATCCATGTCGACAATCTCGAACAACCAGCCGTCGTGCCGGAATTTCTCCCCGGTCTCGGGGAGATGCTTGAGTACAGACAGCGCAAAGCCCGCAACCGTAGAATAATCGCGGTCTGACGGCATCGCGACTCCGAGGCGGTCCGACAACAGATCGGCGCTCGCCGCGCCCGAGACTAGCCAGCTTCCGTCGTCTCGCTCGACGAGCGGCGGCTCCTCGCCCTGCTCGATGTCGTGAGCGAACGTACCGGCAAGTGCAGCTAAGATGCTACCCGGCGTCACGATACCGTCGAGGTGGCCATATTCGTCATGGACGAGCGCGAGCGGGACGTCGGCAGCGCGCAAGACCGCAAGAGCATCCATCGCGTCCATAAGATCGGGAATGACGGGCGCCTGCCTGCACAGCTGCTTGAGGTCGAGCGGCTGATTCTCCAGCAGCGCTGCGACGACGTCGCGCGTCTGGATGACCCCGACGATATTCTCGATCGAGCCGTCTGCGACGGGAATTCGGGTGTGTGCCGTTTGCAGAAGCGCACTGCGGATCTCCGTCGGGGTCGAATCGACTTCGATCCAGTCGATCTCCGTTCGCGGAGTCATGACCTCGCGCACCGGGCGGTCGGCGAGCCGGACAATCCCGGAAATGATCGCGCGTTCGCTTTCCTCGAGCACGCCGGCTGTTTGCGCCTCGGCAACCACCAGGTGAAGTTCCTCTGCAGTCACCTGGTTCTTGGATTCACGGTCCAGTCCGAAGACCTTGAAGATCAATGCGCTGGACCGGTCGAGCAGCCACACGAATGGCGCAGTCACCTTCGACAGCCATCGCATTGGCTTCGCAACGGCAACCGCAAGCGGTTCCGGCGAACGAAGCGCCAGCTGCTTCGGCACGATCTCTCCGATCACCAGCGAAATGTAGGTGACCAGGACAACGACGAGACCAAAGCCGAGCGTGTGGGCGGTGCCTTGGCTAAAGCCGGCTGCCTCCAGCCGCTCAGCGGCGGGCTCCCCGAGGCTCGCTCCCGAAAAGGCCCCGTTGATGATGGTGATCAGCGTTATTCCGCTCTGGACGGTCGACAGGAAGCGGCCTGGTTCTGCCGCGAGCTCGAGCGCACATTTCGCGCCCGCGCTTCCACTTCGCGCCATCGCCCGAAGCCGGGCTTCGCGCGAGGAGACGATGGCCAGCTCGCTCAGCGCCAGCACGCCGTTCAGCGCGACGAGCGCGAGAAGCAGGAGGACGTCGAGCCAGGGTATGGGGGCTAAATGATCGCTCATGGGCGTGAGAGTTAGAATGTAGCCTCCCGCGACGGGCCTTCACAAGCCATGGGATTCGCCATCGCAACCGGCCATGCTACAGGCGTGTCCGACGCTCGTTCGCGTCGGTTTGGAGGCCGATCAAATGCAATTGCGCCGCAGCCTGAAATTTGTCGCCGTGGGCTGTTCGTTCGCGTTTCTCGCGAGCTGCGAAACCGCGCCGCCACCGCCGACGATGGTCCGGCCGGCGGCGTTCATTCCGCTCGGACTCAATGCCCCTTATCTCTCGTCCGACGTCATCGGCGGTCACAAGATCCGTGTCGCAAAAATGCGGTCCGCCAAGATCAAGCCGCTCTCAGCCGGAGCGGGCCCCGCCTATATGGCGGACCTCGAGCGCGAACTTCGCACCCAGACAGCAGGCATCGGGCTCGACGTGCTTCGGGTGGGCGGCGGGATCGTCATCCGAATCCCGGCCGAGCTGACGTTCGCAGCCGGAAGCACCTCGGTGAAGCCGGAGTTCGACGCGACGCTCCTGGAAATCTCGCGCACCGTGAAGACCCGGAACCAGACTTACGTCGACGTCTTCGCCCACACCGACACCAGCGGTACCGAGCAGGTGAATCAGGTCATCTCCGACAAGCGAGCCGCGGCGGTCGCGACCTATCTAGCCGGCCACGGAGTCGCCAAGGGCCGGATCGCGTCGAAGGGACTGGGCGAAAGCGCGCCGCTCTACAATCCCGAGGCGGACGACACGCAGAAGGCTGCCAACCGCCGTGTCGAGATCCGGCTGCTCCCCTACTCCGGCTAGCGGCGGCTCGCGAAGAAATCCCGGAGCAAGACGGCCGATTCCTCCTCACCGATTCCGGAGAGAACGTCGGGCCGGTGATGACAGGTCGGCTGCGAGAAGATGCGCGGTCCGTGGACCACGCCTCCTCCCTTCGGGTCCTCGGCGCCGAAGCGAAGCGCCTTCATCCGGGCAAGTGCGACAGCCGCAGCGCACATTGCGCAAGGCTCGAGCGTCACCCACAAGGTGCACTCGTCGAGGCGCGAGGTGCCGAGCTTCGCGGCCGCGGCGCGGATCGCCACCATCTCGGCATGAGCGGTCGGATCGGACGAGCCGCGCATCGCATTGCGAGCTCCGGCGATCATCTCGTCACCACAAGTTACGACTGCCCCGACAGGAACTTCCCCCTCTTCGGCGGCTTCTTGCGCAAGATCGAGGGCACGGCGCATCGGCGGCGGTAGCGGGAAAGCCATTGCGGCGCGGCTAGCCGAGCCGGCGCGTGAAGTCACATGGCGTTGTTGGTGACGGTTCCGGCCTGGTTCTCCGCCGGCTTCTGCACTTCGAGACTCGGGACCTTCACGGTCTTTTCCTGAGTCCCCACCTTCACTGATCCGGTCTGGACATCGAAGGCGGGCGCCTGGCCGCCTTTGGCGGTCACGCCGTTGCCGGTGGCGGCGACCTGCGGCACTTTCGCTCCGCGGATCTGGTTGATGTTGAGAAAGCCCGTCGCGAGCCCCGCAAGGACGACCAGGACGGCAAGGATCAGCACAAAGATGACGGCGCGCATCGACGGGACCTCTAATCGTTCTGGAGCCCTAACGCGAACACTGCTGTTGGGTTGCGGCGGCATTCCTCCGGCGTTGACGAACCGGACCTGAGCGGCTAACGGGCGGCGCTCTTCGGGCCCATAGGGTCCGCACACGAAAATCAGGATAGATCACCATGTCGCGGGTTTGCGAGCTGACCGGCAAGGGCCGGCAGGTGGGTAACAACGTTTCCCACGCCAACAACAAGACGAAGCGCACGTTCCTTCCGAACCTGCAGAACGTCACGCTCATCTCCGATGCGCTCGGCCAGAGCGTGAAGCTGCGAGTGTCGACCCACGGGCTGCGCTCGGTGGAGCATGTCGGCGGTCTCGACAACTGGCTGCTGAAGACCAGCGACGACAAGCTCAGCCCCAAGGTCCGCAAGCTCAAGAAAGAGATTGCGAAGAAGGTTGCCGAAGCGGCCTGACGGGGGCCAGGCTGCCCGAGGCGGCCTCGCCGAAGATCGCGAAGTCTCCGCGGCGCTCCGTAGGGCGCGCAACGCGCTGAAACGACAGCATTTTTCCTGAATGGGGGCTGCACCCCCCGTTCAGCATCGATACCTCGCGAATCAGGCATAAGTCCTTCATTCGACGGGGTTATCCCCTTTCCCTGTCAAAAAATTCCCTCGCGTCGCGTAACGAGGGGGGCCCGGCGCGCGTTGTTGCGTCGGGCCCAATTTTCATGGGATTTCGAACAGCCGCGCCAATTGCTCGACCATCGCGCCGGCGAGCTGCTCGGCATCCATGATCGTCACCGCCCGGCTGTAATAGCGGGTCACGTCATGGCCGATGCCGATGGCGATCAGCTCGACCGACGAGCGTTTCTCGATCCATTCGATGACTTGCCTGAGGTGCCGCTCCAGATAGGTGCCTCCGTTCGCCGACGCCGTCGAATCGTCGACCGGTGCGCCGTCCGATATGACCATCAGGATTCGCCGCTCCTCGGGCCGGGCAATCAGGCGATTGTGCGCCCACAGCAGCGCCTCGCCGTCGATATTTTCCTTGAGCAGCCCCTCGCGCATCATCAGGCCGAGGTTGCGCCGCGCACGCCGGTATGGCTCGTCCGCGCGCTTGTAGACGATATGGCGGAGATCGTTCAGCCGCCCTGGGTTGGCCGGCCGGCCGGCGGCGAGCCATGACTCCCGGCTCTGCCCGCCCTTCCAGCCGCGCGTCGTGAACCCGAGAATCTCGGTTTGGACGCCGCAGCGCTCGAGCGTTCGCGCGAGGATGTCGGCGCAGATGGCGGCGATGGCGATCGGTCGCCCGCGCATCGAGCCTGAATTGTCGATCAGCAGGGATACGACGGTGTCTCGAAAGTCGGTGTCGCGCTCGATCTTGTACGACAGCGAATGACCGGGGCTCACCACGACCCGCGCCAGCCGCGCGGCGTCGAGCAGGCCCTCTTCCTGATCGAAGTCCCAACTCCGCGCCTGCTGGGCGAGAAGACGCCGCTGAAGGCGATTGGCGAGGCGGGTGACGACATTCGAAAGTCCCGCCATCTGCTGGTCGAGGTAGGCACGGAGGCGCGACAGCTCCTCCTCGTCGCACAGCTCACCGGACTCGACGATCTCGTCGAAGCGCGTCGTGAATGCCTTGTAGTTGGTCGGAGGCGACAGGTCCCAGTTGCGTCGGCTGGGTGATGCAAAGAGGCTTTCGCTCAGCTCGTCGCCGGGCGAGCTTTCGTCCTCCCCGGCTTCGAATTCCTGCGAGGAATCGCCCTCGGCGCCCTGGTCCTCGACGTCCTCGCCGCGCATTTCAGCGTCGCCGCCGCCGGGTTGCCCCTCGTCGCCCTGCTCGGCAGAATCCTCGCTTCCGCCCTCCTCGCCTTCGGCTTCGTCGCCGGCCTCGTCCGGTTCCTCGTCGGCAAGGTCTTCGGCAGCGGCAAGGTCGAGATCCTCGAGCAAGCGGCGCGACAGCTTCGCAAATGCCACTTGGTCGTCGAGCGTCAGCGCAAGGGCGTCGAGCTCGGCGGACGCCTTCTCCTCGATCCATGGCGCAACCAGCTTGAGCCCCTCGGCAGCCGCTGGCGGCGGCGCCTCCCCGGTGAGCCGCTCGCGGGCGATGAGGGCCACTGCAGTCGACAGCGGCACTTCCTCCGCTTCGCGCGCGCGAACGATCGCATCGCTACGCACGCGCGCTTCGGTCAAGTGGCGAAGGTTGGCCCGGACGCCGCCCATCGAGCGCGAGCCCAACGCCTCCACGCGCGCAGTCTCGAGCGCGTCGAAGACGGAGCGCGCCTCGACGTCGATCGGCGTGCTCCGCGCGTGAATTCGGGCGTCATGATAGCGCAGACGAAGCGCGGCCGAATCCGCGGCTCCACGGGCTTCCGCGACAAGTCGCGGCTCGAGTCCAGGACCGGGCGACGGGACCCGCGCAGTCTTGCCGGATGCCGGCGAGACATCGGATGCGAAAAGCACCTCGACTTCGGGATCCTTGGCGATGGCCCGCGCAGCGCCCGCAAGCGCCCGGCGGAACAGGTCGATCCTATCGGCCACGGCCGGCTAGGCCTTCCCGACCACGCTCTCCGGCAGATCTTCGCCGAATACCCGCTGATAATATTCGGCGATCAGCGGCCGTTCGGCTTCGTCGCACTTGTTGAGGAAACTGACCCGGAAGGCGTAGCCGACATCGCCGAAGATATGCGCATTCTGCGCCCAGCTGATCACCGTGCGCGGGCTCATTACGGTCGAGATGTCGCCGTTGATGAAGCCCTGACGGCTGAGGTCGGCGACCTTGATCATCTTTTCAACCACCTGCTTGCCGCCCGGATCGTCATATTCGCCCGACTTGGCGAGCACGATCTGCGCCTCGACCGCAGCAGGCAGGTAATTGAGGGTCGTGACGATGTTCCATCGGTCCATCTGCCCCTGATTGATCGCCTGGGTGCCATGGTAGAGGCCGGTGGTGTCGCCCAGGCCGACGGTGTTGGTCGTTGCGAACAGGCGGAACCAGGGATTGGAGCGGATCACGCGATTCTGGTCCAGCAGGGTCAGCTTGCCTTCGGCTTCCAGCACCCGCTGGATCACGAACATCACGTCGGGGCGGCCGGCATCATATTCGTCGAACACCAGGGCGACGGGGTGCTGGAGCGCCCAGGGGAGAAGCCCCTCCCGAAACTCGGTCACCTGCTGGCCGTCCCGAAGCACGATCGCATCGCGGCCGACGAGGTCGATTCGGCTGATGTGCGCATCGAGGTTGATTCGGATCATCGGCCAGTTGAGCCGCGCCGCGACCTGCTCGATGTGCGTCGATTTTCCCGTGCCGTGATAGCCCTGGACCATCACGCGCCGGTTCTTCGAGAAACCGGCGCAGATCGCCATCGTCGTATCGGGATCGAACACGTAGGTCGGATCGAGGTCTGGAACGCGCTCGTCGGCTTCGCTGAAGGCCGGAACCTCCATGTCGGAGTCGACGCCGAAAAGGTCGCGTACCCTCACCACCTTGTCTGGCGATGCCATCAGCGTCTCCGCGCGGCTTTCGGGGTCTGCGTTGGGAAGATCGGTCATTCTGGTCGCCTTAGGCGAAGCGCATCGGCGCCTCAACGTTCAGCCAATTTTTGGCGGGAGCGGGAACAGCGTCCGGAAACGCTTCGCCATCTCCATGTCTCCCTTGACCTCGATCGTTTCAAGGGGCGCGCCGCCGTGGACCACCGCGGCGATCTCGCACGGCGTGCCCCTGAATTCGACGTCGCAGTCCGCGATGGGGCAGCGTTCGACATCCAGGAGGCCGTCACGGATCGTCGTGACGTAGCTGACGTCGCCGAACTGGAAGCCGATCCGGGCATTCAGTCCCTCGGCAAGCGCCGGCGAAATCAAGGTCTGCAGCGACATGATCACCGACACGTGACTCATTTGCAGGGTCGGATTGTGCCAGGGACTGCGCGCCGCCCAGCGCCCGAGCGATGCGATGAGCGGGACGACTTCGAGTCCCCACTCCGTCGCTTCATAGACCTGGATAGATGCGGGCGGCGCAAGCTTGGTCTTGCGCACGAGGCTGCGCCTCTCGAGCTCCGTCAATCGCTGCGCCAGCACGTTCGCGCTGATCCCTTTGAGGTCGGCTTTCAACTCCGAGAAGCGCCGCGGTCCGTAAGCCAGTTCGCGCAGCACGAGCATCGCCCAGCGTTCGCCCAGCAACTCCATCGCGTGCGCAAGGCCGCAAGCGTCCTCGTACCGACGTTTCTCCTCAATTTGTCGAGAGTTAGTTAGTTTTTCTAACTGCATAGTTGCAATTTATAACTTCCGAGCGCAAAAGACAAGCGAATCGAGTCGCAAGGGGAGAGAAAACATGACGCGCATGATCTTCGTGAACCTGCCGGTTCAGGACCTCGAAAGATCGAAGGCGTTCTACGAAGCCATCGGTTTCCGGAACGAGCGTAAGTTCTCGAACAACGCCGCCGCGATGATGGTGCTTTCCGACACGATCTCGGTGATGCTCCTCACTCACCCCTTTTATGCAACGTTCACCCGCAAGCCGATTGCGGACGCCAACAGCAGCAGTCAGGTGCTGCTCTGCATCTCCTGCGAGTCTCCAGCCGAGGTCGACAAGATCACCGACGCGGCAGGCGCAGCCGGCGGAAAGATCGACGTCTCGCAAGAGGACCAGACGAAGGGCGGGCCGATGTACGGTCGCGATTTCGAAGATCCCGACGGGCACCAATGGGAGCCGATGTGGATGGACCCGGACTTCGCCGAAAAGGGCGCGCATCCCGTCGAAGACGAAGCCGCAGCGTAACAATGGAAGGCTAGGAGGGACAAATGCCCATCGATCCGAACGCCGATATCGAAATCACCGCCTTCCGCTGGGTGCCGGAGTTCGCCCAGGGGCTGGTCCGCGATCTTCGCGTCCGCTGGGCGCTCGAGGAAGCGGGCCTCGACTATCGGGTGCGACTGCTCGGCCAGGAACGGCCCGCCGACTATCTTAAGGAACAGCCGTTCGATCAGGTTCCGAGCTTCAATGACGGAATCGTTCAGATCTTCGAGACGGGGGCCATCCTCCAATATATCGGCGAGAAGAGCGAGACGCTCCTGCCCCGCGACCCGCAGGGCAAATATCGCGCGATCCAGTGGACCTATGCCGCTCTGAACAGCGTCGAGCCCGCGGTCCAGCACCGCGTGTTGATCGAGACATTCTATGCCGATCAGGATTGGGCCCAGCTGAGGAAGCCAAGCGCCGATCAATTCGCGCGGTTGAAGCTGAAGCGAGTGTCCGACCGACTGGGCGACCATGAGTGGCTCGAGGGCAACCGATTCTCAATTGGCGACCTGATGATGGTCACCGTGCTGAGGCTCGGAAACCGGGGCGGCCTTCTCGACGATACCCCCAATCTTGCCGATTTTGTGAAGCGTGGCGAAGCGCGCCCTGCGTTCCAGCGTGCGCTCGAAGACCAGCTCGCCACCTACCGCGAGCATCAACCCGAAGGAGTCGCAGCATGAGCTACGTCGATGGATTCATCGTTCCCGTTCCCCATGACAGCAAGGAACAATATCGCGCGATGGCGCAGAAGATGGCGGGCAAGCTCCAGGACCTCGGCGCGACCCAGGTGCTGGAAGGTTGGGGCGACGACCTTTCGCGCGGCAAGGTCACCGACTTCTACATGGCGGTAAAGGCCGAGGACGGAGAAAATGTCGTGTTTTCCTACATCGTCTGGCCGGACAAGCAGACGCGTGACAAGGGCTGGGAAAAGCTGATGGCCGATCCCGAAATGCAGCCCGGGCAGGATATGCCGTTCGACGGCAAGCGCATGTTCTGGGGCGGCTTCCAGCCGATCGTCGAGGAACGCGCGACCGCCGACGCCTGATCACTATTGGCATTGAACGAAGGGAGCACCAGTCATGACTGACGTGCGCACTGAAGACGCGCCCGCAACGAGCGAACGCAATCGCGACCCGACAGGCGACTTCATCTGGTACGAGTTGCTGACCAGCGACGCAGACGGCGCCAAGGCCTTCTATGATTCGGTCGTTGGGTGGAACATCGACGCGCAGGCGAGTTTCCCGAACGGCTATCGGATGATTGGGCGAAGCGACGGCAAGTTCGCCGGCGGGCTTCTTCCGATCGACGATGAAATGCAGCAGCACGGCGCCCGGCCGGGCTGGCTCGGCTATATCAATGTCGAGGATGTCGATCGGTCCGTCGCGTCGATCAAGGCGGCCGGCGGCGAGGCGCAAATGGGCCCGACCGACATTCCCAACGTCGGCCGGATCGCGATGGTGACCGATCCGCAGGGCGCTGCCTTTTACGTGATGAAGCCGACGCCGCCGGCGGACGATCCGAGCGCGGCGAGCGACGTCTTCTCGCCCGACCAGCAGCAGCGCGTCGGCTGGAACGAGCTGCAGACGACCGACGTCGAGGCCGCGCGCCGCTTCTACGGCGAGCAGTTCGGCTGGGGCAGCGACGAGTTCATGGATATGGGCGAAATGGGGAAGTATCGCTTCTTCGACCATCATGGACAGCGGCTCGGTGCGCTGTTCAATGCCGACCACGGCCAGACGCCCCACTTCCGATTCTACATCCGCGTGCCCTCGATCTCGGCGGCAAAGGAAACAGTCGAGAAGAAGGGCGGAACGGTCCACATGGGACCGCACCAGGTCCCGACCGGCGACTGGATCCTTGTCGGCAGCGATCCGCAGGGCGCCGAATTCGCGCTCGTCGGCGGCGAGTAGGAGAGAAGTCATGTCCAACAAGCTGACGACCTGTCTGTGGTTCGACCACGGCGAAGCTCGCAAGGCGGCGGAATTCTATGCGTCGGTCTTCCCCAACAGCCATGCCGGGTCCGCGATGAAGGCGCCGTCCGACTATCCCGGCGGTGAGGAAGGGAAGGAGCTGACTGTCGAGTTCACCGTCCTCGGCCGCGACTTCGTCGGATTGAACGGTGGTCCGAACTTCAAGCCCAACGAAGCCGTCAGCTTCATGGTCCTCACCGAAGATCAGGAGGAGACCGACCGCTATTGGAACGCGATCGCCGCCAGTGGCGGCGAGGAAAGCGCTTGCGGCTGGTGCAAGGACCGCTGGGGCTTCTCGTGGCAGATCACGCCGCGCGTCCTGCTCGAGGCCAACAACAATCCCGACAAGGCCGCCGCCAAGCGCGCGTTCGAAGCGATGATGACGATGAAGAAGATCGACATTGCCAAGATCGAAGCGGCCCTGCGCGGGGAGAGCGTCAATGCGTAAGCTGACCGGCGCGGTCTTCGTTTCGCTGGATGGGGTGATGCAGGCTCCGGGGGGTCCCGACGAGGATCCCACCAGCGGCTTCACGCTCGGCGGCTGGACCCATCCTTTCTTCACCGGCGACATGGGCCCGTTCGAGGGCATCATTTCCAGCGAGTACGACCTGCTGCTTGGCCGGCGGACGTATGACATCTTTGCCGCTTACTGGCCGGACAACCGGGACAATCCGATCGGCGAGAAATTCCAGCGCATCGACAAATATGTGCTAACCCATTCGGACGAGCCGCTGACCTGGGAGAACAGTCATAGGATGTCGGGCGACACGGCGGATTCAGTGGCCGAGCTCAAGCGGAGCGAAGGCCGCGATCTTTTGATCCAGGGCAGCAGCACGCTCTATCCGCCGTTGCTTTCGGCCGGCCTGATCGATCGCCTGCTGCTGATGACCTTCCCGGTGCTGCTGGGCAAAGGCAAGTCGATCTTCGACGGCCCCCTGGCGCCGGGCCGGATGAAGCTCACCGACCATCATGTCTCCGACCAGGGCGTCCTATTCACGATCTACGAGCCCAGCGGCGAGGTCGAAACGGGGACCTTTGCAACCAAGCCACCGAGCGAAGCGGAGCTCGAACTTCGCGAACGGATCAAGGAAGGCGCCTGGTGAGCCTCGAACTCTACGGGCACCCCTTCTCGTCCTACACTTGGAAGGTATTGATTCCGCTTTATGCCAACGAAACGGCGTTCCAGTTTCGACAGGTTCCGGAGAATGAGGAGAACTACACCGAGCTGAAGCGGATTTGGCCGTTCGGCAAATTTCCGCTGCTGCTCGATCAGGGCGAGTCGGTCGTGGAGACCACCTGCATCATCGAACACCTCCAGGCGCATCACCCGGGCGCCAACACGTGGATCCCCGATGGCGATCTTGGCTGCCGTGTCCGATTCCTGGACCGGTTCTTCGATCTGTACGTCCAAGGCAACATGCAGCCCGCAGTCAATCATGCGCTGCGTCCCGAAGGTATGGGCGATGCTTACGGGGCCGAACAGGGCCGCAAGAATTTGCACGTCGCCTACGATTGGCTCGAGTCCAATCTTCCCCAAGGCGACTGGGCTGCGGGCGGCCAGTTTTCGCTTGCCGATTGTGCCGCCGCTCCGGCGCTCTTTTATGCCGATTGGGTCGAGGAGATCGGCCCCGGTCGGCCGAGGCTGGCTGCGTATCGCATGCGATTGCTAGCGCATCCAATCGTCGCGCGAGTGGTCGATGAGGCGCGGCCGTACCGACGCTATTTCCCGCTCGGTGCTCCCGACCGCGACTAAGCGAAGGCCGCCGACTTCCGCAGCAGCTGATAGGCCTCGATCACCTCACCTAGGCGCCCTTCGTGCGAGCGATCGCCGCCGTTCTTGTCGGGATGATAGCGGCGGACGAGACTCGAATAGCGCTGGCGGAGCGCATGCCGATCCGCGTCCTCGCCGAGTCCGAGCACGGAAAGAGCGCGTTGCTCCGGCTTGCTGAAGCGCGACGGCTTGGCCCGCTCGTGAATGTGTCCGAAGCGGCCGGATATCGCGTCGAGCGGATCCACGAAGTCGCTCCATCGTGGCGGCGGATCGGCCCCGTTCCCGTTGAAGCGGCGGCTCGGCCGCTCCCATCCGGCGAGAGGATGCTGCGCGCGCGTGATCTCTTCGGTGCTCATGCCTTCGAAGAAGTTGTATTTCGCGTTGTGGTCTCGGACATGGTCGAGGCACAGAAAACGCCAGCTTCCCGGTCCGTCGAAATTGGCGGACTGAAGCGGCGCCTTGAACTCGCCGGGCGCAGCGCATCCCGGGACGGCGCACCTTGCTCTCGCCCCTTCGACCCTCCCGTGCAGCCTGGTTTGCTTAGTCGCCATCGAACCCCATTATATAGGTCCGATGAACGCACAGACCACAGGCCCGGTAGCGGCTGAAATGCTTCGCCGCCTCAACTCGGCGCTTTCGCCAACCCACGTCGATCTCACCGACGACAGCGAGCAGCATCGCGGCCACGGCGGCTACAATCCCGCGGGCGAGAGTCACTTCACGCTAAGGATCGAAAGCCCCGCATTCACGGGCAAGAACCGTGTCGAACGGCAGCGGATGATCTACGCAGCGCTCGGCGATCTGATGAGCGAGCGCGTCCATGCGCTCTCGATCAGGGCATCGGCACCGGATGAGGGCGAGGCGGAGCGGGCTTGAAGAAAAACATCAGGTAGACCAGCCGACCGTTCTCGGCCGAATCCCCGAAACCCGGGCCGGAGGTGTGCCAGAGCCAGGGCCTCAACAGCACCAGGCGGTTGAACCGCATGGGAACCGTCATCGTGAGTTCCCATTTCGATCGGTCGCGCCCGTCCTTCTCGAGTATCTGATGACTCATTTCCGAGGAGGACGCATATCCGAAGGCATTAATGTCCTCGATCGTCCTCGGCACCTCGTCCGTTCCGGTCGGAATATGCCGGTAGAATTCGGTGCCCCCCTGGCAGTCTTCGGGACGGCTTAGATAGAGGATTCCGGACCAGAAGCTCGGGTCGACGTGGATTCTTCCCGGCTCATTATCGCTCGCGAGCGTTAGCCGACACTTGCCGTGCGACTGCAGCGGATTTGGCTCACACAAGCGTTCCTGGACGATACAGGAAACCTCCTCCTCGAGGCCCTCGATTTTGATCCGCTCAATCGAGTTACGTCCGGGATAAGCTCCCTGCCCTTCATATTTGAGGCCGAGCGCCCTTTTCCGAACCACTTCGGGTTTCCCGAGGAAATCATCGATGATGATGAGCGAGACTGCCATGCGCTGCGGCACCTAGCGCGAAGCGCTCGATTCCAACAAGGCGGTCGAGCGTCGATCCGCGCCAAGGCGCGAGGCGAATAGATACCCTAGTGTCAGACTCGTGCTTGGCTCAGATGCGCACGCAAACCTCCTGAGCCAGTTCCAGGCGCTTCAACGGCAATCGTCCGAACAATCGCAGGCGGTTGCGGCGAGCCAGGCGGCACTCGCGAGCACGCCGTTGGCCTTGCACTATTACGGCCGTGGCGGCGTCCCGGGCTTCCGCGGCAATCCGGTCCGTGAAGCGTGGCACACGTTCATGGCGATGGTCGTCGCGATCGTCGGAATCCTCCTTCAGGCCCTCGCCGTGCTGGTTCCGCTCGGCGTCCTGCTTGCCCTGCTGATCGCCCTTTGGCGAACTCGCCCGATGCGCGCCGTCCGCAGCTGGGTTAAAGGGGCGCAGGAGAGCGAAGATGGCAACGATTGATAGCAGCGTCTTAGAGACGATCGTCCCGGTCACCCACGACCTCGGCGCGTTCAAGGTGAACCGCACGCTGCCCTCGCGGCAGCGGACGATGGTGGGGCCCTTCATCTTCGTCGACGAGTTTGGACCGGCGCGGCTTCCGGCGGGTCAGGGCATGGACGTGCGCCCGCACCCGCACATCAATCTCGCGACCGTCACCTATTTGTTCGAAGGTGCGATCGAGCATCGCGACAGCATCGGATCGCACCAGGTGATCGAGCCGGGCGCAATCAACCTGATGACCGCAGGAAGCGGCATCGTCCATTCGGAGCGGTCTCCGCAGGCGCTCCGGCCGGAAGGCCCGAGCCTCTATGGAATGCAGACCTGGCTTGCGCTTCCCGACGGCGGGGAAGAGGTCGCTCCTAACTTCGACCATGTGCCGAGTGACGACCTGCCACTCATCGAGGACGGCGCCGTGAGCGCACGCGTGCTGATGGGAACCTTGTGGGGTTCCACCGCAGGCACGCCGCAGCATTCGCCGACCATCTACGCGGACATCCAGCTTGGCTCAGCCGGCGCGATCCCGATCGAAGCGGGCGCTGACGAACGTGCCATCATGCTGGTTGGCGGCGAGGCCGAGCTCGACGGACAGCGGCTCGACCCGTTCACGCTATACGTGCTGAGGCCCGGCCACGAGGCGCGGCTGTCGAGCGCCAGCGGCGCCCGCGCCATGCTGATGGGCGGCCAGGCATTCTCGACCCGCCGCTATGTTTTCTGGAACTTCGTCTCCTCGTCGCGCGACCGGATCAACCAGGCGAAGGAAGATTGGAAGTCGATGCGCTTCCCGCTGGTTCCCGGCGATGACCAGGAGTTCATTCCACTTCCCGAGGTCCCGACGACGGTCAGCTATCCGTGACCGAATTCCGCCGGGTCCCGCTCAGCACCGGCGTGACGCTGAATGTGGCTCTTGCTGGCGACCGGTCCAACCCGGCGGTGATCCTCCTTCACGGCTTCCCGGAATCCCACCGCACCTGGCGTGAAATTGCGCCCCAGCTGCAAGACGACTTTCATCTCGTGATGCCGGATCAGCGCGGCTTTGCGGGATCGGACCGGCCGCAGGAGGTCGAGGCCTATGAAGCGGAAACGCTGGTCGATGATATCTTCGCCCTCGCCGACGCCCTCTCGCTCGAGTGTTTCGCAATCGTCGGTCACGACTGGGGCGGCGCGATCAGCTGGACTTCGGCGCTTCGCGACGATCCGCGCCTGACTCGGCTCGCGATCATCAATGCGCCGCACCCCGCCATCTTCCAGAAGAGCCTGATCGACGATCCGGACCAGCGCGCGGCCTCGCAATATATCAGCACTTTCCGCTCGCCGATGTTCGAGAAGGCGGCGGAAGCCATGGGCTACGACGCCTTGTTCGAGAAGAGCTTCTCGCGCCACGTTGACCTCGCATTGATCCCGGAAGCGGAGCGCCGGCGATATGTCTCCGAATGGTCGCAGCCCGGCGCCCTCACGGCCATGCTCAACTGGTACCGTGCCTCCAAGGTTAAGGTGCCGCCACCCGGCGTGACGATTCCGCTTCCGCAGTGGGTGCTCGGCGCATCTCCCAAGGTCGAAGTGCCGACGCTCGTCATTTGGGGGATGCGCGACGTCGCGCTCCTGCCCGTGCAGCTGGACGGGCTCGACGGGCTCGTCACCGATTTGGAGGTTGTGCGGCTTCCGAATGCCGGCCATTTCGCCCCGTGGGAAGCACCCGACGACGTTGCAGCCGCGCTCAAGGCCTTCCTTGCGGCGGACGCTGGGGCTAGTGCGCGGGCCGAATGACCCAGACCCGCTCCCGCTCCCGCTCTGCTGCCCGCCTCGCCGCCGTGCAGGCTCTCTACCAGCAGGAAATGGAGGGCACGTCCCTCCCCCGCCTGCTCCACGAGTTCCACGAGCACCGCCTCGGCGCAACGATCGAGGACGAAACCTATCACGATGCGGAGCGCGACTTCTTCGACGACATCGTCAGCGGCGCCGATGCCCGGCGTGGCGAGATCGACGAGAAGATCGCGGGCAAGCTCGCTGCGGGATGGAGCCTCGAGCGGCTCGACCGCCCGATGCGGGCGATCCTTCGCGCCGGAACCTATGAGATCATCGCTCGGCCCGACGTTCCCGTGGGCTCAGTCATCTCTGAATATGTCGACGTCGCTCACGCCTTCTACGACAAGCGCGAGAGCGGCTTCGTGAACGGGCTCCTCGACGCAATTGCGAAAGAGGCGCGATCCGCGCAGGTTTGAGCCGTGCGAGAGTCCGAGGTCATCGAACGCCTGCGCCGGATCGCAACCGCGCCGGAAGCGCGCGGTTTGCTCGATGATGTCGCGCTGCTCGACGGCCTCGTCATCACCCACGACAGCATTGCCGAGGGCGTGCATTTCCTGAGCTCGGACCCGCCCGCCAGCGTCGGGTGGAAGCTTGTCGCCGTGAACCTCTCCGACCTCGCCGCAAAGGGCGCGGTCCCTGCCGGCGCATTGCTGTCGCTGACCTTGTCCGGCGAGGGAGATTGGGAAAGTGAGTTCGTCACCGGGGTCGAGCATGCATGCGAAAGCTATGCGCTTCCGCTGATCGGCGGAGACACGATCGCTCTGCCCGAAGGCGCACCTCGCGTGCTCGGACTTACCGCCATCGGCCGAGCCGGCGCCCATGTCCCGGATCGCTCGGGCGGCGCGCCGGGAGACGGTCTTTGGCTGATCGGCACTGTGGGCGATGCCGCAGCCGGCCTCGATCAGCTTCGCGCCGACCGTCAAGCGACGGGTCCACTGATCGACATCTTCCGCCGGCCGGTGCCGCAGCTTGGCGCCGGGCAAGTCCTCGCGCCCCATGCGCATGCAATGATGGACGTGTCGGACGGGCTGTTGCTGGACGCCCGGCGGATGGCCGAAGCGAGCGGCTGCGCTGCCACCATCGACCTCGACTTGCTTCCTCTGTCGAGCGCCTTCGTCGCCGAGCGCGGGTCGGGGCTTACTTCGCGGCTGTTCGCGGCCACCGGCGGCGACGACTACGCATTGCTCGCGGCGCTGCCGCCCGATCTCGACGCGGCAACGCTTTCTTTACCACAAGCGACGAGGATGACCCGGGTCGGGACGCTGACCGCTGGTGAGGCATCCCTTTCCCTCACCAGCGGCAGCTCGCCGGTCGAACTGCCGGAGTTTTTGGGTTTTGAGCACAAAGGTGATGAGCGTTCCGGGCTTTCGGCTCCGCCAATGGCTGATCGGCCTTAGCGGCCTCGCCTGCGGGATGTCGTTCGCTCTTCTGATCCGGTAAAGCTGTTCAATCCGCGCGGTTGCAAGCCGCGCAAACGCCCCCTAAAGCCGCCGATCTGAGGGCCGCCGCTTTTCCGCGGCCGCGCCCACTTGCCTACAGAAAACAGGGAAGCGTGAACCCATGAATTCCGGCATCAACTTGCTTTACGTCGCGATCGTCTGCGGCATTATCGCCGTACTTTACGGCATCGTCACCAGCCGCCAGGTGCTCAGCCTTTCACCCGGCAACCAGCGCATGATCGAGGTCTCGGCCGCGATCCAGGAAGGCGCTGCCGCCTACCTGAAGCGCCAGTACACGACCATCGCCATCGTCGGCATAATCGTCGCGATCATCATCGGGATCTTCCTGAAGCCGCTGTCCGCTGTCGCATTCCTGATCGGCGCGATCCTGTCGGGCTCGGCCGGCTTCATCGGCATGAACATCTCGGTCCGCGCCAATGTGCGCACCGCGGAAGCCGCGCGCGCTAGCCTGCAGAACGGCCTTACCACGGCGTTCCGCGCCGGCGCCGTCACAGGCCTGCTCGTCGCCGGCCTCGCGCTCCTCGCGATCTCCGTGCTGTTCTGGTACCTGACCGGTCCCGGCGGCTATGCGCCCAACGACCGCGCAGTCGTCACCGCGCTGACTTCGCTCGCGCTCGGAGCCTCGCTCGTGTCGATTTTCGCGCGTCTCGGCGGCGGTATCTTCACCAAGGCGGCCGACGTCGGCGCCGACCTCGTCGGCAAAGTCGAGGCTGGGATCCCGGAGGACGATCCACGAAACCCCGCCGTGATCGCCGATAACGTCGGCGACAATGTCGGCGATTGCGCCGGAATGGCCGCCGATCTGTTCGAGACTTATGTCGTCACAGTCGGAATCACGATGGTGTCGGTTGCGCTCGCGCTCGGCTCCTCGCCGCTGCTCCTGCCGCTGATGATCCTCCCGCTGCTGATCGGCGGCGTCTGCATCATCACCTCGATCATCGGCACGTACATGGTCCGCCTCGGCAAGAACGGCTCGATCATGGGCGCGCTCTACAAGGGCTTCTGGACCGCGACGCTGCTCGCGATCCCGGCGATCTACGCGGCTTTCAAGGTTTCGCTTGCTGATCTCAATGCGCAGATCGGCGGTACGGTCGATGCCGCGACGGGCAGCGTCGCTGGCGCCTTCACCGGCATGGACCTGTTCTACTCGAGCCTGATCGGGCTCGCAGTCACCGCGCTGATCGTGTGGATCACCGAATATTACACCGGAACCAACTATCGCCCGGTGCAGTCGATCGCCCGCTCCAGCCAGACCGGCCACGGCACCAACATCATTCAGGGCCTCGCCATCAGCCTCGAATCGACGGCGCTTCCGACCATCGTGATCATCGTCGGCCTGATTGCCAGCTATCAGCTCGCGGGTTTCCTGGGCGTCGCGTTCGCGGCCTCGGCGATGCTTGCGCTGGCGGGCATGGTCGTCGCGCTCGACGCTTACGGCCCGGTCACCGACAATGCCGGCGGCATCGCCGAAATGTCCGGCCTCGAGGAAGACGTGCGCCAGCGTACCGACGCACTCGACGCGGTCGGCAACACGACGAAGGCCGTCACCAAGGGCTATGCGATCGGCTCGGCGGGTCTCGCCGCGCTGGTTCTGTTCGGCGCCTACACCGCCGACCTCAAGGAGTTCGGCAGCCAGATTGGCGTCACGAGCGACCTCAACGCGCTGTTCAGCCTTCAGAATCCCTACGTCATCGTCGGGCTGCTGCTCGGCGCCCTCCTGCCCTACCTGTTCGGTGCGATGGGCATGACGGCAGTCGGACGCGCCGGCGGTGCGGTGGTCGAGGAAGTGCGCGGCCAGTTCCGCGACAATCCGGGGATCATGGATGGTTCGGTCCGTCCGAACTACGCGCGCACGGTCGATCTCGTCACCCGCGCCGCGATCCGTGAGATGATCATCCCGTCGCTTCTTCCGGTGCTGGCTCCGATCGTCGTCTATTTCGTGATCGGCGCGGTAGCGGGCAAGGAGAACGGCCTTGCCGCGGTCGGAGCGCTGCTCCTCGGCGTGATCGTCTCCGGCCTGTTCGTCGCCATCTCGATGACCTCGGGCGGCGGCGCGTGGGACAACGCCAAGAAGTATATCGAAGACGGCAATTACGGCGGCAAGGGCTCGGAGGCCCACAAGGCAGCGGTGACCGGCGACACCGTCGGCGATCCCTACAAGGACACCGCCGGCCCGGCCGTGAACCCGATGATCAAGATCACCAACATCGTCGCGCTGCTCCTGCTCGCGGCGCTGGCGGCGCACGCCGCGGTCTGATCATCGGTCAGCTGAAATAGAGGAGCCCCGCTGTCATTGCGGCAGCGGGGCTTTTCTTTTGCGCTCCGAGGCGGTTGAAGCATTGCGATGAGTCACGCGATCCGAATCCACAAGACGGGCGGCCCCGAGGTACTCCAATGGGAGGAAGTCGAGGTCGGGGACCCGGGTCCGGGCCAGGTCAGGATCCACCAGGAAGCGGCCGGCCTCAACTTCATCGACGTCTATCACCGCACGGGCCTCTACAAGCAGGAGATGCCTTTCACTCCGGGCGTCGAGGGAGCCGGTGTCATCGAGGCGGTTGGGGCCGAGGTCCGCAAGCTTAAGAAGGGCGACCGCGTAGCATATGCCGGACCGCTGGGCGGTTATGCCGAGGACCGGCTGATCGACGCCGAGAAGGTGGTGAAGCTGCCCAAAAGCATCTCGACCGAACAGGCCGCCGGAATGATGCTTCAGGGAATGACTGCGCAAATGCTGCTTCGGTCGGTATTCCCGGTGCACGAGGGAGATATCATCCTCGTTCACGCGGCCGCCGGCGGAGTTGGGCTCATCATGTGCCAGTGGGCAGCCGCGCTCGGAGCAACGGTGATCGGTACCGTCGGTACCGAAGAGAAAGCCGAGCTCGCTCGCGCCCACGGCTGCGCCCACCCGATCGTCTATTCGAAGCAGGATTTCGTGGCCGAGGTGAAGCGCATCACCGGCGGCGAGAAGCTTCCCGTCGTCTATGATTCCGTTGGGCGCGATACCTTCATGCGCTCGCTCGATTGCCTGAAGGTTCGCGGCCTGATGGTCAGCTTCGGTAATGCGTCCGGCCCGGTCGAGCCCTTTTCGCCGCTGGTGCTTTCGCAGAAGGGCTCCCTCTACCTGACCCGCCCCACCCTGTTCCATTACATCGCGACGCATGAGCAACTCGAGCAGAGCGCGGGCGAGCTGTTCGACATGGTCTCGAGCGGCAAGGTAAAAATCGAGGTTCAGCAGCGCTTTGCGCTCAAGGACGCCGCCGAGGCCCACCGCCAACTCGAAGCGCGAAAGACTACCGGCTCGACCATCCTCACGATCTGACCGGTCCCGCCTTCACATTTCCGCCCTCCGCCGCTAAGCCTCCGCGACTTTTCGAACACGAGAGAGGAATCGCTTGGCCAAGGAAGAACTGCTCGAGATGCGCGGACAGGTGGTGGAGCTGCTGCCCAATGCGATGTTCCGCGTCCGCCTCGAGAACGGCCATGAGATTCTCGGCCATACCGCCGGCAAAATGCGCAAGAACCGCATCCGCGTCCTGACCGGCGACGAGGTCCTCGTCGAGCTGACGCCCTACGACCTCACCAAGGGCCGCATCACTTATCGCTTCATGCCCGGCCGCGGAGGCCCGCCCGGCTACACGGGCTAATCGTAGATGCGGCTCATTCTCGCTTCGGCGAGCCCGCGCCGCCTCGACCTTCTCGCCCGCATCGGAGTGAAGCCCGACGCGGTCGTTCCCGCCGATATCGACGAGAGCGTGCCGCGCGGCGAGCTTCCGCGGAAGCATGCACTCCGCCTTGCGCGAGAGAAAGCGGAAGCCGTCGCCGTCAACGAGCCTGACGCCCTGGTGCTCGCGGCCGATACGGTCGTTGCTGTCGGCCGCCGGATCCTGCCGAAGGTCGAGGACGAGAAGACTCTGCGCGACTGCATGCGTCTCCTTTCGGGCCGCCGACATCGAGTGCTGACCGGAGTTGCGCTTGCAATGCGCGGTCATCGCGTGCGCGAACGGCTGGTCGAGACAATGATCGCGATGAAACAGCTGAGCGAGGAAGAGATCGACTATTATGCCGGCCACGGCGAGTGGCGAGGCAAGGCCGGCGGCTATGCGCTTCAGGGTTATGGCGAAGTGTACGTGCGCCACATTGCCGGCAGCTATTCGAACGTCGTCGGACTGCCGCTGGCGGAAACGCGCGTGCTGTTGAAATCGGCGGGCTATCCCATTGCCTGAATGGCTGATCGAGCGCGGGATCGGCGAGACCCGCATGGCTCTGGTCGATGGCGACGAAATCGTCGAAGCGCGCATCCTGCTTGACGGCGTGGTTCCAGCTGGCACCGCCCTTCGCGCCGCACTGAAGCGCACTGGAAAGCCGGCCATCGCGAACGTGGGCGGCAATGAATTCTTGCTGCCCGATGGCGCGCCGGGCCTCACCGAGGGGCAGGTCATGACGATCGAGGTGACCCGCGAGCAAATTGCGGGCGTCGAGCCGTGGAAACGCCCACTCGCCAAAGTGACCGAGGGGCAATGGCGATCCGCCGAGCTTCCCGTCGGCGACGCACTGTCGCTTCCCGCCGCCGTCGATCGTCTGGAGCGTACGGGCTGGTCGGACATCCTCGAGGAAGCGCGCAGTGGAATCATCCGCTTCGACGGAGGCGAGCTGCGCGTTTCAGCGACTCCGGCGATGACGTTGATCGATGTCGACGGAATCTCAGCCCCCGCCACCTTGGCGCCGGCGGCTGCTCGGGAATCGGCTCGGGCGATCCTCCGACACGGGATCGGCGGATCGATCGGAATCGACCTGCCGACCATATCCGGCAAGGCGGAACGCAAGGCGGTCGCCGACGCCATCGATGCCTCGTTGCCGAAGCCATTTGAACGAACTGCAATGAACGGGTTCGGCTTCGTGCAGATCGTTCGTCCCCGGCGCCATGCATCCATGTTCGAGCTCGCGCAGGACCGGGCCGCTTTCGAGGCTCGCGCGCTGCTGCGGCGGGTGGCGTTTGAGCCCGCGGGCGCAAAGCGGATCGTGGCTCATCCCGCGCTGGTGAAAATCTTCGAGCAGCGCAAAGGCTGGATCGAGGAGCTCGCGCTCCAGCTCGGCGGTGCGGTCGAGTTGCGTGCCGACGGGGCCCTCCCCATGTCGGGCGGGTATGCCGAAAGCCTCTGACAAGCCCAAGAGGTGCCCGTTGTGCGGCAAGCCCGAAGAGGCGGAGCACGCGCCTTTTTGCAGCCGCGGCTGCAAGGACCGCGACCTCCTGAAGTGGCTTGGCGAGGGCTATCGCATTCCGGGTCCTCCGGCCGATCCCGACAGGGTGGACAGCGGCGAGAGCGGCGACTAGGGGAGCCGTTCGCTTGAGCGGGCGGCCTGCCCGTCACGAGAGCCCAGGTAGCTCAGTTGGTAGAGCACGTGACTGAAAATCACGGTGTCGGTGGTTCGATTCCGCCCCTGGGCACCATTCCTCGCGCGGAGCGGGTTCGGCCTCAGCTTACAATGCGTGGACCCCAAGCTCATACTCGCTCGCGGGCGGATAGGGGTCGGGCCCGCAGAACTCCTCCGCCGCCGCCCGGTCCGTAACGATAATCTGACGTCCGCGCAGGTGGAGGCCGTTGGCGGCGAGCGTCTGCAGCGTCCGCGAAAGAGTCTCGGGCTGCATCCCGATGCGGGCGGCCAGTTGGCGCTTCGAAAAGGGAATCTCGGCCGCGACCTCGGACTGCGCTCCGTCATGGAGACGAAGGAGGAACGCAGCGAGCCGTTGCGAGGGCGAACGACACTTGAGGTCGAGGATGATTTTGAGCGCCACACGCCACTGGCCGGCCATGATCCGCGTCAGGGCCAGCGCGAGCTCGGAGCAGCCTTGGGCTTCACGACGAACCACGTCAGCATCGATGATCAGGAGCCGCGCGGCGGTCAGCGCACGGCCGGAAATGAGATATGGCTCCGAGTAGAGCGCGGCAGCCGGCATGAAAACGTCGCCGGCGGCCATCATCATCGCCGTGCATTCGTGACCCTCGTAGGTGCAGGACAGGTCGACGATGCCGTTCAGGACGACGTGGAGATGGGTCGGCACGTCCCCGCCGGCGAACAGCTCCGCGCGCGGAGCGAAGCGCTCGACGTGCGACGCGTCGGCCAGCCGCTGGCGCACTTCGTCCGGCAGGCTTGCGAAGAACCCTATATCGCTGCCCGGTGACCCTGCAGGGGTGGAGGCATCGCCCATCGGTACGCTGTTTGCGACATTATCCATGCGCGGCGGCCTTGTGTGAAAAATCGCCCCGCTTGGCAAGCAACCGGCCGACGCTGCCCTGCTGCGCGCATGTTTCGATCGGTGAGGTTCGGCCTATTCTGCCGCGGTCGCGATCGCAGGCGAAGTCGCAAACGTTGGGCAGGGCACCCGGTTTCGTTCGTCCTCGAACCAGGCAATCGTCGTTTCGAGCCCGGTTTCGAGATCCACTTCGGGCCACCATTCGAGGAGCTCCCGCGCTCTCCGGATATCCGGCTTGCGGCGCCGCGGATCGTCCTCTGGAAGCAACTCGTGAATGACCTTGGACCGGCTCCCCGTCATATCCACGACCATGTCGACCAGATGCTTGATCGAAAGCTCGTTCGGATTGCCGAGATTGACCGGCATTCCGGCGGCGCGGTCGCTGTCCAGGAGCAGGATCAACGCATCGACCATATCGTTCACAAAGCAAAAGCTGCGCGTCTGCGAACCGTCACCGTAGATGGTGATGTCGTGGCCGGTCAGCGCCTGGCAGATCACGTTCGACACCACTCGGCCGTCGTCGCACCGCATCCTCGGCCCGTAGGTGTTGAAGATCCGCGCGACATATACGTCGGCGCGGTGCGCGCGGTAGAAATCGAACGCGAGCGTCTCGGCAGCGCGCTTGCCCTCGTCGTAGCAGGCACGGGGACCGGTGCAATTGACCCAGCCGCGGTAATCCTCGGTCTGCGGATGCACCTCCGGATCGCCGTATACCTCGCTCGTCGAGCTCAGCAGCATCCGCGCGCCGGTCTCCTCGGCAAGCCGAAGCAGGTTGCGGGTTCCAAGCACATTGGTGAGCATCGTATGCTCGGGGTCGGCCTGGTAATGCGGAGGTGAAGCGGGACAGGCGAGATGATAGATGTGGGTGAGCTTCGCGCTCCCATTGGTCAGCGATCTCGGCAAGTCGTCGACCACATCATGCTCGACCAGCTCGAACGCCGGCTCCTTTTCCAGCGAGCGCACATTTTCGGCGCGGCCTGTGCGGAAATTGTCGAGGCAAATGACGTGCGCTCCATCTTCAATCAGGCGCGAGCACAGGTTCGAACCGATGAACCCGGCACCTCCGGTCACGAGCGCAACCTTGTTGTCCTTACGCGTCACTCAACACTCCCCTGTTCTCAACACCAGCGTCGCACTTCAGCGAAGAAGCGCGGTAATCGGCGGCATGGTCGGCAAAATCCTTGCTTTGCCACGGCATAGCCGATTTTCGGACCTGCAGGTAAGCAGGTCGAGGCCGGTTTGGCTACCTCTGGCCCAATCCTTTTGCGTCCGCGCCGGAGCAGGTCGTCGAATTGGAGCACGCTTTTGGAGCCGCGCGCTTGAGCCGCGGGCGTCCAAGCGGCTACGTTCCGATCCTGATAAGGGAGGGTTGAGTGAAGCGTAAGATGTTCGTGTTGGCGGCGATGCCCCTGCTGGTCGCGGCGGCCCCGACTTGGCAGCAGCGGACGCTCGCTGCGGCTGCGCCCTTCATCGACAAGGCCAATGACGAATGGACGACCGCGATCGTCAGCGGGAATGCGGATGCGCTGAGCGCTCCCTATGCGAAGAACGGGATATTCATCGGTCCCGACGGCACGGCAATTCACAGCAAGACGGGGGTGCGCACGATGTACGCGCGGCGTCCGAAGGGCACAAAGGTGCTTCGCGCCTCGATTCACAGCGACGGACGCACCGCCGCGGACCCCGACGATGTCTATGAGTGGGGAAGCGCGCAGATGACCCTGCAGCGCAGCGGCAAGACTCGCTACGTGGTCGGCCGCTATCTTACAGTCTGGCACCGCAGCGGCGCGAAATGGCTGATTTCGCACAATATTGCCTTCTGAGAGGAAGCGATTGCAAGCGATGAGCGTTTCCCTTCCCGAAAAGGAGACGCCAACAATGCCAGCCAAATCAGCAGCCCAGCAAAAGGCCGCCGGAGCCGCTCTTTCCGCGAAGCGCGGCGATACCCCCAAGAGCCACCTCAAGGGCGCGTCCAAGTCGATGATGTCGATGAGTGAGAAAGAGCTCGAGAAAATGGCTCACACGTCGCGCAAGGATAAGCCGGAGCACAAGCACAAGTAGCCTTTTCATGCGGGCCGCGGTCGCTAAACCACGGCCATGCGTTGCTTCTGGGACGAGCGGCAAAGGGCGCATGCGCCGGCCGCCGAATTCTTCAACGGCAAGCTCCACCCTGCCGCCGAGCACCAGGGTCGGGTAGACGCAATTCTAGCGGCAATCGGCCCGACTGAAGAAGCGAAGGACAGCGGCGTCGAGCCTTTGCTCTTGGTGCACAGCCCCAACTATCTCGACCTGCTCCGCGATGCGCACCGGGACTGGGTTGCCGCCGGCCGTGAGGGCGATGCCTTCCCCTACACCTTTCCGATCGTCGGCAGGCGCGCCCCGGACCTGTCGCGGATCGATGCTCGGCTTGGACAGCACAGCTTTGACACCTCGACGCCGATCGGTCCTGGCACGTGGGACGCTTGCTACTGGAGCGTGCAGACCGCGCTGGGAGCGCTCGCCGCAGTTCTCGCCGGTGAGACCAACGCATTCGCCTTCACTCGTCCGCCGGGACATCACGCGGGCCGCGATTATTTCGGCGGCTATTCCTATCTGAATCATGCATCGGTCTGTGCCGAGGCGGCGTTACGGGCGGGCAAGCGGCGGATCGCAATCCTCGACGTCGACTATCATCACGGCAATGGCACCCAGGACATCTTCGCCGGCCGCGACGATGTGTTCTTCGCGTCGATCCACGCGGATCCTTCGACCGATTATCCCTTCTTCTGGGGTCACGCCGACGAGAGCGGCGGCAATGTCCTAAACCTGCCTCTACCTCGCGGCACAGACTGGTCCGGTTACGCGCCCGCTCTCACGCACGCGATCGACTGGCTGGAAAAGAGCGCGCCGGACCTGCTCATTGTCAGCTACGGCGCCGACACCCACGAAGCCGATCCGATCAGCCACTTCAAGTTCAGGACCAGCGATTATGCGCCAATGGCGCGCCGCATTGCCTCGCTGGCCCTGCCGACGCTGATCGTGATGGAAGGCGGCTACGCGGTCGACGCCCTCGGCGCCAACGTCTCCGAATTCCTTGGCGGCTTCTAGAGCTTCTCGGTCAGCTCCGGGACGATCTTGAAGAGGTCGCCGACGAGGCCGATGTCCGCGACCTGGAAGATCGGCGCTTCCTCATCCTTGTTGATCGCGACGATCGTCTTCGAATCCTTCATGCCCGCGAGGTGCTGGATCGCGCCGGAGATGCCGATCGCGATATAGACTTCCGGAGCGACGATCTTGCCCGTCTGGCCGACCTGGTAGTCGTTCGGCGCATAGCCGGCATCGACCGCGGCTCGGCTTGCGCCGACGGCGGCGCCGAGCTTGTCGGCGAGCGGATCGAGCAGCGAATGGAACTGGTCGGAGGAACCGAACGCGCGGCCGCCCGAGACGATGACCTTCGCGCTGGTGAGCTCCGGCCGCTCACTCTCCGACGCCTCGAGATTGACGAAGCTGCTGACGCCCGCGTCGCTGCCGGTGTCGACCTGCTCGACCGAAGCGCTGCCGCCCTCGCGGGAGGCTTTCTCGAACGCCGTGCCGCGCGCGGTGATCACCTTCTTCTGATCGCTCGAGCGCACCGTGGCGATCGCGTTGCCGGCGTAGATCGGACGCACGAACGTGTTCGAATCCTCGATCCCGATCACGTCGCTGACCTGCATGACATCGAGCAGCGCGGCAACGCGCGGGGCAATGTTCTTGCCGAAGGTCGACGCAGGCGCGACGAACGCATCGCGGTTCGCCATCAGCTTCGCCGCGACGGGTGCGACATTCTCGGCAAGATCGTGGCTGAGGTGCGAAGCGTCGGCGACGAGTACCTTGGCGACGCCCGCGATCTTGGCCGCAGCCTGCGCGACCCCGTCCACTCCGTTGCCCGCGACCAGCGCATGCACTTCGCCCAGTTTGCCCGCGGCGGTCACCGCCGCAAGCGTCGCATCCTTGATGCTGCTGCCGTCATGCTCGACGAGGACCAGCACGCTCATTTCGCAATCCCCATACCCTTCAGGCGGTCGACAAGCTCGTCGACGCTGCCAACCTTGATTCCCGCCTGGCGCTTCGAAGGTTCGGTCACCTTGATCGTCTCCAACCGCCGGGCGACGTCCACGCCGAAGTCGGCCGGCGACTTGGTCGCGAGCGGTTTCGACTTGGCCTTCATGATGTTCGGAAGCGACGCGTAGCGCGGCTCATTCAGGCGAAGGTCGGTGGTGACCACCGCCGGCAGGTTGAGCTTCACCGTCTCGAGACCGCCGTCGACTTCCCGAGTGACCGTGGCGCTATCGGCGACCTCGATCTTCGAAGCGAACGTCCCCTGCGGCCATCCGAGCAAAGCTGCGAGCATCTGACCGGTCGCATTGTTGTCGTCGTCGATCGCCTGCTTGCCGAGGATGACCATCTGCGGCTGCTCTTCCTCGGCGATCTTGGCGAGGATTTTGGCGACGGCGAGCGGCTCCACTTCCTCGTCGGTCTGGACGAGGATCGCGCGGTCGGCGCCCATCGCCAGCGCCGTGCGCAAGGTCTCCTGCGCCTTGGCGGGGCCGATCGACACCGCGACGATCTCGGTCGCGATGCCCTTTTCCTTGAGCCGGATCGCCTCTTCGACCGCGATCTCGTCGAACGGGTTCATGCTCATCTTGACGTTGGCGAGATCGACGCCCGAACCGTCCATCTTCACCCGCGGCTTCACGTTGAAATCGATCACGCGTTTGACCGCGACCAGCAGTTTCATTCGGTTCTTCCCTCCAAATCGTCATTCCCGCGAACGCGGGAACCTAGCTGAAGAAAACTGGGTCCCCGCTTTCGCGGGGATGACGAAAAGCAATCTACGCCGGCACCGCCTCTTTCACCTCGGCCACGATCTTCCTCGCCGCATCGCCGAGGTCGTTCGCGGCGATGATGGGGAGTCCCGACGACGCGAGAATGTCTTTGCCTTGCTGGACGTTCGTTCCCTCGAGCCGGACCACTAGCGGGACGCTCAGGGACACTTCTCGCGCTGCCGCGACAATTCCTTCCGCAATGATGTCGCAGCGCATGATCCCGCCGAAGATGTTGACGAGGATGCCCTTCACCGCCGGGTCGCTGAGGATGATCTTGAACGCCGCGGTGACCTTTTCCTTGTTGGCGCCGCCGCCGACGTCGAGGAAGTTGGCGGGCTCGCCGCCTTCCAGCTTGATGATGTCCATCGTCGCCATGGCGAGGCCGGCGCCGTTGACCATGCAGCCGATCGAGCCGTCGAGCTTGATGTAGCTGAGGTCGTATTTCGACGCCTCGATCTCCATCGGGTCCTCTTCGGTGAGGTCGCGCAGCTGCTCGAGGTCCGGGTGGCGGAAGTCGGCGTTGCTGTCGAAGCCGACCTTGGCGTCGAGCACCATCAGCTGCTGCTTGTCGGTGATCGCCAACGGGTTGATTTCGATCTGCGATGCATCGGTACCAAGGAACGCCTCGTAGAGCTTGGCGAGCACCTTCGCGCATTGCTTGGCGAGATCTCCACTAAGGCCCAGCGCGGCGGCAACCTCGCGGCCGTGGTGGGGCATCAGGCCAGTCGCCGGATCGACGGTGATCGTCGCGATCTTCTCCGGCGTCTCATGCGCGACCTTCTCGATCTCCATTCCACCTTCGGTCGACGCGACGATGGCGATGCGGCCGGTCTCGCGATCGACAAGCAGGGCGAGGTAGAATTCCTTCGCGATGTCGACGCCGTCGGTGATGTAGAGCCGCTGCACCTGCTTGCCGTGCGGCCCGGTCTGGATCGTCACCAGCGTCTTGCCGAGCATCTCGGCGGCATTGTCGCGGACCTCATCGACGGAATGCGCGAGGCGGACGCCGCCCTTGGCCGACTCGCCGAGCTCCTTGAACTTGCCCTTGCCGCGGCCGCCGGCGTGGATTTGCGCCTTCACGACCCACAGCGGCCCAGGGAGCTTCTTGGCAGCCTCGACGGCTTCGTCGACGCTCATGGCGGCATAGCCAGCAGGAACCGGCACGCCGTACTTCGCGAGCAATTCCTTGGCCTGATATTCGTGGATGTTCATGGCCGCGCGCCTTAATCAGAACGCGGCCACGATGCAAAGCGAGGAACGCCCCTGTCGCAAGATCATCCATGTCGACATGGATGCCTTTTACGCGTCGGTCGAGCAGCGCGACGATCCTTCGCTCAAGGGCAAGCCGGTCGCGGTCGGCGGCGGGCATCGCGGCGTGGTTACCGCAGCGAGCTATGAGGCGCGGCCTTTCGGAGTGCGATCGGCCCTGCCTTCAGTGACCGCCAAGCGGCGTTGCCCCGAGCTGATCTTCGTGAAGCCGCGCTTCGACGTCTATCGCGCTGTCAGCCAGCAGATCCGCGCGATCTTCTTCGATTATACGGACCTCGTCGAACCGCTCAGCCTCGACGAAGCCTATCTCGACGTCACCGAGGATCGCCAGGGCCTTGGCAGCGCTCGGGCAGTCGCGGAGGACATTCGCCGCCGGATTCGCGAGGAGTGCCGGCTGACCGCCTCAGCCGGAGTCAGCTACTGCAAGTTCATCGCCAAGCTCGCCTCGGACTATCGCAAGCCCGACGGCCTCACAGTGATCACCCCCGAGCGCGGACCGGAATTCGTCGCCTCGCTTCCGGTAGCGCGCTTTCACGGAGTCGGTCCGGTGACGGCGAAGAAGATGGAGAGGCTCGGCATTCTCACCGGTGCCGATCTTCGCGAATGGAGCCTCGCCGCGCTCGAAGCGCAGTTCGGAAGCTCCGGCTCCTGGTACCATCAGATCTGCCGCGGGATCGACGAGCGCGAGGTGAGGCCCGACCGCCCGTACAAATCCGTGAGCGCGGAGCGGACGTTCGATGAGGACATCAGCGATCTCGATCGGCTCGCCGCCGAGCTCGAACGAATCGCGGGCTATGCGTGGGACCGCGTGAAGCGTGCCGAGGTCATGGGAAGGACCGTCACGCTCAAGGTCAAGTACGGCGATTTCACGATCGTCACCCGCTCGAAAAGCTTCGCTTCCGCCGTGCCGGACCTTTCGGCATTCACCCTTGCGGGACAGGGACTTCTGGCCGCTTTGCACCCGCTCCCGCGGGGCATCAGACTGCTCGGTTTGGGGCTCCATAACTTAAGTGAAGGGTCGCTCGAAGCGCCGCTCCAGCTGGGACTCGCAATTTAACGAGAGTTCTGATATAAAACTGTCACACGGGGCCGCGGGCGATTCAGCTGCGGCCTTAAACACATTAGGGAAGCCACGAAACAGGCATGGAGCCACGGCCACTGGTCGTTTTGGGGGACGGCGCGGATGCGTCGGCTCTTCTGCCGCAAACGGAAAGGTTAGCAATGGCTACAAAGGCGCTCAGCTTCGATGTCGGCGATTATGTTGTTTACCCCAAGCATGGCGTTGGTCGCGTCGTCGAACTGCAAAGCACCGAAATCGCCGGAACCAGCCTCGAGCTCTATGTTCTCCGCTTCGAAAAGGAGAAGATGACCCTTCGCGTTCCCGTCAACAAGGCGGATTCGGTCGGAATGCGCAAGCTGTCGTCCGACAAGACGATGAAGGACGCGCTCGACACGCTGAAGGGCAAGCCGAAGGTCAAGCGCACCATGTGGTCGCGCCGCGCCCAGGAATATGAAGCGAAGATCAACTCGGGCGACCTCACGTCGATCGCCGAAGTGACCCGCGACCTGTTCCGTCCGGACGATGCCCCCGAGCAGAGCTATTCCGAGCGGCAGATTTTCGAGGCCGCTTCGTCGCGCCTCGCGCGCGAGCTCGGCGCCATGGAGCAGACCGACGAGAAGTCGGCGCTCGCCCAGATCCTCGAGATCCTGAACAAGGCCGCGCTCATCCACCACAAGAGCAAGGAAGACGCATAAGAATTCCGCGTCCCAAGGCTTTCAACGAAGGGCGCCCCCAACCGGGCGCCCTTTCTTTTTGATGCTTGCGGCGGAATTTCCTCCAGTGTATTGCGCATGTAAGACAGCGCAACAGGAGGATTGTCATGCGTAAGTCGATCGCCGCGGCCGTCATCGCCGCCTCTGCAGCGACCAGCGCCTGCAACTACATGCAGGACGAGAGCGCCGGCCCGACCGTTTCTCGCAACTATCAGGTCGGCAACTTCCAGCAGATCGAAGTCGCCGGTCCTTACGACGTGACCGTCCGCACCGGGTCCAATCCAAGCGTCGCCGGACAGGGCTCGCAGAAACTCCTCGAGCGTACCGTGGTCGCCGTGCAGGGCGACAAGCTCGTTATCCATCCGCAAGACAATCACAGCTGGTTCAACTTCGGCTGGCATGGCGGCAAGGCCAACTTCACGGTGACCGTCCCGCAGCTTGCCGGAGCGACGATCGCCGGGTCCGGCGACATCCATGTCGACCATATCAAGGGCGCCAGCTTCGACGGCGCTGTGGCCGGTTCGGGCGGGCTTAGGGTCGAGGACGTCGAGGTCGGATCGCTCAAGCTTCAGATCGGAGGATCCGGAAGCGCAAAGGCGATCGCGGGCAAGGCGCAGACGGCCGATTATGCGATCGGCGGATCGGGCGACATCGACGCCGGCTCGGTCGAGACGCAGCAGGCCAAGGTTGCCATCGCGGGCTCCGGAAGCGTCAAAGCCCATGCGACCGGCACGGCCGATGTCAGCATCATGGGATCGGGTGACGTCGAAGTTTCGGGCGGCGCGAAGTGCTCGGTCAGCAAGGCGGGCTCGGGCAGCGTCCGCTGTTCTTAAACCGGCCTTAACCATGACGGTGGAAGGTGCGCCGTGATGCGCACCTTCCTCATTTCTTCCGCAGCAGCGCTTGCACTGGCCTCACCCGCCGGCGCCGCCACCCGCAACTTCGGGATCACGAGCTTCACGAAGGTCCGCGTCGACGGACCGTTCGACGTGGCGCTCAAGACCGGAATCGCACCTTATGCCCGCGCCAGCGGATCGCCGGCTGCGCTCGACCGCGTTGCGATCGATGTTCGCGGCGACACTTTGGTCGTCCATTCGAACCTGGATTCCTGGGGCGGCTATCCAGGAAAGGATGTGGGACCGATCGAGATCAGCCTCGGCACGCACGACCTCACCGATGCCTGGCTCAACGGCTCAGGCTCGCTTTCGATCGATCGCGTGAGCGCCCTGACCTTCGGCATGTCGGTCCAGGGCTCGGGAATCGCGGACATCGGCCAGGCCGACGTGGATCAGCTGAGCGTGAGCGTCATGGGCACGGGCAGCGTGACGCTCGGCGGACGCGCGGCCAAGGTTACGGCGGTCATTCGCGGCGCTTCGCAGCTCGATGCGGCGAACCTCGCGGTCAAGGACGCGACGCTCGGCGCCGAAGGCACGGCGAAGATCAGCGCGAGCGTGAGCAATTCCGCGACGATCGATGCCACTGGCCCGGCAACCGTCCAGCTCCAGGGAAACCCCGCCTGCACCGTGAGGGCAAGCGGCTCAGCAAGCGTCAGCGGCTGCCACTAATTGAGCGGCGCGCGGGCCTCCACGCCCGACAGGAAATTCCACAGGGCTCCAGCCAGCTCCTCGCCCGCGCGAATAGCCTCGTCGCGCTGATCGTCAGGCAAGCGATCGAGCAACCCTCGGCAGACTTCGCTATGCTCGGCGTCGGCGCTCTCATGGACCCGGAAGAAACGGAGAGTCTCCTCGTCCTCGATCCCGTAGCGGTCGATCAGCCCTTCGATCTTGGCGCTGGCAACTCCCGGAAACTGGCTCTCATAGGCATAGAGCGCGCCAAGGCCCGAGGCGTAGGAGCGGCGCGAGAGCTTGCGGAACGTCTCGATCAGCGCATGCGTCTCCGGATTGAGCTCCTGGCCACGCACAGCGGCTTCGCTCTCGCCAAGGCCGCAGGCGAACATCAGCCAGAGGCTGGCATGGTCCTGCTTGCCCACCTCGATACCCTCTTCCTCGGCCAGATTCTCGGCGAGCGTCCGACGGCCCTCACGGTCCGCGCAGGCGCTGTGGACGGCGCTGACGGCGCGCGGAAAGGCCTCCACATGGTGGAAATACTGGCGGGCATAATCGCGCAGCGTATCGAGCGGCAGCCGCCCCTCGGTCCACGCCTGGTAGAAGGGATGCTTCAGCATCGCCCGTTCCTCCACCTTCGCGTCGATCGCCGTCGAAACCGTCATGCCTGCCTCCTGTCGTTTCACCCGCGTTACCGGTGAGCCGAGGGGTCGGCAAGCCGACAAAGGATAGGCCGAGAAACCCGACCGGCGAATGATCGTTGCACCCCCCGAGCGGCTAAAACAGGGAGTGAGTCATGTATCTCGGTATTGGCGGCCTGGTCATCCTGATCATCATCCTAATCCTCCTCTTCAGGTAGAGGAGAACGGGTCAGACGAGAGCGAGCGAAGCAAGCTTGCCGTAGAGTTGCGGCGGAAGCGCGCCAAGGCCGCTTTCGTCGTCCTCCACACCCGGCGCATCGGAATCCTCGAGATAGCGCCAGCCCTGGTGCGCCCGCCGCGGTCGGGGTGAGACCGCGATCAGCTCCGCCGAGCAAACGATGTCGATGCGCCCATCCTCACGATCCTCGAAGCGCAGGATCTCGAGCGCGGCGACGAGGCGGTGCTTGACGATCCAGTAGAGATTGCCCCCGATCAGCTCGGCAGAACGCTTGGGACGCATTCGCGTCGCGACTCGAAGCTCGCCGCCGATCGCCCGGACGGCAACACGCCGTTGGAGCGCCTCTAGGTCGCGGCAAGCGAATGCGACCTTGGTCAGATGGAGCATCGGCATCACCGGCACTTAAGAATAAACTGCGCGATTTCAAAAAGATCATGCGGCGCGAGCGCTGACGCCCGTCAAATTGCTGCGTACCCTGCGGAAGAGTATAGCGAGGTTGGGGGTCGAAACCGTGTGGGTATTTCCTGCAGCGATCGCCTTGACTGCGGTGCAACTACAGGCGGCGGCTCCCGCGGCCTCCGCACCTCCTACAACTCCGCAAGAGATCAAGCTCGAGTCCGACTCGGTTCTGCGATTCACCGTTCCCGTGCGGATCGGCGGCCAGGAACACCGTTTCCTGGTCGATACTGGCGCCGAGCGAACCGGCGTATCGCTCGAGCTCGCCCGGGCCCTTCGCCTCCCTGCCGGCGAGCCCTGGCAGGTGACCGGGTTCGGTGGGACCACCACCGTGCCGACGGTCCACCTTTCCGTAGATGGCCCCGACCGCGGCAGAATCACGAACGTCCTCGCGCTGACCTTCTCGCAGGAGGCGATTGGAGCAGACGGCTTTCTTGGTCTCGACACCCTGCGCGACCAGGTGGTGGTGTTCGACTTCGACAGGCGCCGCCTGTTCATGGAACCCGCGCGACACAGGCACGCTAGCTTCGACCCAACTCCCGGCGTGGCGGCTCGCATGAAGATTCGCAATTCGCGAATGGTGTTCAGCACCGCTAAGACCAACGGCGTCGCGGTGCAGGCGCTGCTCGACACGGGATCGAACATTTCCGTCGGCAATTCGAATCTCAAGGATGAACTTCAGCGCCGTCGTAAGTACGGCACCGCCTATCCGGTCCAGATCCTGGCCGTCACGGGCGAGCTCATCTCAGGCGAATTCGTGGTGGTGAAGGATGTCTGGATCGGGACGGTCCATATCAGGAACCTCCCGATCGCCTTCGCGGGCACCGAGCCTTTCGACAAGCTGGGCCTGACTAGCAAACCGGCACTCCTTCTTGGCATGGATGTCCTTCAGCAGTTCGGCACGGTGAAGATCGACTTTTCGAGAAACGAGGTCTTCTTCACGGCCAGGTGGAGCGACGGCTTTACCTTCCGAGTGTTCGGCTAGCGCCCAAGGCCAACCAGCGTCGCTAGCCCCAGGAAGGACAGGAAACCCAGGCAATCGGTGCAGGTCGTTACGAACACCGCTGAGGACACTGCGGGATCGATGCGCAGCCGGTCGAGCGTGATCGGGACCATCACGCCCGCGATCCCGGCGACGAGATTATTGATCACCATCGCCGCTCCCATGACGGCGCCCAGCAGCGGATTGTGGAAAATGACCGCCACTCCAGCGCCGATCAGCAGGCCGAGTGACAGGCCGTTGGCTATGGCGATCGTGAATTCCCGCCCGAACGCCCGGATCGTGTTGGATTCGGTGAGCTGGTTCGTCGCGATAGCGCGGACGGCGACCGCCAAGGTCTGAGTCCCGGCGTTCCCGCCCATCCCGGCGACAATCGGCATCAGCACGGCGAGGACGGCGAACCTGGCGATCTGGCCATCGAACAGGTGGACCACCGACGCCGCCAGCATCGCAGTCGGCAGGTTGACGAGCAGCCACATCAGCCGCGTTCGCACGGTGAGACGGATCGGCTCGTTGATGTCGCCTTCGCCGGCGCCGGCGAGCAACAGGACGTCCTCGCCCGCTTCCTCGGAGATGATGTGCACGATGTCGTCGACGGTGATCATGCCGACGAGCCGCCCGGAATTGTCTGTGACGGCGGCGGAGACCAGCGCGTATTTCTGGAAGCGGAGCGCGACATCCTCCTGGTCCATGTCGACCGGAATCAGAGTCTGCTCACGTTGCATGATCTCGCTAACCAGGGTCTTGCGCGGCGTGCGGAGGATCAGCGAGAGCTTGCAGGTGCCGACCGGATGGTGGGCCGGGCTGACGACAAACACTTCCCAGAAGTCATCCGGCAGATCCCGCGTTGAACGCAGATAATCGATAACCTGTCCGACGTTCCAATGCTCAGGCACCGCGCAAAGATCGCGCTGCATGAGACGGCCCGCGGATTCTTCGGGATAGCCAAGCGCCTCTTCGACCGCCGCGCGATCGTCGGGCTCCATCCGCTCGAGCACCGCCTGCCGCTCGTCGCGGTCGAGATCCTCGATGAGAGCGACCGCATCGTCAGTCTCCAGCTGGCCCGCGATATCCGCGACCTGCTGAGGCTCCATCTCTTCAAGCAGGTCCTCGCGAACCCAGTCGTTCATTTCGGCAAGCACGTCGGCGTCGACGATTCCCGCGAGCGCCTTCACCAACCCTTCTCGTTCGTCGCGCGCAGCCGCTTCGATGAGGTCGGCGACGTCCGCTGGATGCAAGGGCTCGACCAGCCTGCGCGCGGTTTCGTCGTCGCCGGCCTCGACCGCGTCGAGCACCTTTTCGACGAAGGCAGGACGCAGCCGGGTCTCTTCGTCCATCACCGAATTGGGGGTGGAATCCGCAAGGGGCGTGGCGGCGATGTGATCGCTCTCGCTCACGACTTACTCCCTCGATTGGACCCGCTGCGGCCCTCCTATGGGCGTGGCTGCTCTGGCGCAACCATTGACGGGCCCCTAAATCGCCCGCCTGACCAAGCTTTCACCTGGAGTTTAGATCATGTCCGACGCCGACCGCCTGACCCTTTCCCTTTCCTCAGGCGGCGATGTCGTCATCAAGCTCCGGCCGGACCTCGCGCCCGGCCACGTCGAGCGCATCACCGAACTCGCCAATGGCGGTTTCTACGACGGCGTCGTCTTTCATAGGGTGATCCCCGGTTTCATGGCGCAGGGCGGAGATCCGACCGGCACCGGCTATCACGGTTCCGAGCTTCCCAACCTCAAGGCGGAATTTTCGAGCGAATCGCACAAGCGCGGGGTGGCCTCGATGGCGCGCTCGCAGAACCCGGACAGCGCCAACAGCCAATTCTTTATCGTGACCGCGGATTCGCCCTTCCTCGACAACCAGTACACGGTGTGGGGCGAGGTCGAGAGCGGCATGGAATATGTCGATGCGCTGCCGGTCGGCGAACCGCCGCGGGAGCCGGGCAAGATCGTCAAGGCGTCGGTCGGCAAGGCCGGCTGAGTGAAGAAGGTCGCGCTCATCACCGGCGCGTCGGCCGGGCTCGGGGTGGAGTTTGCGCGGCAACTGTCGAAGCGCGGCCATTCGCTCGTCCTCGTCGCGCGGCGCAAGGAGCGTCTTGAGGAGTTGGCCAAGGAGCTTGGCAATGCTCGAGCGGCGGCGCTCGATCTGTCGAAGCCGAATGCCGCGGCTAGGCTGGTGGCCGATATCGAGGCGAACGGCGAAAGCGTCGAGGTTCTCGTCAACAACGCGGGCTTCGGGCTGATCGGCCGCTTCGCAGAGCTCGATGCCAAGCGCGAGCGCCAGATGATCGACCTCAACGTGGGCACCCTCACCGACCTCTGCCGCGCCGTCGCTCCGGCGATGATCGAGCGGAAGTCGGGCGCGATCCTCAACGTCGCCTCCACTGCAGCCTTTCAGCCCGGGCCCAAGATGGCGGTCTATTTCGCGACCAAGGCATTTGTCCTTTCGCTCACCGAAGCGCTCCACGAGGAGCTGAAGGGGCACGGAATCAAGGTCAGCTGCCTCTGTCCCGGCCCGACCCGGACAGAGTTCGGCGAGGTTGCGGGATTTGGCGGCAACGGGTTGTTCGACCGAGTCGCGATGAACGCCGCCGAGGTGGTCGAAACCGGCCTTGAGGGTCTCGAGAAGAACAAGGCCGTCGTGGTGCCCGGCTTCGTGAACAAGGTCACGGCGGGCAGCGGCCGCTTCGCCCCGAGGTCGGTTGTTCGCAAAATCGCGGGAGCGATCAAATATTGATCAGGAAAGTGAACCCGCGCGCCATTGCCGCGGTTGCGCTATCGCAATGAGCGGAGACAGGAGTCGAAATGCCTGAAGCTGACACGATCGAACGGGTGAAGTCCCGCAAGGTCCAGGTGGCGAGCCTGCCTCCGGCCGACAGCGGCCGAGGCTTCGCGCGCCTCGCCGACAAGCTGATGGACGAGCTTGGCCTTGTCGAAGGCGACGTGATCGAAATCGTCGGCAAGCGCTCCACAGCCGCTCGCGCCATCCGCCCCTACGGCGAGGACGAGAATATCGACATCATCCGGCTCGACGGCTTGCAGCGCGCCAATGCCGGAGTCGGATCGGGCGATTTCGTCGAAGTCAAAAAGGCGGATTCGAAGCCGGCGACCAAGGTCGTCTTTGCTCCCGCGCAGCCCAACGTCCGCTTGCAGGGATCCGCCGAGGCATTGAAGCGGACGTTCGCGGGGCGGCCTTTGGTCGAAGGCGACACGGTGGCCACCACCGGGCATCAGCGCATCAACGCCGACATGCCCGACCACATCCGGCAGCTGCTCAACGCTCCGGCCTTCGCGCTGCAGGAGCTTCGCCTGGTCGTCGCCTCCGCGGCGCCCAAGGGCATCGTCCACATCGACGATAAGACCGCCGTCGAGTTGCTTTCCGAATACACCGCCACCGACGGCCAGCGCCGCGCCGACGTCACTTACGACGACCTTGGCGGAATGCGCGACACGATCGATGGGCTGCGCGAAATGGTCGAACTCCCGCTCCGCCACCCGGAGCTGTTCCAGCGCCTCGGAGTCGATCCGCCCAAGGGCGTTCTGCTTCACGGCCCGCCCGGGACCGGCAAGACCTTGCTCGCGCGGGCCGTCGCCAACGAGAGCGCAGCCAAATTCTTCCTCATCAACGGGCCGGAGATCATGGGCTCGGCCTATGGCGAGAGCGAACGCCGACTTCGCGAGATCTTCGACCAGGCCGCCCAGGCCGCCCCGTCGATCATCTTCATCGACGAGATCGACTCGATCGCGCCCAAGCGCGGCCAGGTGACCGGCGAGGCGGAAAAGAGGCTGGTCGCCCAGCTGCTGACCCTGCTCGACGGGATCGAGCCGCGCCAGAACACGGTCGTCATCGCAGCCACCAACCGGCCCGAAGCGATCGACGAGGCGCTTCGCCGCCCCGGCCGGTTCGACCGGGAGATCGTCGTCGGGGTTCCCGACGAGCCCGGTCGCCGTGAGATCCTCGATATTCACACCCGCGGAATGCCGCTCGGGCCCGACGTCAGCCTCGCCGACCTCGCACGCAGGACCTACGGCTTCGTCGGCGCCGACCTTGCTGCTTTGTGCCGCGAAGCCGCGCTCGAGGCAGTCCGCCGGATCATGCCGAAGCTCAACCTCGCCGAGTCCGTCATTCCGACCGAAATCCTCGACGCTTTGTCGGTCGAGCTCCGCGACTTCGACAATGCACTGAAGCGGGTCCAGCCCTCCGCGATGCGCGAAGTGATGGTCGAAGCGCCGCAGATCCGCTGGGAGGATATCGGCGGGCTCGAGGAAGCTAGCGGGCGCCTTCGCGAAGGCGTCGAGCTTCCCTTGAAGCATCCGGAGGCGTTCCGTCGTCTCGGCATTCGCCCGGCCAAGGGCTTCCTCCTCTACGGTCCGCCCGGCACCGGCAAGACGCTCCTTGCCAAGGCGGCCGCGCGCGAAAGCGAAGCCAATTTCATCGCGACCAAATCGTCCGACCTTCTCAGCAAATGGTATGGCGAAAGCGAACAGCAGATCGCGCGGCTCTTCAACCGCGCGCGTCAGGTCGCCCCGACGATCATCTTCATCGACGAGCTCGACAGCCTCGTTCCGATGCGCGGCGGCGGGCTCGGCGAGCCGCAGGTCACGGAGCGGGTCGTCAACACGATCCTCGCCGAAATGGACGGGCTCGAGGAGTTGCAGAACGTCGTCGTCATCGGTGCGACCAACCGGCCAACCCTGATCGATCCGGCCTTGCTTCGGCCCGGCCGCTTCGACGAGCTGATCTATGTCGGCACTCCCGACACCGCCGGTCGGCGGCGGATCCTTGCGATCCACACGCGAAACATGCCGCTCGCCGACGACGTCGATCTCGAGAAGATCGCGCAGCGCAGCGACCGCTTCACCGGCGCCGACCTCGAGGATCTTGTCCGCCGCGCCGGCCTGACCGCGCTTCGCCGCGGCCTCGATGCGGGGAAGGTGACGATGGCCGATTTCGAGGTGGCGCTCGGCGAGACTCGTGCGTCGGTCACGCCCGAGATGCTTGAGGAATATTCGCGCATCCAGGAAACGCTGAAGAGCGACGCGACACGGCCTTTGGGCGGAATCGGGTTCGTTCTTCCTGGGATGCTCCGGCCGAAGGAAGGCGGCAAGCCTTAAGGCACTGTCGCCAAACTGAAATCTCTTCGTCGCGCAAATGGCGCGGTTCGCGGAGATGATTCAACCGCAAGCGCGTGGGTAACGTTGGGAAACTTGCCAAGCGGCGGCGCTTTTGCCAACGCTCCGGCCATACTCGCCCCACGGGAGCAAACATGTCGACTTCACCCGCGCGGACGCTGAAGGGCTCTCGCCGACTCCAGCGCCGCCGCGACCGCCGCAGCCCCAGCCCTCAGTGGCAGTTCCTGCGCGGTTTCCTAAAGAATCCGGTGATGGTCGGCTCCATCATTCCCTCGAGCCGAGTGCTGATCGAGAAAATGCTCGCTCCGGTGGATTGGGAGAATACGAGGCTGTTCGTCGAATATGGCCCCGGCGTCGGCACGTTCACGCGCCCGGTGCTCGAGAAGCTCGGACCTGACGCCAAGCTCGTGACGATCGACACCAACCCCGATTTCACACGCTACCTCAGGGAGTCGATCGACGATCCGCGACTGATGCCGATCAACGGCTCCGCTGCGGACGTAGAGAAGATCCTCGCCGACAACGGCCTGGGCTCGGCGGATTATGTGCTCTCCGGCCTCCCCTTCTCGACCCTTCCGCCGGGCGTGGGCGATTCCATCGCCGAAGCGACGTCGAACGTGATCCGGCCCGGCGGCGCTTTCCTGGTCTATCAGTTCAGCCCCAAGGTGCAGGATTTCATCCGTCCGCACTTCGCGCCGATCAAGCGCGGGTTCGAATGGATCAACGTCCCACCCGCGACGCTGTTCTGGGCCTACAAGGGCGACGACAACTAGGCGCGGAAGTTCAGCCGCCGCGTAACGCTGTAATCCGTCACATTCACCAGGAAGTGGGACAAGGCCCACTTGACCCGCCGCCACATCGTCGCTCGCCGCTCATGCAGTTCGTGAGTGATCCAGCGGCAGTCGGCGAGCTCGCCCTCGAAATAAGCGCGCATCGCCTCGGCGAATCCCGCATCCTTGATCCGCAGCATGATCTCCAGATTGATGTAGAAGCTCCGGTAATCGAAGTTCGACGAGCCGATGTGGACGACGTCGTCGACCAGCGCGAGCTTGGTGTGAAGCTTCGCCGGCTGATATTCGTAAATCTCTACGTGACGACGGATGAGCCGGCTGTAGCTGTGCCGAGCTGCGGCGATCGTCGCTCCATTGTCGGACTTGGCGGCGTTGACGATCCTTGCCCTACCGCGCCGCCCTACTCTCCCGATCCTCCGGATCATGGCGCTCGGCGGAGCAAAATAAGCGAAGATCATGTCGAGCCTGCGCGCCCTCTTCATGTCGCGCCCGATGCTTCGCCACCAGCTGTTGCGCATGCTCAATGGCCCGCTGAACTTCCACTGCAGCGGCCCGCGCCATTCGGTGAACTCGGCGCACATCCGCTTCAGCGAACGAAGCTTGGCGTTCGGCCGCTTCGACCAGCGGAACAGGCCGTCGAAATAGCGGCCTGGCAACGCGGCTTCCGGCCCGTCGAGGCGCAGCCACAGGTCGCGCCAGTGACTCGCGCCGCGATCCTCCAGATAGGTCGCGTCGATATTCGCTCCCCCGATAAGCACGGCTTCCCCGTCGACGACGATCAGCTTCTGATGGTTCCGGAGCAGGTAGCGCCGGCCCCAGCTGGGGTTGAATACGCAATACTGGCCGCCCGCCTCCGCCAGGTCGGCGAAGAACTTCGGGGTTGCGGCAGATCCGAAGCCGTCGATCAGCAGCTTGACCCGGACGCCGCGATGCGCCGCCTCGGTGAGCGCGGTCCGGACGGCGTCGCCGTCCTTGTCCGGATTGAACATGTACATCAGCATCTTGATCGACTTTTGCGCGCCGGCGATGAGGCTGAGCAGCATCTCGAACCGCTCGACTCCGCTCTCGATCAGCTGGAGCCGGTTGCCCGCAATTTCGGCCGTTATCGGCTTGCCGGCGGCGGGCTGGGCGGAATGATCGGCCATCGAGCCAGCTTTCCTTGACTTTTCGGGAGGCCGCAAGCTATTGGCGCGGCCTTCCTGACATCCCATATTCCCGAAGCCGATTTGGGCAACGGAATAGCTTTGCGGAGCGATTAATGGCGCGCGTTACGGTTGAAGATTGTGTCGACAAGATCCCCAACAGGTTCGATCTCGTCCTGATGGCCGCTCAGCGCGCGCGCCAGATTTCAGGCGGTGCCGACCTCACCATCGATCGCGATCGCGACAAAAACCCGGTCGTCGCGCTGCGCGAGATCGCCGAGGAGACCGTCAGGCCCAGGCATCTCGAGGAAGCGATCGTCACCAACCTGCAGAAGGTTCGGGTCGACGAGGAAGACGAGACGGAAGAGCTGGCATCGCTGAGCGAGGCCGCCGAGGCGCTCCGTCTCACCGCCGCCGCTCCCCCGCGTCCGAGCCCGTCGGGCGGAGACTACGAATAAGTCTCTAGATTGACCGCGCGACCGGCGTTAGTCCGGTCGCATGGTTCCCTTTTCGTTCGCAGGCGAAACGTTCGAGGCGACGCCGTCCGGCGCGCTGTTCTGGCCTGCGCGCGAAGCGCTGCTCGTCGCCGACCTTCACCTTGAGAAGGCGAGCTGGTTTGCGCGGTTCGGCCAGTTTCTTCCCCCTTACGATTCGCATGCGACCCTGTCTGCGCTTGCCGCCGAGGTGGAGCGAAGCAAAGCGCAACGCCTCTACTGTATCGGCGACAGCTTCCACGACGCGTTCGGCTGCGATCGCCTGCCCGCAAGCGCACGCGAGCTCCTGAGCGAGCTCACCGCCCGGCTCGACTGGACCTGGATCGTCGGCAACCACGATCCGGGATTCGCGGATCATTGCGGCGGACGGATCGTGGACGAAGTCGAGCTCGGCGGGATCATCCTTCGCCACGAAGCGCAGCCGCGCGAGCCGAAGCCCGAGATTTCCGGCCACTTCCATCCCAAGCTGCGGCTGCACCTGAAGGGCCGAAGGGTTTCCCGCCGCTGTTTCGTGAGTTCCGCAAGCAAGATCATCATGCCGGCATTCGGCTCCCTGACCGGCGGGCTCGACGCCCACCATCCGGAGATCCTGCGCTCGGTCGGCAGTGACGCGGCGGCGCTCGTTCCCGTTTCGGACAGGCTCCTGCGCTTTCCGCTGGCGGCCTAGCCGGCCGGCTTCACCTCGATCGCCATCGCGCCGCTCGGGCTCAGTAACAGCCGCGCGACCGCCGGCCTGCTCTTGCCGAACGTTGCCGCCTGGAGCTCGTTGCGAGCAGCGTGGCGATCGAACCTGAAACCCTGCGCATCGGCAGCCCGCTTCAAGGTGTCGAGATGCTCGTCGAGATTCGGAATGCCCTCCTCGGGGTCGAATTCCATGCTGACTTCAATGTCGTGGGAAGCGGTCATCGGCGCCATGCTTCGCGGCTCGCGCGATGATGCGCAAGCCCCGCCGATTGCACAGGAGAGCGGCTGTTCCTAAACCTCGCCAATGACGACGAGACACTTCCTCCTGCTCGCGGGAGCACTGGCAATGATACCGGCCGCACTTCAGGCCCAGCCGATCGATCCGAAGGTCCAGGCGCGGATCGACCGGATTCTCAAGGCCACTCCGCTGATCGACGGGCACAACGACCTGCCCGAGCAGCTTGCAGAGAATTACAAGAGGAGCGTGGCCGGGCTCGCCAGCGGGTCGGACAAGCGCAATCCCAACCCGCTGATGACCGACATGGCGCGGCTCCGCCAGGGCCGGGTCGGTGCGCAATTCTGGTCGGTGTTCATCGACGCCAGTCTCCACGGCGATGAAGCGATCCGCGAGACGCTGCAGGAGATCGACGTCGTCGACCGCCTCGTCCAGGCTTACCCGAACGACCTCGAGCTCGCCTACACCGCCGACGACGTGGTTCGAATCCACCGCGCCGGAAAGGTCGCCTCCCTCATCGGGATCGAGGGCGGCCACCAGATCGGCGGCTCGCTGGCCGCGCTCCGGCAATTCTACCGCCTCGGCGCGCGCTACATGACGCTCGCGCACTTCGCGAACAGCGAGGTCGCCGACAGCGCTACCGACGATCCCAAGTATCACGGCCTCTCACCCTTCGGGCGAACCGTGGTCGGCGAGATGAATCGTCTCGGCATGCTCATCGACCTCGCGCACGTTAGCGAGGACACGATGCGCGGCGCCATCGAGATCAGCCGAGCGCCGGTGATCTTTTCCCACTCGAGCGCCCGAGCGATCGACGATCATCCACGCAACGTTCCCGACGGTGTGCTCGCGCTGCTGCCGAAGAACGGCGGCGTCGTGATGGTCAATTTCTACAGCGGATATGTGTCCGACGCGGTGCGCAAATGGAATGCCGAGGAAACCGCGGAGGAGGCGCGGCTGAAGTCGCTTCTGGTCGGCCGGCCCCAGCAACGCGACGAAGCGCTCGCAGCCTGGAAGAAGGCCAATCCCGAACCCACGGCGACAGTGGGCGAGATTGCCGATCACATCGAGCATATCGTGAAGATCGCAGGTTACGACCATGTCGGGATCGGCGGCGACCTCGACGGCATCCCCTACGACGAGGCGCCGGCGGGGATGAACAGCGTCAGCGGCTATCCCTTGGTCTTCGCCGAGTTGATCCGCCGTGGCTGGAGCGATGAGAATCTCGCCAAGCTTGCCGGCGGCAACGTGCTTCGCGCCATGCGACAGGCGGAAGCGGTCGCGGCGTCGATGAAGGAAGTGCAGCCCGCGCTATCCGACGTCGACACCGGCAAATGAGCGACCCGCCGCTCCGCGCGGCGATCTTTCCCGTCACGCCGCTCCAGCAGAACTGCACCTTGCTGTGGTGCACGAAAACCATGCGCGGCGCGTTCGTCGATCCCGGCGGCGACTTGCCTCGGCTCAAGGCAGCGGCGGCGCAGGCCGGGGTCACGATCGAGAAGATCCTGCTCACCCACGGCCACATCGACCATTGCGGCGGCGCCGGCATCTTTGCGGAAGAGCTTGGCGTCGAGATCGAGGGGCCGCACGAGGAGGACCGCTTCTGGATCGACCGCCTCGCCGAAGACGGCGGCAAGTACGGCATCACCGGCCGGCCGTTCGAACCGTCGCGCTGGCTGGACGACGGCGACCAGGTCGCCGTCGGCGGGCTCACCTTGAATGTCGTGCACTGCCCCGGCCACACGCCGGGCCACATTGTCTTCCATCACCCCCAATCCAACTTCGCCATGGTCGGCGACGTGCTGTTTCGGGGATCGGTGGGCCGCTGGGACTTTCCACGCGGCGATCAGCAACAGCTCATCCGGTCGATCACCGAGAAGCTATGGCCGATGGGCGATGAGACCGCCTTCGTCCCGGGCCACGGCCCGATGTCGACCTTCGGCCACGAGCGCGCGACCAATCCCTTCGTCGGCGACGCAGCGCTAGCGGCGGCATAGTTCGTTCCCCTCCCTGGAAGGAGGGGGTCAGGGCCGCGGCGGAGCCGGGGCCACCTTGCGCTCCTCTCTCTTTTCGCTATAGGAGCCGCGGTTCGCGACGATCAGGCCGCCGCCCTCGGGGGAAACCCCGGCGAGATGAGGCGCAGATCGTCGCAATTTTTATTGATGTCATAAGAATCGAAGGTGCCGCAATGGCTGTCCCAAAGAGAAAAACCTCGCCGTCGAAGCGGAACATGCGCCGCAGCCACCATGCGCTGCAGGCGAAGAGCTTCCAGGAATGTCCCAATTGCGGCGAGCTGAAGCTTCCGCACAACATGTGCTCGGCATGCGGCCATTATAACGGCCGCGAGATCGTTCCGACCGAGGCCTAAGCCAAGAGAGGCCTCACCATGGTTGGAGGCCCACGAATCGCAATTGACGCAATGGGCGGCGACGGCGGCCCAACGGCGATGATCGCCGGTGCGTCCAAGGCGCTGCGCAAGGACCCGTCGCTCCATTTCACCTTCTATGGTGATGAGCGCCAGGTCCAGGACGAGATCGAGCGCCACAAGAATTTGCAGTCCGGCGTCACGATCATCCATTCGCCCGAGGCGATCGAATCCCACGAGAAGCCGAGCCAGGCGATCCGCCGCGCCCGCACGACCTCAATGGGAATGGCGATCAACGCCGTGAAGGAAGCGCATGCCGATGCCGCGCTCTCCGGCGGCAACACCGGCGCGCTGATGGCGATGTCCAAGCTTGCGCTTCGGACCATGCCCGGGATCGACCGCCCGGCCCTCGCCGCCCTTCTTCCGACGCTGGCCGAAACCGACTTGGTGATGCTCGATCTCGGCGCGAACACCGAGTGCGACGTCCAGAATCTCGTCCAGTTCGCCGTGATGGGCTCTGCCTATGCGCGCACCGTCCTGAGCCTTTCCCGCCCGCGGGTGAAGCTGCTGAACATCGGCACCGAGGAATTGAAGGGCACCGACGAGCTCAAGGCAGCCGCGGCGCTCCTTCGCGAGGCCGACTATCTGCCGCTTCGCTTCGACGGCTTCACCGAGGGCGACCAGCTGTCGCGTGGCCAGGTGGACGTTGTCGTCACCGACGGATTTTCCGGCAATATCGCGCTGAAGACCGCCGAGGGCACCGCGCGCTTCGTCACCGACCTGCTTCGCCGCGCGTTCAAGAGCTCACTTCGGTCAAAGGCCGGCTTCGCGCTGTCGCAGCCGGCGCTCAACCTCCTCAAGGTGCACTTGGATCCGAACAATCATAACGGCGCAGTCTTCCTTGGCCTCAACGGCCTGGTGGTGAAAAGTCATGGCGGCGCGAATCCGAAGGGCGTCGCGAACGCGATCCACGTTGCGGCCAGCATGGTCCGGAACGACATCACCCGGAAGATCGGCGAGGACCTCGACAATTTCCGCGCCCACGCCTTCGCCAATGGATATGCGAAGTGAGGCGCTCGCTCGTCCTTGGGGTCGGAAGCGCGCTTCCCCAACGCAAGGTCACCAACGAGGAACTGGCGAAGCAGGTCGATACCTCCGATGAATGGATCGTCGAGCGCACCGGAATTCGCAACCGCTACGTCGCCGGTGATGGCGAGACGACTGCGAGCCTTGCGACGGACGCGGCGCGCCGGGCGCTCGAGCATGCAGGCGTCGCCGCGATTGACATCGACCTCATCGTCCTTGCCACCGCAACGCCTGACCAGACCTTCCCGTCGTCGGCGACAAAGGTCCAGGCGAGCCTCGGCATCTCGGACTGCATCGCCTTCGACGTGCATGCCGTGTGCACCGGCTTCCTCTACGCGCTGTCGGTCGCCGATTCGATGCTTCGCGGAGGCAATGCGAACAAGGCGCTGGTGATCGGCGCCGAGACGTTCACGCGAATCCTCGATTGGGAAGACCGCGCGACCTGCGTCCTGTTCGGCGACGGTGCCGGAGCGCTCGTTCTCGGCGCGGAAGAGAGCGATCGCGGCATACTGGCCACCAGGCTGCATGCCGACGGTCGGCACAACGACTTGCTGTTCGTCGACGGCGGTCCCTCGACCACCGGCACGGTGGGCAAGCTGCGCATGAAGGGCCGGGAGGTGTTCAGGCACGCGGTCGTCAATCTTGCCGGCGTGCTCAGCGAAGTCCTCGAAGCTGCCGGCCTTAGCGCAGAGGACGTCGATTGGGTCGTTCCGCATCAGGCGAACGCCCGAATCCTCGATGCGACGGCGAGGAAGCTCGGCCTTCCGCCGGAGAAAGTAGTGGTGACGGTCGACCAGCATGCGAACACGTCGGCCGCCTCGGTTCCGCTGGCGTTCGACACGGCGGTCCGCGACGGGCGGATCAAGCGCGGCGATCTTGTTGTCCTTGAAGCGATGGGCGGTGGGTTTACTTGGGGTGCAGCGGCGCTCAGGTATTGAAAGAATTGGAATATTCGGCGATTGTCGAATTGCCGACAGGATTGTATTCCGTTACGTAAGTGTAACCATACGGCGGGGGGCACGCCGTCGACTCGGGAGATTATGATGGCCGATCTCGGGATCGCGCGGATCAACAATGACATGAACGCCAACGGCACGCTCACCAGGGCGGATCTCGCCGATGTCGTTCATCGCCGGCTCGGTCTTTCCCGCGCCGAATCCGCAGGCGTCGTTGAGCGTGTGCTGCACCACATGTGCCATGCGCTTTCGGAGGGACAGAACGTCAAGGTATCCGGCTTCGGTACCTTCATCCTTCGCGACAAGGGCGAGCGTGTCGGGCGCAACCCGAAGACGGGGATCGAAGTGCCGATCGCGCCGCGCCGGGTGATGACCTTCCGCGCGAGCCAGATCATGCGCGATCGGATCGCGAGGGGATAAGCCCTTGTTGCCGGCGGAAAAGGAACCCGGCGCTTTACTGACGATCGGCGAACTGTCGCAGCAGCTCGGCGTCGCCCAGCACATTTTGCGCTATTGGGAGAGCCGCTTCCCGCAGCTGCGGCCGATGCAGCGCGCCGGCAACCGCCGCTATTACCGTCCCGCAGACGTCGAGCTTGCCGAGCGCATCAATCGCCTGCTGAACCATGAAGGCTATACCGTGCGCGGCGTGCAGAAGCTGCTTCGCGACAGGAATGGCGAGCAGGCTTCTGATCCGCCGGTCGCAACTGCCGACGCTCCTTATGCAGAAGCCCGGCCCGACATGCCCGATCATGAGGAGCCGATCGGAGTCGACGTCTTCCGCCTGATCGCCCTGCGCAATCGACTCTCCGACGCGCTCGAATCCTAGTCCAGCTCCTTGGACAGGATGAGCTCGGCAAGCTCTCCGCTTCCAGCTTTCACGTCTGCCCAGCGATTCGCCGCCAGCTCGATTCGCGCGAGCGCTGCGGTCGGGAATTTATGCGCTGCGCGCTCGTGAAGCCCGTGCGAATCAGGCCGCGTCAGCTCGACGACAAGCTGATGAAGCCCCGGATTGTGGCCGACCAGAAGCGGCGCGTCCGAGCTCTCCGGAATCTCCTGCACGATGTGCAGCAGCATTTTCTCGCTCGCCAAATACATCCGCTGCTCGAAACGGATTTCGACGTTGAGCTTCATCTTCTCCTTGAGCCCGTCGATCGTCTCGCGCACACGCGCCGCGGGGCTTGCGATCACTAGGTCGAAATCGATCCCCCGGCTTTCGAGCTCGCGGCCCATGCGCCGCGCCGCCTTCCACCCGCGATCGTTGAGCGGCCGGTTGAAATCCTCGACGCCCGGCTCGTCCCAGCTCGACTTCGCATGACGTAGGATTGTGAGCCGCTTCATCGAACCGGCTCCAAGGAGGCAGGGACGCCGGCCGAGAGCCGCTGCTCGACGCACGCGATCGCCTCGTCGAGCGGCAGTCGCCTCACCGGAACTCCCGGCGGAAAAGCCTTGAGCAAGCGCGACGGCATCGCCGCGGACAATATCACGAAGACTCCGCAATCGCCCTGCCGGCGTATCAATCGCCCGAACGCCTGGGCGAGGCGAGCCCGGACGACCCGGTCGTCATAGGCGCTTCCGCCTCCTGCCATTCGTCGCGCCGCGTGAAGCACGGTCGGCCGCGGCCAGGGAACACGCTCCATCACGACCAGGCGCAGCGATTCGCCGGGCACGTCGACTCCGTCGCGCAATGCATCGGTCCCGAGCAGCGACGCGCGCGGATCGTCGCGGAAGATGTCGACGAGGGTCCCCGCATCGATCGGATCGACGTGCTGGGCGAGCAGCGGCAGGCCGGCGCGCGCCAGCCGGTCCGCGATCCGCGCATGCACCGCTTTCAGCCGCTGGATCGCCGTGAACAGGCCGAGCGTCCCGCCATTGGCCGCCTCGATCAGCCGGGCATAGGCACCGGCCAGCGCCGGCGTGTCGCCCTGCTTCACATCGGTGACGATCATAACCTCCGAACATCCGGCATAGTCGAACGGGCTTTCCGCCTCGAAATGCCGGGCGGGCAGCGGCAAGTGCGCGGCGCCCGTGCGCGCCTCGGCGGCGGGCCACTCCTCTCCGCCGCGAAGCGTCGCCGATGTGACGAGTACGCCATCGGCGGGCGCGAGCACTGCCGCGGCCAGCGGCTTGGATGGATCGAGCCAGCGGCGGTGGATCGCGACGTCGAGCTCGCGCCCGTCAATCCGCTCGACCGCAAGCCAGTCGACGAACTCGGGGTCGGCCTGGCCGCCGATGCGGGCAAGGAGCGCGATCCATGCGGAAAGCGTCTCGCGGCGCCACGACAGGCCGCGGATCGCGCCGTCGACGCGCGCCCTCGCCTGCGAATCGAGCCAGTCGGGTGCATCCTCGATCACCGCCTCGAGCCGCCGCGCCAAGGCGGCGAGCGGCTTCAGCAAGGTTTCGAGGGTCTGCAGCGCCGCTGCGGATTGCGAAACGAGGCCCCCGTCCGGTTCGGCTAGTTCGGTTTCCAGCCCGTAACCCGCCTCCTGCGCCTTCGAGCGCGCGTAGACGACGGCGCGCACCTCGCTCAGCAACGCCTCGACCGGTCCGAACGGCGCTCGCTCGACCAGGCGCTGCAGCCATCCGTCGGACGGCAGTGCCCTCGCCGCCTCAACCGCCGCCTCGAGCGCCTGCGCGCCTTCCTCATCGTAGGAAGCGACGTCCATCAATCGCGCCGCAAGCCCGCGCCTGCGTCCGCGCGAACGCGACTCCGGACCGACGATCCACCGCCTCAGCTCGATCGCCTCCTGCCCGCCAAAGGTCACCGCGAAGGTCGAATCGGCGGCGTCAAACAAATGATGGCCTTCGTCGAACAGGATTCGTCCCGGTGCGTCCTCGCGCGCCCGGGCCGCGTTGACCATCACCAGCGCATGGTTGGCGATGACGATGTCCGCCTCCCGGCTCGACCTTTCGGCGCGTTCGATGAAGCACCGGCGATAGTGCGGGCAGCCGGCGTAGATGCACTCCCCGCGCCGGTCGGTCAGCGCCGTCGAGCCCGCGCGCCGGAACAGGCTTGGAAGCCAGCCCGGCAGATCGCCGCCGACCATGTCCCCGTCCTTGGTGTAGGCGGCCCACCTGCCGACGAGCTGCGCGAGAATTGCGGCGCGCCCGCTGAACGCGCCCTGCAGCGCATCCTCCAGATTGAGCAGGCAAAGATAATTTTCGCGGCCCTTTCGGACGACGATTTTCCGAGCGCGCTCCTCCGCATCCGCGAACAGCTTCGGCCCTTCTCCGTCCAGCTGCCGCTGCAGCGCCTTGGTGAAGGTCGACACCCACACCGTTCCGCCTGCTTGCTCCGCCCACAGCGACGCAGGAGCAAGATAGGCAAGCGTCTTGCCGATTCCGGTTCCCGCTTCGGCGAGAAGCAGGTTAGGTGCACCCTTGGCCTGCTTTGGAGCGAAAACCTGTGTGACCGCTTCCGCCATCGCGCGCTGCCCCTCGCGCACCTCGGCGCGGCCCGTCAGCCGGTCGAGCTTCTCGCTCGCGTCCGCAGCTTGGAGGGCGATCGTGCGCGGCGGCGCCCGCTCGCCCGTCTCCTCCCACTGCTTGAGTCGCGAGAAAAGCATCCGTTCGCCGCGCTCGGGCGGGTCGAGCCGCGCCCCGATCAGCGGTGCCCAGCCCCATCCGAGCCGATGCAGCGTGGCGTTCACCGTCCATGCCCCTTCCCGCTCGGGCCAATCGGGATCGGCAAGGACGTCGAGCAGCCGGCCCGCAATCTGCTGGAGCGTCGCGATCGCATGGCCCTCGCCTGCTGGCGGTTCGATCCCGACCGCTCGGCTGAGCCCGGCTGCGGTCGGAACCGCGAAGCGCGCGGGGTGGATGAAGGCGAACAGCTCGAGCAGGTCGAGCCCGCTGAGCTCGGGGTAACCGAGCCTCTGCCCAACCAGCGGCGCGTTGAGGATGATGTGCGGAGTCTCCGCCGCGCGGGCAATCGCCTCGCCCCGGCTCGCCTCGCGCACCTCGCCCTCGCCGCTGACCAGCCAGATTCCGGCGTGGGTTGCGTGGAGCGCGGGAAGAGGCAAAGGAGCCGCCATCCCCGCGACCCTGCCGTCACGAGAACAGAAGAGCAACGAATTTGGACGCCGAAACGCTTCGAAACGCCGCATTGACCTCGAAGGCCTGGCCTTATGAGGAAGCGCGCAAGCTCTTGAAACGCTGGCCGGACGGCAAGCCGGCGGGAAATCCGGTCATCTTCGAGACAGGCTACGGCCCCTCGGGCCTGCCGCACATCGGCACCTTCAACGAGGTCGCGCGGACCAGCTTCGTCCGCCGCGCCTATGAGGAGCTGACCGGCGCGCCGACGCGCCTGATCGCCTTCAGCGACGACATGGACGGGCTGCGCAAGGTCCCGGACAATGTCCCGAACCAGGCGATGCTCACCGAGTATCTCGGCAAGCCGCTGACGCAGATTCCCGACCCGTTTGGCGAGCATGAGAGCTTCGCGCATCACAACAATGCGATGCTTCGCCGCTTCCTCGATCTTTACGGGTTCGACTACGAATTCCTGTCGTCGACCGATTGCTACACCTCCGGCCGCTTCGACGACGTGATCCGCAAGATCCTGCATGCATGGGACGGGATCATGGGCGTCATGCTTCCGACGCTCGGGGAGGACCGCCGCAAGACCTACTCGCCGGTGCTTCCGATCTCACCCACGAGCGGGCGGGTGCTGCAAGTGGCCGTCGACGTCATCGACGCCGAAGCCGGCCTGATCGCTTTCGATGACGAGGACGGCAGCCGCGTCCAGCAATCGGCGTTCGGCGGCGCTGCAAAGTTGCAATGGAAGGTCGACTGGGCCGCACGCTGGGTGGCGCTCGGGGTCGATTATGAAATGGCCGGAAAGGACCTGATCGACAGCGTCGTCCAGTCGGGCAAGATCGCGCGCATCCTCGGCGGCCGCCCGCCCGAGGGCTTCAACTATGAGATGTTTCTCGACGAAAAGGGCGAGAAGATCTCCAAATCCAAGGGCAATGGGCTCAGCCTCGAGGAATGGCTGCGTTACGGGAGCGAGCCGAGCCTCGCCTTCTACATCTACCGCGAACCCAAGCGGGCGAAGAGCCTGCACATCGGAGTCATACCGCGCGCGGTCGACGAATATTGGCAGTTCCGCGGCAACTATCCGAACCAGCCGGTCGAGCAGAAGCTCGGCAATCCGGTGCATCATATCCACGCCGGCAAGGTGCCGCTGGAGACTCTGCCGCTGACCTACGGGTTGCTGCTCAACCTGGTCAGTTTGCCCGGGGTGGCGGATAAGGACACTGCCTGGAAGTTCGTGCAGCGCTACGCGCCCGGAACGTCGCCCGAGACGGATCCCGAGCTCGACGAGTTGATCGGCCTCGCCGTCAATTACGCCCGCGATTTCGTGGCGCCGACGCTGAAGCGCCGAGCTCCGAGCGAGATGGAAGCCGGGGCCCTCAGAGACCTTGATTCGGAGCTGTCGAAACTGCCTTCGGATTCAACCGCTGAAGACATCCAGACGCAGGTCTTCGAGGTCGGCAAGCGCCATCCGTTCCAGTCCCTCCGCGACTGGTTCCAGGCCCTCTACGAGACATTGCTCGGATCGAGCCAGGGCCCGCGCATGGGAAGCTTCATCGCGCTCTATGGGCTCGACAACAGCCGCCGCCTGATCGCGGAGGCTCTGGGAACGGTCGCCGCTTAGGGAGTCAGCGAGCGCGGAACGCCGTCAAACCCGAACAGCCAGCGCGCCGACGGAGCACCTTCGGTGAGCGTCACCCGAGTCGGACCTTTCGGCACCCGAAGCGCCTGTGCGAGTTCGGCCGCATGCGCGCGCTCCTGCTGCGCGAGTGCTGCCAGGCGCGCGCGTTCCTTCGGGCAGTTGGAGTGATGGCCGACGCGGCTGCCGGCGGCGGCCGGCGCGGCCAAAAGGACGGCCAAGAGGACGAGCGACTTCAGTCTAAGCCCCAGCATGACACATGCCTCCTCAGCGTGCCCTTACTCCTGCCGTCGGGTCTTTGGCCTGTGCCGTCGATGACCAAGCTACCGGTTTTCGACGAACGGCGGCGTCGCTAGCCGCGCTCACCCGGACGCCGCGCCGGCTCCGCGGGAGCAGGCGCGGCCGCAGCGCCCGCCTGTTTCGCCGCGATCCAGCTGTCGATCTTCTTCTCGAGAATCGGCAGCGGAAGCGCGCCGGTGTCGAGCACCTGCGCATGATATTCGCGGATGTCGAACTTCGGCCCAAGCGCCGCCTTCGCCTTGTCGCGAAGCTCGGTGATCTTCAGCTGGCCGATCTTGTAGGCCAGCGCCTGACTCGGAATGGCGATGTAGCGTTCAACCTCGGCCGTGGCGTCGGTCTTCGATTCCCCCGAATGGTCGAGCATGTACTGGATCGACTGATCGCGGGTCCAACCCTTGGAGTGGATGCCCGTGTCGACCACCAGCCGCATCGCGCGCAGCATCTCGTCATTGAGGTTGCCGAACCGCTGATAGGGATCGCCGTACATGTCCATCGGATAGCCGAGCGATTCCGAATAGAGCGCCCAGCCCTCGACATAGGCGGTGTTGCCGCCGAAGCGCATGAAGGCCGGAAGGTTCGGATCTTCCTGCGCCAGGCTGATCTGGAAATGATGCCCCGGCTCGCCCTCATGCATGAAGAGCGTGGTCTCCTCCCACGTGCTTCGCGACGGGAGGTCGTAGGCGTTGAAATAGAAAGTCCCGGGCCGAGAGCCGTCGGGCGTTCCCTGCTCGTAGCTTCCGCCGGCCTCGAACTTCTCGCGATAGGGCGGATATGGCCGGATCACGAGCCCGGCCCTAGGCACTTGCGAGAAGAATTGAGGCACCTTGGCCTCGACCTTGCGCTTCACGGCAGCGAAGCCCTGCTCGAGTTCCTCCTTGCTCTTCGGCTGGAACTTCGGGCTCGTGCGCATGTAGTCGAAGAATTCGCGAAGCGTTCCCTTGAACCCGACCTCGCTCTGGATCTCCTCGAAGCCCTTGGTGATCCGCGCGACTTCACTGAGGCCGAGCTGGTGTACCTGCTCCGGATCGAGCGGCTCGGTCGTCGTCCCTTCGATGAGATAGCGGTAATATTTGTCGCCGCCCTTCATGTACATGAGGCCCTGCCCGTCGCGGGCGTGCGCCAGATATTCGTTGGCGAGAAAGTCGTGCATGCGCTGCAGCGCGGGATAGACGACGGTCGTCAGCGACGTGCGATATTCATTGGTCAGCCGCGCCCGGTCTCCCGTTCCGATCGACGCCGGGAAATCCTTGATCGGCCCCCAGTAAGGCGAGTCTTCCGGCTTCATCTTCAGCTGGTTGTCCAGCTGCTCGATCATGTTGCGGACGGTCAGCTTGGTGTCGACGATCCCCTCGGCCTCGCCCTTCTTCCACTGGCGGATCGCCTCGTCGATGTTCGCCGCGAAATCGCGGTTGCGCTTCAAATTGTTGTCATAGTCCGCGACCGTCTTGAACGGCGCTGCGCCCTGCCCTCCCGCGATCGTCGGATATTCGGTGTGGATTCCGAAGAAGTGATTCATCGGCAGCGCTTCGGTGATCGTCAGCAGGTCCGGCTGGAAACCTTTGAGAGTCTCCTCGGTCTGGTTCTCGAACACGTCGTAGGCAATCTGGTCGGTCGCGCTCAGCTGGTCGCGCGGCACCGTGTGGAGTGCCGCGAGATCTTGCTCGGCCGCGGCCTTTTCGGCCTGATAGTGCGCGTCGCTGAAGAGGTCGCCGAGCCGGTCCGCATAGCGCAGGTCGCCCCGAAAGAGCGCTTGCACCGGGTTGCGCTGAAGGCTCGCCTCGTCGCTGTCCTTGAAGACCTTGAACAGTCGGTCGTGTGCGCTTGCCTGGGCAGCGGCCGCCGGAACCGGCTGAGCCAGCGTTGCGGATGGCACGAGTGCGAACAACGACGCGGAAATGATCAGACGGACGGCCGGCTTCATTGGGATTCCTCTTCGGGCAAAACGGCTGGAGGGCCGCTAATGCAGAAGGGGCGCTACGGCAATTGCCGCAACGCCCCTTCGATAGCCGGTCGGGACTCGTCTACCAGAAGAAGCCGGGGATCACGTCCACGACGGTGCCGCTCCAGGTATCGACCAGCAGCGCGTCGTTCCAGTAGCGCACCCAGACTAGGCCGGGAGGCGCATAGGGCAGACGATACATCCACGGATCGTTGATCCAGAAATTGCGGCCGTAATAGCTCGGCCACAGGCGCAACCCGATCGAGAAGGGCTGATAATCCCAGCCGTATGGGTCGTAGTAGAAGCCGAGGTGGAACAGCGACCGATGGTGGTTGCGATAGCCGTGCCAATTATAGCGATGGTCGTGACGCCAGCTGGTGTTCCAGTGTGAGCTTCCGCCGTGCCGATAATTGTCGGTGCGGAGCGGCGGCTGCGTGCCAGGACGCGGCGTGTTGCTGACGACCACCGGCGGACGGTTGTGCGCGCCATTCCAGGCCTGCCGCTCCGACTGGCGCTGGTCGCGAGTGCTCTGCATCGCCGCCTGGCGGGCGTCACGATCCTGGATTCGCTGCGCACGAAGCTGCTCGCGGTCCTGGGAGTTCGGCGCATTCACCGCGCGCGCACCGGGAGCAACATAATTTGCAGCGCCACCGCCACGATCCGGCCGCCCGTTGAAGCGCTCGCCCCCGCCGCCCGTGAACGACTGTTGGCGAACCTGGGCCGGGGGCGCAGCATTCTGCTGCCGGCCCGAATTGTTCGAGCCCGAATTGTTCGAGCGCTCGCTGCGCGCTTCCTCGCGCGCGGCCTGGCGTTCCTCGCGCGCGGCCTGATGCTCTTCGTGCGCCGACTGCTGATTGTTGCTGGTGGATTGCTGGTCGTCGCTCGCCGATTGGTGGCTCGACCAATTGTGTGGGCCGGCGGTCGCGGGGCTCGCCGCGGCGCTCGCCAGCAATAGCGAGATCATGATTCTACGCATGACAGTAACCTTTCCAAAACGTGACATGTTTCTGCGCTCGTCGACCTGAGCAATCGCTTAACCGTTTCGGAGCCGTATATTCATGTTTGTAAGTGCGGCGGCGCTGTCGTGTTTTGCGAAAGTAGCGCGATCGCCTTGCGGATGCGCGGATAGGCGCCGCAGCGGCAGATGTTGGGAAGCGCGACGATCTGTTCGTCGCTCGGGTTCGGGCTCGCCTGCACGAGCGCTGCGATCGCCATGATGAAGCCGGGCTCGCAATAGCCGCACATCGTCACTTGCTCTGCGAGCCAGGCCTGCTGCACCGGATGCGAGCCGCCGCTGGAGAGGCCCTCGATCGTGGTCACCTGCGCTCCGTCGAGTTCGCCGATCGTGACGCTGCAGCTGGTCACCGCCCGGCCGTCGATGATGACCGTGCACGCGCCGCAATCGCGGCTGTCGCAGCCATATTTCGTGCCCGTGAGGTTCGACGCATCGCGCAGCGCCCACAGCAAGGGCGTCGAAGGGTCGAGCCTGTAGCGCACCGCCTCGCCGTTCACCGTCATTCGTGTCATGGTCAGCAGGCTAGCGCGCTTCGCGCCACGCTGCCAAGAGAGCCGCATGCCCCGCATCGTTACAAGCAACGGTCACGCCATCGGATATGCGGAAGCTGGGGGCGGCGGCACGCCGATCGTCTTCCTTCACGGTGTCGGGTCGGACAAATCCGTGTGGAGTCCGCAGCTCGACCATTTCGGAAAGACGCGCCGAACGGTCGCCTTCGATTACCCGGGCTATGGCGACAGCGATCCTGCCCCCAATGGCACCACGCGCGACGATTACGCCTCGGCGATCATTTCCGCGATGAACGAGCTGGCGATCGACCGCGCCCACATCTGCGGCCTCTCGCTCGGCGGAGTGGTCGCCATCGCGATGAACGCTGCCGATCCGTCGCGCTGCGCCTCGCTGATCCTCGCCGACACATTCGCCGTGCATTCGGGCGGCCGGGCGATTTACGACCGTTCGATCGCGGCCAGCAGCGGCCTTCGCGGGATGGCGGAAGCACGAGTCGACGTGCTGCTCGCGCAACCCGCGGATCCCGAAGTGCGCAGCGAGGTGGTCGAGACCATGGCTCGGATCGACCCTGCGGCCTATCGCATCGGCGCGGAGGCGGTGTGGCTTGCAGACCAGCGCGATCGCGCCGCGAATATCCAGACCCCGACGCTCGTCCTGTGCGGGACCGAGGACAAGGTCACTCCGCCGGCCCTTTCCCAAGACCTCGCAGCCCTCGTGCCAGGCGCGCGAATCGCGCTGATCGAAGACGCCGGGCACATCGGAAATCTCGAAAGGCCGGGCGAGTTCAACCGCATCGTCGAAGAGTTCATCGACCCCCTCTCCTGAAAATGCGGCTTTCCACCGATTGCGGAAATCGGCGGCAAGGGCTCATGAGACGCGCATGATGGGACCTGGCAAAGTCCTCGCTTTATGCTCTTGCCTCTGTTCCTCCGCAGCGGCGGGGTCGGCACCTGGCCGGATTCCGCTGACGATCACCAGCGCGGCCGACGAACAAATGGCAAAGCGCCTCGCCTCGGCGGTGATGAAGGAGCTGAGGCGCGATCCCCGTTTCAGCCTTACGGAACGGCCGGCGAGCGGAGGCATCACCCTCTCCCTCCCGCACGGAGTCGGCTGGCAACGAAGGCTCGACTGGACCGAGATCAGCTACCAGGCGCGCCTAGACGGCCGGGGCGCTTCGCGCATCGCCGCCGGCCATTGCTGGAACTGGAACCTCTCGGTCTGCGCGAAGCAGATCCTCGATTCAGCGGCGCAATACGCCGCAAGCTGACTCCCTGCCTATTTCGCGGCGATGGCGGCCGCGATCTCCGCGCCCTTCGCCTGTTTCAGAACGCCGCAGTTGCGCACCCGCTCGAGCATCCGGCGATATTCGAGCAGGCCGACATTCGCTTTCAGCACCGTCGGCCCGAGTTCCTTCTCGACCCGGTCGGCCTCCGCCGCGCCGCACTGGCTGTTGAACATGCCCGGGAGCCGGCTGGTGAAGAAGATGCCGTTTCCGCTCGCAAGCTTCTGGTAGTTCGCCAGCACCCACTGGCTTCCGATCTGCCGCGTTTGTGGAACCCGAACTACGCCGCCGATCAGCATCAGCCGGTCGAAACTCCGCAGCCTCTTGTCGCTGAGGTCGAGGAGATATTTCGCAACCTCGGCATTGCCGCTTCCCGCAGCACCGCCGAGTTCCGCCGCGCGGACGTCAGGATCCTCGCTCGACATTGCCTTTTCGACGAGCATCTTGGCGGCGGGCATCCCGCCGTCCTCGGCGAGGACTGCCAGCGCCGTGTCGAGATAGCTTGGGTCGAGCGCCTTCGCGTCGCCCGCGAGATAGGCTTCAGCCGCCGTCTTGAGCTTCGCCCGAACCGCCGCGTCATGCGCGCCCGACGCCATCAGGCCGACGAGTTGCTGGCGCAGTTTCTGCTGGTCGGGCGAATCGTTCGCCTGCGAACCGAATTTCGGATCGAACCCGATGCTCGCCAGCCGCGGTCCGTAGATCGAGCCGATGAGCGACCGGTAGGCCGCTTCCGATTCCGGTCCGATCAGCCCCAGCGAATGAAGCCCGGCCAACCGTTGGCCCGGATCGACGCTTGCGATCGCGCTGGGATTGGCGGCCATCGCGCGCGCCTCGTCGACCAGCCACGCGGCGGGCGCCTTGCCGGCGCGGAACGACGCCCACAGGCTGTCGGTCGTCGCGATCGCCTCGCCGGCGGGGAGCTGCGCTGATGACGCAATCAGCGCCTTCCAATCGTCGGGCTGCAGGTCGAAGCGATAGTAACCGGTCCCGCCGACGTTCGGCATGATCGCGCCGGGCCCGGGCGCGTCGAGCGTGGTCACCTTTCCGTCCAGCAGCGAGCATGATTTCGCCTCGGCCGCACGCACGCAGAAGGGAATGGTCCAGGTCTCGTCCTCGGGCCGGCTTCCGAGATAGGCATAGCGCGACTGGGTCGCGATCAGCTTCGTTCCGTCGCGGCGGATGTCGACGACGGGAACCCCCTGCTGGTCGACGAAGCTCTTGAGCGCGACGAGCACCTTCGGGTCCTTTGCTGCGTCGGCGATCGCCTCGAAGAACTGCTCCGACGTCGCATTGCCGTAGGCGTGGCGCCGCAGATGAAGGCGAACACCCTGCTTGAACTTCTCGTCGCCGAGATAGGCGGCAATCATCGCCACCACCTGGCCTCCCTTGCCATAGGTGATCCCGTCGAACGCCGAATCGATCTGGCCGTTCTCCAGGATCGGCTGGTGGATCGGACGGCCGGCGACGAGCGCATCGGTGTTCATCGCGCTGAAGCCCTCGTCGATCGCGCCGACGCCGATGTTGAGCTCGGGCCGCCACTCATTGCCGATCCGGTAGCCCATCCAGTTGGCGAAGCTCTCGTTGAGCCAGATGTCGTCCCACCACGCGGGCGTCACCAGGTCGCCGAACCATTGGTGCGACAGCTCGTGGGCGACGACCATTCCGAACGACTGCTTGTCGCCGGTCGTCGCTCCGGGCTGCAGGTAGATGATCGAATCGCCGTAAGTATCGGCGCCCGCATTCTCCATCGCTCCCGGCATGATCGGGGTTCCGATCTGGTCGAGCTTGGGGAACGGGAAGGGCTCGCCGAAATAATTCTCGAGCAGGCTGACGATGCGCGGCGTTTCCGCCATCACATAAGTCATCTTGTCCTTCTGCGCCTGCGTCGCGACCGCGCCATAGGGCATCGGCGTCGAGCGCTGCGCATCGGGCGGGATCATTCCCTTCTCGTGAACGAACGGACCGGTGTCGACGGCGACGAGGTAGGTCGGAAGCGGTTTGGTCGGCGCGAGCTGGTGCTTTTCGAGCCCGCCCGCGACCTTAGTCACCGAAACTTCCGGCGAATTGCCGGCGACGACAAAGCCGGGATGCGTCTTCACCGACACCGTGAACGGAGTCTTGAAGCCGGGCTCGTCGAAGCCCGGATAAGCCGCGCGCGCATCGATGCTCTCGAACTGGGTCCAGCTGTACCATTTGTCGCCGACCTTGACGTGGAACAGGCCCGACGCGGAGTCGCCGAAAGGCCCGCTGTAATCGAATTTGAGCGTCGCCTTGCCGGCCGGAATCTCCTGCGGGAAATCGAGCCGCGCGGTCCCGGTGGAATCGACCTGGGTCCATTTGGCCGGGATCGTCTTCCCGTTCACCGATACGACGGCGCTCGTCACGGCCAGAGCGCGGCCATGCATGTAGATCGACTTGGCGGGACGGTTCAGCGTGACGTCGATCTCGTCATGCCCCGAAAAGCGCTCTACCTCCGGAAGGATGGTGAAATCGAGCCGGTACGCATTGGGAGTCACCGTGTCCGGCAGCTTGCCCTTGGGCGCGTTCGAATCGGCGACGATCTTGGGAGCGGCCGGCTTCGGGGCTGCCGGCTTCGGGGCTGCCGCGTAAGCGGACGTGGAAAGCAGGAGTGCAAGGGTAAGCGCGGTCGAACGCATGGCAAATCCTCTGGACTGTATGAGGCAAGTAATACGGAGAGCCGCGCGAATGACAAGGGCCCCCTGGAGCAGCAGACATTCCGCTGTCCTACAGCCGCGCTGCTGTGCCATGTTGCGGCGATGCGGGCTCCCGCTTTCGATCTGGCCTTGGCTCTGTTTGGCACCCGCGCGCAACCGCAGGCGTGCGGGCGCGCGCCCGCAGCGATCGCTGCATTTCGGGGAATCTCCTCGCGTGCGCGCGCGTTGTGGGCACAACTTTGCCAACTTCCGCGGGTGATTTCGTGAAGATCGCATGCATCGGCGCGGGGCCGGCGGGCCTCTATTTCGCCATCTCGATGAAGCTTCGCGATCCTAGCCACGAGATCGAAATATTCGAGCGCAATGCGCCCGGAGTGACGTTCGGATGGGGCGTGGTCTTCTCCGACCTCACGGTCGAGAACATCACGGCCAATGATCCGGTTTCCGCCTCGATTATCACAAGGGAATTCGCGCACTGGGACGACATCGACGTCCATTTCCGTGGGCAAACGATCACCTCGGGCGGGCACGGGTTCATCGGCATCGGCCGCAAGCGTATGCTCGAGATCCTGCAGGATCGGGCACGCGAGCTCGGGGTGGCGCTGCACTTCAACGCCGAGTGCGACCCCGCCGACCCGAAGTGGCGGGATTTTGATCTCGTCATCGCGTCTGACGGCTCAAATTCGCGCTTTCGCGATGCCACGCCGGAAGCCTTCGGCGTCGACGTGGATGTCCGCGCCAACAAGTTCGTCTGGCTCGGCACGAGCAAGGTCTTCGACGCCTTCACTTTCGCGTTCGAGGAAACCGAGCACGGCTGGATCTGGGCGCATGCCTACCGCTTCGCGCCCGATTGCTCGACCTTCATCGTCGAATGTTCGGAAGACACCTGGCGGAGCTTCGGCTTCGACCGGATGAGCCAGGACGAGAGCATCGCCGCGTGCGAAGCTTTGTTCGGCAAGTATCTCGACGGGCACGAGCTGCAATCGAACGCGTCGCATCTCGTCGGATCGGCAGCCTGGCTCAATTTCCGCCGCATCAAATGCGAGCGCTGGACGAGCGGCAACGTGATCCTCTTGGGCGACGCCGCGCACACCGCGCACTTCTCGATCGGCAGCGGCACCAAGCTCGCGCTCGAAGATGCGATCAAGCTTGCCGAAGTTTTAAACCGCCCCGGGCTAAGCCTGGAGGCCGCGCTCGATGAATATCAGGCCGAGCGGAACCTCGAAGTCCTGAAGCTGCAGAACAGCGCGCGCAACTCGACCGAATGGTTCGAGACGCTGGAGCGCTACACGCACTTCGAGCCGCTGCAGTTCGCTTACTCTTTGCTCACGCGTAGCCAGCGCATCAGCCACGAGAACCTTCGCCTGCGTGACCGCGAATGGCTCGAAGGCGTCGAGCGCTGGTTCTGGAAGCGCGCGACCGCGGGCAAGTCGAACAAGACCGCGCCGCCGATGTTCGCGCCGTTCAAGCTGCGCGAGATGGAGGTACAAAACCGCGTCACCGTCTCACCGATGGCGATGTATTCCGCGGTCGACGGAACGCCGGGCGACTTTCACTTCGTCCATTACGGCGAGCGCGCACTCGGCGGCGCGGGCCTGCTCTTCACCGAGATGACCTGCGTGTCCCCCGAAGGCCGGATCAGTCCCGGCTGCACCGGCATGTGGAACGCCGACCATGTCGCGGCATGGAAGCGTATTGTCGACTTTGTCCACTTCCAGTCGAAAGCGAAGATCTGCCTCCAGCTCGGCCACTCCGGCGGCAAGGGATCGACCAGGCTTGGCTGGGAAGGCAACGACGTTCCGCTCGACGAGGGCAACTGGCCGGTGATGGCGGCGAGCGATGTGCGCTGGTCGCCGGTGAACCAGGTCCCGACGCCGATGACCCGCGCCGACATGGACAAGGTGCGCGACCAGTTCGTCGCCGCGGTGCGGATGGGCGTCGAATGCGGCTTCGACATGGTCGAGCTTCACGCCGCGCACGGCTATCTGCTCGCCGGCTTCATCAGCCCGCTGCAGAACACACGCACCGACGAATATGGCGGCTCACTCGAAAACCGCCTCCGCTATCCTCTCGAAGTCTTCGCCGCGATGCGCGCCGCATGGCCGAGCGACAAACCGATGTCGGTGCGGATCTCGGCCACGGACTGGGCCGGCGACAATGGAATCACGCCCGAGGACGCCGTCGAAATCGGCGAAGCGTTCGCGCGAGACGGCGCGGACCTGATCGACGTCTCGGCAGGGCAGACGTGGGCCGGGCAGCAGCCAGTCTACGGCCGGATGTTCCAGACGCCCTTCAGCGACCGCATCCGCAACGAGGGCAAGCTCGCGACCATGGCGGTCGGCAACATCTACGAGCCCGACCACGCCAACTCGATCCTGGCCGCCGGCCGCGCGGACCTCGTGGCACTCGCGAGGCCGCACCTCGTCGACCCCTTCTGGACGCTGCGAGCCGCCGCCCAGCTAGACTACCGCGACGTCCACTGCCCGCCGCAATATCTCAACGGTCTCAGCCAGCTCGCGAGGAACCTGAAGCGCGAGGCTGAAGCGGCGGCGGCGCTCAGAGTTTGAAGTTGGACAAACCTCGCGCGGGAGACCGTTTCGTTGTGCAAGAGCCGTTCGAAGCGATTGTAGCGGTTCACTGGCGAGCGCCGTTTACGAGCGGCTGTGATCGCACTTTGCAAGAAGGGCTGGAATTCACTGTACTGATCGATCCTCCGCCAGAAGCAACTGCTATTGCAGCGCAGCCATCCGATGTGGGCCGATGGGAAAGCGAGTTAGTGCCTGAAGAGGATCGAACGGCAGGCAAGTATGGCGGCTACTCGCTGGTAATTTCGTTCGACAACCTACTCCGTCATTGTGCTGCACTCTAGCGAGAGCTCTCGAACACCCGAAAGCTGTGCGGCGGGATCATGAGGTTTTCATCCTTCGACTGGCCTTTCCGCTCGATTCCGACGCGTGCCGCATCATCCCGAAAACTCTCCACGACGAACGCGCCATTGTCATAGGTGAACAGCGCGACGTGGTCGGGTGCATCGATCTGCACCGGCGCGTCGGCGAAGAGGAATTGCTTCAGCCGCGTGATCATCGGCTGGGGCAGGTTGTAAAGATCGCCGAAATTCTCCGGCATGGTCCAGAGGTAGAGCGTGCCCTTCGAATAGTGGTTCATCAGGACGATCGGAAAGCCCTTCGCCGCTGCCACTCCGCGAATGATTCCCCAGCTGTCGTTGGTGTAGAAACGGACTTCGGGGAACAGCACCGGCTTCGTCTTTCCGGGCTCCTTGAGCTCGGTTCCGTTGCCGGCCCCGAAGCCGACGAAATATTGGTCGATGGCGATCGTGTGGCCGGTCGTCGTCCATTCGGCGAGCTGCTGGAAACCGCGGTCCTGCGTCGCTTCGAGGAAGCCGGAGGTGACGACGACGTTTGCGCCGCCGTTCAGGCTCGCCTGGATCTTGGCGATGATGTCCGGGTCGCTCGCGGCCGCCTCGGTCAGCAGGATCGTGTGCGCCTGCGCCGGATAGGCCGGGTAAAGCTCGATCGGCACGCCGAGGTTGCCGATGTAATTGTGGAGGAAGTCCTCGCCGGTCGCGTGCGGCGGCCGGTAGCTCGCGACCCCCACCGGATTGCCGAGATCGCCGAGCACCGCATCGACCGTGTGCAGCGCCTCGTTCGCGGCGCTCGCCCAGCCGTTGCCGCCGGCAACGGGCCAGCGGAAGCTCGTCGCCTGCTTCGCCCAGGGCCGCGTCCCGGGCGTCGCCGGTTTCTCGCTGGCCATCGCCCCCCATTCGAACAGCATCTGCTCGGGCGCCTTGGCGAGCAGCCCGTCCCAAAGCTGTTCGGCATAACGGTCGATCGAGCGGATGCTGTAGGTATCGACCCAGCCGCCGAGATTCGCGCCGGGGCGCACGTTGGAGAGATAGCGGACGATCCCGTAGCTCTCGTACTGCTGGAGCAGTTGATCGGTGATCACCGGATCGCGCGTTTCCGTCCCCGTATAGATGGCGTCGAACGCATGCGCCTCGTCGGCCAGGTCATAGCCGAGCCCGTGGAAGTGCTCGTACCAGTTCGGATATTTGATGATCATCCGAACGCGCGGGTTTTCCTGCTTCGCCGGGCCCAGCACGAGGTCTCGCGCAGCCTCGTTCATCTTCGCCAGCCGGTAGTCGGTCCAGCTCCGCTGCCCCTTCGCCGCAATGTCGGCGTCGGACTTCGAGGTGTAGAAGAAGAAGTCGTCGAGGATCACTTCGTCGAAGTGCCGCGCGATCATCCGCGCCGCCCGCTCGCACTCGGCGCGATCGGCGGGATCCTCATAATCGAAGGTCCCGAACTGCCCGCCCGACCCCCCGGCCGCGAGCGTGATCCCGCCCGAGGTCTGGATGCCCTTCGCCTGGAACTCGCGCTTGACCGCGTCGAGCTCGGCGTCGGTCGCGAAGAGGCGATCGCGGTACGCTTCGATATAGACCTTGTCAAAGTCGAGCTGCGAGTGGACTCGAGCGAACTCCCGCTCGAACGTCGCCGGATCGGCGAGCTTCTTCGTGGCGCTGACCGGGATGTAGATCGCTGCGCGGAAATGCTTGTAGGCGGCGGCCTGTGCGGCCGCGGCGAAGCTCATCAGGAACAAGGCGCCAATGACGCCGACCAGCCGGTTGAAACGCATGCGTCCCCCTCTCGCGTTAGCGCTATCATTAGATGCGAAACGCGATGGGGCAAGCGCTTCGGCGCTCTAACGGCGACCGCGCGCCGGAGCGCGCGCGGTCGCCGGCGGATTTGCCTTCAGCGTTACGCGGCGCTCAGCGGCTCCGCCCACTCCTTCGCCTTTTCGACGGCGTTCAGCTCGCGAATCAGCGCGTCGACGCTGCGCGTCAGTTCCGGAAGGAAAGTGATCTCGTGCCGCGCGCCGCGATAGCTCTCCGCGATGATGATGGCATCGATCAGAATCGGCACGACGAGGCTTTCCGGATCGTCGAGCTCGGCAAGGTCGCGCAATTTCGTCATCGCCTTCCGCCGCGCCGCAAGCGGATCCGAAAGCGCTTCGGTTCGTCCAATATGCCATCCCATGGCCGGCACTCCCGTCAAAGCAGGAAAGAATATGCCTTTGGCGCCGCGCTGTAAGTGGGCTCCGGCGCTTGGCCGGAGCGTTTCGGCGCTAACAGTCGGTAACAAAGTTAAGTTGTGACGCCGCTCCGGCTCGCTATCAGCCCGCGCGGGAGCCCGGCCTTATTGAAGCGTATCGCGATTGCCGCTGTCTTGTTCGCAGGCTTGAATTGCTCCGCGGCCGCAACCCTCGAACGATACCGTCTTCGTTTCGAACGAAGCCGGCTAGGTCACGCTTGTCGACGGTGCGACGGGGAGGATTTCGATCGCCTGCACGGGCTCGGGGATGTCGAAGCTCTTGGTGAGATCGATGGTGCGCACGATTCGGCTCGCGAAGACCTGGCGACTATTCGAAGCCCACCCCCCCCGCCGCGATCGAATATCACCTGCCGACGGCTTCAAGCGGAGGCTGAGTGTGGCGGAGACGTAACTCAGCGAGACGCTTTGGACAGCCAACGAGCCCAGAGCATCGACCATGCGCTCGAATGCAGTCGTGAGGCCAGCCAGTTATCAAAGGCGAACGGACCTGGCCCGCCGAGAACCAGCGTTGAGAGGGCGGCGATATAGAGGAGGTCGGTCTCCATTCCCGGCGGCCCGAAGCGCGGGCCCGATGCTGTGACATCCAAGAGCTTGATCGAAGTAAAGCCGAACTGCACGTGGACCGTCGCCAGAGCAACGACCAGGACCGCAAGCATCGGACCAGCGATCAGCGGCACGAACGCCCCTGCCAGCATCATCAGGCCGCATACAATTTCGACCCAGATCGTAAGCCATGCCATGACGCCCGGAAACGGCACGCCAATCGCATGGACGATCGACACAAAATGCTCGGGGCCGCGTTCGAGCTTAGCCAAGCCATGCGCAAAGAAGCCATAGCCGACAATCAGGCGCAGCGGGAGCGGCGCTGTCCGCGCGAAGTCCTTCAACTCAGGCATCGAGCGCCTTCGACATCAGGATGTAGGCGTGGCCTTCCGGACAGTCGGTTACCCTGGCGACTTCGTCGTATCCGTGCCGGGCGTAAAAAGCGGGGGCCTGGAAACTGTGCGTCGTAAGAAGGACTCTTCGGCAGCCACGATCGGTAGCCTCATGCTCCGCAGCCGCCAGCAATGCGCTTCCAAGTCCCAATCGTCGCTGCTGCTCAGCGACCCAAAGTGATTTGATCTCGCAATAGCCACCCCAGGTGTAGCCGTGCAGTCCGGCGAATAGGCCGCCGCCGCGGGAGCGCAGCATGATCGACAGCAGCTTTGCGTCCTGAATGCCGCTGCGTTCCAGGTTGTGTGAATCCACCAGGCGATCGAGCTCGAGCTGGTCGTCGTCGGCGAGTTGATCCGAGACATGGATGTTGCCGAATGACTCAAAGCTTCCAGGCGCGACAGCTACCATCGCAGGAAGCGAGGGAGGATAAGGCGTGAGCCGAGGGCGGCGAACAGGATCGCACCGACGTGCCACGTACCAATGTGGGTGACGGCATCGATCGGGCAGATGAGACCGATGGCGATTGCACCAACTGCGCCGCCAGTGATGCCCACCATCCATGCCGCTCGGGTGGGCGACGTCGGAGCCCCGCGGCGCAACCAAATGGTCAGCACAACAATCGAAGCGAGGCTCCCCAGAGTTCCTGCGAAAAGGCAGAATGGACCTTCGGGCGGAAACATGATCGCCCGCTCCGACGCATTGCCGATCGCGGTCATGAGCGCCGCGATTGGAAGGACCGCGAGCGCCGCGACGGCCCATTGCCAGCCACCCCGAAGCGCTCCCACCGCGGGTCGTGCCATCGCGGTGACCGCCGCTGCAACGGCGCACAAGGCAGAGAGAAGGACGAGTTCGCTGATCAGCGGAACGGAATGGGGTTCGCCTGCGATGAAATCAGCACGCATTCCGTGGGCGGCCGCCACAAATACCACCATCGTAAGGGCGGCAACGCAGCCGAGCACAGCCCGTCCTGCCCACGGTGACGTTTTGCGCCGCGGCTGCAAGTCGGCCGTCAGCTGGTCGATCAGATCATTGGTGGACGGCATTTCACTCACTTTCAACAAGGGCTGCAAGCTTTCGCAGCCCGCGATGGACGTTGACCTTCACGAGATTTTCCGACTGGCCGCAGATCCGTGCCGCCTCGGCGACGCTGTGACCCTCGATGCGAGTCAGGACGATCGCATTTGCCTGCCGAGCTGGGAGGTGCGAGAGAAGCCGGCCGATGCTCAGGCGAGCAACTACGGGGCTATCATCCTCCTCGCTTGCAACGTCCTCCAGGTGAAGCTCGTCGGTGTCTCGCATGCGGCGCAAGGCATCGACCCAGCGATAGCGGGCGATCGCTGCGAGCCACGGCAAATAGGGCCGCGACGGATCATAGCTCTGCCTTTTGGAATGGACCGACATCAGGGTCTCTTGGACCAAGTCCTCGATCATCGGGGGAGGAACCCGCCGACGGTAATAGGCAAGCAGCCATGTGCGCGACTGGTCGAGGACGAACGCGTAGGACGGTCTGTCGCCTTCGAGCGCTCCTGCCATTGAGCGGCGCAGGATATCGTCGTCGATCTTCACGTGCGCGCCAGCAGCCGATGCCGCCGCGGCGAGAGGTAAGTAGTGAGCACGGCATCGAGCGAAAAGAAGCCCGCGCCGCGAGTGATCAGCACCAGCGCCAGCGCAACCCACAGCGAGTGCGTCGGCCACCACGCGTCGGGGAAGACGAAGACCTGGATGACGAGCGTCATGACTAGCAGACCTGCAGCTGAAAAGCGGGTCGCGACGCCGAGCACGAGCAACATCGGGAAGATGTGCTCCGCTGCGTTCGACAGGTTGGCCGCGAATTGAGGCGGCAGCGGGACGCCCGAGAAATCGGTAGCGAACAGGCCATAGGTCTCCTGCGTTACGCTAAACCAGGTCCCGGCGACGACCTTCGTTTCTCCGGATCGCCAGAAGATTCCGGCAAATACCACGCGCACAAACAGCAGCACGAGGGACTCGACCCAGAAGCTTTGCAGCCACGCAATCGCGCGGCGGTAGAGCGATTCAATCTTCATGATCGTTTTCCAGGATAATTGCTCCTGCATCAATGAGCGCGATTAGCGGCGGCAGCTTGGTTCCGAGCAGATGTTCGATCAGGCAGGATTTCGAAATCTGCGAAAGGATCGAGGCCGATTCAGAGTCGACTCGTCGCACGAACACTTCCGCTTCGGGACGGCTCAGCAAAACGAAGCCGCCGCTGGCCGCAATTGGTGGCGCCCACACGAACTGATCGGCGCTTTCGAGCTCAAACCAGCGAGACGCGGGATGCAGTCGAAGGCGGGTGGCGAGAAGCACTTCAGGCTCGAGCGCGGCCAGTTCAGTCAGCGTCAACGCGTCGGCTTCTGCAGCTTGAAAGGCTTCGAGCCAGAGCCACTCGGAGCGGGCTAGGTCACGATGCGCAGGATCGTCCAGGAGCCCCTCTAATCCTTTGCCCAATCTATCGAGTGAACGGGACAGCACGCGCGGTTGGTCTAAAAAGCGCTCCGCCCGCTCGTGGAATGCTTCTAGTCCCATCGACTGGACGAGACGCGGGTAGCTTTCCTCGAGCGCAATATGGCGGGCATGCGAGATGTTGTTCGCGTGAACTTTCAGTCCGCGCACAACCGCTGGGACGCTGCCGTCGAACAGATCCGGCGGGCAATGTCCCGGGCCAAGGCGAAGCGCCTGGTGGAAGGGGGTCTGCGAGTCAGGCTGCACTTGCGAGCTCCGGGATCAGCATTCGATCAGCTCGCGCCGCTTCGGCAACAACCTCGTCATAATCGGGAAGATTGTTGTCACGCTCGATCAGGATTGGCAGTGGCCCGGTGCGGACGAGAAGCCGTTCCAGTAGCTGCCAGCATCGTTCCGAGACGGGCGACCCGTGATCGTCGATGGCCGTACGCGCTCCGTCGTCCGGGTCGACCTGAACCGTGTGTCCGGCGATGTGGATTTCACCGATCGGCGCTGCGGTGATCTCGTCAATATAGGCAGCAGGATCGAAACCGAGATTTGTGGCGCCGACGAGAATGTTATTGACGTCGACGAGCAGGCCACAGCCGCTCCGCTTGCTGAGCTCCAGAAGGAATTCAGGCTCGCTGTAACTGTCACCGCGAAAAGCGAGCATGCGCGACGGGTTCTCGATCAGGATCGCCCGGCCGAGGCGCTCCTGCACTTCGTCCACTGAGCGAACGAAATGCCGCAGGGAATCCCCTGTCATGGGCATGGGCAGCAGGTCAGGCATTTTGTCGCCGTCGAGGCAGGACCAGCTCAAATGATCCGAAACCATCGCTGGATCGAAGCGTGCGCTCAGCGCGGCCAACGCCTCAAGTTCTCGGCGGTCCGGTCCCGCCGGGCTGCCGAGTGAGAGCCCAACCGAATGGAAACTGACAGGCACGGCGTCGCGCACAGCTCCGAGCCAACGCAGCGTCGGCCCGCCGGCGCAGAAATAGTTTTGCGGGTGCACCTCCACCCATCCTGGGGATTCTCCCCGGCGCGCGGCTTCAAGGAAATGCGCATAATGCGCGGCCTTGAGGCCGATTCCGGCGCGGGGGGCGAGGGCGAGAGGGGACGCCGGTGCCGGGGAGAAACTCATTGCGTTACGCCTTGTGCGGATGGGGCGCAGCATTGCCTGCGTGCGGCTGAAGAGTGCCGCCGAGCGAAAGACATGTGCCGGGCGTCACTTCCTTGAAGGCGTTGCCGGCGTAATTGACGCTTGACGTGGCGGCGCAGGTTGTGCCGGGGCCGGCCTTGCAGTCATTCTTGCCCGCGAGCGCGATGCCGTAACATTTCTCGATTCCAGCGCTCGCCGGCATCTTGTTCGGACCAGCCGACGCTGGAGCGGCAGCTGCGGCCAGCGCGATGAGCGCCGAAGCGGACGCGATTGAAAGTGCAGTCTTCATGATAGTCTCCGTTCCTTTCGGACGGGACGGTCAGCCGACCCGTCGGGTGGGAGTTCGGACGACTCAGTCGAAAGGTTACGAAGCCGACAAAAAAATGACTTCCCGAAATGTCTTTCGGGGAACGTTAGCTTGCGAGCTCCAGCACGCCTTCCATTCCGCTGCTGGTGATGTGTGATCTTGCGTGCGCCGGTTCTGCAGGCGCCTGACTGCGGTTCACCCAAACCGTGGGATAGCCGAACCACGTCGCCCCAGCTGCGTCCCAGCCTGCTGACGCGGCAAAACCAATCGAGCGTGCTGCCAGTCTGAGCCTTGAAATGGCGACCGCATAAGCTTCGCGCGCTGGCTTGAACCTCCTCACCTCATCAGTGCTCAGGACGTGTTCGAAGTAATGTTGGATTTGACTAGAGCGGAGATTGGATTCGAGCGAAGATCTAGGCAGGTTCGAAAGGACCACCAGACGAATTCCGCGCGCTCGCAAGGCGTCCAGGGCATCATCGACGTCCGGCCATAATTCTAGTGCCGAATAGCCGTCGACCAAATAGTCGAGCTGAGGGCCGCTGAGATTCAGACCGGCGGCTGCGGCGGTGAAGTCGAATGCGTCGCGTGCCAGTTCTTGGAAACCGAGGTACCGACCGGCGCTCGTGTAGAGCCACGTGTACGAGAAGAGTTTGGCGGTAGCCGACGAGACAAACGCATCCGCTTTCTCCCCAACCATTTCGGCAGCCCGCCTGATAATCTCACCGCCACTGAAGAGAACGAATGCATCGAATGCGATCGCTTCGACGCGAGCAGACGGGCTTCCGATTGAGGGGGGTGCGGCAGCGAGCGTCAGGGCCGCCAACATCTCGCGTCTAGATGCGAACAGCGACTGTAGGCTCTCCATTTCAGCTCATTCGTCAGTTCCACGGCTTTGGTTACATTTGAACGTCTGTGACGCTTGAAAAGCTAGCCGCGAAGCGGCCAGCAGAAGCTGAAAAATTTCCAAAGGACAATTATCGATTGCCCCACATATCAGAGGAAAAACGGGGCCCCGCATCCGTCTGAGGATAGCCGACCACCGAATGTCTGTTATGGGTGGAAAGCTGCCATTAGCTCGTCAAAAGCACTCTTCTCCCCGCGCGGACGTTCAGGCATCGAACACCAGCCTGGCCTCTTCGAGGTGGCGACGCTGGCGCTCGTATCCGTCCACGATGTGGCTGAGACGCGCGCTGAGCTCTGTGTTGGCCTGAAGGTTCTCCTGCTGTCGCCAGAACGCCAGCCGCTGTTCGGTCAGATTAATCTCGTCTTCAATTTGGCGGAGCAATTCCGGGTCTGTGTGCATCGGTTGTCTCCGTGTTCTGCTTTAAGCATAAAAATGAGGCGGCGCAGCCGAGCAGACATGCGAACGACCTCCAATCGCGTCTATTTGGCTGCTCATTAGTCCTAACAATGGGTGGAAAGCTGCCATGGGCCGGTCTGTCGCTACTCAGGCCTCAATCTTCATCACATCTCCGAACTGCACACTTTCGAGAACAGCGCCGTACGCGTCCTCGATGTCGATGCGGTGATGGAGAACAATGCGGCCAGCCTGTTTCGCCATTTCGCAGAGGAAAATTCGGGCTTCGCACGAGCTTCGAACGATCGCTACCTCAAGATCAGGCAAATCAACGCCCTCGTGATCGGGGACGTTCATGTCATCGTGCAGATGGAAATAGAATATTGGCATGGACACCAAAGCGTGTGCCGGTGCGCTTAGTTGCTCTTTGCAATGTGGATCAGTGCGAATGTCTGCAATGGATGAGAGCTGACATTCAGGCTATTCGCTCGAGAGATCGGTGTTGAAACCCACGTCTTCCTAGAGCCAGTCCGAAAGGCTTCCTGCCATCTGCTGCTTGAGGTGTCGCCGGGCGTGGAACATGCGAGTCTTCACGGTATCGACTGGACAGTCGACAATCTCGGCGATCTCGCGATAGCCGAGCCCGTGAAAGTAGGTGAGGTCGACGACCGCGCGGTGGTTTGCCGATAGCCGGTCCATCGCACTCATGAGCGCGCCGCGCAGGCGATCGTGGTGAAGCTCGTCGTCGGGAAGCGGATTCTCGCAAACGCGCGTGTCGACCTCCGGATCTTCGACGGGATCGGGCCAGCGGGTCCTTGCCTTGTGAGCCTTGCGGTAGGCAATGGCGAATACCCAAGTCGAAGGCTTGCTCGATCCCCTGAAGTTTCCTGCCGTCTGCCACACAACCATCATCGTATCGTCTAACACTTCTTCAACCAGGTGGGGACGCTTGAGCAGCGTGATGAGAAACCTGGTCAGGCGTGGCTGATAGAGCCGATACAACCTCTCGAACGCCTGCAGGTCTCCTCGCGAGACTCGGGAGAGCAGCTCCAGTTCGTCCGGCGCGGCTGATCGACTTGCCTCGGCCTTGGTCCGCCGTACGATTCCCGAACAACTTACTTGGGGTTCTGCCACAGAAATGCGTGCCTCCAGGGCCCGCACGTATGCAGGCTCAGTTTTCGCCGGAGCTGCGACGCATATCGTCGCGCCGTGAGACGAAGTGCCAGATTGCTACGCGGGGCTTCGTCCCGGACATATGACCGATCCACCGGAGAAATTGATCAAGGCGCCTGCTTCGAGTGAATTTATCGATCAATGTAATCGGATTCCCGTGCGGTTCTGTAGTGATGGGCGGACAGTTGCCATCGCCGGGTGATGACTGACTTACGTTGGTGTTGCGTCCGGGAAGAGGGCGTAACGAGCGCGCATCGCCGCCCCAACAATCAGCCTGACGGCGACCGAGACCAAATGGGAAGCTCGCGCTGTGTAGGAGCGTCACCATGCTTTCTGATGCTTTCTATTATGCCCGGCGTGCCAATGACGAGCGGCGGCTTGCAAGGGCTTCAACCGCCGCTAGGGCGCGCTGGGCTCACCTCGAAATGGCGGCAAGATATACCGCGTTTGCGAGGGCGGACCCAGACGAGGCCGAAGTTCAGGACGCCGTTGCCCAGCGTCTTTGGGCAGCAGTACTTAGGCGGCGATTGGAATCTTCAAATTGCTGAAGCATTTCCCCGACGGCTTGCTTGAACTCCGAGCAATGCAGTCGGGCACGCCAGCGCTAGACAAGGCGTTGGGTTTTGGTCAGGCGTGCCGCAGCCGGGTCATACTTGTTTCGCCGCTTTCAACGCCGCGCGCTCAGTTGCCTTCTCGACAATAAGCTTGGCGCGCTCATGTTCGTTGCGCTCACTACGCGCTGCCATCGCAGTCCAACTCGCTTCCGACAGAAGCCAGCGATCACGAACATTGTCGAGCGTCGCCGCGACTGCGCTGGCGCGAGCCTCCGCGGCGCGTTCCAGATAGAACTCACGTTGGGCCGCCATGATTGATCCTCCAATCGCAAAAGGGGCGGATACACATGGCATCCGCCCCTTCGTTTTCCGCACAGTAGCGGAGACCGCTGCTTAGACAGCCTGCAAGTTTACCGCGCTGGACTTTCCGCGCTGGTCGTTCTCAAGCTCGTATGAGAGGCGTTGCTCCTTCTCGAGCGTCCGCATCCCGGCGGCTTCGACAGCAGTCATGTGGACGAAGGCATCGTTGCCCCCGGCTTCGTTTGTGATGAACCCGTAGCCCTTGGCATTGTCGAAAAATTTCACTTTGCCGATTGGCATATGTAATTCCTTCTTTGATGGAGACCGAAATTCGATCTCTCTGATGCTAAAGTGAAGCGTGAGAGGGAAGAAGGAGCCGCAAAGCGCCGAAAACCATCAATTGGCGACTATATAGCAAACCTAATATAGGCACTCCGACGCGGAATATTAGACCTATCAACGTCAATGGAGACGGGGCCGTTCCGGCCAACAACCTGAGTTACAACATCCGTAATGGGTCAACCGCCCAAACGCTATCCTTGCCCGAGCCGAGCGTTGAGATCAGCGAGCCGCCTTTTCAGAGCGGCGATATTGTCCGGGTTCGTAGCCTGAAGCTGGCGCAGGTCCTCTTCGTCGATGTGCGTGATCTTGCCGGACTCGATGGCCTTGAGGAGGCGCACCAGCCGATCTCGCTCCTCATGCCAATTCTCCGCGCTCATGACAGCCTCCGTCTTCGCCCCCGAAACATATAGGATGCCGGCGCTCCAATCCGCCGACCACCAGGTGATTCATTGTCTGATGACGTCTGAACCGCTCAGTCGTGGGGCGGGTAAGGGGCTGCTCAACCGTCGTACTCGTCCTCCGTGGGCAGCTCGTCAAAGTCCGGCTCGTATTCTTTCTCGCGGTACGCCGTTTCGGAGATGTAGCTAGCTAGGCTGCCAACCAGGACATAGGCCATAGGTCCGCGATTGCCGGTCGGCTCGGTTCGGTATTGTCCTTGCGGTCTCTTCGTCGCCATGTTGTCTCCAAATTGCTCCCGAATGCCGCCAGATGCCCGCTATGACGCTGCAAGTGATCCCGGTGAACAGGCGAAAGCGGACATTCACCCTTTTCGGCCGGCCAACTCGCTTTCCAGATCAACGATCAAGATCTGGATTGGCTCAGTTGACCCCTGAGCAAGCGCCTGTCGGGCATGAACAAGCAGCTCCGACCAATGGTCAAGTGTGTCCGAGTGAACGGGATGTCCCCTGAAGCGACGAGCGCTTTGGACAGCAGACGTCAGATTACTCGCAATGGTCCCATGCAAATCCATCTCTCGGCGTCTACCTCAAAACCGAGCCAGAGTGCACAAGAGAATGTCCTCTCCAAAGTGGTCGTTGAGCTACTCTCGGCCAACGATGGGTGGAGCGGACTCTAGCCTCGCTCGTCGTCAGGCGTGACGTTGGGTTGAACGGACCAATCTGCCGGCTCGTCATCCACATCCGTTGCAGCATCGGATGCTGTCTTATGGATCTTGCCTGGTTTGTGGTGAGCGGGCGCATAGACGGCGTAAACCTTCATCGGTTCTTCGCCAATGTTGGTGACGTTGTGCCAGGACCCGGCTGGCACCAGGATGCACCAACCGTCGGAAACCTCCTTCTCAAACGTGAGCTGATCCTTAGCAGGGCCAATCTGAACCCGGCCCCGACCGGCATCCAGACGAAGGAACTGATCGGTTTCAGGATGCATCTCCAGTCCAATGTCGGAGCCGACCGGGATCGACATCAGCGTCACCTGCAAATAACGCCCGCTCCACGCCACGGAGCGATAGTCGGTGTTTTCGCGAGTGCAATTTTCAAGATTGAACGACTGGGGTTGCGGGCCGATGTCCTCGATTGTCATGCGCGTGCGCCTTCTCAATTAAAACAATTCCCCCCGGCACGGTGCTAATGGCAGGAATGGGTCGTAAGCTGCGATTGACTCTAACGGTCGAAATTCCTGCACGCGATTACTAAGGTTCCGACTCCGCCTCATTCCGCTGTTCTCGGGCCCATGGCATTTAGCCGCCCCAGCGTCCATGCGACATGCTCCTTATCAACTGCATTTGGCTGCATTCCTAAGGTCGGGATAGGTGGAAAGCGGACATTTCATACGTCAGGGACGCTCCTGATTACGAGCCCCTCTGAAATGGTCTTGAATGATGGCCATGGCGGCAGCCGAAACAAAAGTTCTTGTGCTCGGGGGCGGACCGGCCGGCGTTTTTGCGGCCTTGCGCGCGGCTGATCTCGGCGCCCCTACCACGCTTGTAACGAGCGGCGATTTTGGGGGAATGGCCGCCAACGACGGCCCCGTACCGGTCAGGACCCTTGCCCATGCGGCGCGGCTCATGCGCGATGCTGCGCAGCTGCCGATCTATGGCATCCGAACCGGAGAGCCGACGCTCGACTATCCGACGCTGCTCGGCCGCGTTTCCGAGGTCGTCCATGAAGTCCGAGCACGTTCGACGCTCAGGAGCGAGATCGAGCGGGCCGGTGCCGTTGTCCAGGAAAATGTCGGGCTGTGCCGCTTCATTGACGAACGAACCGTCGTGACTCCGTCCGGACAGAGGTTTTCGGGGGACAAGATTATTGTCTGTACCGGCGGGCAGGCACGCCGATTGAACATCCCTGGTTTCGAGCATGTCGCGACTCACAGCGATGCGTGGGGTCTAAAGGCTGTTCCTGAATCGATGATCGTGATCGGGGGCGGCGCGACCGGCCTCCAGGTTGCATCCATCTTCGCTGCCTTCGGAACGCGCGTGACATTGTTCGAAGCGGGCTCTCGTTTGCTGTGTGGAGAGGATGAAGATCTTGCCGCCGCGGTCGCGGGAGGGTTCCGCGACAGAGGCATCGACATTCGCGAGGCATTCGGTTCGATCGAACGGTTCGAGCGCGGAGATACCGGTATCCGAATGCATTTCTCCAACTCGGGCAAAGAACAAGTCGCTGAAGCCGAATTGGCGGTTTGCGCGGCCGGGTGGTGCGTCGATGCGGAGGAACTCGGCCTTTCGGTGGCCGGTATCGAGACCGACGAGCGTGGCTACATCTGTGTCGACGAGCATGGTCGGACGTCGGCGCCGAACATATATGCTGCGGGCGACGTGACGGGGCTCGCGATGCTGGCTCCTCAGGCCATCCATCAGGGCTATCTTGCGGCGTCCGCTGCGCTTGGTTTTCCGGAGCTGGCGACGGCCCGGCACGCAATTCCGGTCGGCAGCTACACCGACCCTGAATATGCCCGCGTCGGAATGAATGAAGCGCAGGCTCGTCGGAACTCCCATGTAATGATTGTGGCGGTGGCTTTCGCGAACGCGACCCGCCCGATCATCGACGGCCGGACGTTCGGCTTCTGCAAGCTCATTGCCGATCGGAACTCACGACAGATTCTCGGATGCAGCGTCGTCGGTGACCGCGCCGTCGACATCGTGCAGGTCGCGGCCGTCGCGATGGCTGCCCAGATGCGAGTAGATCAGCTCGCCTACTTCCCGCTCTCGTTCCCCGTCTACGCGGGCGTGCTTGCACAGGCCGCTGCGAGACTCACCTACCGTCTCAATCGTCCGGAATAGGCTCCGGCGCGCCGTCTTGGCGGTTCCGGGCTTCTCGGGGACACGGAGTTCAACATCGCCCTCTGGAAGCCATCCGAAAATGAGCGGAAAGGCGACATCGTCCTTGTCGACTCCGCGCATTGCACGACCCTGGCTTGCGGAACGGAGAGCTTGGGGCGTTTCTGGCGGATCTTGCTCGGATGGTGGGAAGCAAGGCCGACAGACTCCTCGAAACCGCGCAGACGTAGACGCCTTCGCTGATGTCCGCGTTGGGTCGAAAGCCGGCCGCCCGGTAATGGCAGGAATGGGTCGAAACCTTGCCAACAGCCACGGGTCGCTTTCGAGGCCCAGCGAGCATTTCATCGGGGAGCGTTATTGGCAACGACGCCAAGCGTCCTCAGAAAATACAATGATTTCAACATGAACTGGCGGAGACGGAGGGATTCGAACCCTCGGTACGGGAATTCCCCGTACGGCGGTTTAGCAAACCGCTGGTTTCAGCCACTCACCCACGTCTCCGGAAGCGGCGCCCATGCAGGAAGAGCGGGCTATATAAAAGCAATTTCGAAGCTTCAACCTGAACGGCGTCCCTATTTCGGGACGACGTCGAGGCGCATTCCCATGCTCATCGCCTCACCCGGTTCTAGCACGCGCATCCCGAGCGCGGCCCATTCCTCCTCCGGCGCATTGAGCGCCGCGTTGGCGTGGGTCACGGGTTCCGCAACGAAGATTCCGCCCTCAGACGGTGAATAGAGCTGGAAGAACCTGGCGTCGGGAGATGATAGCCGGAGCTCGAACGGCCAGCCTGGATCGCTCATCCGCGCTTCCCCGGCCCAGCCTCCGAAACCATTGTCGAGATCCTGGCCGCACACCAGCCGGTCCTTGAGGTCGTAGCGTCCTTCAGCCGGCACTTTCTCGACCGGCAACACCATGCGGTCGATCGTCCAGGCGCAATCGACCCGCGTATCGATCCGGGTTTGCGGTCCACAGTCGAAATATGGGTGCTGGCCGAGACCACCGGGCATCGGTTCGGGGCTCACGTTGCGGCAAGAGAGCTGGACCGAATAGCCGCGCTCATCGAGTGCGAACTCCTGCCGCGCATCATAGGACCACGGCCATTCTCCGGCCCGGTGACCATAAGTGAGCACGCAGCTCGTCTCATCGGCTTGCTCAACGGTCCACGGATTGAGCCACCCCTGCCCGTGGAGGGGGCTCGGATCGCCCGGCATGTTCGGGGCGATCACCACCTCGCGCCCGCGGAACGCGAATCGGCCCCCGCGAATGCGGTTGACGTAGGGCACGAGCGGGAAGCTGCAGGCGTCGAGCACCTTTTCGAGCGGACTGTGGCATTTGCGCAATATCGGCAGCGGGCCGCCGTCGCCGATCCACTCGAAATCTGAAATAGCTCCACCTATTGACGGGCTTAGCTCCAGCCGCAGGCGCGCCGACCGCATTGTAACAGGCCCAATTCCTGAAGGTTTCATTTCAAAACTGTTCACGGGCTCGCAACTTCGCTGGGGATAAAGATCGATTATGCGTTGCGCGCAGAATCGCGCCAAATGTATTTAACGCCCCGGGGCCGGGGAGGGTTACCGATGAAACGACGCGTGAAAGATTTCGTCGACATTGCGGACCATGTGTCCCTCGACGATCTCATCGACAAGCTGACTGAGGTTCGCGAAAGCCTCCCCGATGGATCGGAGGCCGAGCTGAGGCTTCGCGGGGACGAGGTCTTCGGGCACCGAATCACCATTTCCTTCTTTCGCGACCAGACCGACGAGGAAGCCGAGGTCGAGAAGCGCTATGCGGAAGCGGCGCGCGAGGCCAAGGAGAAGGAGCTCGCGCGGCTGCAGTCTGAGCTCGGCGTGGTCTGCTATGCGGCGCCGGGCAAGCGCGGGACGCTCAGGATCGTCGCCTAGGCGATCGATCCTGGCCTGAACTTCAGCGCCAGGCCGTTCATGCAATAGCGCAGCCCGGTCGGTTTAGGGCCGTCGTCGAAGACGTGCCCAAGATGGCCGCCGCAGCGCATGCACAGCACTTCGGTGCGCTCCATCATCAGACTGTGGTCGGAACGCGTGATTACCGCGTGGGCCAGCGGCTTCCAGAAGCTCGGCCAGCCGGTGCCGCTTTCGAACTTCGTCGTCGAGCTGAACAAGGGAAGGGCGCAGCCGGCGCAGACGAATGTACCCTTGCGATGCTCGTTCAGCAGCGGGCTCGAGAACGGCCGCTCGGTCGCGGCCTCGCGCAGCACGGCGTAACGCTCGTTACCGAGGAGGTCTCGCCACTGTTCCGGCGAATGCGCAACGGCGAAGCGAATGTTCGGCGCGGAATGCCCGCTACGGCCCAAGAGCAAAAGTCCAACTGCTCCGGCGCCGGCAAGTCCAAGGAAGGCGCGACGATCGTTCATGTTTGGTTAGAGCTCCGTAACCAATTGCGCGAGTCGACTAAACGACTCAAGCTGAACCAGGCACTACTTCCCCATGCTCCTGATCCTCCTCGCCTACTTTGGCGGCATCTTGACCATCCTCAGCCCGTGCATCTTGCCCGTGCTTCCATTCGTCTTCGCGCGAGCCGACCGCCCGTTCGTCCGAAGCACCTTGCCAATGCTTGCCGGAATGGCCGCAACGTTCGCGATTGTAGCGACCTTGGCCGCGGTCGGTGGCGGGTGGGCCGTGCGGGCCAACGCGATTGGCCGCTGGGCGGCACTGGCTCTGCTCGCATTGTTCGGAATCGCGCTTGTATTTCCGAGTGTGTCCGACCGGCTGACCCGCCCGCTCGTGGCGATGGGATCGCGGCTGACCGAGAAACAGGGTCAGCAAGGCAGTGTCTGGTCTTCGGTCGTGCTGGGGGTCGCAACCGGCCTGCTGTGGGCGCCCTGCGCGGGCCCGATCCTAGGCATCATCTTCACCGCCGCCGCGCTCCAGGGCGCGAGCTTCAACACGACGCTCCTGCTGCTCGCCTATGCGCTTGGCGCGGCGACCTCGCTCGCGCTTGCGCTGCTCATCGGCGGCAAGCTGTTCGCGCGGATGAAGAAGTCGCTCGGCGCGAGCGAGCGCATCCGGCAGGTCCTCGGCGTGCTCGTGCTCGTCGGGGTTGCAGCGATCGCGCTTGGACTCGACACGCGCGTGCTGTCGAAGATTTCGAGCGCGCAGACGGCGGGGATCGAATCCGGTCTCGCCCGACGGCTAGGCGCAAGCCAGTCGATGGACGAGACATCCGCGCGCACCAACGCATCGGGCGAGCTGGTGCTTCCGATCATTGGCGACCTGCCGTCGCTTCAGGGACTCGGTCCCTGGTTCGGCAGCTCTCCGCTCACCAACCAGCAGCTCAAGGGCAAGGTCGTGCTGATCGACTTCTGGACCTACAGCTGCATCAACTGCCTGCGCACTCTGCCTTATTTGAAAGCGTGGGACGCGAAGTATCGTAAGGACGGCCTGGTCATCATCGGAGTCCATGCGCCCGAGTTCGCCTTCGAGCGCGATCCCGCCAATGTCGCCAAGGCGATCCAGGATCTCGGCGTCCGCTACCCCGTCGCGCTCGACAATCAGTACCGGCTGTGGAGCGCGCTCCATAACCAATATTGGCCCGCGCATTACTTCGTCGATGCCCAGGGACGGATCCGCTACTTCCATCACGGCGAGGGCGACTATGCGATGTCCGAGCGCGTGATTCGCCAACTGCTTGCGGACGCCGGTCACGCGCCGGCGGGTCAAATGGCGCAGACAGATGCGAGCGGCGCCGAAGCCGCCGCGGCGTTCAGCGAGATCGGTTCGCCGGAGACCTACATCGGCTATTCCCGTGCTGACCGCTTCGCGTCACCCGGCGGGCTGCTGCACGACCAGCCCAAAAGCTATGCGGGCGCACCGCTCGCGCTCAACCAGTGGTCGCTCGAGGGGCAGTGGGCCGACAACCGGCAGAGCGCTCGCTCTCTCGGAGCGGGCGCGGCGATCTCTTTCCGCTTCCACGCGCGCGATCTTCATCTCGTGCTCGGCTCCGCAAGCGGCAAGCCGGTGCGCTTCAGGGTAACCGTCGACGGCCAGGCGCCGGGTGCCGATGCCGGGGTCGACGTGAAGGCCGACGGCGCGGGCGTCGTGACCGGTCAGCGGCTTTACCAGCTGGTTCGGCAGAAGAGGCAAATACGGGACCGCACCTTCACCATCACTTTCCTCGATCCCGGGGTGGAAGCCTTTTCCTTCACCTTCGGCTGAGCTTTCAGATGATGATCCGGATGTTCGCGCCGCCTTCGGGAGCGGTGAGCGCGGCAATCGAGCCGCCGTGCGCGAGCGCGACCTGTTTGGAGAAGCTGAGGCCCACGCCGCTCCCGCCCTTGTGGGTGGTGTAGAAGGGCAGGAAAATGTCTTCGCGGCGGTCTTCCGGGATTCCCGGCCCATTGTCCCGGACCTCGATCCTGTAATGGCCCGTCGCTTCACGCGACAGCGCCAATGCGACGATCGGCTTCTCCACCTCGGCAAGGGCCCTGATCGAGTTGCGCAGGAGGTTGAGAACGGCCTGCGATAGAAGCTCGGAATCGCCGTCGACGCTGAGGCTTTTCGGACTTACCTCGACCCGCGCGTCAATCTCGCGGTCGGCTGCGCTTGCAAGCGCCAGGCGCATGATCTCGTCGGCCCAGGGCTTGGCCTTGAACAGCCTGCGATGGACCTCCGGCGCCTGGGCAAATTCGCGATAGCTTTCGACGAAGCGAAGAATTCCTTCCGCGCGCCGCGCAACGGTCTCCGTGGCGGTTTTCGCGTCGGCGAGGGCATCATTGCCTTTCGCCTCCGCGGCGACGAGATCCGCGCCCGTCCGCGCCAGCGAAGTCACCGGGGTAAGTGAATTCATGATCTCGTGCGTGAGGACCCGCACGAGGTCGGCCTGCGCCGCGACTTCCAATGCACCGAGCTCGCTTTGGACGGGCAGGATCGACATGACCGTGACGGGCTTGTCGAGCCGGGCGACCTGCGCGGAGGCGAAGATTGCTTTTTGCGGAACCCCGTCGAGGACGAGGCGCGTGATCTTGCGCGTTCCGGCGGGGAGCCTGGCTGCCGCGGCGAGCTCCGGCCCCAGCGCCTCGAGATCCTCCACGCGGTTAAGCGGCTGCCGGGCGAAGAGCTGGCGTGCCGACTTGTTCAGCACGTGAACCCGACCCTCTTCGTCGGATGAGAGCAGCGCGCTCGGTGCGTCGTCGATAATCGCGGAAAGGTAACGGCCCTCCGCAGATTCCCGTGCGTGACGCGCCTGAAGCATCTTCACGGCTGCATCCAGCGTCTGTCCAAGAACGTCGAAGCCGCCACCGCTCGGGTCGGAAAATCGCTGTGAATAATCCTCGAACCGGACTGATTCGATGAACCTGGAAACCAGGAAGTTGGTTCGCCGGATGAATTCCCACAGGCTCGCAAGCGCCACTCCGGCAAGGATGACCGCGACGATCAGTCCGGCACGAACGCCGGGGGCTTCCAGCGCCTTGATGACGAGCAGGATGGCGGCGACAAAGAGGATCGTTCGCCACGCCAGTCCGAACTCGAACTTGCGCTTAAAGTCCATGCTTCTCCATGCGCCGGTAGAGCGCTCCGCGGCTGAGCCCAAGCTCGGATGCGGCTAATGAAATGTTGAAATGATGCATGCGCAGCGCCCGCTCGATCATTTGCTTTTCGAGCTGGTCGAGGTTCAGCGTGTCGCCAGGCTCGCCTGCCACCGCTTCGCCTTGACCGCGCGTCGGTAACGAAAAGTCGTCGGTCCGGTAATTCGCGCCATCTGCCATGATGACGGCACGTTCGGCGGCATGTCGAAGCGCCCTGACATTTCCCGGCCAGTCATGAGTCATCAGCGCCTGGAGGAGCGACGGCGGAAGGGCGCGTTCAGGCCGGTCGTACTTGCGCTCGTAAAGACGAAGATAATGGTCGAGCAGCACCCCGATGTCCTCCCGCCGCTGCCGCAGCGGGGGAAGCTCGATCTCGATCGTGTTGAGACGAAACAGCAGATCCTGACGGAACCGCTTCTCGTCGGCCAACTGGTCCGGCGAGGCGTTGGTCGCGGCGATCACGCGCACGTCGATGGCAATTGGCTTGTTGGCGCCGACCGGCACCACCTCGCGCTGCTCGAGCGCGGTGAGGAGCTTGGGCTGCAGATGAAGCGGCAGATTGCCGATCTCGTCGAGAAACAGCGTGCTTCTATCCGCGGCCTTGAGCCGGCCGATCCGCTCGCCGGCGGCGCCCGTAAATGCGCCCTTGGCGTGGCCGAACAGTTCCGATTCGAACAAGCTTTCGCTGGTCGCCCCAAGGTCGATCGAGACCATCGGCTTTTCAGAGCGGCGTGACAGTCGGTGGATTTCTCGGGCGACGATCTCCTTGCCTGTTCCGTTCTCGCCGAGGATCAGGACATTCGCGTCGGTCGGCGCCGCACGCTCGATCAGCACACGCACCCGCTCCATTGCCGGCGATTTGCCGAGCAGCGGCGTTTCCGGCGTATGCGCGAGCTCCGATGCACGGCCGCGCTCGATCCGCGCATCGAGCCGGCTCCGCCGAAGCGCGGCCGCGCTCCGAACCGTGGCTTCCAGGCGCTCGTTGCTCCACGGTTTGGCGACGAAATCGCTTGCGCCCGCCTTGATCGCCTCGACCGCGATCGAGACGCCACCATGGGCGGTAATGATGACCACCGCGGAGTCGGGATCGATCTCCATCATCCTGCCGAGGAAATCGATTCCTTCGCGTCCGTCCGTCCGGGCCCGTTCGAAGTTGAGGTCGAGCAGCACGACGTCGGGGCTCTCGCGCTTCAACAGGGGCAAAAGCTCGGCCGGCGAGCTCAGAGTCTCGACGCGCTCGAACATGTCGCGGAGCGCAAGCCGCGCGGCGAGCGTGATGTCGGGGTCGTCATCCACGACGACAGCTAGATTGAAGGTTTCAGCCACGCTACGTCTGTAGCGCCGCTGTCCGGAAATGAACAGCAGGTCGTCGGAATTTCGTCCGCGCCGATTGGCACGAGCCTTGCAGCGATAGGGCCCATGAGCGGTGTTTACACAATGTCTATCGAAGAGAGCGGCGGGGCGACCCCCTTCTGCGCGTCGTCCATTTCCGGACAAAAGCTGTTCGGAGGCGGACAATGAGCTTGGTCGAGTTGCGTAAGTCCCATCAGTCGGATGCGGTCAGCGGCGGCGCCATGGACCGGGTCATCGTTCGCAAGACGCTCGACCGCCGAATCATCATTGCGGGAGCGGTCGCGGCAGTTCTCCTGCTGGTTCTGGTCTTCTGGCTGTTCGCTCCGCGCTCCGATTCAATGACGGTCGCGCAGGATCGGCTGACGATTTCCGAGGCGCAGGCCGGAACGTTTGAAGACTTCCTACCCGTTCGCGCGCGCGTGACCCCGCTCCTCACCGTTTTTCTCGACGCGGTCGAGGGCGGACAGGTCCAGAAGAAGCTCGTCGAGGACGGCACTCAGGTTGTGCAGGGCCAGATGCTGGCGGTGCTTTCGAACGCGGAGCTGCAGCTCTCGACGCTCGAGAAGCAGGCAGAGGTCGAGCAGCAGCTCAACAACATGCGCAGCCAGGAGCTGGCGCTGGTCAACACCCACAACTCGAACCTCCGCGACCTCAATCAAGCCGAAACCGACCTCGCCAAAGCGAAGCGGCAGTATGACCTCCAGAAGGCGCTCGCCGAGAAGGGCTTCGTTGCGATGAAGACCTTCAACGACACGAAAGACGACCTCACCTACCAGACCGACCGGCTGAAAATCCTGAAGCAGAGCATTTCCCAGAACGAGGCGCTGCAAAGGAGCCAATTGCAGCAACTTCGGGTCGCGGCGTCCTCGCTCAACAGCAGCATGGGCGTGGCGCAGAACAGCCTTGGCCAATTGAACATCCGCGCGCCGGTCACCGGTCAGCTGAGCGGGTTCGACATCCAGCTTGGCCAGTCGCTCCAGCAGGGCGAACGCGTCGGCCAGATCGACAGCGCCGGCGGCGACAAGCTGCAGGCCGACGTCGATGAATATTATCTCGGCCGGGTAACCGTGGGACAGACGGCGAGCGCCGACATCGACGGCAAGACTTATCGGCTCAAGGTCTCGAAGGTCTATCCGCAGGTCCGCAACGGCCAGTTCCAGATCGATCTCCTCTTCATCGGTCCCGAGCCGCAGTCGATGCAACGCGGCCAGACGATCCAGGCCAAGCTGACCGTCGGCGACTCCTCGCGCGCGCTGATGATTCCGAACGGCGCCTTCTTCAACGACAGCGGGGGCAACTGGGTCTTCGTCGTCGACAAGGGCGGCAACGGCGCGACGAAGCGCTCCGTCCAGCTCGGCCGGCGCAACAGCGATTTCATCGAGGTGCTGAGCGGGCTCAAGCCCGGCGAGAGGGTGATCACCTCTTCATACAGCGGCCTCACCGACAAGGACCATCTGAACTTCAGCTCTGGGGACTGAGAAAGGAAGCGACAGTGCTTACGATGACCGGCCTGACCAAGACTTACCGAACCGACACCGTCGAGACGACCGCGCTCGACGACGTCGATCTCGACATTGCCGACGGCGAGTTCGTCGCGATCATGGGCCCCTCAGGGTGCGGCAAGTCTACCTTGCTCAACGTGATGGGCATGCTCGATAGCCCGACCGGCGGCTCCTATGTGTTCAACGGCCAGGAAGTTGCCGGACTGACCGAGGCCCAGCTCGCCGACACTCGGAAGAGCAACATCGGCTTCATCTTCCAGAGCTTCAACCTGGTCGACGAGCTTACGGTGCGCGAGAATGTCGAACTCGCCCTCCTCTACCACAGTCACCCCGCCTCGGAGCGCCGGGAACGCGTCGACCGGGTGCTCGACAAGGTCGGCATCGCGCATCGCGCCAAGCATCGCCCGACCCAGCTGTCGGGCGGACAACAGCAACGCGTCGCGGTTGCGCGCGCGCTGGTAGGCGAGCCCAAGCTAATCCTCGCCGACGAGCCGACCGGCAACCTCGACACGGCGCACGGCGAAGAGGTCATGCGGATGCTCCGCCAGCTCAACCAGGAAGGATCGACCATCGTCATGGTGACCCACTCTCCGGCGCACGCCGATTTCGCGAGCCGGGTCGTCAATATGCTCGACGGGCGAATCCTTCAGGAGCGGCGCCGCGCCGCCTGAATCAACCGGAGTCCACTTCTTTGGAGAGGACAGTCGTCATGTGGCGGAATTACTGGACAGTCGCAGTTCGGGCCCTGGCGAAGAACCGGACCTATTCGATCATCAACATTGCCGGCCTCGCGATCGGCATGGCCGCTTGTATCCTGATCCTGCTCTACATCCATTATGAGCAGAGCTACGACGGCTGGCTCCCGGACGTCGAGAACACGTACCAGCTCGAGGCCTGGTATCCTCATCCGCAGGACGGGCAACCGGCCTTCATGCAGATGTCGGCCTATGTGTCCAAGACCGCTGCGCTCAAGGATTTCCCGCAGATCGAGCATGCGGTCTACATCCAGGACAACGAACCCGTCCTGGTGCAGGACGGCCAGGCCCAGGCGACGAAGAACTGGCAGTTCGTCGACGACGACTTCCTGAAGGTCGTCGGCCTTCCGCTGGTTGCCGGAGGAACGCTTACGGCGCCGGAAACGGCGGTGATCACCCAGTCGGAAGCGATCAAGCGCTTCGGCACCGACAAGGTCGTCGGGCAGACGATGACCATCATCACCAGAGGTGTGAAGCACGACCTGAAGATCACCGGGGTCCTCAAGGATATCCCGAAGAACTCGAGCCTGAAGATCGACGCCCTCATTCGGCTCGACTTCAATCAATTCTATGCCGACGCGCCCACCATCCTGACTGGCTGCTGGGGCTGCCAGTCGGGTTACGTCTACGTGAAGTTCCGCCCGGGCACCGACGTTCGTCAGATCGAAGCGCAGATGCCCGCATGGGAGAAGCGCAACATCCCCGACGAGATGAACGGGAATATCAAATATAACGCCGGCCAGGACGAGGACTGGCACTTCGTCAACCTCAAGGACATTCACCTCGGCAAGGCCCAGGATTCGAGCATGACCCCGGGCAATGACGAGCGGACGATCGCGACCTTCGCGATTATCGCAATCCTTATCCTCGGCATGGCGGTTGTGAACTTCACCAACCTCGCGACGGCCCGCGCAAGCCAGCGGGCGAGAGAGGTTGCTCTTCGCAAGGTACTCGGCGCTACCCGTCGCCAACTGGTCGTGCAGTTCGTCGCGGAGTCGATCCTCATTTCCGCCGTTGCGATGCTGGTTGCGCTGGCCCTCATCGAATTGCTCGTGCGTCCGTTCTCCGCCTTTCTCGATGCCGACATCGCGCTCACCTATCTCGGCAAGGACGGAGTCCTCCTTCCGGCAATCGCGCTGACCTTGCTCGTTGGTATTTTGAGCGGCCTCTACCCGGCCGTTTACCTGTCGAGGTTCCAGCCGGCACAGGTCCTCAAGGCCAACCGGTCTGCCGCGGAAACGCCGGGTTCCGGCCGCATCCGCTCAGTTCTTGTGGTGTTCCAGTTCGCGGTTTCGATCGGACTCATCATCTGCACTGCCGTAATCTACGGCCAGACCGTCTTCGCCCGTTCCGTCGACCCCGGGTACAAGCGCGATCATATCCTTCAGGTTGAGGAACTCAGCCGAGCGCAGCTGTACCCCAAGGCCGAAATGATCGTGAAGCAGATGGAGGCCATTCCCGGCGTGCACGCCGCGGCGCTGACCGACATCGGGGTCAACACGAATAACCAGAGCAACACGTTCATTATCCCGCCCGGAAGCAACCGCCAGGTGCTGATCGGCCAGTATAATGTGGGCGCCGACTATCTGGAGGCGATGGGACTGAACTTGAAGGCCGGCCGCTGGTTCGATGCGAACCGGCCGGTCGACGACATGACCGCGCCTTATCCGCAGGACATCGCCGCCGAAAAGGCGATTGCCGCGCGCGGGGTCAACGTCGTCATCAACGAATATGCCGCTCGCAAGCTCGGCTTCGCCTCGCCGCAGGATGCGGTTGGAAAAGTGGTGCGAGGCAAGCTGCTCTCCGAAGAAGCGGGAATTACGAATATCAACATCATCGGCGTTGTGGGCGACACTCGCTTCCGCACTGTCCGCACGCCAATCGAGCCGATGATGTTCCGCAAGGTCACGGCCGGCCCTGGCTGGATGATCGTCCGCTACCGCGGAGATCCCGCGACGGTCCGCTCCGCGGTCGAGCAGCAATGGAAGCAAATCACCAGCGAGGTCCCGTTCAACGCCAAGTTCAGCGAGGACGTGATCGGCGAGATGTACAAGAAGGAAGACGCGCGCGCGCAAATCTTCGCGGCCTTCTCGCTGTTGGCGGTGATCATCGGTTGCCTGGGCCTGTTCGGGCTCGCGGCGTTCACTGCGCAACGTCGGACGAAGGAGATTGGAATCCGCAAGGTGCTCGGCGCTCGGACGCGCGACATCGTCCGACTGCTGGTCTGGCAATTCAGCCGTCCGGTGATCATCGCCAACATCATCGCCTGGCCGATCGCCTGGTGGATGATGCGCGACTGGCTGAACGGATTCGATCAGCGCATCCCGCTCACTCCGATCCCGTTCCTCATCGCGGCGGCGATCGCGCTCGGTATCGCGATTGCCACGGTGGTCGGCCACGCGATCAAGGTCGCGCGGGCCAACCCGATTCACGCACTTAGATACGAATAGAGGCTAGCTCGAATGGAAGGATCTCTTCAAATGTGGCGCAACTACTGGACCGTTGCCGTTCGTGCGCTCGCCAAGAGCCGGGTCTACTCGGTCATCAACATCGCCGGCCTCGCCATCGGCATGGCCGCGTGCGTCATGATCCTCCTCTACATCCGTTACGAGCGCAGCTACGACAGCTGGCTTCCCGACGTCGAAAATACCTACCAGCTGCAGGCCTGGTATCCGCATCCGCAGGATGGCGAGCCGCTGTTCCTGCAGATGTCCGCCTATGTGACGAAGGGCGCGATCCTTAAGGATTATCCTCAGGCCACGGCCGGCGTCTACGCGCTCGGCACGCAGCCGGTCGTCATCAAGAACGGCCAGGCCTCCCCGACGAAGAATTATCTCATCACCGACGACGACTTCCTCAAGGCCGTGAACCTGCCAATGGTTGAGGGCGCCGGTACCCCGGCCGCCCAAACGATGATCCTTTCGCAAAGCGAAGCGATGCGGCGTTTCGGTACCGAGCACGTCGTCGGACGCACGATGTCGACGATTTCGAAGGGCGTCACGCGCGACTTCAAGATCACGGGTGTGTTCAAGGACATTCCCAAGAATTCGAGCCTCAAGATCGAGGCGATCCAGCGCCTCGATTTCAACAGCTTCTTCGCGCAGGAACCGCAGTTTCTGACATGCTGGGGATGCCAGTCGGGCTGGGTATTCCTGAAGTTGCGGCCGGGAACGAACGCCAAGCAGCTTCAGGAGCAGGAGCCGGCCTGGGAGAAGCGCAACATCCCCGACCAGCCGAACGGCTCCATCCGGTTCAACCAGGGTGACGACCAGGATTGGCACTTCGTCAACCTGCGCGACGTCCATCTCGGCAAGGCCCAGGGCGGAGCAATGACGCCCGGCAACGACGAGCGCACGATCGCGACCTTTGCGATCATCGCCATGCTGATCCTTGGAATGGCAGTGGTGAACTTCACCAACCTTGCGACCGCGCGCGCCGGTCAGCGGGCACGCGAAGTCGCGCTTCGCAAAGTATTGGGTGCAACCCGCCGGCAGCTGATCGTCCAGTTTGTCTCGGAGTCGATCCTGATTTCAGCGGTGGCGATGGTGCTGGCCTTGGCGCTCGTGGAACTGCTGGTCCATCCGTTCGCCGCGTTCCTCGATGCCGATTTGTCACTGACATATCTCGGCCACGACGGAATCCTCCTCCCGGCCATCGCGCTTGCACTTCTGGTCGGCATTGTGAGCGGCCTCTATCCCGCATTCTTCCTGTCACGGTTCCAGCCGGCCCAGGTCCTCAAGGCCAACCGGTCCGCCGCGGAAACGCCGGGCTCGGGACGGCTGCGCTCGGCGCTGGTCGTCCTGCAGTTCGCGGTTTCGATCGGCCTCATCATCTGTACGGCGGTGGTTTACGGACAGACCGTCTACGCGCGCTCGGTCGATCCCGGATACCAGCGCGACCACATCCTCCAAGTCGAGGACCTGAATCGCTACCAGCTGCTCTCGAAGACGGAGACCATCGTTGATCAGATGAAGGCGATCCCCGGCGTCGTCGCGGTCGGCCTCACCGACATCGGCGTCGCGACCGACAATAGCAGCAACACCGGGCTGATCCCGCCCGGGAGCAACAAGCAGGTCACCATCGGTCAGTACAACGTCAGCCCGGGCTATTTCGACGCGATGGGCCTGAAGCTTCTTGCCGGCCGCTGGTTCGATCCGAACCGACCGGCCGACGACATGACGCTCGGCTTTCCGGTCGAGAAGGAAAATGAAATCGCCCTCGCGCAGCGCGGGGTCAACGTGGTGCTCAATGCCTATGCGGCGCGCAAGCTGGGTTTCAAATCCTCGCAAGATGCTGTCGGTAAGGTGCTCAGAAGCGAGCTGTTCGAACCCGGCACGGGAATGGTCAACATCAACATCATCGGCGTTGTCGGCGACACCCGGTTCCGCACCGTTCGCACACCGATCGATCCGATCATGTTCCAGGGCGTCAAGTCAGGGCCCGCGTGGATGGTGATCCGTTATCGCGGCGATCCGGCGACGGTCGAGTCCGCCGTCGAGCGCCAATGGAAGCAGATCACCAGCGACGTGCCCTTCCAGGCGAAGTTCAGCGAGGACATCGTCGGCGAATTGTACAAGGCAGAGGACGCGCGCGCGAAGATCTTCGCCGCCTTCTCGCTTCTGGCGGTGATCATCGGCTGCCTCGGCCTGTTCGGTCTCGCTGCCTTCACTGCCCAAAGGCGGACGAAGGAGATCGGCATTCGCAAGGTCCTGGGCGCGCGCACGGAAGACATCGTCCGGCTGCTCGTCTGGCAGTTCAGCCGCCCCGTGATCGTCGCGAACCTCATCGCATGGCCGATCGCCTGGTGGCTGATGCGCGACTGGCTCAATGGCTTCGACGAACGAATCGCGCTGACCCCCGTCCCGTTCCTGATCGCTGCGGCCATCGCTCTCGGCATCGCCGTCGCGACCGTGGTCGGCCATGCGGTCAAGGTCGCTCGAGCCAATCCAATCCACGCCTTGAGGTATGAGTGAGATGGTAGAGTCAAAGATGTTTGTGCCACGTTCGATCCCCTTCGGCTGGCACAAGCTGGTCATCGCGGGCGCCATTGCTGCTTGCGCGCCCGCGGTGACCGCAACCTCGCTCGCCGGCGCGGCCGAGCCGAGAACCATCCAATGGTCCATCGAGCGCGACGGTTCGCGCGGCGATCCAGGAAAGGTTCAATTGACGATCGAGAGTCGCTGGGGTGAAAACAGCCGCAGCATCTGGTCGAACGATCGTCCGATCAGCGATCTGCAGGGCCTGACCGCAGCTCAAGTCGCCGGACCACGCGGCCCCGTCCGATTTGCCATGATCCGCGACGCGGGACGTCTCGATTGCTCGGGAACAGCCGGCAATTCCACCGGCTTAGGTGCCTGCAGCTTCAGCAGTGACCCACGCTTTGCAGCCTACCTGCAGCAGCACGGTATCGGAGCTCCAACCCCTCGCGACGCGTTCACCCTGACGATGAGCGGGGTAGGCCGCGACCTCATCGATGCGATGCAGGAAATCGGCTACGCCCGTCCGTCGGCCGCGCAATTGGCGGACATGGGAGTCCAGGGCGTCTCCGCCGAATTCGTCCGCGGCCTTGCCCGCTCGGGTTATCGCTTGCGCTCGGCGGAAGATCTGGTGGCGTTCAAGATCCACGGGGTCGATCTCGATTATATCCGCGCGATGGCGGCGATCGGCCCGAAGCTCCAGCATCTCAGCGCCGATGAACTTGTGGAGCTTCGAATCCATGGCGTGACGCCCGAATTTGTGGCGCAGATCGCCGCCATCGGACCCCAGTTCACCGATCTCAGCGCGGATGACCTGGTCAATTTCAGCATCCACGGAGCGCGTCCCGACCTGATCCGCGCCTATGCCTCATTCACGCGCGGTGCGCTTAAGCCCGACGACGTGGTATCGATGGCGATCCACGGCGTGAACGCCGATTTCCTGCAGCAGCTTGCGGCGCTCGGCTATCGCGACTTCAGCGCCGATGATCTGGTGTCCATGAGTATCCACGGAGTAACCGCGGATTATGTGCGTCGGCTGCAGCAGAGCGGGATGGCGCGGCTGTCGGCCGATCAGCTCGTGCGCCTTCGTCTCGCCGGCTTCGAGCCCAAATAGAAAGGGCTCCCGCATCGCTGCGGGCGCCCCCAAATTTGCCTAAGAGCTCGATCAGAACGCCAGGTTGAGCGATCCCGTGATCGACCGCGGCGCGCCGACGTAGACGAACTGACTCCTGAACGCGCTGTTGTTGATCGTCCCGCTGAAGCCCGACACGTAGAATTTGTCGAACAGGTTGTGGACGTTGAGCTGGAAGTAGCTCTGCCGGCTCAGCCCGATGACATCGAGCGTGACACGCGCGTCGAGGTCCACGAGGGTGTAGGACGGAGTCTTCGCCGGGAAGACCGCCGGGTTCGGCAGGAACGGCGGGTTTGCCGGCTGCTTCGGGAAGGCAAGAACGCCGGTATTCTGGTCGTTCACGTAGCGCGGACCGGTGCGCTTCGCCTGGATTCCAACTTCGAGAGGGCCGAAGTTGCCCTGCGCCCGGCCGCCCAGCGTATAGAGAGGCGAGCCGGATTCCTGCTTGCCTGCAGTCTGCCAGATGATCGGCTGACCGACCGTGTGGCAGAAGTCGAAGCCGCCCGCAGGATTGCTGAAGGTGACGTCGCTGGCAGCACAAGTGCCGGCTTCGACATCATTCAGGATCTTGGAATGCATCCAGGAGCCGAAGGCATAGAGCGTCAGGTGACGATCCGGCGCATAAGCGACACTGGCGTCGACGCCATATTTGTGGACGTCCCCCAGGTTCGTGAACACGCTCACGAACTGGCCCGGCGTTTGCGGGTCTTCGATCAGCGAGTCTTCGATGCGATTGCTAAAGGCCGTGTACCAGGCCGACAGCTGCGCCTTCACCTTGCTGGTATTGTACCGGACGCCGCTCTCGAAATTCTTGCTCAGCTCCGCCTTGGGGCTGGCGCCCTCGGTGCCGACGGGGAAGGCGAACGCGTCGTATAGCGCGTCCGTGCTGGGCACCTGCAGGCCTTCCGAGAAGTTCGCGAACAACTGCGTCGCGGGCGTGAGGCGGTAAATCAGCCCCGCGCTCGGAAGGACCCGATTGTACTTCAGGTCGCGCTCCTGCGGAGCCTGATACGGTCCCTTGGCATCGTTCGCATGGGCCGCGAGGAACGCCGCCTGCGAGGCCGGGTCGTTGAAGCAATCGACGAAGCCGCTTCCGCCGGATTCCGATACGCAGAAATTGTTCAGCTTGCGCGAAAAGAAAGGAGCGCGCAGGCCGAGATTCACGACGAGCCGGTTCTCCAGGAACTCGCCCTGATACTCGCCGGACACCTGGTTGAGGATCGAATAGGAAAGGCGATTGCGCTTCTCGATCGGATCGCCCGTCGCGTCTTCAAGGCCGCCATCATGCGCAGGGAAAAATTGTAGCGGACGACCGTCCGGACCAAGCAGGGCAACCTCTCCGGTCTGGCGCAAGCGCGCGTGGTCCAGAGTGTAGTTGACGCGGAATTGTTGCGTGTCGCTCATCTTGTAGATGAGGTTGGCGATGATGCCGTAGCGATTGGTCACGGTGTTCGAGGGCGCATCGACCGTCACCGTGTCTAGCGTGTCGCCATCGCCATTGAGGTCGACTCCGCCGAAAAAGGGCTTGCCGCCGACAAAGCCGAAGATCGGCGTCGTTACGCCGTTGACCTTCACGGTGGTGGTGCCTTCCGTCGCGATGACGGCGCTACCGCCGTTGGCTTCCGTATGCTCGTAGTTCGGCTCAAGCGTCAGGATGAGGCCCGGCGCGAGAGTGAAGCGCGAGTTCAGATGCAAACGGAAGATGTTGGCGGGATTGAAGCCGTAACCGAAATAGCCTGCCGACGCGAGACCGCACTTGGTATCGGCCTTGTCGCCAGGAGGGCCCGAGTGTGGCGGCGCTGGCGCAATCGTGCACGGCGGCGGCGTCAGCACGTCCGTCGTCGATGACGTCGGGAATTTGTCCAGCGTAAGGTCGTTGAACTTCTGGCCGCGGTTGCGCGTGTAGAACGCGTTCACCGAGATGAAATCGTCTCCGCTGAGCGGCTGATAGATCTTCGCGTTGAACTGCGACTTGTGAATCTTCGAGCTCGGATCGTAGGGATTGTGATCCTTCTGATCGCTCGCTGCGACGAACGCGCGGGTCCCGTAGGGAGTGAACGAGCCGGTATCGAAGACTCCGAAGAAGCGGCGGAAATCGAAGGAACCGAGCGAACCCTGGACCCGGGCATGCATCTTCTCGGTCGGGTCGCGAAGCACATAGTTGACCGAACCGCCCGTTGCCGACGCAGTCGGGCTGTCGATGTCGGTCGACCCCGCACTGACGTTGACCTCGCTGATGAGCTCGGGGTCCAGCTGCTCCTGCGAATAGAGCGCGTAATTGCCGGAGTCGTTCATCGGGACGCCGTCGAACGTCTGCGAGATGCGGCTCGAATCGAAGCCGTGGATGGTGAGCGTTCCGCCGGCATCCCCGTAAGGGCCGTTGCTCTGGAAGTTCACGCCCGGCATGTAATTGATGATGTCGTCGATCGACTGACCCGGCTGCTGACGCGCGATGAACTCCTGCGTCAAAATGCTGCGCCCCTTGGTCGTGTTTGTGACCTTGACGCCGCCGATTTCCTTGGAGGCTTTGCCGGTGACGACGATGGTCTGATTTTCGAAGGTTGTGGTGCCCGTCGATTGGGCAAAGGCAGCCGACGGCAGAATTGCCGTCGTGCAAAACAGCACGAGCTTTTTCACGGAAATTACTCCCCCGAGTACTTCTTGTTTTTGGTGGACGGTCCCGCCGCTAAAGTCCGTTTAAGGCAGACTCGTGACAACGGAAGTGGTGGAGTCCGGATTCTCGTTACTGTTACCTAAATGCAACTATCTAACGTTAAGTGGCGATGCCTCGAGCCGGCGTCCGAACGCCACGAAAAGATAGACCAAAGGCGGCACCAGCACCGCCGACAACACGACCTTCGCGATCATCTGGCCGAGCAGCAGCTCGCCGATTGGAAACACTCCGTAGAAGGCGACGGTGATGAAGATGCAGGTGTCGACGATCTGGCTGAGCACGCTGGCGACTGCCGAGCGGAACCACAACAGCGCCGCCCCCTCGCGCGTCTTCAAGCGGCTGAAGATGGTGACGTTAAGGAATGTCGAGATTCCATAGGCGAGGATACCGCCGAGCCAGATTCGCGGAGTCCCGCTCATCATCGTCTCAAAGGCCGAAAGTCGCGCCGGGTCCATGTCGGGAGACGGCGGCAGGACCAGGACGAACAGGCTGAGCGCGAGCGACGCGAGCAGCGGCACGAAGCCGATGACGACCAGGCGATTCGCGATCGCGCGCCCGTGAAGCTCGGCGACCGCGCTCGACGTCACGACGAGCAACAGGAACGCGAAGATGCCTGATTCGACTGCCAGCGGCCCGAGCGCGACCTGCTTGTTGCCGAGCACCCCGGCGATACACACCATGCCGCCGTAGAAGATGGCAAAAGCGAAGAGAGACAGTGGGATGGAGCGCGGCTGATCGTTCATCTGCGCGATGCGTAACGGCTTTGAGCCTGCATGCAACCGACGTTGACCGCGCGTTGCCAGCGCGGCTAGCGAGCGGTCCCGTGACTTCCACCAGCCTCGATATTGTCGCGATCGGCGACGCGATCGTCGACGTCATCGCGACCTGCGGCGATTCGTTCCTGGACGAGCGCGGCATTGCCAAGGGCGGCATGCAATTGCTGACGGCGGCGCAGGCCGACGAACTCTACGCTGCCATGGGCCCGGGACGCGAAGTCAGCGGCGGGTCGGCGGCGAATAGCATGGCCGGCGCCGCCGCGCTCGGGCTGCGCGCGGCCTTTGTGGGTCAGGTCGCGAGCGACCAGCTCGGCTCCATCTTCGCCCATGACATGCGCGCCCTCGGAGTTCGCTTCGACACCCCATCCCTCGATGCACCCCCGCCAACGGGACGATGCCTGATCCTCGTCACTCCGGACGGACAGCGGACGATGAACACTTGCCCCGGGGCAAGCCACGAGCTTACGCCCGCGGCGATCGATCCGGACCTCATTCGGTCCTCAACGATCACCTTTCTCGAAGGTTATCTGTGGGGTCCCGAGCAACCGCGCCAAGCCATGCTGGAGGCGGCCCGGATCGCCCATTCCGCAAGCCGGACGGTTGCCTTTACCTTGTCGGAAAGCCTCTGCATCGGTGACCGCCGAGAAGGCGTGCTCGGAATGATCGAAGCGGGCCTGGTCGATATGCTGTTCGGAAATGAGCATGAGATGCAGCAACTGACGAGCTGCACTTCGATCGACGGATGTTTTGTCAGGCTGTCGGGCAAGGTCGAAACCTTGGTCATTACGCGCGGCGCGGAAGGTGCGGTCGCTTTCGAAAGCGGGCGGCACGCCGAGGTGAGTGCAGCGCCGGTCGGCCAGGTCATCGACACGACCGGCGCCGGCGACCTCTTTGCAGCAGGCTTTCTCGCGGGGCGCCTGCGCAATCGATCGCTCGAAGCCAGTCTCGAAGCGGGCGCCCTTGCCGCCGCGGAAGTCATCTCGCACTTCGGGGCGAGGCCCGAGGCCAATTTGAGGGAGCTGGTGCGGCTGTGAAGAATCTCGACCAGCTCGCCGTCTATTGCGGATCCGCGCCCGGGACCGACCCCGCTTTCGCGGAGGCAGCACGCGCGACTGCCGCGGCGATGGTCCGCGAGAAGATTCAGCTCGTTTACGGTGGGGGACGACTCGGTCTGATGGGGCTGATTGCCGACAGCGTGCTCGAGCTTGGCGGCTTCGTATACGGCGTGATCCCGCAGGCGCTGGTCGACATCGAGGTCGCGCACGTGAACGTCACGGAGCTCCACATCGTCGAGACGATGCATGAGCGCAAAGCGAAAATGACGGAGCTCGCCGATGCCTTCCTCGCGCTTCCGGGCGGGATCGGAACGCTCGACGAATTCTTCGAGGCGTGGAGCTGGAACGCGCTCGGCTATCACAAGAAGCCGTTCTGCCTGTTGAACGTGAACGGCTATTGGGACGGCCTCATCGAATTCATCGACCATTCGACGGCAAGCGGGTTCATGTCGCAGCAGCGGCGCAGGCAGCTGCTGGTCGCCGGCAGCCCCGAAGAAGCACTGGAACTGCTGGACGAAGCCGTGACAGCCGCTACGCAGGGCATGGTCTGGTAGGGATTCCTTTGCGCCTCGGGGGAGGGGCTTCATGAGTAGCAAGTTGTTGGGCGTCGCCGGGATCATCGCCATCCTCGGCATCGCTTTCCTGCTGTCGACCAACCGCCGCGCGATCCGGCTGAGAGTGGTCGGCGCCGCATTCGCGCTGCAGGCGTTCGTCGCCTTCCTCGTGCTTTACACGAGCTGGGGACGCGCAGGCATCGAGGCTCTGTCGGGCGGCGTCTCGGACCTGCTCGGCTATGCGACCAAGGGAACGGAATTTCTGTTCGGACCGAGCGAAGCGAACCCCCTCGCGCACAGCTTCGCAATCGCCGCTTTGCCGGTCATCATCTTCTTCGCCAGCCTCGTCGCAATCCTTTATTATCTCGGGATCATGCAGCGGATCGTGCGCTGGGTGGGCGGAGCGATCGGCTGGGTCACCGGCATCAGCCGCGTCGAATCGCTGTCCGCTGCCGCCAACATTTTCGTCGGCCAATCCGAATCGCCGCTCGTCGTTCGTCCCTATCTCGCAGCGCTTCCGCCCTCGCGGCTTTTCACCGTGATGACGGTCGGGATGGCGGGCGTCGCCGGAACCATCCTGGCGGCCTATGCGAGCCTGCTCGGCGCGCAATATCTGCCGTACCTCCTCGCCGCAGCATTCATGTCCGCGCCCGGCGGAATCCTGATGGCGAAGATCATCATGCCCGACGACCCGACCGACACCGGCGCAGTCGAGGATTCGAAGGTCGACGTCGCCGAGACGTTCGAGGAAGGCGTGAAGCCCGCGAACATCATCATGGCCGCCGCGCAGGGAGCGCAGACCGGCGTGAAGCTCGCCGTGGCGGTCGGCGCAATGGTGCTCGCCTTCGTCGCGCTCGTCGCGCTCGCCAACGGCCTCCTCGGCGGCATCGGCCACTGGTTCGGCATTCAGGATCTTAGCTTCCAGCGGCTCGTCGGCTACCTCTTCGCGCCGGTCATGTATCTGATCGGGGTGCCTTGGAATGAAGCGGGCACCGCGGGTGGACTGTTCGGCACCAAGCTCGTTCTCAACGAATTCGTCGCCTTCATCGACCTCGGCAAGATGGATGCTGCAACGCTCAGCGATCGCAGCCGCGCGATCGTCACCTTCGCGCTATGCGGCTTTGCGAATTTCAGCTCGATCGCGATCCAGATGGCGGTGACCGGCGGCCTCGCCCCGAACCAGCGCCCGGTGATCGCCAGGCTGGGAATCCGGGCACTTCTCGCCGGAAGCCTCGCGAACCTGATGAGCGCGGCCTTGGCCGGGCTGATGATTTCGGCCTAAAGTCAGGGCCATGGCCAGTATCACCGCCGACCGCATTGCATCCGTCTCGCTGAACGACGCCGACCGCAATCCCGATGTGTTCGCCGAGAAGCTCGGGCGAAGCTTCGAGGATTATGGGTTCGCGATCATCGCCGACCACGGAATTCCCGACGAGCTGATCACCCAGGCAGAGGAAAAAGCGAAGGCATTCTTCGCGCTGCCCGAGGACGTGAAACGCAAATATTTGATGCCGGGCGGCGGCGGCGCGCGCGGCTATACGCCGTTCGGGATCGAGACCGCCAAGGGAGCGAAGGCGCACGACCTCAAGGAATTCTGGCACGTCGGGCGCGACTTGCCGGAGGGGCACCGGTTCCGCGATCACATGCCGGACAACCTCTGGCCGTCGGAAGTGCCGAGCTTCAGGGACACGTTCCAGCAGCTCTACGCGACCTTCGACCGCACCGGCCTCACGATCCTCAAGGCGATCGCGCGATATTTGAAGATCGAAGAGAATTATTTCGAAGACGCGGTGCGCGACGGCAATTCGGTCCTTCGCGCACTGCACTATCCGCCGCAAGTCGAGCCGACCGGCGAGCATATCCGTGCCGGCGCGCACGAGGACATCAACGCAATCACGCTGCTGCTCGGCGCCGAGGAAGCAGGGCTTGAGCTGCTGACCCGCGACGGTCGCTGGATCCCAGTGTCACCCAAGCCCGGCGAGCTTGTGATCAACATCGGCGACATGCTTCAGCGGCTCACCAACGGCGTGCTCCGCTCGACCTCGCACCGCGTCGTCAATCCGACGCCCGACCGGGCGAGCAAGGCACGCTACTCGATGCCCTTCTTTCTACACTTCCGCTCGGATTTCCTGATCGACGCGCTTCGAGAGACGGTGCCTGCCGGAGAACGTCCG
>Ga0070659_100000043_pt1 | contig 102267 bp, 103 predicted proteins | sample KBSC23metaG_FD_64666 | JGI IMG/M metagenome (GOLD analysis project Ga0070659, IMG submission 64666) | Corn rhizosphere microbial communities from Kellogg Biological Station, Michigan, USA - KBS C2-3 metaG | ecosystem: Host-associated > Plants > Roots > Rhizosphere > Soil ... | reverse complement strand
GCTGTGGTGGCGATCCCCGACCCTCTGAGCAGCCTGAGGCTCGTGAGGCAGTGGCCTCCCAGCACGTCGAGCGTCAGTCTGAGCGGGTTCGCGCCAGGCTTGACGCCGCGCACCTGGAGGTAGTTGCGGAAGTCGAGCGTCACCGACGCCGCATGCGTCACGAGCCGGCGGCGGCCCTGAATCCAACCGAGGCTCGAGACCGCCGAGGAGCGCCGGCGCGTCTCGATCTCGATCTGGGCGGCGGTCGCCCCGCCCGTCGCCGCGCTCAGGATGCAGTCGCCGACGCTGCCGCGGGCCAAGCCGAGCACGACGCGGAGCCGGATCGCGTACCAGCGGGACGGCCCCTGCGCACTTCCCGCTGGCAGCGCGAAGGTGCCGAGCGTGACGGTGCCGCCGTGCGCCACGCTGCCGGCACTGGGGAGAGCCTGCGCCGGGACCTGCCAGATCGTTCGGAGCCCGGGCGCTGACGGCGGCGCGGCATCGGCGGCGGACGACGCGACCGCGAGCCCGCAGCAGGCCGCCACCACGCCGAGCGCGCCTCCCGTCTGAAGTCGCTTCCGTCTCACGCGCGCCGGCTAGGGGACTTCGATGTAGGTCGCGTAGCCGTCGTTGTTGAACCTGTGATTGCCCTGCGTGTCGAACTGGGCGTTGTAGAACCACGCGTAGTCGTAGCGCGTGTAGTAGCCCCTGGCCGACATCCTGTTCGCGATGTCGTGCTCGGTGCCCTCGCTGTCGTCGTAGGAGGCGTCGCACAGCTCGTGGTGGTCGTGGTGCGTCGTCCCGAACACGTAGTAGCCGAAGCTCGGGTTGTAGAAGCGGTCGCTCGCCGACGGCGCGTAGACGCGGTAGTGGGCATCGCTGCCCAGGCAGCTCGGCGTGTCCGTCTTCATGCCGCCGTCCTGGTCCCACTCCCAGGAGCCGGAGTCGTTGAGGTTCGCGTTCTCCTTGGAGCCGTATATCCAGTAGCTGCCTTCGAGGATGCTCTTGATCTTGTTGATGTTCGCGTTGTTGTAGAACAGCAGCGACATCGCCCAGTCGACGTGCCTGGCGTCGACGGCCTGGTTCTCGAAGTCGTAGTTGTAGATCGAGTCGCCGTAGCCGAAGCCGAGCGTCCTGAGGTTCGTGGTCGACGATCCGATCACGTTCGCGGGCAGGAGCGCGACGCCGGCGGCGAGGGCGCAGACGGCCGCCACGAGATAGAGGTGACGCAGCTTGATCCGCATCGCCGGTCAGCTCCCGTGCGCGTCGCCGGGCGCGCGGTAGAGGCCGTGAGTGTCCGGCGTGGGCGAGAGGGTCGCGTCCGGCGGCATCGCGCTCACGACCCGCTTTGTGCCCACGTCGACGAGCAGCGTGAAGCTCGTCGCCGCGGTCACGTGCACGGGAATTCTCAGCTGCCTGTAGGTGACGCCGTCGGGATCGAAGCGGACGCCGGGCAGCTCGGTCGTCGCGGTGAGCGGGGAGTCGAGCCGGATGTCGACCGCGGTCCCCAGCACGCTGCCGCCCGAGGCGTCGGTCCATGGCGAGATCGACGTGATGCGGTAGGGGATGCCCTGCAGGATCCGAGCAAGCGTGGCGTCGCCGCCGAGCGCCGCTCGCGAGGCTGCCGCGTTCGCGGCGCTCGCGGCCGGCGGCCCTCTCGGCGCGACGGCCGCCGCGGCGGCGCCCGGATCCGCCGGATCTGCACGCCCGGCGGCCGGCGGCACGCGAACGGGCGCGCCGTCCTGGGCGGCGAGCGGATGGGAGGGCGCAGCGCCCGATGTCGCGATCGCAAGGATCGACGCGGTGCCGGCGAGGGCCACAAGCCACGCCGCAAGCATGGGCAGCCTCCCCCGCAATCTGGCTGACGCCCGTCCGAACACGCTCCGACCCCCCTCGGATTCCGAACGGTATTAACTTAATTGGAGAGTGGCGCGCCTGTCAAGAAGCACGACGAGCGGCGCACCGGCCGGAGGCCCTCAGCGCACGATCGTGAAGCGCAGCGCGGTCGGGCGACTGCGGTTGCCGGAGGCGTCGGTCGCGGTGAGGCGCAGCTCGTACCGGCCGGGTCGCAGCGCTCTTCTGCCGAGGCGGCCGCTGAAGGGAACCGCGTCCGCGCCGGCGCGGAGCTGCCGCGACAGCGTCCCCGTCGTTCTGCGCGCCACGCAGCGTCTGCCGCGGTGCGCGGTGGTGCGGCAGCGCCCATGGACGCGGTGGCCGGCGCGCAGCCGCACGACCGCGATCTGCAGTCTCGCCGCCTCCGACAGCGTCAGCTTCACCGTTGTGCCGGCGGCCGGGCGACGGCGCGCCGCGACAAGCGCGGTGGCGCCTCTCGCGACGCGAAAGCGGGTCGCGGTCAGTTGCGCGCCGGAGATGCGCGGTCTGACGTGGTCCTCGATGTGGATCGTCGCGGTGGCGCTCGCGGCGTTGCCGGCCGCGTCGGTCGCGGTCACCGCGACCGTGCGCGTCCCGGCAGTGGCGTAAGCGTGGCTGACCGCGGTGCCCTGCGCCGTCGCGCCGTCGCCGAGATCCCAGCGCACCTCGACCGGTGCGCTGGCGTCGGCAGTCGCCACGGTGAGTCTCACCGGCGTGCCCGCAGCAGCGCTGCCCGGGACGGAGAGCGAGAGCGCCGGCGCGACGCCGTCGATCCGTCGCAGCACGATCGTCGCTGCGCCGCCGCCGGCCGGCACCTCGCGCGTGGCGACGATCCCCAGCGGGGCTGCTGCGCTGCCGGCCACTGCGACCCGCGGCAGCGCCACAGCGCGTCCGGGCAACGCAGTGACGTCGAGTGGTGTCAGCGTGCCGCCGAGCGAGCGGCGCACCAGCGCCAGCGTCGGTGTCGCATCCGCGGTCGGCTGACTGGCGTACGCGATCACGCTCGTGCCGTCAGGCCACGCGGCGCCGTGCGGGTCGCCGGCATACGTTCTGTCGGTGAGCACGTTGAACGCGCCGTAGCTACCGGCGGCGAAGATCGGGCGCGCGAGCGCCTGCACGCCCCCGCCCGCCGCCGCCGTCTGGAACAGCGCCAGCACGTCGTTGCCGAACACCAACGGCTCGCCGGCGGAGGAGCTCACGCTGGAGTCCGACAGGTCAAAGAGCTGGTTCATCGCGGTCGCGCTCGTGCCGATCGAGGCGCGCACGCGCGAGGGAGCGGGGTTGTCGCTGCGCCAGGTCACGATCACCTTGCCCGCCGGCGTGATGACCGGCACCGCGCCGCCGTTGTTGTTGCCGTACTGGTTGACGCCGTCGACGCCCCACTCGGACCACGGCGCCGCGGCACTTGCGCGGATCGCCAGCGCGCAGGAGGCGTCGTAGTGGCAGTGCGTCAGCGCGATCTGGCCGCCCGCGCCGGCGGCGAGGCGGATGCTGAAGGGGTCGAAGCAGCCCATCGACGTGTAGGTCGTGCCGGAGTCCTGCGGAGCGCCGAGCGAGCCATCGGCGCCGACGTCGAGCGCGTAGCCCTTGTTCTCCGCCGAGATGCCATAGTCGGCGCAGCCGACGCCGGCGACGACCCCCGTGCCGTCGGCGCGCATGGCGACGGCGGAGACCATCCAGCGCGCCGAATTGGGGGTGCTCGGCGCTGGCGCAGCCACGGCCGCCGGCGCGAGCCAGCCGCCGCCCGGAGCGCGCCGCGCGATCCGCAGCGTGCCGTCGGATCCGACCCACGTCGCGAGCGCGCGGCCGTCCGGCGCCATTGCCACGTCGGGGTCGGTGCCGAGGCCGGGGGAGACGACCTCCGGTGCGGCCGTTCCGGCGCGCCACAGCAGCAGCTTGACGGGCGTCGGCGCGCCGCCCTCGTCGCGCCAGGCGGCGACGACGTCGCCGTTGTCCGCGGCGCCGACGTGCAGCGCACCGCCGTCTGGCGCGGCGAGCTGCGGGTCGAGCGACCCGTCGACCGCCAGCGGCGGCGTCGTCAGCCCGGCGTGGGCTGCGGGAGCTGCGAGCGCGAGCGCGAGAAGACTCGCGAGCGCGCCGATGCGGACACGACCGAGCACCGGCGCAGGCTATCCCGAGCGCCGGAGGGCGTCCAGCTCAGGAAGCGGGTGCGCCGCGTCGGTCCCGGGTGTAGGGTCCGCGCCGTGCACGACGACTGGCGCCTGCACGTCACCCTGGCCGGCGCGGAGCACGCCGAGGCGCTCAGCGGACGGCTCGAGGCCGGCGAGCTGAGCGAGGACGTCGCACGCGCGCTCGGCGACGCGATCGTCGTCAGCCGCGACGAGCAGGAGGTGTTCCTCTACGCCGACACGCACGCGGCGCTGCGCGCCGCCGAGCGGGTCGTCCGCGCGGACCTCGACAGACACGGCTGGAGCGCCGAGATCGTCGCGAGCCGCTGGCACCCGGATGCCGAGGACTGGGAGCCCACCGATGCGCCCGCTGCGATGACCGCCGCGGAGCGGGAGGCGGAGCACGCGCGCTTGATGCGACGCGAGGACGCGGAGAGCGCCACGTACGGCTTCCCGCAGTTCGAGGCGTGCGCGACGCTGCCGACGCGCGCTGACGCTCGTGAGCTGTCGGAGCACCTGACCCAGGAGGGCGTCCCGCACGTGCGCCGCTGGCGCCATGTGATCGTCGGCGCCGACGATGAGGACGCGGCGCGCGCCTGGGCCGACCGGCTGCGCGCCGAGTCCCCCGCCGGAACGGACGTGGAGACGGAGGGGTCGTTCGAGTACGTCGCGCGCATGGATCCGACGCCGTTCAAGGGCATGACCGCGTTCGGCGGCGGCCTGCCGTAGGACGCGCCCCGAGCGCTCTCCCCAACGCGTGGATGAGCTGACGACTCGTCGGGCTGCTGTCCGGGTCGACCAGCGCCTGCAGCATCAGGCCGTCGCTGACACCCATCAGCAGCGACGCGATGCGCCGGGCGCCTTCGGGGTCGATGCGCTCGCCGAGCGCTTCGGTGATCATCGCGCTGACGGTCTCGCGCTGCGTGCGGTAGTGCGCGGCGAGTCGCTCGCGGGTCTCCGGCGAATGCTCGCTGCCGGCGACGATCTGGACGAAGCCGAGGAAGTAGGGGCGCATCGCGTCGAAGTCGTCGAGGATCAGCTCGAGCGCTCGCGCGAGGCGCGCAGCCGGCGGCGCGTCCGGGTCCGCGCTGACCGTGCGGGCGACCGTCTGGGCCCATTCCTCGAAGACGAGCTTGGCGGCCTCGTCCAGGAGCGCGTCCTTGGAGCCGAAGTGGTAGCTGATGGACCCGAGGTTGGTGTTGGACGCTGCGACCAGGTCGCGCGCGGTGATGTCGCCGCGGCCGGAACGGCGCATGAGCGTCCTGGCGGCGCTCAGCAGCGCATCGCGGTGGGTCTCTCGTCTCGGCTTGGGCACGCCGTCAGTGCGTTGGCAGGGGCTGAGGCGGGCGCACCATCAGCTTGAGCGGCGGGCTGCCCACGAAGCGCAGCACCTCGACGCACCGGAAGCCGAGCCGCTCGTACAGCGCGGCGTTGCGTTCGCTGGAGGCCTCCAGGTAGGCCGGGAGCCCCTCTCGATCGCAGCGATCGAGCGCGGGACGCATCAGCCTGCTGCCCAGCCCCCTGCCCTGGGCGTCGGGCGTGACGCCGATGTAGGGGAAGTAGTAGTGCGGGCCGCGCAGGTGGCGTCGCTCGAGCGCCGTCAGCAGGCCGACCGCGCGGGGGAGGCGTCCGCGGAAGATCCCCGTGTAGCGCCGGCCGTTGGCGATCGTCGACCGCGGCGGCAGGCGCCAGTGGCCAGGGGGCAGGCAGAGCGCGGCGCCCTGCAAGCCGTCTGATGTCCATACGCATCCGTCCGCGAGGACATGCGCGATCTGGAGCGCGAAGAAGCGCTCGAGGCGCGCCTGCCGGCGCGAGCCCGCGCCGATCAGCCAGCCGAAGACGGGATCGTCGAGGAATGCGGCCCCGAGCGCCGTCTGCAGCGAGCCGGACTCGTGGGGCTGGCCGGCGCGCACCGCCTCGACGTCCGGCACGGTCGGCGTTTCTGGGCCCATGGAAGCCATTGAACCACGGAGTTATACAAATGTCTAATTGATTGACCCGAACTTCTGCTCGAAACGAGGCTCTCGGCGAGCACAACTGGAGTCGCGATGCCGCCTGCGGAGCGCGAGGACGATCGGTGTCGCGGCGCGGCCGAGCTGGGCGACCACATCCGGCGCGACCTCGGCCGCGAGCGTGTCCGATGTCGCGTGTGCGGCGTAGTAGCCGGCGACGCCGCAGACGATCATCGTGTGCGTGGGGCTGCGGCGCAGCAGCTTGACGGCGGCGAGCGAGCGTTGGGTCGCGCAGGCCAGGCCGTCGCGCGCTTCGCGGGCGTCGGAGTAGTGCGAGATGAAGGAGAAGTTTCCGCTCCTCATGTCGCGCTCGTAATCGACGAGGCTGTCGAACAGCGTCGACATCACGCAGATATGCGGCCAGTAGGCCGCTGCGATCCGGTCTGCATCGTCGTGCCCTGTCGCGGGATCAGCCGCGGCGGCGAGCAGCGCGAGGAGCGCGAGATTCGAGTTGCCGCCGGCTGCAATCTCCCACCACGCGTAGCTGTCGGCAGCCGTTTGCGTCGCCGCCCAGCGGCGAAGCTCGGCGTCGGCGCCGAAGCGGGCGGCCTTGTGAGTATGAGCGAGCGCCTCTGCGCATCGCATGGCTGCGACCTCGGCCTGCTCCTCGACTGCAGACGCGGAGGGCAGCCGTCGAAATTGCCTCCGACAGATCGCCGTGAGCGCGGCGAGGTAGCCACCGTCGCCGGCGAATGAGTCGGGACCGCTGGTCGGCCCGGAATTGGCAATCGTCGCTGCCAGCGCATCGCCGAGCGCGAGGTCATCCTGGACGTCGACAGTCTCCTCACCGAGCATGTCGACGTAGTCGAGCAGGATCTGCTGAGCGACGAGCAGCTCGACGGTCGTGCGGCGCAGGCGGCGAGGCGCAGCGATCGCGAAAGCGGCGGCGGCCTCAGCGTTGCCGGCGTCGTTCGCGATGGCTTCGGTCGCGAGGCGACGGAGCGTCGGATCGGGAACCGCGACAGCGGCAGTTGCCCATCTGTGAATCTCCCTGCGCGCGAGCGCCACGATGCATGCCTCATAGTCGATGAGCCGGCCAAGTACTGCGAGGGTCGTGAGCATCGGCCGATACTCGCCGATGGAGGGTGCCGCCCGAGAGCTTGGATTCAGCGTCGCTCGACTGCCAAGCGCCCAGCCGGCTGGGCGGCGACGTACCCGGGCAGCGCCGTCACGAGGAGCGCGACACCTGCGAGCAGCGCGCACACCGGCAGAGCGGCGCTCGGCGACCATGACCACGGGGATGGGAACGAGGTCACTTGCTCGAGCCACCGGCCGAGCAGGTAGTGCCCATAGGTTCCGGTCACTGCACCCGCGAGGCAGCCAGCGAGCAGGATGAGCGCCGTCTCGAGCATGAGCGCGCGCCACAGCGCGGCACGACTCCAGCCCTCGATCGCGTACGCGGCGAGCTGCGGCCGTCGTTCGCGAATGGTCGCGCTCATCGCCATCGCGACCGCGACCGCTGCTGCGATCAAGAGAAGCGTCGAGATCTGCCCGAGGCGGGCCAGTCCGTCGCGAACGATGCGGTGCGCGTCTGCTACGGCCTGCGGTGTCGTCTTGACTTGAAGACCGGTCGTCGGGCCCAGCATCGCCCGAATCTCCTCGCGTACATGAGCAGGCGATGTACCCCGCTTGACGTCGATCTCCAGCGCGGTCGGTGTCGCAGTTGCCCAGTCGCGCCTGTAGTCGTCCGCATTCATCGCGATCGCTCCAGGTCCCCACCCGAGGTTCGTCGTGATCGCGGCTACTCGGTACGGGCGCGGGCCGGCGGGCGTCGGCAATTGCATGACTCTGCCGACCGAGATGCCATGCTCCTGCGCGATCCGGTCGGACAGCGTGATCCATCCGCCGGCGTGCAAGCGTGCATTCGCCGTCGCGTAGTTGCCCTCCCGGACTTGTGACCGCGGAACCATCATGCTGTCCTGCGGTGGGCGGGCGATAACCCAGGTGCGCCGATCGCCGATGTCGAGAAGTCCCCCGGTGTACTCCCGCACTGCTGCCACACCCGGAAGTGACGCCATCTTGGCCGGGGGCCGGAATGGCTCCAGGCCGAGCGCGTCGCCTCGCTGACTGACCCACACGTCAGCAGTGCCGTAGTACTCGCTCTGGTCCAAGCCGCGAAGCAAGTCGTCGCGCGCCCCACCGATCGCGAGCGCGCCTGTGACGGCGACCGCACACGTCGCTGCGAGCGCGAGCGAGCGAACCGGCGCCGCCCGCAGCGCGCCGACGGGAATCGCGAGTGGGGGCGCCCGGTCGATCCGCTCGAGTTGGTCGGCGACCATGAGGAGCCCCGCGATGATCGCCGGCATCGCCAGCAACGCCGCGAGAATCAGCATGCCGAGCGTGAGGGACGTCAGAGCCGGCGCCAGTGTGACGACGCCGGACGCGACCGCTATGAGTCCCACGGCAGCGAGCGCGAGCTGGTTGCGGACGGCGGACGAGATGCTCTGGCCGGGCTGTCCCACATTTCCATAGATCGCGTGGATCGCACGCCCGGGTCGGAGGTCCATCAGCGGTGTTGCCGCAGTCATGCATGTGCACAGCGTTCCGCCCAGCACTGCCGTGACGATCATCCATGGCTCGACCTCGATCCCGGTACCGATCGGGAACGCAAACGCGAGGTAGCCGGGCGGAGCCTGTGCTGCCGTATGAGCCATCAGATCGCCGGCAAGCACACCGACCGCAGACGCGGCTAAGCCAAGCAGGAACGCCTGCGAGAGCAGCACCTGTGCGGCTTGCCTGGAGGTGAAGCCGCCGACGATGCGCATGCGTGCCAGCTCGCGCCGGCGCTCTGGAACGGTCAGCAGCATCGCCATCGCTGTCAGCAGCAGGCCCACGAGCGCTGCGATCGCGGCGAACAACGTCGTCGACTGGTCGTTTGGTGCGGTCGCGATCGCCAGCGCGCGCAGCTCGTCGTCGACGCGACCTGCCTGCAGGCCGGTGCTGCGTGCGATCCGCTCGAGCGATTGCCGTGCGACGTCCTCCGCACCGGGTCTGACGACGACCAGGATGCGGGTCGCCCGGCCCGGAAGTCCGCTCAGGCGCTGCGCGCGACGGAGGGAGGTCGAGGCGGTCAGCGTGTCGGCGGAGGCGCCGATCTCGCTGTGGCTGAGCAGGCCGATCACCGGAACCTGCTGCGCGCGACCCCGAACGTCGACCGTGACGGGCCTCGACGGAGCGCTACCGGCTCCAATGCCGAGGTCGTCGCCCGCCCGTGCGGTGGGATAGATCCCGGGGAGGTCGAACACTCGGAACAGCGCGGGACGGGCTGCAACGCCGCCGAGTCTCGTGTACTCATCGTCAACACCGACCAGATCGACGCCTACCCGTCGGTGGCCGTAGCGCAGTGTCGCGTGAGTCTGAAGCACCGCAGAGGCGACCTGTACGCCGGGTGCCGCACGGACGGTGTCCGCCACACGGGCATCGAACCCGGAGCCGCCGAAGGCGCGAAGCTGGAGCTCGGCCCGGCCCGCGATGCCGCTCACGATCTCCCGCGCCGAGCTCTTGATGCTCGTGTTCGCAGCCAGCACGCCGAACACGAGCATCACGCCCGTAGCGATGCCAGCGGCTGCCAGCAGCTCCTGCAGCCACTGGCGCCGGAGTCGGCCGGCGTAGAGCGTCAGCAGCGTGCCGGGCCGGATCCACACAGAGCGCTCGGCGCGTGCGACCTTGCGGGGCAGCGGCTCGTCATTCATGGCGTCGGCGCGAGGTCGGGGTCGAGCTCCGCGAGCCTTCCGTCGTCGAGCCGCAGCACCCGATCGGCTCGATGCGCGAGCTGCGGATCGTGCGTCACGATCAGGACCGCGCGGCCCCGCTCGTGCGCGAGCCGGTCGAGCAGTTCAACGATCTCGCCACTCGAGTGCGAGTCGAGGTTGCCGGTCGGCTCGTCGGCGAGGATCAGCTCGGGGTCGGTCGTCAGCGCTCTCGCGATCGCTGCGCGTTGCCGCTGGCCGATCGACAGCTGATCGGGGCGATGGTCGAGCCGGTTGCCGAGGCCCACGTCTCTGAGCGCGCGGACGCCGTCGAGCCGCGCCTTCGAGCGACGTACGCCGCGCGCCTCCAGCCGCAGGCCGGCGCTGCGGTGCAGCGGCACGCCCTCGACCAACTGCGGCTGCTGGAGCACGACGCCGAGCGTCTCCCGCCGCCAGCGGTCGGCGGCGCGCCCGCGGAAGGGCACCGGAGAGCCGTCCCAGCTGACGGCGCCGCGATCGGGCACGTCCAGGCCGGCGGCGATCAACAGCAGCGTTGACTTGCCCGAGCCGCTCGGCCCGTAGAGCGCGATCAGCTCTCCGCGCTCGATCTGCAAGGACACGTCATCGACCGCGCGGATCGTCTCGCCGCCGACGCTGAAGTGCCGCGAGACGTGTTCCAGCCGGAGCGTCATGCGCCCGGCTCGGCGCGCCGCTGCTCCAGCGGGATGACCTCGGCCGGAGGAGAAGGACTCGCGCCGCGCAGCATGCCCCTCTGCATCGTCAGCACGCGTGCGCCGGGAACCAGCGCTGAGCCCTCGGCGTCGTCGGTCATCAGCACCGCGATCCCGCTGCGCACCAGCGACTGCACAAGCTTCAGAAAGCGCTCGCTCTCGGTGTGCGAAAGGCCGGCGGTGGGCTCGTCCATCAGCACGAGGCGCGGCTCGCGCACGAGCGCGCGGGCGAGCACGACGCGGATCCGCTCGGCATGCGAGAGCGCGGTCATCGGCGTCTGCCCGAGGTCCTCGACGCCGCACCGACGCAGGGCCGCATCGGCTGCCGCCTGCGCGCGCCAGCGCGACATCACGCGCAACGCCGGGAACGCGACCTGGTCGATCACGAGCTTCTCGGTGCCGAGCAGCGTCGCTCCCGCGCTTGGCACGACGGCGAAGCCCTCGTGCCGGCCGCGACTGCGGTGCGGCGACCTGCCCGCGAACGCGACCGCGCCGCTGTCCGGCTTGCGCAGCCCGGCGGCGACCTCCAGCAGCGTCGTGCGGCCCGAGCGCGCCGGGCCCCAAACGACGACGAGCTCGCCGGCGACGATCTCGAGCGAGACGTCGGCCAGCGCCGTGACGGTCGGATAGCGCAACGAGACGCCGGAGAGCGCGAGCAGCGTCACCGCAGAGCCGTCCCCGACATCTCTTCGTAGATCTCGTCGCGGGCGTGCTGGCACCACTGCAACTGGGCGACCAGCTCGCGTCTGTTCCACAGCAGGCCGATGCGGTCTGCGACGTCGGGGGGAGAGCCCGGATCGACCGCCTGTTGGACGACCGCTTGGAGCGTCGCCTCGTACCGGTCGATGATCGCGAGCATCGTCGCGTAGTCGCCTCTGCGGACGGCGTAGAGGCGCGACAGCGCTCTCGTCATCGCGTCGGGCATCGTGATCGGGCCGGCCAGCCATTCGCGCCAGTCCGCCACGCCCGCCTGGGTGGCGGCCAGCAGGTCGGTCGGGTCCTTGCCGGGCCGCGTCGGCACGGTTCCGACGACTCTGACCAAGCCGGCGTCTTTCAGCTTTGGTACGAGGTCATAGGCGTGCTGCGTCCGCGTACGCAGGATCCCGCTCGTCGCGCCGAAGCGCTCCTCGACTTTGCGCGCGACGCCATACCGGGTCAGCGGCTCAGGAGCGAGCACGATGGTCGCCAACGTCACTCTCGCAACGACCCCGCTAGGCGCAGCTCTGCTCACCAATCCGCCATCCCCGAACAGTGACCGTCACCGCACCCTAATCGCCGCCGCATGGTGTCGCAAACGCCAACGGCTATTTGACCCTGGGGATATACCGAAACGGTATACCGGCGCGACCTAGCCGGTTGAAGCGGCGGGCGTCAGGGTTGCTCGCGATGGTGCTGCGAGCGTCCCATGGGCAGAGATCCCCCAACCGCCCGAACCGCGCGCCGCGCGCCTCGCGTGTCCCCCACACGACGAGGCCGCACGAGCGCACGCAGGGACATCGCGGACGCTTCGCGGCCCCGGCGCCTGCCTTCCCGGCCGGCGTCCGGGGTCGCGCGCGTCCGGTCGTGCACTCGCGGCGCCGTCATTCGGTGCGCGTACCCATCCCCGTGCACGACGCCCGCCGGTCCCGGTCCGCGCTCAGCGCCTCCCAAGCCGGGACCGGCGGGCACCGCTTGATTGTCATCGCCGCGGCCGGCAGGCCGCGCCCATCGCGTTGACCAGATCGCCGTCCGAAGACGACTGGCTGTACGCGGTCGGGCATCCATACCGCGTCGAGATCCTGCGTCACTTCCTCGCCACTGGGACTGCGACGCCCAGCGACATTGCGAGAGCGCTCCGGCTCCCGCTCAGCAGCGTCAGCTACCACGTCCGCTTTCTCGCCGGCCGTGGCGTCGTCCGACTCGCGGGAAGGACGCAACGCCGCGGAGCGGTCGCGCACCACTACCAGCTCACCGACCGCGACCGGGTCGCGTCCCTGATCTGGGGTGTACGCGCCGAGCTGCTCGTGACCGACTTCGAGCGGCAGAGCGGGAGAGGGGATGTGACCGTGCGGCTCGACGAGCAGGCACTCGCCGAGCTGCGCGTCCTTACCGCCTCCTACCTCGCTCGCATCGGCGAGCTCGGGCTCCATACGCGTGAACGTCGCAGCACCGACGAGCCCGACGGGGCATTCACCGCGATCGCTGTGCTGTTCGCGACAGATGAAGAGGAGCGGGGCGCTCTAGGCATCTCCGCCCGCCCCCTCGAGGGACTGCGCCTAGCTGAGCCGGCGAGTTGACTGCCAGAGCAGAGGACACGGCGCTCAGAACCGGCGACACTAGGGTCGGGCCGACCACTCTTGGTCGGGCAGTTCTGCGGTACCGAGTGCGCGCAGGGATGACCCAGAGAACACTCGCGGCGCAGAGCGGTTTGCGGCGTCAATACATCGGACAAGTGGAACGCGGCCGCGTCAATCCCTCATTGGCAACCATCGTCGAGATCGCGAGCGGGCTTGGAACACGACTCTCTGCCTTGATCGGCGAAGCCGAGCGTTCAATTGATGACATGCAGGCAGCCTCACCGGCACGCGGCGAGCGCCGCCGCATAGAAGGCTAGATAGTCCCTCCATCGACTTTCCCAATAGGCGTCGTCGTGGCCGCCCGGCGCCGTGTCGAGTCGGGCGTTGGTATCGCCGCGGCCGTGGAGTGCTGCGACGAATGCCCGATCCCCGGGCAGGAATGGGTCGTCTTCGCCGGCGTCGATCCACAGCGGCTTTTCTCTGAGCGCTGCCACGCCCTGCGCCGTAGCGGCGGCTGCGATCACGTCGTGAGCGGCAAAGTCTGCGGCGTCGTCGAAGGCTCCGTCGGCCGTTTCGTCCGAGTGGGCCGCGACGCAATACGGCGGTGCGAACGGCGTCGTCGACACCTACGACGAGGTCACCAGCGTCGTCAACGCGATGGCGGCTGCCACCGCCTCCGGGCGCCAGTCGTTGTGGTCGGGCCTCGACACGTCCAGCCGGAACTACTACATCAACAATCTGCTGCCCGATGCCCGTCAGGCTCGCAGTGACTTCGCGCTCGATGGCAGCGATGCCGCAACACGCGCCGTCTTCAACGACCCGACCACACAGGGCACGATCGTCGACTACGGCGCGCCGATGACGAGCGCCGAGTTCGCGTCCATCGCCGAGAGCGCCTCAGAGCTCACCTACGACGGCGCGCCGGATCCGGACGTGCTCGCGTCGACCTACTCGGTCAGCACCGACGACGGCGCCGATGCGCCCGACAGCACCGGAAACATCGGCTGCGATCCCACCACCCAGAGCGGATGCACCGACTCGAGCGCGAGCCTGACATCCACCGCCAGCATCCCATCCGACCCCACAACCGACGACCTCAACGCGACCACCGGCACCAACAGCAGCTCTCTCGCCGTTGAGGCCGGTGCCGCCAAGCACGCGTTCGACCGCTACGGCGCACGCGCCGACGCTGACGCCCATGGCGCGAGAGGAACCGACCGGTCCGGCCTGTACTCCCCGTTCGCCGACTCCGACTGCACGAACTTCGTCAGCCAAGTGTGGCATCTGGGAGGCGGCCTTCCCATGAAGCTCGGATGGCGCATCCGGTGGATTCGAGGAGGCGGCCAGGGGGCGCGCAGCGCCACCCACTCGTGGACCCTGGTCCGCGACTTTGTCGACTACATGGTCAACAAGCGCCAGACCTCGAGACTCATCACCGCGGACGTGACCTCATCAAACCTCCCCTCGACCGCAGCCATCGCGGACGCGATCGAGTACGACTGGGGTGAGGGAGAGGGCTGGAGCCACCTCGCGGTCGCCGTCAAGGTCGACACTACCTCCGACAAGATCTCCCAGCACAGCATCAACCGCCGCGAGTCGGCCTGGAACCGTGGATGGCTGAGACAAACGGACCTCAGCATCAGAGCGAGAATGAAGGCGCGGGTCGTTCATCTCCGAGCGCCATAATGCCCGGGATGCCACGCTTGGTCCTGGGACTTCTGGCGGTAGCCCTCGTCGGGTGCGGCGGTGCCAGCGCTTCGACGACCCCGAACAGAAGTGTCGCGGAGATGCGCCGAGCGGCGATCGATCTGTTCTTCAAGAACATAAACACCACCGCTCTACCGCGTGCGTACGACAGAGAGGTGCTGCGCCGCCGTATGCGGCGGTACATGGCAAGCAGATGGCTGGACAGGCACGTCAAGGAGACCGCGGAAGCGATTGCCAAAGTCCTCGGGAGAAGATATTGGCAGCCGTGGACTGAGTCGCTCACGGTGGGCCGCTGGGAGCGCGCGAAGCTGAGCGGTCGCTCGGCCACCGTGGTGTTCCTCGCCTTCGAGACGATCTGCCCGACTACTCCGCCCAAGGATCTGCCGATGGAGCGCTTCACGGTCAAAATGATCTTCGAGCGCGGACGCTGGAGGTTCGCAACCTATGAGAAGAAGTGGCTGACGGCCGCAGGGCCAATGGGCATACAAGGCGACCTCACGATCAGAGCCCTTCCGCTGAGAATCGTCTTTCGTAACCCACCCCCGAGAAACTGGAAATATCGGGGGCCGCGTTTCTCGGGGCTCGTCCCTGCCGGCCTTTTCGCCGATCATGAAGTAGCCGGAGTGGAGGAGCAGCGCTGTGCGCTGTGCATACCACCGCGCCCGAGACTGCACCCCGGCGGCTCTCGGACTGCTGAGCCCGTGGTGACGGGCCAAGAATACGAGCAGCCCATCGTGAAGGAGGCGAGTTTGATACTCCCCGCTGGTACTCCCACCAGCACCGAGCAACCGCACCAACGCCCCCAAAACGCCGAAAGCCCCGCATCCGCAGGGCTTCCGTTCCGATGGAGCTAGTCGGGCTCGAACCGACGACCTTCGCGCTGCCAGCGCGACGCTCTCCCAGCTGAGCTATAGCCCCAGGTCGCTCAGGAGTGTACCGGCCTCGCCGCTGAACTGGCAGTGCGCATCGCCGTTGGCGCCAGCGCGGCAGACCGTCCGCGCAGTCCCGCCAAGGTCCCGGCGCATACCAACGCCAGCAGCAGGTACGGGACCACGTCGCTCGTCGCGCCCGCCAGCGCGGCGCCCGCGACTGCGCCGACGACCTGACCGCCGCCCCACACGAAGTTCACGATCGCGAACCCCAACCCGTGCTCCACCCCGGCGCGGTCGACCCCGTCCGACATCAGCGTCATCGCGGGCGTGTTGACGATCCCGCTCAGTACGCAGCCTGCCACCACCACCGCCGCCAGCAGCCATGCAACCTGAGGGACCGTCACCACCAGCAGGAACGCCAGCGTCCCCGTCAAGCCCAGCCGGATCGGCGCGCCGCGCCCGAGGCGATCCGTCGCCCTCCCGGCGAACACCTGCGCCACGCCCTCGATGGCGGCCGCCACCAGGAACACCGCCCCGATCGCGAGCCCGCTTGCGCCCAGTCCGTCCAACGCCAATGGCGCCAGCACCTCGACCGTCCCGAACACGAGCGCCGGAACCATCACCAGCCAAGCGCCCAATCGCACGCGCGTCTCGCGCCACGCCGTCACGTACGGACGCTCGACGACCCCGAGCGCAGCGACCGACGGCGCCGGCATCCGCGACGCCACGACCGCCAACGACGCCGCGAACAACCCCACGACCGAGAACGGCACCTCCGGCCCGACGCCCTGCGCCACCGCGCCGAGCACCGGCCCCAGCAGCACGCCCGCCAGCGCGGCGCTCATCGCCTTGCCGATCGTCGTCCCGCGCTGCTCGGCAGGCGTCACCGACACGAGCCAGCCCATCCCGCCGGTCCACGCGCACGCGCCGCCGATCCCGTCCACGAAACGCAGGAGATCCAGCAGCGCCACCGACCCGGCGAACGCGAATCCGACACTCGACACCGCCATCAGCGACAGGCCGAGCAGCAGCGTTCGCCGCGAGCCCGCCCGCACGGCCAACCAGCCGGCCGGCAGCGTCCCGATCACCGCGCCGGCCGCATAGGAGCCGGACAGCACGCCGGCGCCCGCCTTCGACAGGTCGAAGCGCTCGACGTAGGTCGGCAGCAGCGGCGTGATCGCCGAGAAGAACATCGTGTCGACGAGCACGACTGCGCCGACGAGGAGCAGCAGGCGTCGCATCCCTCCACGGTAGCCTTCCGAACCCGATGAGCGACCTGCGCTACGACCCGAAGGCGATCGAGCCGAAATGGCAGGAGACGTGGGCGCGCGAGCGCACGTGGGAGGTCTCCAACGACCCCGACGGACGCGACTCCTACTACGTCCTGGAGATGCTGCCCTACCCGAGCGGCGAGCCGCACATGGGGCACCTGAAGAACTACTCGCTCGGCGACGCGGTCGCGCACTTCAACCGCCGTATCGGCCGGCGCGTGCTGCACCCGATGGGCTACGACGCGTTCGGCCTGCCGGCCGAGAACCACGCGATCAGAACGGGCGAGCATCCGGCCGACTCGACGGCGGCCTCGATCGCCTCCTTCCAGCGGCAGTTCCGCCAGTGGGGGATCTCGATCGACTGGACGCGCGAGTTCGGCACGCATGAGCCGCGCTATTACCGCTGGACGCAGTGGCTGTTCCTGAAGCTCTACGAGCGCGGCCTCGCCTATCGCAAAGACGCCGCCGTCAAGTGGTGCCCGAACGACCAGACGGTGCTCGCCAACGAGCAGGTGACCGCAGAGGGCACCTGCGAGCGTTGCGGAGCAACAGTCGAGGCGCGCCAGCTGGAGCAGTGGTTCTTCCGCATCACCGACTACGCCGACCGCCTGCTCGCCGACCTCGACGGCATCGACTGGCCGGGCAACGTCAAGGTCATGCAGCGCAACTGGATCGGCCGCTCCGAGGGTGCGGAGGTCACGTTCCGCTGCGAGCAGCTGGGGATCGACTACCCCGTCTTCACGACGCGCCCCGACACGCTCTTCGGCGCAACCTTCTTCGTGATGGCGCCCGAGCACCCGGACGTGCTGAAGCTCGTCGAGGGGACCGACAGAGAGCAGGCCGTCCGCGACTACGTCAACCACGCGCTGACCGAGTCCAACGAGGAGCGCGGCGACGTCGACAAGACGAAGACGGGCGTCGCGCTCGGCCGCACGGTCACAAACCCGGTCAACGGCGAGCAGATCCCGATGTACGTCGCCGACTACGTGCTGATGGAGTACGGCACCGGCGCGATCATGGCGGTGCCGGGCCACGACGAGCGCGACTTCGCGTTCGCCAAGGCCTACGACCTGCCGATTCGCCGCGTGATCGAAGGCGGGGAGGAGCTGCCCTACACGGGCGACGGCCCGCTCGTCAACAGCCACCCTGACTTCGACGGCCTCCCCAACCGCGAGGCGCTGGAGGCGATCGTCGCTTGGCTCGATCGCGAGGGCAAGGGACACGCCTCCGTCAACTACCGCCTGCGCGACTGGCTCGTCTCGCGCCAGCGCTACTGGGGCTGCCCGATCCCGATCGTCCACTGCCCGAGCTGCGGGACCGTGCCGGTGCCGGAGGAGCAGTTGCCGGTCGAGCTGCCGGGCGTGACCGACTACAAGCCGAGAGGCAAGTCCCCGCTCGCGGCCGTCGAGGAATGGGTCAACGTCGAATGCCCCTCCTGCGGCGGTCCCGCCAAGCGCGACACCGACACGCTCGACACGTTCGTCGACTCATCCTGGTACTTCCTGCGCTACTGCGACGCCAACAACGACGAGGCGCCGTGGGAGCGCAGAGTGCTCGCCGAGTGGATGCCGGTCGACCAGTACATCGGCGGCGTCGAGCACGCGATCCTGCACCTGCTGTACGCGCGCTTCTTCACGAAGGCGTTCGCCGACATGGAGCTGCTCGACACGCAGGAGCCGTTCCAGGCGCTCTTCACGCAGGGAATGATCACGCGCGACGGCGCGAAGATGTCCAAGTCGAAGGGCAACGTGATCAGCCCGGCGACCTACGTCGACAGATACGGGGCCGACACCGCCCGCTGCTACATCCTCTTCATCGGTCCGCCCGACCAGGACGCCGACTGGTCCGACGAGGGCGTCGAGGGCGTGCACCGCTTCCTCGCGCGCCTGTGGCGGCTCGGCGCCGAGCTCGGCGCGGGCGAGCTCCCGGCAGACGGCGCGGCGTTCGACGGCGCGGACCTCGCCGTGATGCGCAAGGCGCACTGGGCGATCGAAAAGGTCACCAACGACATGGCCGGCCGCTTCGCCTTCAACACGGCGATCGCGGCCGTGATGGAGCTGGTGAACGAGGTCTACCGTCACCGTGAGGCGGCCTCGTCGGAGGTACAGCGCTTCGCGACCGCGGCAGGCGCCTCGCTCGTGTTCCCGTTCGCCCCGCACGTCGCGAGCGAGGTCTACGAGCTGACGACGGGCAGACGCGTCTGGGAGCAGCCGTGGCCGACGCCCGATCCGGCGCTGCTGGAGTCCGACACGTTCGAGCTCGTCTGCCAGGTCAACGGCAAGGTGCGCGACCGCGTGCCGGCGCCGGCGACCGCCTCGCGCGAGGAGCTGGAGGCGCTTGCGCGCGCGCAGGCGAACGTGCAGGCGCACGTCGACGGGCACGAGGTCGTGAAGGCGATCGTGGTGCCCGGAAAGCTCGTGAACCTGGTCGTGCGCTGACCGCGCGGCGGGAGCCCCGTCCGACTGCAGGTTCAAGCACCGTTTCGGGGTCCCAACCTGCGCTAAAGTGACAGCGCTCCGCCCCCGGCTGGGTCGCCCATTCGTGCATTCGACGCGCCACGCGCCACGCAGCTCGACGGTCCACTTGCGCGCGTTCGTCGCGGCGGCACTGGCGCTCGGACTCATGTTGGTGCTTGTCGGCGTCGCAGCCGCTGCGCCCGCCGTGTCGATCGACTCCGGTCCCAGCGGACCCACGAACGACACCACGCCGACGTTCGGGTTCACGGTCGACCCGAGCGCAACGACGATCGAGTGCTCGCTCGACCAGGGATTTCCCCTGTACCTGCCGTGCTCGGACACGTACACCCCGGCCCTGCCGCTGACTGAGGGCGACTACACGTTCCGGGTTCACGCCAGCGATGGCGCCGAAGACACCTTCGTAACGCGGGACTTCACGGTCGACACGACCCCTCCGTCGGTGTCAGTCGACTCCGGGCCGTCGGGGCCCACCAGCGACACGACGCCGTCGTTCGGTTTCACCGCGAGCGGGGACGCGACCACGGTCGAGTGCTCGATCGATCAGGGAGCGGCGGCGTACGCGCCGTGCGCGAGCCCGTACGCGCCTGGCGCGCCGCTCGCGGACGGTTCGTACACGTTCCGGGTGCGCGCGACCGACCCGGCCGGCAACCAGGCGACTGACACGCGGTCCTTCACCGTGGATGCCACGCCGCCTTCCCTGTCGATCGACTCGGGTCCGACCGGGCTCACGAACGACAGAACGCCGACGTTCGGGTTCAGCACCGACGCCTCGAGAGTCGAGTGCTCGGTCGACCAGGGGTCTCCGTCGTACGCGTCATGCTCGAGCCCCTACACGTCGTCCGCGCTTTCCGACGGCTCGTACACCTTCCACGTGCGCGCGACGGACGCGGTGGGGAATCAGACGGTCGCTTCACGCTCCTTCTCGGTCGATGCGACGCCGCCGTCGCTGTCGATCGACTCCGGTCCGACGGGGCTGACGAACGACAGCACGCCGTCGTTCGGTTTCACCGCGGGTGGGGGCGCGACGACGGTCGAGTGCTCGCTCGACCAAGGGTCATCGTCGTACGCGCCGTGCACGAGCCCGTACGTCTCGACGACGCTGCCTGACGGCAGATACACCTTCCGCGTTCGGGCGAGCGATGCCGCCGGCAACACGGCAACCGACACGCAGACCTTCACCGTGGACGCCACGGCGCCGTCGCTGTCGATCGACTCCGGCCCGACGGGGCTGACGAACGACACCACGCCGACGTTCGGGTTCAGCACCGACACCTCGAGAGTCGAGTGCTCGGTTGACCAGGGCTCGCCGTCGTACGGCTCCTGCTCGGCGGGGTCCTCGCACACGGCGGCGCCGCTGGCTGACGGCTCCTACACGTTCCACGTGCGCGCGACCGACGCGGCAGGGAATCAGGCGGTCGCGTCGCGGTCGTTCACCGTGGACGCCACGGCGCCGTCGCTGTCGATCGACTCCGGCCCTGCCGGGGCCACGAACGACACCACGCCCACGTTCGACTTCACGGCCGAGGTCGGCGCGACGCTGGAATGCTCGATCGACCAGGGCTCGCCGGCGTACGGGTCGTGCACGTCGGCGGACTCGCACACCTCGGCGACCCTCCCGGACGGCGACTACTTCTTCCACCTGCGCGCGACCGACGCGGCGGGGAACAGAACGACCAGATCGCAGGCGTTCTCGGTCGACAGCGCGGCGCCGTCGCTGTCGATCGACTCCGGCCCGTCCGGGCCGACGAACGAGACGACCCCCTCGTTCGGCTTCACGGCCGAGGCGGGGACGACGGTCCAGTGCGCGCTCGACCAGTCGGCGTACGCCGACTGCGCCAGCCCGTACGCGATCGGCACGCCGCTCTCGGAGGGAACGCACACCGTTCATGTGAGAGCCCGAGACGGCAGCGGGAACGACGCGATCGTCCAGCGCACGTTCACCGTCGACACGACCCCGCCGTCCCTGTCGATCACGCTCGGCCCGTCGGGCGTCACGAGCGACAGCACACCGCTGTTCGGCTTCACGGCGGAGAGAGCCGCGACCGTCGAGTGCTCGATCGACCAGGGAGCACCTGCGTACGGCGCCTGCGCAAGTGCGACGACGCACGCCGCAGGCGCGCCGCTGGCGGACGGCTCCTACCTCTTCCGCGTGCGGGCGACCGATGCAGCGGGCAACCAGACGACCGCCACCCGCGCGTTCACGGTCGACACCGTCCCCGACACGCCCGCTCCCAGAAGCGATCCTCCGCCGCCGACGCCGAGATCTCAGCTGCTGGTGCTCAGTCCCTTCCCGCTCGTGCGAATCTCCGGCACGCTGACCTCGAACGGCGCACGGATCAGACTGCTGTCGGTGCGCGCCCCGCGCGGTGCGTTCGTGCGAGTCACGGTGAGACCGGGCTGCGGCAAGGCGAGACGGTCGCGGCGATGCCGCGTGCTCCACGCGTCCGGGACGGTGGGCAGACACGCCGCCATCAACTTCAGAAGCCTCGCGCGCACGTACCGCAGCGGCACGGTGATCGTGGTGCTCGTCGGGCGCGCCGACCGGATCGGCAAGTACACGCGCTTCACGATCGTGCGCGGCAAGGCGCCTCGGCGCGTTGACCAGTGCTTGATGCCGGGTGCGACCCGTGGAAGCCGATGCCCGAGCGACTGAGCCTTGCGACCGTCGCAGCGTGCGCTGCGCTTGCCGCCGCCGTGTTCGGTGGCGCCTACGCGCTCGCCCACGATGGGCCCGCGGCGCCTGCGCCGGCGCCCGCCTCGCCGACGGCGATCCAGCTCAAGCACGAGCCGATCGGCGAGCTGCGACATGTCAGCCCGCTGCCGGCGCTGATCGTGCCGGCGCCGCGGCCCGAGCCGACGCAGACGACCACCACGCCCGCCGTTGCGGATCAGCAGCCCGTCGTCACGACGCCGACGACGCAGGCGCCGGTCGCGACGCCCGCGCCCACTCCCGCACCTGCGCCGGCGCCTGCGCCGAAGCCCGCACCGGCGAAGAAGCCGCTCACCTTCGACGACTCCGGCTGACGTGCTGGAGCGCACGGACAGACAGCCGTCCGGCAGCACGCCGAGCGCGGCTGGGCATCGCTTCGGCAGACGCCGGCTGTGCGAGCTGCTGGCGGCACGCGGGGACGCGGGGCTGTGGCGCGCGGAGGACGACGACGGGCGCGAGACGCTCGTGCGGCTCTACCCGGGCCTGCCGAAGCTGGAGGAATGGCAGACGCTTGAGCTGGCCGCCTCCCAGCTGGCCTACGCGGTCGACTCGCGGCTGATCCGGATCGAGGAGATCGCGCTCGACATCTGGCCGCGGTTGAGCTTCACGTGCCCTGGCGCGGAGTCGCTCGCGCGGCGGATCGCCCGTGAGCCGATGCCCCCGGAGGCGGCGGTCGCGATGTGCACGAACGTCACTGGCGCGCTCGCGGCGCTCGAACGCGCCGGCGTGCCTCCCGTCGACATCAGCCCGGCGGACATCGTGCTCGTCGGCGAGCACGCGCGCCTGCTCGCCGACGTCGGGCTGCCGGGAGGCCGGATCTCGCACGCGTGCGTCGATCTCGACCATGCCGCGCCGGAGCGCGCCGAGGCGATCGCCGATCGGGCGCACGGCGTTCGCACCGTACGCCCCGGCGGCGGGGCGCCGACCGCGGCGAGCATGACCTATGCGCTGGCCTCGATCGTCGCCGCCGCGATCCACGGGCCGCAGCGAGGCCTTGCGCCGACGCCGCTGGACGGGCGCGTCGAGCGGGTGCTGCGCCGCGGCCTCGCCCACAGCCCGGCCGAGCGGTACGAGGCGCCTGTGGCGCTCGTGGACGCGCTCGGCGACGCGATCGGGATCGATCCATGGCGCGTCGGCGTGGGCGGGAACCGGGCACGAGCGACCCGTGCGGCCGTCGCGCGCCGCGAGTCGAAGCCGGGGCGCCGGCATGTCGGCATCGCGATCCCCGCTGCCGCCGCCGCGCTGCTCGCCGCGGCGGCGATCGGCACCGTCGCCGGCTCGGCGAGCACGTCACCCGACCCGCCGAGAGCGGTGACGCTCGCGGGCGCCGGCCTCAGCGTGGAGGCGCCGCGTGGCTGGGTGCGCGGCGGGGCCGGCGACGACGCGGCCGCGATCGGCGCTCCGGCGCTCGTCGCCCACCCGGGCCAGCCGCCAGGCTCCGGCGCGACGGCGCTCGTTGTCACGCGCGCGGGCGGGCCGCTCCTCGCCAAGCTGGCGAACGCCGCGCACGAGCCGGTGCGGCTGGGCGAGAACGATGCATGGCGCTACCGCAACGTCGCCGTCGACGCGGGCAGCGTCGCCGACGTGTACGTGCTCGAGGACGGCGACGGCCCAATCGTCGCCGCCTGTCTCGGCCCATCCGGTGGGCCCACCTCGCTGCGCGGGAGGTGCTCGGCCGCGCTCACGACGTTGCGTCTCGATGCGGGGCATGGCGCTGCGCTCGGCGGCGACGCTGCCGCCCGGCGCGAGCTTGCGGGCGTCGTCGCGGATCTCGACCGGACCCGCGCGAGCGAGCGCCGCGCGCTGGCCGCCGCGGCGACGGGACGGCGGCAGGCTGCGGCGGCGGACCGCCTGGCCGACGCCTACGCGCGCGCCGCCAGGGGCGCCGGGAAGGCTGGGACGGTCGGCGCACCCGGCGACCTGAGTCGCCTCGTCGACCAGTTGGAGCAGACCGGTCGCGCCTACGGCGCGCTCGCGACGGCGGCGCGCGCGACGCGTCGCACGGCCTACGCGCAGGCGCGCGAGCGCGTCGTTGCCCACGAGCGTGCGCTCGCGCAGGACCTTGCCGCGCTCGCTGCCGCGACGTCCGGTTCCTGAGCGCCACACTCGCGCCTCCGCGCCTCCGCGCCTCCGCGCCTCCGCGCCTCCGCGCCTGCGTCGTCTCGTCGCGAACTGTGCGTGAGCTGTCACGGCGGCGTCCATACCGTTGCACCTGTGCCGGAGACGCCTACCAAGCCGCAGCTCGCGATCTACGCCGCGCTCGCCGTCGCCGTCCTGCTGATCGGCGCGCGCTTCTTGCGCAGCGGCGACGGTGCTGTCGCGCCCCCGGGTGACGCGCCGGCCTTCGCGACGACGACCGCCGAGGGGGCGCCCGACGGCGTTGGCGCCGAGCCCGCAGCGCCCGCCGGCCGGCTCGTCGTCGACGTCAAGGGGGCGGTGCGCCGTCCCGGCGTCTATCGGCTCGCGGCGGGCGCCCGCACGTACGACGCGGTGCGCCGCGCCGGCGGGCTGACCGCGCGCGCGGACCGCATCGGCGTGAACCTCGCGGCGAGAGTCGTCGACGGGGGAGAGGTGATCGTGCCGGAGCGCGCGAGCGGGATGCGGACCGCCGCCGCTTCGCCTGCGGGCGCCGGAACGGACGCCGCCGGCGACGCCGCACCCGGCGCGCCGCTGTCGCTCGACCTCAACACCGCCACCGAGCAGGAGCTGGAGCAGCTCGACGGCGTCGGTCCGGCGATCGCGGCGAACATCGTCGCCTACCGCGAGCAGCACGGCGGCTTCGCCTCGGTCGACGAGCTGGACGAGGTGAGCGGAATCGGCGAGGCGAAGCTCGCTGCGATCCGCGCGCAGCTCGGGCAGTGATCCTCGCCGGCCGACGCGTCGCGGCCTCGCCGGGCGCCGCGCTCGATGCGCTGCGCGCCCACCCGCGCCATCTCGTCCTCGCCGCGCTCGTCGCCGGGCTGCTGGTCGGACCGCTTGCGACGCCGCCCGCAGTTCTGCTGCTCGCGCTCGCCGTGGCGGCGTTCGCCGGTCGCCCGGCGCTCGCGCTGCTCGCCGGCGTCGCGCTGCTGGCGGGCGCGCTCGGCGCTCAGACGCGCCTGCACGCGCTCGACCGCACGCAGCTGCCGCCGCTGCTCGGCGCGACCGTCGCCGCGCGCGTCGTGCTGCTCGAGCAGCCGCGACCTGTGCGCTTCGGCCACACGGCGCTCGCGCGGCTGGAGAGCGACCCAGGCGCCGGCGAGCGCGTGATGCTGCGCGTCGGGCAGGACGTGGACTGGCCGGCCATCGCCACCGGCGCGCTCGTGGAGGTGCGCGGCCGCCTGCGCGCGCTCGGCCCGTTCGAGTCCCATTACGCGCGCCGCGGGGCGCACGCGGCGATCTCGCTCGACGCGGCAGCCGCCACGCCGCTGCACCGAGGCGGTGCGATGGGCGCGGTCGACCACATCCGCACCCGCGCCGAGCGCGCGCTCTCGACCGGTCTGCCCACCCCGCAGGCGGCTCTGCTGCGCGGCATGACGCTCGGCCAGGACGAGGCGCTCGGCGAGCGCACGCGCGAGGAGTTCCGCGTCTCCTCGCTCGCGCACGTGCTGGCCGCCAGCGGCCAGAACGTCGCGCTGCTGCTCGCGCTCGCGCTGCCGCTGTTCGCCGCCGCCGGGCTCGGCCTGCGCGGCCGGCTGATCGGTGCGCTCGCGTTGATCGCGCTCTATGTGCCGCTCGCCGGCGCCGGCCCGTCGATCCAGCGGGCGGGTGTCATGGGCGCGGCCACGACCGTCGCCGCGCTCGCCGGCCGGCCGGCGTCGCGCTGGTACGCGCTCCTGCTGGCCGCCGCCGCGACGCTCGCGCTCAACCCGCGCGCGAGCGCCGATCCCGGCTGGCAGCTGAGCTTCGCCGCGGTCGTCGCAATTGCATTGCTTGCACCCCGCATCCGCCATGCGCTCGCGGCTCGCGGCGTCCCGCAGGTACTTGCCGATGCGACGGCGATGACGGCGGCGGCGACACTCGGCACCGCGCCACTGCTCGCGCTGCACTTCCACCAGCTCTCGCTCGTCGGCATCCCGGCGAACCTGCTGGCCGGACCGGCGATTGCGCCGATCACCTGGCTCGGCATGCTCGCCGCCGCGCTCGGCCAGGTCAGCCCGGCGCTGGCGGAGCCGCTGAACGCCGTCAACGCCTACCTGCTCGCGTACGTCGGCGCAGTCGCGCACGCCGCGGCGAGCGTCCCGCACGCGCAGCTCGCCTGGTGAGTCCGGTCGCGGCCGCTGCGCGACGTAGACTCGCGAGCGTGCCCGCCTTCAAGCCCGCCTACCTGATCCACGGCGACGACCACGGCCGTCTGGCCGAGCGGCGGGCGAGACTGCGCGCGCTCGCCGAGTCGCAGAGCGGTGCGCAGGGAATCGAGCTGTTCGAGGGCGAGGCGGCGACCGCCGAGGCCGTCGCCGCGGCGCTCAGCGCGATGACCTTCGCGATCGGCCGGCGCTTCGTGATCGTCGACGGCGTCGAGCGCTGGAAGGCCGCTGACGCGGCGCTCGTCGCCTCCGCGCTCGAAGCGCTCGCGCCCGACACGACGGTCGTCTTCTTCGGCCGCGAGGAGGGCCGCACGAAGGTGCCCGACGCGCTCGCCGGGGCGGTCCGCAAGGCCGGCGGCGACGTCAGCGCCGAGCAGAGCGTCAAGCCGTGGGACTTGCCGAAGTGGGCCGCCGCGCAGGCGGCGCAGCTCGGGCTCGACCTGCATCCGGCGGCGGCGCGCATGCTGGTCCAGCACGTGGGGGAGCGCCAGCAGCGGCTGCTGCGCGAGCTCGAGAAGCTCGCGCTGGAGCTGAGCGCCGACCGCGCGAGCCCCGTCCCGCTCGACGCCGAGCAGGTCGAGCAGATCACCGCCGGATCTGCCGAGCGCAAGAGCTGGACGCTCGCCGACGCGCTCGTCGCGCGCGACGGCGCCGCCGCCACGCGCACGTACTACGAGCTGCGCGCGCAGGGGGAGAATCTCGGGGGGCTGCTGTACTGGATCGCGCGGCGCCTGCGTGAGGCGCTCGACGTCGCCACGCGCCTGGCCGCCGGCGAGTCGGCCGCGCAGGTGCGCCGCGGACTGCGGATGCCGCCGAAGGTCGCCGAGCGCTTCGTCGCGGACGTGCAGCGCAGCGACGTCGCCGGCCTGCGCGACGCGCTCGCGACGATCGCCGACGTCGAGCTCGCCTCGCGCGGGGGGATGCGCGGCGGCCTCAGCGAGGACACGCTCGCGATCGCCGCGATCGCCGAGATCGCCGCCTGACCGCCGGGGCTTGCGGAACCCCGCGTGCCTGCCGATAAGGCTCGGGTGAGCATCGACACGCTTCCCGCCGGCCTCACGCCGCCGCCCGCGCGCGGACGCTCGCACCTGCTGATCGGCGAGCTGATCGTCGAGCTCGGCTTCGCCACCCGCGACGCCGTGCACGACGCGATCGGCAAGGCCCGCGAGAGCGGCCGCCCGACCGGGCAGGTGCTCCTCGACGACGGCACGATTACGCCGGACCAGCTGGCTCAGGCGCTCGCGCGCCGTCTCGGGATGTTCCACGTGGACCTGGCGCGCTACCAGGTCGACATGGGCGCCGCGAACCTGCTGGAGCCGAGCGTCGCGCGCCGGCACGGCGCCGTGCCGATCGGCTACCTCGACGAGGCGCGTACGACGCTGCTCGTCGCGATGGCCGACCCGGCCAACGTGCTCGCGGTCGACGACATCGCGCTGCTGACCGGCCGCGAGGTGCAGCCCGCGATCGCCGCAGCGCGGGACGTCCACGAGCTGACCGCGAAGCTCGACCGCTTCGGCGAGGCTGCCGAGCAGGCCGTCGTCGACAGCGCCATGGAGCACGACACCGCAGACGCCGAGGACCTCGGCGAGGTCGTGGAGGAGGCGCCGGTCGTCAAGTTCGTCCACTCGATCATCGCCCAGGCGGTCGAGCGCGGCGCCTCCGATGTGCACGTGATGCCGCAGGGAGGTGAGCTGCGCGGCCAATATCGCATCGACGGCGTCTTGTCGGACGCGTTCTCGGTCCCCGCGCGGATGGCCCCGCACGTGATCTCGCGCATCAAGATCATGGCCGACCTCGACATCTCCGAGCGGCGCGTCCCGCAGGACGGCCGCCTCCCGTTCGCGATGGGCGGCCGGCGCGTGGACGTGCGCGTCGTGACGCTGCCGCTCGTCGACGGCGAGTCGGTCGTCATGCGCATCCTCGACGGCGGCGCAGGAGGCGTCAGCCTCGACGACCTCGGCATGCTCGGGGCCGAGCGCGCTCGCTTCCAGGCGGCGATCGGCCGTCCCTACGGGGCCGTGCTCGTAACCGGCCCGACCGGCTCGGGCAAGACCACCTCGCTCTACGCGGCGCTGCAGACGCTCAACACGGGCGAGCGCTCGATCCTCACGCTCGAGGACCCGGTCGAGTACCGCGTGGCCGGCGTGAAGCAGATGCAGGTCAACGCGAGAGCCGGCGTGACGTTCGCGACCGGCCTGCGCTCGATGATGCGCGCCGATCCCGACGTGATGCTCGTCGGCGAGATCCGCGACCGCGAGACCGCGCAGATCGCGGTCGAGTCGGCGCTCACCGGTCACCTCGTGCTCTCGACGCTGCACACCAACGACGCGCCGACGGCGATCACGCGCCTCGTCGAGATGGGGATCGAGCCGTTCCTCGTCGCCTCCTCGATCGAGTGCGTCGTCGCGCAGCGGCTCGCGCGCAGACTGTGCGAGCGCTGTCGCAGACCGGTGACGCTGAGCGCGGAGGTGTTGCGCGCCAACGGCTTCAACGCACTCGCGGACGTCCAGGCATTCGACCCGGTCGGGTGCGGCACCTGCAGCGGCAGCGGCTACCGCGGGCGGATCGGCATCTTCGAGGTGATGCAGATGAGCGATCGGGTCCGCGACCACGTGCTCGCGCGCGACGCCGCCACGACGATTGCGGCGACCGCTGTCAGCGAGGGCATGCGCCGCCTGCGCGACGACGCGCTCGAGAAGATCCGCGCGGGCCTCACCTCAGCCGCAGAGGCCGCGCGGGTAACCGTCGCCTCCTGACGGCGGCGGCATTCCGTCATGCGGCGTCCTCGCCGGTTCGCGTACGAAGTACGCAACACCGGCTGCGTCCTTGCCTGACGGACGCCGCCATCCGTCAGGAGACGACGGTCCGTGGCGAGCTAGGACTCGCGCGAGGCGAGCGTGCGGGCCGCGCGGGACTTCTTGCGCGAGCCGGTGTTCTTGTGCAGCGCGCCGCGCTTGACGGCCTTGTCGATCGTCTTGACCAGCTCGCGGTGGGCGGGCTCGGCGTCGGCGGCGTCGCCGCCCTCGCCGACCGCAGCCTCGAGGCGCCGGAAGAGGGTCTTGACCTTCGACGTGTAGCGGCGATTCTCGAGCCGCTCACGCTCGGCGCGGAGGATGCGCTTCTTCTGCGAGTGAATGTTGGCCATGACGTAGAGAGGCCGCGGTCAGGGCCGCGGCGCGCCGTACTATAGCGCGCTCGTGACGGTCGAGTCCCCCGCCGAGCCGACAGGCGATCCGCCTCCCGCCGAGTCGGGCGGGCGAGAGCAGCCTACGCGGCGGCTCGCGCGCAACACCGCGATCTTCTCGATCGCAACCGGACTGTCGCGCATTGCGGGCCTCGGACGCGAGGTGATCGCCTCCAGCTACTTCGGCACCTCTGGCCCCTTCTCGGCGTTCACGATCGCGTTCCAGGTCCCGAACCTTGTGCGCAGCCTGTTCGCTGACGCAGCGCTGTCGGCGGCGTTCGTGCCTGTCTTCATGGAGCACATCGCACACGGCAGAAAGCGCGACGCCGCGCGGCTCGCCTCGACGCTGCTGTTCGTGATGCTCGCCGCGCTCGGCGCGATCACGGCGCTGTTCATCCTCTTCGCGGGCGTGATCATGCCGCTGTTCACGGGCGATCAGTTCACCGCCGAGCTCGACCAGCTGACGATCGGCCTCTCGCGCGTGCTCTTCCCGATCGTGCTGCTGCTCGGGATCAACGGGCTTGTCGTCGGGATCCTCAACTCGTACGAGCATTTCGCGATCCCGGCGATCGCGCCGCTCGTGTGGAACGTCGTGATCGTCGTCGTGCTGGTGGCGACCAAGCCGCTGTTCCACAGCGAGAACGAGATGTACGCCTACGCGATCGGCGTGCTGGCCGGCACGACCGTGCAGCTGCTGATGTCGCTGCCGATGCTGCCGCGCGTCGGGTTCCACCTCGAGTGGGCGTTCGACTGGCGCGACCCGCACGTGGCGCGCGTCTTCCGGCTGATGCTGCCGGTGACGATCGGCCTGGGCGTGATCAACTTCGACCTGCTGATCAACTCCTCGCTCGGCACGCTCGTCTCCGAGCAGGCGCCGCGTGCGATCGACGCCGCGTTCCGCATCTACATGCTGCCGCAGGGGATGTTCAGCGTCGCGTTGGCGACCGTGCTGTTCCCGACGCTGTCGCGGTTTGCGGCGATGCACGACCTGCCGGGCCTGCGGCGCACGATGGCCTCCGGCGCGCGGCAGATCTACCTGCTGCTGATCCCGGCTGCCGTCTTCACGGCCGTGCTGGCGACGCCGATCGTGCGCCTCGTCTACGAGCGCGGGGACTTCGGTGCGCACTCGACGGAGCTGGTGTCGAGCGCGCTCTTCTGGTTCTCGTTCAGCCTGCCGTTCGCGGGCGTGAACCTGCTGCTGACGCGCACCTTCTTCTCCTTGCAGCGGCCGTGGATCCCGACGGCGCTGGCGGCGGCGAACATGGCGATCGACGTGGCCGTGAGCGTCGCGCTGTACAAGCCGTTGGGGATCCCCGGCCTCGTGCTCGGCACGGTCGCCGGCAACGTCGCGATGACGCTCGGGCAGACATGGCGGCTGCGCGAGTTGCTGCACGGCTCGCTCGAGGGCCGCCGCACGCTGGTCGCCGTCGTCCAGATCTGCGCCGCCTCGGCGCTGCTCGGGCTGGTTTCGTACGGCGTCTGGTGGGGCCTTGACCAGGCGCTCGGCCGCTCGCTGCTTGCCCAGATCGCCGCGGTCGGCGCCGCGCTCGCCGCCGGCGTTGCGGTCTACGTCGGCGCCGTGCTCGCGATGCGGATCTCGGAGGCCCAGCAGATCCGCGCGCTCGTCGCGGGGCGCTTCAAGCGCGGCAAGTAGCAGCCGAATCGCCGTGATCCGCGTGTCCGCTGTTGCGAGGCGGCGCGTAGCGTCCCGCCGATGCGCGTCGGCGTCTACGTGGATGGCTTCAACCTCTACTTCGGCGCCCGCTCCGTCTGCGGACGCGGCACGCGCGGGTGGCGTTGGCTTGACGTGCGCGCACTTGCGGAACAGCTCCTCAGCTGGGAGTGGCTTGAGCGCGGCGCTTACATCGACCGGGTCGTCTACTGCACTGCACGGGTGAGCGGAACCGAGGACCGCACGAGTCCGGCTGATCAGGACGTGTACCTGCGCGCGTTGCGCGCGTACGGCAGCGTCGACTGGATCGCGTTCGGCACGTTCGTGACGCGCGCGAAGGTCGCGCCGCTGGCCGAACGTGACGCACGCGGCAGGCCCCACCTCGCGAGGGCGCGCTGGCCGGTCGTGACCCGTGATGCCCGAGGAACGGACATGCCTGGTGCCACGTTCATGGTCTCGTACCTCGATCGGGAGGAGAAGGGGACCGACGTCAACCTCGCCACCCACCTGCTGGTGGACGTCCTCGATGAGAACGTCGACGCCGTCATCGTGATCTCGAACGACAGCGACCTGGCGCTGCCGCTTCGTGTTGCGCGCGGCAATGTTCCGGTGGGGCTCCTCAACCCCGGCGCCGGACCGCTGGCCGGGCGTCTCAGAGGACACCACTTCGAGGGCGCGCGCGATCACTGGTGGCGGCGCATCGAGCGAGCCGACTATCGGGCATGCCAACTTCCGAAGCGAGTCGGGAGGCTCTGCCGACCAGAGGATTTGTGAGCGTCGGACTCCGTGCTAAGGTTCGTGCCTGGACCACCCGGCGCCTTCGAGCGCCGGGTCTTTTTTTGGCCAGTCGAGCCGCGCAAGCTGTGCGGCGCTCAAGCGGCCGACCTGCGCGAACGCCTCGTCGAGGCGGCCCTCGAGCCATTCGGCGCCTTCGTGCGAGAGGCGCACCGCTGGCTGCTGACGGTACGCCTGGCGGGGATCGACGTTGCCGCGGCCGGCGAGCGCGTTGCGCTGGGTCGACCAGAACGCCTCGGCGCCGAGTGCGTCCATCAGCTCGCCGAGCGAGACCGCGTCATTCAGCGTGTCGGCGAGGAATTCCCCGTCGCGCACACGGATGTAGTGCGGCCAGCGCGCCTTCCACGGGCGCAGCGCGAGATCGTCCTCGCTCGCATCGTCGCGGCCCTCGACATAGGCGAGTGCGACGGCTCGGCCGAACACCGCGATGTCGGCGATCCCGCCACGCGCGACGAGCTGCGCCATGAACATGCGGTCGCCGTCGCGCACGCTCCGCGGCCGGCGACCCGCGGGGTAGGTCCCGGCCCAATGCGCCCCGGTTCGCGCCAGCACGTCGAGCACGCGCGCGTCCCACGCGGTCCGCGTCCCAGCCCGGCCGAAGAACTTCACGAACGCCGCCTGCATCGCTCCCATCTACCCTGTACCGGCCCATGGCCGACCAGCAGCACATCCGCAACTTCTCGATCATCGCCCACATCGACCACGGGAAGTCGACGCTCGCGGACCGCATCCTCGAGCTGACGAAGACCGTCGAGATGCGCGACATGAAGGCGCAGCTGCTCGACTCGATGGAGCTGGAGCGCGAGCGCGGCATCACGATCAAGGCGCAGGCCGTGCGCGTGCTGTTCGAAGCCTCCGACGGCGAGACCTACCAGCTGCACCTGATCGACACGCCCGGCCATGTCGACTTCACCTACGAGGTCAGCCGCTCGCTCGCGGCCTGCGAGGGCGCGCTGCTGGTGGTCGACGCCTCGCAGGGCGTCGAGGCGCAGACGCTCGCCAACACCTACCTCGCGGTCGACTCGGGGCTGGAGCTGATCCCGTGCCTGAACAAGATCGACCTCCCGGGCGCGGAGCCCGAGCGCGTCGCGGGCGAGGTCGCCGAGCTGCTCGGCGAGCCGGCTGACGAGGTCCTGCGCATCAGCGCGAAGACGGGTGAGGGCGTCGTCGAGGTGCTCGACCAGCTCGTGCAGAAGGTCCCGCCGCCGCAGGGCGACCCGGACGCGCCGCCGCGTGCGCTGATCTTCGACTCCGAGTTCGACCAGTACCGCGGCGTGATCGCCTACGTGCGCGTGGTGGACGGCACCTTCAGGAAGGGCGAGGCGATCAGGGCGATGGCGGCCGGCACCGAGGCCGACATCGACGACATCGGCTTCTTCAACCCGCGGATGACGCCGGCCCCGCACCTCGGCCCCGGCGAGGTCGGCTACGTGATCACCGGCATCAAGGACGTCACGAGACTGCGCGTCGGCGACACGCTCACGACGAAGCGCGCGGCGGCGACCGAGGCCCTGCCCGGCTACCGCGACGTCAAGCCGATGGTCTTCTGCGGCCTCTTCCCGATCGACTCCGACGACTACCCGGACCTGCGCGACGCGCTGGAGAAGCTGGTCCTCAACGACGCCGCGCTGAGCTGGGAGCCGGAGACCTCGGACGCGCTCGGCTTCGGCTTCCGGTGCGGCTTCCTCGGCCTGCTGCACATGGACATCGTGCGCGAGCGGCTGGAGCGCGAGTACGACCTCGAGCTGCTGACGACGATGCCGTCCGTCGAGGTCGAGGTGGAGCTGGAGAACGGCGACGTCGTCGAGGTCCACAACCCGACCGACATGCCCGATCCGTCGAAGATCCGCGAGGTGCGCGAGCCCTACATCCGCGCCTCGATCCTGACGCCGAAGGAGTACGTCGGCACGATCATGGAGCTGTGCCAGGAGCGGCGCGGCACGCACGCCGGCATGCACTACCTCAGCGCCGATCGCGTGCAACTGGAGTACGAGCTGCCGCTGGCGGAGATCGTGCTCGACTTCTTCGACCAGCTGAAGTCGCGCACGAAGGGCTACGCCTCGCTCGACTACGAGCTCATCGGCCTGCGCGCGTCGGATCTCGTGAAGCTCGACGTGCTGCTGAGCGGCGACCCGGTCGACGCGCTCTCGATGGTCGTGCACCGCTCGAAGGCGCATCTCGTCGGCCGCTCGCTCGCCGAGAAGCTGCGCGAGAAGATCCCGCGCCAGCAGTTCGACGTGCCGATCCAGGCGGCCATCGGTTCGCGGGTCGTCGCGCGCGAGACGGTGAAGGCTTACCGCAAGGACGTGATCGCCAAGTGCTACGGCGGCGACATCTCGCGCAAGCGCAAGCTGCTGGAGAAGCAGAAGGAGGGCAAGAAGCGGATGAAGCAGGTCGGCCGCATCGAGGTCCCGCAGGAGGCGTTCCTGGCCGTGCTCGAGCTGGGCGACGCGAAGTAGCGGCTGGACTGTGTCCGTGCTGCTCGAACGGCTCGGGCTCGCGGCGCCGGTCGTACAGGCCGGGATGGGCGGCGGGATCAGCCGTCACGAGTTGGCGGCGGCGGTGTCGGAGGCGGGCGGGCTCGGGACGATCGCCGTCAACGGCGCATCCGCCATCGAGCGCGAGCTGCGCGCCGCGCGGGCGCTGACCGGCAAACCGCTCGCGGTCAACCTGTTGCTGCCGTTCGCGCGGCGCGACTGGTTCGAGGCCGCGGCGCAGGCCGACGCCGTCGTGACGTTCTGGGGGAAGCCTCGCCGCCGCACGTCCGGCGTGTGGCTGCACCAGTGCGGCTCCGTGGACGAGGCGCGCGCGGCGGCTGCGGCCGGTGCCGACGGGCTGATCGTGCAGGGCGTTGAGGCGGGCGGACACGTGCGCGGCCGCGTGCCGGCGCAGGAGCTGCTCGCGCGTGTGCGCCACGCGCTGGGATCTGGAGCGCCGCCCCTGCTGCTCGCCGGCGGGATCGCCGAGCGCGCCGACGTCGTGGCCGCACTGGAGGCCGGGGCGGAGGCGGCCGTCGCCGGCACGCGCTTCCTGGCCTCGCCGGAGAGCCGCGCGCATCCGGCCTACCGCGAGCGCGCGGTCGTCGGCCGCGAGACGGTCCTGACGGAGCTGTTCGGGCTCGGCTGGCCAGCGCCGCACCGCGTGCTGCCCAACGCGGCGACGCAGCGGTGGCTGCGCGAGGACCCGCGCGGGCCGCTCGTGCTGCGCGGGCTGAACGCCGCGAGCGGACTCACCGCGCGGTGGATTCCGCCGGACCTCCAAACGCGCCTGGCGCGCGCCCAGCGCCCGGACGGCCGGCTGCTGACGCCCACGCCGCCGACCGACGACGGACCGAGAGGCCTCGTCGAGGCCGGGCCGCTCTACGCCGGCGCGACGGTCGCCCGCATCGATGACGTGCGACCGGCGGCGGAGCTCGTCGCGGCGCTCACGCCGTAGGGTTCGCCCCCATGGACATGGGCCTCAGCGGCAAGCGCTGTGTGGTGACCGGCGCCTCCCGCGGCATCGGCCGCGCGACCGCGGAGCTGCTCGCCGCGGAGGGCGCGCGCCTGCTGCTCGTCGGGCGCGATCCTGACGCGCTCGCCGCGGCGGCGCCGCGCAACGCCGAGTGCCTCTCCGCCGACGTGACGGCCCCGGACGCCGGCGAGCGGATCGTCGCCACCTGCGTCGAGCGGCTCGGCGGGATCGACGTGCTCGTCAACAACGCCGGCACCTCATCCGTCACGCCGCTCGACCGGCTGACCGAGGATGACTGGGAGCGCCAGTGGCAGCTCAACGTGCGCGGGCCCGAGCGGCTGATGCGCGCGGCGGCACCGCGAATGGCCGAGCAGGGCGGCGGCCGCATCGTCAACGTCGTCTCGACCTCGGGCAAGCGCCCGTCGCTGCGCAACGCCGCCTACTCCGTGACGAAGGCCGCCCAGCTGTCGCTCTCGCGCGCCTACGCAGACGCATGGGTGAAGCGGGGCGTGCTCGTCAACGCGGTCGCGCCCGGGCTGACGGCGAGCGAGCTGTGGAGAGCGGAGGGCGGCCTCGCTGACCAGGAGGTCGCGGCCGGGGGAGCCGCCGACCGCGACGCCGCGATGGCCGCGACGGCCGCCAGAGTCCCGCTCGGCCGCTTCGCCGAGCCGCACGAGATCGCGTCGGTGATCGTCTTCCTCTGCTCGGAGCGCGCGAGCGACGTCGTCGGCGCGGCCTGGTCGGTCGATGGCGGCGCCGTTCCGCTGATCCTCTGAGACACTCCCGCGCCATGCCAGTGAACACATCCGCCGTCGGGAAGCAGTACCCGCCGGTCACCTACGCGGTCGGCCGCGAGAAGGTCAAGGAGTACGCCTCCGCGGTCGGCGAGACGAATCCCCTGCACCTCGATCCTGCGGCCGCGCGTGCGGCCGGCTACGACGACGTCGTCGCGCCGCCGATGTTCGCCGTCGTCTATCAGTCCGGCGCTGTGATGCCGGGAATCTTCGACCCGGAAGTCGGGATCAACTTCGCGATGATGGTCCACAGCGGGCAGGACTTCCGCTGGGAGCGCGTAGTCGTCGCAGGGGAGGAGCTGACGACGCAGGCGAAGGTCGCCAACATCGAGGAGAAGGGCGGGATGGGCTTCTACGACTTTGAGGTCGTGACGCAGGACGCCGGCGGTGCGACGGTCTGCACCGGCATCTGGAAGATGATCGTGCGGGGGGTCTGACGATGGCTGCGAGCTACGAGCCCGGCGCGGAGCTGCCGGAGCTGAAGATCACGCCTGACCGCTTCCTGACGGTCCGGTACGCGGGTGCCTCCGGCGACTTCAACCCGATCCACATCGACGAGGAGTTCGCCAAGTCGGTCGGGCTGCCGGGGCGGATCCTGCACGGCCTGTGGTCGATGGCGCAGGTGGCGCGCGCGCAGACCGAGGCGGCCGGCGGTCCGGAGAAGCTGAAAGCGCTGTCGGTGCAGTTCCGCGGCATGGGCCTGCTGGAGCAGGAGGTCGTCGTGACCAGTGCGGTCAAGGCAGTCGACGACGGCGTCGCGACCGTCGAGGCGGAGGCCCGCCAGGGCGATACGCGCATCGTGCGCAACGCGGTCGCGGAGATCGCGCTGGACTGATTTACGGTCTTGGAGGGGAGGCTTCGGGCATGGCCTCTTCTCCGACCGTCTCGCCGCGCAAGCAGCACGCGCTCGAGCTGTTCGCGGGGCTGCCGCGCCGCTACGACGCGGCCGGCGCCGCGCTCAGCTTCGGGCAGGACCCGCGCTGGCGAGCGGCCTTGGTGCGTGCGATTCCGGCCGGGCCCGGCGACCGCGTGCTCGACGTCGCCACCGGCACCGGCATGGTCGCCGCGGCGCTCGTGCGGCGAACCGGGGCGCACGTCGTCGCGCTCGACCAGAGTGCCGACATGCTCAGCGGCCTGCGCGCACGGCTCGCACGCGATCCGCTGCTGGCGGCTTCGATCGAGCCGCGGCTCGGCGAGGCGGAGGCGCTGCCGTTCCCCGACGCAGCGTTCGACGCGCTCACGTTCACGTACCTGCTCCGCTACGTCGACGATCCGGCCGCGACGCTGCGCGAGCTGGCGCGCGTCGTCAAGCCCGGCGGCGTCGTCGGAATGGTCGAGTTCGGGGTGCCCTCGCGGCCGGTGCTGCGGTCGCTGTGGCGCATCCACACGCGCGCCGGCCTGCCGCTGCTCGGCCGGCTGCTCTCGCAGGACTGGTTCGAGGTCGGCCGCTTCCTCGGGCCCAGCATCGAGGACTTCTACGCGCGCTTCCCGCTGCCGGCGCTCGCGGCGCTGTGGGAACGGGCGGGCCTGGAGGACGTGCGCGCGCGGCGGATGAGCTTCGGCGCCGGCGTGGTGATGACCGCGAGGCGCGGCTGATGACGGCGCGGGCGGAGCGCCCCGCCTTCTACGCGCCGCGCGGCGCCGGCCTCGTGCGCGACCTCGTCGCGCTGCTGCACCCGCCGTACACGGCGTGGCATCTGTCGTACGTCGCGCTCGGCGCTGTCGCCGCGTCGTCGTTTCACCTGGACCGCCTCGGCTGGGCGCTGGGCGCGTTCTTCCTGGCGGTGGGCGTCGCGGCCCACGCGCTCGACGAGCTCCACGACCGCCCGCTGAGAACGCGGCTCTCGAATCGCGTGCTGATCGGGCTGGCGATCGCCGGGCTCGGCGGCGCGTGCGCGATTGGCGTCGGCGGCGCGGTCGCGGTCAGCGCGACGCTCGTCCCGTTCGTGCTGGTCGGCGCGTTCCTCGTGCTCGCCTACGACCTGGAGCTGCTCGGCGGCCGCTTCCACACCGACTGGACGTTCGCGCTCGCGTGGGGCGGCTTCCCGGCGTTGACGGGCTTCTGGGTCTGCGCGCTGCGGGTCGAGGCGTCCGGGCTGCTCGTGGCCGCGGCCTGCACGCTGCTGAGCCTCGCCCAGCGGCGACTCAGCACGCCGGTGCGGGAGCTGCGGCGGCGCACCGTGTCGGTCGCCGGCGAGCAGCGGCTGAGCGACGGCCGGACGGTCGAGCTGACCGCCGCGCGCCTGCTGGCGCCGCTGGAGGGTGCGCTGCGGGCGATCTGGTTCGCGCTGGTGCTGCTCGCCGTGGGCCTCGTCGTGCTGCGCTCCTAAACTCCCGTGCATGCTGACGCCGCGCCAGGAGCTGATCCTTCGCAAGGTCGTCGAGGACTACCTCGAGGGCGGACAGCCCGTCGGCTCGAAGTCGCTTGCAACCGACGTCGAGCTGGAGTGGGGTCCGTCGACGATCCGCAACGAGCTGGCGATGCTCGAGGAGCACGGCCTGCTCGCGCATCCGCACACGTCCGCGGGGCGCGTGCCGACCGACGCCGGCTACCGCTGGTACGTCGACCATCTGCCGCCCGAGCGCGCCGGCGGGCTCGCCCAGCGTCCGCTGGCGCTGCAGCTCGTGCGGCGCGAGGTCGACGAGGCGATGCGCGTCACGACCGAGACGCTCTCGCAGGTCACCAACCTGCTGGCGATCGTCTCCGCGCCGCCGATCGAGACCGCGACGATCCGCCACGTCGAGGTGCTGCTGTTGCAGCCCCAGGTGCTGATGGTGGTCGTGATCACGTCGACCGGGGGCGTCACGAAGCGGATGCTGGCGTTCGACGCGCCGGTCGATGCCGGCCTCGCCGACTGGGGCGGCAGCTACCTCAACGAGCGCCTCGTGGGGCTCGGCCTCGGCGCCCGGCTGCTGCACCAGCGGCTCGACGACCCGTCGCTCGGCCCGCGCGAGCGCGGCTTCCTCGCGGCCGTCGCACCCGCCTTCACGGAGCTCACCGAGACCGCCGAGGAATCGCTCTACGTGGATGGCACCGCGCGTCTGCTCAGCAGCTACCGCTTCGAGGATCAGCAGCAGCTCAACGAGGTGATGGAGCTGCTGGAGCGCCGTGTCTCGCTGCTCGGGGTGCTGCGCTCGGCGCTCGACCAGCGCGACGTCTACGTGCGCATCGGGCGTGAGAACGAGGCGCCGGCGCTGCGCTCGCTGGCGCTCGTCGCGGCCGGCTACGGGCTGCCGACGCGCAACCTCGGCACCGTCTCCGTGCTGGGGCCGCTGCGGATGGACTACGCGCGCGCGATCGCGTCGGTGCGCGCTGCGGCGCTTGAGCTCTCGCGCTTCGTGGAGGAGGTCTACGACGCATGAGCGCCGCGCCGATGTCCGCCGACTACTACGAGCGCCTCGGCGTCGCGCGTGACGCGAGCGAGTCGGAGATCAAGAAGGCGTTCCGTCGCCTCGCGCGCGAGCTGCATCCCGACGTCAACGGCCACGATCCCGAGGCGGAGGAGAAGTTCAAGGCGGCCGCCGAGGCGTACGAGGTGCTGTCGGATCCGGAGCGGCGCGCGACGTACGACCGCTACGGCCCGGAGGGGCTGCGCAGCGGCGGCTACCAGCCGACGGGCTTCGGCTCCTTCGCCGACATCTTCGACGCGTTCTTCGGCGGCGGGGACATGTTCGGCGGCGGGCGTGCCGGACCGGCGCAGGGCGGCGACGTGGGCGTCACGGCCGCGATCTCGCTGGCGGACGCGGCGACCGGACGCGCGGTCGAGGTCGGCTACGACGCGGTCGTGCGCTGCGACACGTGCCACGGAAACGGCGCGGAGCCGGGCACGCCGATCGAGACCTGCGAGCGCTGCGGTGGCGCCGGACAGCTGCGCACCGCCACGCGGACGCCGTTCGGGCAGGTGGTGCGCGCGATGGTGTGCGACGCGTGCGGCGGCGACGGGCGCGTGCCGAAGCAGCCCTGCGGAGCCTGCCAGGGGCGGGGGCGGCGGGTCGAGCACCTGACGCTGTCGGTCGACGTTCCGGCCGGGATCGCGGACGGCCAGCGGATCCGGCTCGCGGGCCGAGGCCATGCCGGAGAGCAGGGCGGCCCGCCCGGCGATCTCTACGTGCTGATTCGCGTCACCGAGGACGAGCGCTTCGTGCGCGACGGCGACGACCTCGTGACCGTCGTCGACGTGCCGGCGCCGCTGGCCGCGCTGGGGACGACGATCGAGGTGCCGACGCTGGAGGAGCCGTTCGAGCTGGAGATCCCCGCCGGCACGCAGCCGCATGACACGCTCACGCTGCGCGGGAAGGGCATGCCGGCGCTGCGCCGCGGCCGCCAAGGCGACCTGCGCGTGGTCGTGAACGTCGTGATCCCACGTCGCCTGACGCACGAGCAGAGAGAGCTGCTCGAACAGCTCGCGGGGACGCTCACGGACGACAACCTCCGCTCCGACGACGGCGTCTTCTCGAAGCTCAAGCGGGCGTTCGGGGCGTGATCCGCCTCGCCCTGCGCGTCGATCGCGCGCATGCGGAGATCGCGCTCGCCGAGCTGCTGGAGCTGGCGCCGGGCGGGGTGGAGGAGGTCGACCTCGGCGAGGCCGGCGTCGAGTACGCGGTGTACGGGCCGCCGGGCGAGCTGCCGGTGCTGCCCGATCTCGAAGCCGCCGTCGGCGGCGCGCTGATCGCGGTCACGACGCGTGAGCTGCCCGACGACTGGTCCGAGCGCTGGAAGCAGTTCCACCAGCCACTCGTGCTCGGCGAGCGCCTGGCCGTGCGCCCGCCGTGGGAGCAGCGGCTCGGCGCGGACGTCGAGCTCGTGATCGACCCTGCGCAGGCGTTCGGCACCGGCGCGCATGCGACGACGCGGCTGTGCCTGGAGCTGCTGCTCGACCTCGCGGACTCCGGTCCTGAGCGCGGCCCGCTGCTCGACCTCGGCTGTGGCTCCGGCGTGCTCGGGATCGCCGCCGCCAAGCTCGGGTTTGCGCCGGTGGTTGCGGTCGATTTCGACCCGCTCAGCGTCGATGCGACGCGCGAGAACGCCTTCGTCAACGACGTTCAGCTCGACGTGGCCCGCTGCGACCTGCGCAGCGACCCGATCCCGACCGCACCGGTCGTTCTCGCGAACCTCCTGCGACCGCTGCTGCTCGACTACGCCGCGCGCCTGACCGAGCCGCCGCGCGCGCTGATCGCCTCCGGGCTGCTGACCCACGAGGCGGACGAGATCGCCGCTTTCTTCGCCGCCCACGGCCTGCGCGAGCGCGACCGGCGCGAGCGCGGCGAGTGGGCCGCGCTACTGCTCGGCAGATGACCTGAATCGCTCGAAGGCCCAGTCCATCGCCGCAAGGAACTGCTCGCGGGCGGCCTCCGGCGCGAGCGCTTCGAGCGCGAAGCTGGGCCGCAGCTCGAGCTGATCCTCGGTCAGATCCACGCCCGGAACCTCGTTCAGACGCTGGCGCAACTCCTCACGCGAATCGCGCTCGTCGAACGGCGGTCGGCGTGCCATGTACTGGAAGTGGACCTCGATGCGACCGTAGGTGTAGAGGGCAAACGGAGCCAGATAGCGGCCGTCTCTCAGCTGGACGCTTGCTTGGTAGGAGCCGTCCTTGCTGCCGCTTCCGAACCACTCGCGCAGCCCTCTCCGCTGCGCCCACGCGAAGATCGCCTCCGCCACGGCGAGCTGGTCCGGCGCATGACGTTCGCGCAGGGCCCGCAAGATGCGATCGCGATCCCACGGCTCGGACCGCGGGCTCTTGGCGCGTGTCGCGGTCCGCCCGAGGACCCGCGGGACGAGCGTCTGCACCTCGCCGCGCTCGTCGACGTACTGCTTGACCTCGATGGCGATCACCTCGGCCTGGTTCAGCTGGTCGTCGAGAAACTCGACGATCCGTCGCAGCGTGAGCGGGATCGCGTCTGCGACGAAGATGAGCCGCAGGCGACCGGCGCTCAGGTTCGTCCGCACGCGCGCCCAGTACTCCTCGACGTCCCCGATCTCGGGAAACGTTGCGAGCAATGCCTCGGCGGGGTCGGCCGGCGCGCATGTCGCCTGGAACCATTGGCGAAGCGTGTCGTCGGGCCAGCACGCGACGGCGTTCGCCGCGTAGTCGAGCATCTGCCCGACGACCTCGCGGCGCAGACGAGCGTCCGACTTGCGCTTGACCTCCACCAACGTCGGGATCCCGTCACGGTCGACGAACAGGTGGTCGAGCCAGCCGGCGTTGGTCTGCTCCGAGCGGTCGGCCAGCGGCGCCTCGCGGCGTACCAGCAGCAGTCCGTGCCCGTCCTCGGTGAGCAGCTCGGAATGGTCGGCGAGCAGCTTCTGGAGCACGGGCTCAGCTTCGTACTCATGCTCGTGCATTGCCAGCAGCCGACCGCCCTGACGCAGATAGATGCTGGACATCCGCGGCACGCTAGCTGATGTGCCCGAGGGCGCTACGCGCTCACGCCAGCAGCCAATCCAGCAGCCCGCCGTCTTGGAGCGCCTGCGCGAGCAGCTCGTAGCCGCGCGCGCCGGGGTGGGCGCCGTCGCCGGACGCCTGCGCCTCGCGCCAGGGCCGCGAGACCTCCAGGGTTCGCGCCACCGGCCAGAACGGCACGGCGCGCGACGCGCATCGCTCCGCGAAGGCATCGGACAGCTCGATGACGCGCGCTCGCTGCGCCGCGTCGCCGACGGGCGGCGGCCCCGCGACCGCTGCTGGCAACCCGAGCTCGGTGGCCTGATCGAGCATCTTCTCGAGCGCCAGGCACGACCGCTCGGGCGTCACGCGTGGGCTGCCGGCTTCGAGCGTCGTGTCGTTCGCTCCGACGGCGAACACGACGCGGCAGTCGGCGTCGTGCACGAGCCGCGTCATCGCCTCGAAGCGCCACCGCACCGCCACCTCGACGGAGGTCTCGCGCCGGACGCCGAGCGGATAGGCGGTCAGCGGCCGGCCGGCGGCGAAGGCGGCGGCGACCACTCGTCCGACCCACCCGCGGCCCTCCGGGTCGCCCACGCCGGCCGTGAACGAGTCGCCGAAGCAGAGCAGCCGCAGGTCGTCCATCGCCGGCACTCAACCACACGAGCGCTCGTGCTGTTCGCCTCATCGCCTGTACGGGCATAGGCTCGTCACATGGCCTGGGACATCGTCATCGCCGGTGGCGGCTTCGGTGGCTACTACGCCGCGCGGACGCTGGAGAAGACGCTGCCGCCGCACAGCGCGCGCGTCACGCTCGTCTCCGACGTCAACTTCCTGCTGTACACGCCGCTGCTGCCGGGCGCCGCGGCCGGCACGCTGGAGCCGCGCCACGTCGTGGTGCCGCTGCGGGAGCAGCTCGAGACGACGGACCTGTGGCTGGGCCGCGTGAGCGGTGCAGAGCCCGGCGAGAACTGCCTGGTGGTCGATTCGCTCGACGGCCGTCGCCACCACCTGCGCTACGACCAGCTGATCGTCGCGCTCGGCTCCACCTCGCGGACACTGCCGATCCCCGGGCTCGTCGAGCACGCGATCGGCTTCAAGACCCTCTCCGAGGCGATCACCTTGCGCAACCGCGTCGTCTCACTGCTGGAGGTCGCCGAGACCGTCCACGACGCCGAGACGCGCGCCGAGTACCTCACGTTCGTCTTCGTCGGCGCCGGCTACGCCGGCCTGGAGGGCCTCGCCGAGCTGCAGGACTTCATGTCAGACGTCATCGACCTCTACCCGCGCTGCCGCGTGCAGGGGATGCGCTGGATCCTCGTCGAGGCCAAGGAGCGCGTGATGCCCGAGGTCGCGCCCGACCTCGCGCAGTTCGCCGAGCGCGAGCTGCGCGGGCGCGGGATCGAGATCCGCACGAACACGACGATCGAGGAGGTCGGGGAGCGCCACGTCACGCTCAAGGGCGGCGAGCGGATCGCGACGCGCACGGTCGTGTGGACCGCCGGGGTGAAGCCGCAGCCGGTCGTCAGCAGGCTCGGCCTGCCGCTCACGCAGGCCGGCCGCATCGACGTCGACCAGACGATGCGCGTCAGAGGCCACCGCAACGTATGGGCGATCGGCGACGCCGCCGCGGTCCCCGACCCGGCACGCAAGGGTCAGCCCTCGCCGCCGACGGCCCAGCACGCGATCCGCCAGGGACGACGTGTCGCGCGCAACGTCGCCGCCGAGCTGGGCGCCGGCGGAAGCGTCAAGCCGTTCACCTACAGAACGCTCGGCGTGTTCGTCGACATGGGCCGCCACCAGGCGGTCGCCTCGACGATGGGGATCAAGTGGCGCGGCTTCCCGGCGTGGTTCCTCGCGCGCACCTACCACCTGCTGAACATGCCGGGCACGAAGCGCAAGGCGCGCCTTGTCGTCGACTGGACGGTCGCACTGCTGTTCCGCAGTCGCGACACGTCTGAGCTCGGCCAGCTCGGCCATCCGCCGGAGCTCGAGACGCATCCGGCGGCCGCCCGCGCGGACGACGGCACCGGAGCCGACCGCTCCGCGGCTATCCTTGACCGTACGTGACCGTCGCAGATCAGCTGAAGACCGACCTCACCACCGCGATGAAAGCGGGCGAGAAGGATCGCGTCGGCGCGCTGCGGATGATCCTCTCCGAGCTGCAGAAGGACGCCAAGGAAGGCGCCGGGGACGAGGTCGCCGTGCTGCGCCGCGAGCGCAAGCGCCGCCTCGACGCCGCCACGCAGTTCCGCGACGGCGGGCGCGACGAGCTGGCCGCCCAGGAGGAGGGCGAGGCCGAGCTGATCGCTGCCTATCTGCCGAGAGAGCTGTCTGACGACGAGCTCGACGCGATCGTCGCCGCGGCGATCGCCGAGACGGCCGCGAGCTCCCCGAAGGACATGGGCCAGGTGATGAAGGCCGCGATGGCGACGGTCGCTGGTCGCGCTGACGGCAAGCGCGTCTCCGCGCGCGTGCAGGGGGCACTGCAATCGCAGTGAGACGTCAGGTCGAGCTCGACAACGCCGTTGCCGCGGAGCTCGCGGGGACACAGGACGCCGTCCTGAAGACGTTGGAGGGCCATCTCGATTGCGACGTTCACCTCCGCGGCAATCTGCTGACGCTCGAGGGCGACGACGCAGCGGTCGAGTCCGGCATTCAGGTCGTGCGCGAGCTGAGCGACCTGATCGCGCAGGGCCACGAGATCGCGCCCGGCACGATCGACGCGGTCCAGGGCGCCCTCGACCAGCACGAGTCGCCCGGGAGAATCCTCGAGGACGTCGTGTGGCGCCACCGCTCGACGAAGGTCGCGCCGAAGACCGTCAACCAGAAGCGCTACGTCGACTCGATCCGCCGCAACACGATCACGTTCGGCGTCGGCCCGGCCGGCACCGGCAAGACGTTCCTTGCGGTCGCGATGGCGGCCGCGGCGCTCTCACGCCGCGAGATCAACCGCATCATCCTCACGCGCCCGGCCGTCGAGGCGGGCGAGCGGCTCGGCTTCCTGCCGGGCGACCTGATGGCGAAGGTCGACCCCTACCTGCGCCCGCTGTTCGACGCGCTGCACGACATGATCGACCCGGAGCGGGTCTCGACCTACCTCGACCGCGGCGTGATCGAGGTCGCGCCGCTGGCGTTCATGCGCGGCCGCACGCTCAACGACAGCTTCATCATCCTCGACGAGGCGCAGAACACGAGCCCGGAGCAGATGAAGATGTTCCTCACGCGCCTCGGCTTCAACTCGAAGATGGTCGTGACCGGCGACGTCACGCAGATAGACCTGCCGCAGGACCAGCGATCCGGTCTCGTCGCCGTCGGCGAGGTGCTGGAGGAGGTCGAGGGGATCGAGTTCATCCGCTTCGGCGGCGAGGACGTCGTGCGCCACAAGCTCGTGCAGCGGATCGTCGCCGCCTACGCCGAGCATCAGCAGCGCCTCGCGCCCGAGCTGCGACCCGCCGACCGCAAGCGGGCATAACACCGTCCATGCTGGAAGTAGAGGTGATCGGCCTCGACGACGGGGTGATCGACGAGCTGACGGCGCTCGACGTCGAGGAGCTGTGCATTCTGGCGTTCTCCTCTGCGGGGATCGAAGACGGCCATGTCGCGGTCGCGTTCGTCGACGAGCAGACGATTCAGACGCTCAACCGCGACCACCGCGGGAAGGATGCGCCCACCGACGTGCTGTCGTTCCCGATCGACGGGGTGGACGGCGAGCCGCCGAGAACCAACGGCGCCCCGCGTGAGCTGGGCGACGTCGTGATCTGCCCGCCGTGCACGGAGGACCTCAGCGAGGCGGTCGTGCATGGTGCGCTTCACCTCACCGGGATGGACCACGAAGTCGACGACGGCGAGATGCTTGCGCTGCAGGCCGAGCTGCTGCGCTGGGTGCAGGAGTGACGCGCAGCGGTTTCGTCGCCCTCGCGGGGCGGCCGAACGTCGGCAAGTCGACGCTCGTCAACGCGATCGTCGGGCGCAAGGTCGCGATCGTCTCCGACAAGCCGCAGACGACCCGCCGCGCGATCCGCGGCGTCGCGACGACCGACGACGCGCAGCTCGTGCTTGTCGACCTGCCGGGCGTGCAGCGTCCGCGCGACGCGCTGACGGCCCGCATGCAGCGGCGCGTCGAGAGCGAGCTGGCCGACGCCGACGCGGCGCTGCTGATCGTCAACGCGGTGCAGGGCATCGGACCGGGCGACCGCTTCATCGCAGGGCTGCTGGCGCGCGCGAGAACGCCCGTCGTGGTGGCCGTCAACAAGGTCGACCGTTGCTCGCGCGCCGAGATCGCCGCGACGCTGCAGGCCGCCGCCGAGCTCGGCGTCGGCGACGACTTCTTTCCGATTTCCGCGCGCACGGGGGAGGGGCTCAGAGCGCTGGTCGACCACCTCGGCTCACTGTTGCCCGACGGGCCGTTCTTCTTCCCGCCGGAGGAGCGCTCGGACCAGTCCGAGCAGGTGCTGCTGGCCGAGCTGGTGCGCGAGCAGGTGCTGCGCCGTACGCGCCAGGAGGTCCCGCACGCGGTCGAGGTCGAGGTCGAGGAGATCGAGGAGCGGCGCGAGGACCTGATCGCCGTGCGCGCGGTCATCTGGGTCGAGGCCGACTCGCAGAAGGGGATCCTGATCGGCGCCGGCGGCGCCATGATCAAGGCGATCGGCACCGCCGCCCGCAAGGAGCTCGAGCGCGAGCTCGGCACGCGCGTCCACCTCGAGCTCGCCGTCCGCGTCCGCAGAGCCTGGCGCTCCGACGACCGCCTGCTGGACCGGCTGGGGATCGAGTAGGGCTCAGCGCGACGGCCGTGAGCGCCGCGCACTCGCCGCCAGCACCACCACGCTCACGCCCGCGAGGATCAACGCGAGCTCGTGCAGCGACGCGCTGTCGACGCCGTCGGCGAAGACGACGCCGAGCAGGCTGGTCGACAGCACCGCGCCGATGAACCGGCAGGTCTGGAAGAGGCCGGCGGCAGCGCCCGTGCGCTCGGGGTCGCTCGCGCCGTAGAGCGCCGATTGCAGGCCGAGGTTGTTGAAGCCGATCGGGATGCCGAGAACGACGGTTGCGGGCAGGATCGCCCACAGCGGCGTGTCGGTCGTGAACGTCGCCAGCAACAGTGTGCCCACGACCATCGCGCACGCGCCCGTCAGCAACGCCGCACGCTCTCCTCGGCGCGCGACGAGTTGTGCTGCCACCGGCGCTGCCAGCACGGCCACGCCCGCAAGCGGCGCCACCAGCAGGCCGGCGGCGCCAGAGCTGAAGCCGCGCGCGTCCTCCAGCCACAGCGGCAGCGCGAAGAAGATCCCGAACGCGACGATGTTCACCAGCAGGTATTGCGCGCACACGCCGAGCAGCGCGCGGTTGCCGGCGAGCATCTCGACGTCGAGGAACGGGTCCTCGCGCCGGCGATCGCTCCACACCAAAGCGGCGCCTGCAAGCATCGCGACGGGCACGAGCCACCACAGCGGCTCCGCGGCGAACGACAGCAGCAGTGCCAGCACGCTCGCCAGCATCGTCGTGAACGCCGCGATCCCCGGCAGGTCGACGAGCCGGCGGATCAGCGCGAGCGTCACGCCGCCGGCGTGCTGCGGATCGGCCGGCAGCCAGCGCAGCGCCAGCGGCAGCGCCATCAGCCCGAACCCCACGTTGACGTAGAAGATCGCCGGCCAGCCGGCGAGCGCCACGAGCGCACCGCCGATGACGGGCCCGAGCGCGGCGCTGGAGGAGTTCGCGATCGTGATCGCCGCGATCGAGGACGGCGCCGGCCGCTCGCCACCCGAGGCGCGCCGCAGCAGCGCCAGCCCGGCTGGATAACCGGCTGAGGTCCCGACCGCCAGCAGCAGGCGCGCCGCGATCAGCCAGCCGAAGCTCGGCGCCAACGGGCCGAGCAGGCCCGCGACGATCACCAGCACGAAGCCGATGCATTGCAGCCGGCGCGGCCCGAACTGGTCGGCGAGCCGGCCGAGCACCGACTGGCCGACCGCCGCCACCAGGTAGAAGCTGGAGATCAGCCACGACAGCGAGACGATCCCGACGTCGAAGTCGTCGCCCACGCGCACGAGCGCGACCGCGATCATCGACGAGTTGATCGGGTTCAGGACCGTCCCGAACAGGATCGCCGCCAGCACGCGCGGCGGGACGCGCGTCGGTGCTGCGGCCGGCGAGCCCATCGCCTGCACGCTAGCGTCCGCGCCGTGATCCAGTCTCGCTGGGAGCCCGGACCCGCACGGCCGCGCCTTCAGGACGGGACGGTCGACGTCTGGCTGGTCGCGCTCGACGGCGGGCCGGCCGGCGCCGTGCTCAGCGCGCCGGAGCGCGAGCGCGCGGCGCGCTTCGTGCGCGAGGAGGATCGCGACCGCTGGACCTGCGCCCGCGCGGCGCTCCGCGAGCTGCTCGGCGCGTACGCCGACACGGATCCGCGAGAGCTTCGCTTCGTCGAGGGCCCGCACGGCAAGCCGGCGCTCGCAGGCGACGACGCTGCGCTGCGCTTCAACCTCTCGCACTCCGCCGGCACCGCCTTGATCGCGGTCGCGCAGGGCCGCGAGGTCGGGGTCGACGTCGAGCTGCCGCGCCGGGCGGTCGACCACGTCGCGCTCGCCCGGCGCGTCCTCACGGCCGACGAGGCGGATCGGATCGCCGCGATCGCGGACCCCGGCGAGCGCGAGCGGGCGTTCCTGCGAGCGTGGGTCCGCTGGGAGGCCGTCCTGAAGTGCCGCGGCACCGGCATCGGCGGCGCGCAGGACGCGGCCGACGGTCCGCAGCCGTGGGTCGCCGAGCTGGAGGTCGACCCCCCGGCAGCGGCCGCGCTCGCCGTCGAGGGGGATGCGCCGGCGGTCCGCTGCTGGCGCCGGCGACCGAGCTAGCGCGCGCGTCCCGCCAGCCGCAGCAACGGCAGCAGCCGCTTGCGCAGGCGCCACCAGCCGCCGGCCTCGATCCGCGCGAGCGTCTCGCCGCGGCGCATCGACTCGGCGTCAGAGGTCGCCAGGCGCTGCTCGAGCTCAGCGATCCGCGCGTCGCGCGTCGCGACCTCCGCATGCAGCGCGTCGACCGTGCGGTGCCGCTCGTCGGCCCAGCGCTCGGTCGCCAGCATGCGCGCCGCTCGATCGCCATGCGCACGGTGCAGCGCGATCCGCACGTCGCGCAGCCCCTCCGGATCCTCAATCCGCGCCAGCCACGCGGCGTTCTGGCGCACGCGGAGCGGCCACGCCTGCTCGCGCCCGCTGGCACGGAAGTGCAGATGCGTTGGCTCCAGCGAGAAGGCGCTGCGCGCGCCGGCCGCGAACGCCCGCTTCCACAGGTCCCAGTCGGCGGCGCGCTCCACGCGCGCGTCCCAGCCGCCGATCGCCTGCGCCAGCTCGACCCGCAGCGCGATCGAGGCCATCGGGTTCGTGTTGCCGTGCTCGAGCGCCTCGCGGTGGGCCGGCACGCTCCAGTCGGTGCCGAACCACTCGAGCGCGTCGTCGGGATGGATGATGACCCCGCTGCTGTGCACGAGGTCGTAGCGGCCGGTGTCCCACAGCTCGCCGAGCCGCTCCAGGTGATTGGGCATCAGCAGGTCATCGTCGGCGAGCCACACGATCGCCTCTCCGCGCGCCCGCTCCAGCGAGCGGTTGCGGTGCTCGTAGCCGTAGCCGGGCGCCTTCTCCAGCTCCAGCACCTCCACGCGCGGATCGCCGAGCGCATGCAGTGCGTCGGCCGTGCCGTCGGTGCAGCCGTCGCACAGCACGATCACCTGCTCGGGCGCCCGCGTCTGCGCGAGCGCGCTGCGCACGGCGAGCACGACCGTCTCGCGCCGGTCGTGCGTGGGAACGGCAATCGTGAACGTGGCCGGCACGGTGCGCGTAGGATGCCAGCGTCATGCCGATCCTGCGCGACGTCGAGACGGTGACCCCCGAGGGCGAACGGATCGACTCGCTGCCGGAGGGGATGGTCGTGCGGGACCTCGTCACGCACGTCGACGAGCGCGGCACCGTCTGCGAGCTGTACGACCTGCGTTGGGGCGTCAACCCGGACCCGCTCGTGTTCGCCTACATGTTCACGATCCGTCCCGGAAGAGCGAAGGGGTGGGGAATCCACCGTGAGCACGAGGACCGCTACGCGTTCCTCAACGGCGAATTGGAGCTGGCCTTCTACGACGCACGCGAGGACTCGACGACGGCGGGGCGGGAGTTCCGCCTGTTCCTGTCCGCCCACCACCGGCGGCTGCTGACGATCCCGCGCGGCGTCTGGCACGCCGAACGCAACGTCGGCGAGGTCGACGTGCAGGTGATCAACTTCCCGACGATCCCGTACGACCACGCGAACCCGGACAAGTACCGCCTGCCGCTCGACAGCGACGAGCTGCCGGTGCGGCTCGGGCCCGACTGGCGCGGCTGGTAGGGCGGCGCCGCGGCGCACGCGGCTCGCTCAGCGCGCCTACAATCTCCCGACTCATGCCCGACTCCGCCATTGCGTTCGACGACCGCGGCCTTGTCCCGTGCATCGCGCAGGATTGGCGGACGGGGGAGGTGCTGACGCTCGCCTACATGAACGAAGAGGCGCTCGAGCGCACGCGCGCCACCGGCGAGGTGCACTACTGGAGCCGCTCGCGCAACGAGCTGTGGCACAAGGGGGCGACGAGCGGCAACGTGCAGAAGCTGAAGGGCCTGCGGATCGACTGCGACGGCGACGCGCTGCTCGCGCTCGTGGAGCCGGCCGGTCCGGCCTGCCACACGGGCGAGCGCACCTGCTTCTTCACCGGGGATCTGGTGCCCGCCGCCCCCTACGAGACGCTGCCGGCCTTGGAGCGCACGATCGAAGCGCGCGCGCAGGCGGCCGACACGAGCAGCTCCTACACCGCCAAGCTGCTGGCCGACCCCCACCTCGCCGGCGCGAAGGTCGAGGAGGAGGCCGAGGAGGTCGTGCGCGCGGTGCGCGAGGAGAGCGACGAGCGCGTTGCGAACGAGGCCGCCGACGTCCTCTACCACCTCGCCGTGCTGCTGCGCAGCCGCGGCTTGAGCTTCGCCGACGCCGAGCGCGTGCTCGATGAGCGCAGCCGCTGAACCGGCAGCGCCCGTCGTGCACGTGACGCCCTCGCTCGACGAGGTGCGCGCGCTCGCCCACGAGCACAACCTGATCCCGCTGCGCCACACGTTCGTCGAGGACTGCGAGACGCCGATCTCGGCGTTCCTCAAGCTGCGCGGCGAGGGTCCGGCGTTCCTGCTGGAGTCGGCCGAGCAAGGGCGCGTCGGGCGCTGGTCCTTCATCGGCTTTCGCCCGCGCAGCGTGCTGCGCTGGTCGCTCGGTGATCCCGGCGATCCGTATGCGCTGGCGGCGGCGGAGGTCGCGCAGTACCGCCAGGCGCCGCTGCCCGACCTGCCGCCGTTCTCGGGCGGCGCCGTCGGCATGTTCGGCTACGACCTCGTGCGCACGGTCGAGCCGCTCGGCCCTCCGAACCCTGACGCGGTCGGCCTGCCCGACCTGGCGCTGATGCTGACCGACGTGCTGGTCGCGTTCGACCACCTCAGACGCGAGCTGACGATCCTCGCGAACGTCTACGCCGACGACGGCGACCAGCTCGAAGACGCCTACGCGAACGCGGTCGAGGCGATCGCGGACGTGCGCCGCCGCCTCTCAGGGCCCGTCCCCGCGCCGTCTGGACGACCGCCGGCGGATCGCTCCGCGCCGATCTGGCAGAGCAACATGCCGCCCGAGCAGTTCGAGGGGATGGTCGAGCGGATCGTCGAGTACATCCACGCCGGCGACGCCTACCAGGTGGTCCCCAGCCAGCGCTGGTCGGCGCAGGCGCCGGTCGAGGCGTTCTCGATCTATCGCGGCCTGCGCGCGGTCAACCCAAGCCCGTACATGTACTTCCTCGACTTCGGCGACTTCGAGATCGCCGGCGCCAGCCCCGAGCCGCTCGTGACGGTCCGCGACGGCCGCATCGAGACGCGGCCGATCGCCGGTACGCGCCCGCGCGGCGCGAGCGCCGAGGACGACAGGCGCATCGCCGAGGAGCTGCTCGCCGACGAGAAGGAGCGCGCCGAGCACGTGATGCTCGTCGACCTCGGCCGCAACGACGTCGGGCGCGTGAGCGAGTACGCCTCCGTGCAGGTCGACGCCTACATGGAGATCGAGTCCTACAGCCACGTGATGCACATCGTCTCGCGCGTCTCGGGGCGGCTGCGCGAGGGCGTCGGCCCGCTCGATGCGCTGCGCTCGATCCTGCCCGCGGGTACGCTCTCCGGTGCGCCGAAGGTGCGTGCGATGCAGATCATCGACGAGCTCGAGCCCGTCAAGCGGGGCGGCTACGGGGGCGCGATCGGCTACCTGTCCTACACCGGCGATCTCGACACCTGCATCCATATCCGGACGGTGGTCGTCAAGGACGGCATCGCGCACGTCCAAGCGGGCGGCGGCACCGTCGCGGACGCACGCCCGGACTACGAGCTGCGCGAGTCGGAGGCGAAGTCGCGCGCGGTGAAGCAGGCAGTCGAGCTGGCGGTCGCCCAGCCGGATTGGCCATGAAGGTCCTCGTCCTCGACAACTACGACTCGTTCACCTACAACCTCGTCCAGTACCTGGGCGAGCTGGGGGCCGAGGTCGAGGTGGTGCGCAACGACCACGCGACCGTCGGCGAGCTGCTGATCCGCGGCTATCACGCGGTCGTCGTCTCGCCGGGGCCGTGCACGCCGGACCAGTCCGGCATCTCGCTGGAGGCGGTGCGCGCGTTCCCCGAGGGCGGGATCCCGACGCTCGGCGTCTGCCTCGGCCACCAGGCGATGGCGCAGGCGTTCGGCGGGCATGTGGTGCGCCACGAGCCCGTGCACGGCAAGATCTGCGAGATCGAGCACGACGGACAGACGATCTTCGAGGGGCTGCCGAGTCCGCTGACGGTTGGGCGCTACCACTCGCTCGTGGTGGAGGAGGCGACGCTGCCCGCCGAGCTGGAGGTCTCCGCGCGCGGCGGCGGCGTGATCCAGGCGATCCGCCATCGCACGCTGCCGGCCGAGGGCATCCAGTTCCACCCCGAGTCGGTGCTGACGCCGGAGGGGATGGACATCCTGCGCACCTTCCTGGCGGCGGGTCAGCGCGCGGCCGTCGGAGGGATCGCATGAGGGACGACGTGATCACGACGGCGATCGACGCGCTCGCCTCGGGCCAGGACATCGCGGCGGATGCCGCGGCCGCCGTGCTCGCCGAGATCATGGCCGGCAACGCGAGCGAGGCGCAGATCGCCGCGTTCCTGATCGCATTGCGGACGAAGGGCGAGACGGTTCACGAGATCGCCGGGCTCGCTCGCACGATGCGCGAGCTGGCGGCGCATGTCGAGGTGCACCACACCCAGGACGGGCTGCTCGACGTCGTCGGCACCGGCGGCGGGCGCCCCACCTTCAACGTCTCGACGACCGCGGCGCTGATCGCCGCCGGCGCGGGCTGCACGGTCGCCAAGCACGGCAACCGCTCCGCGACGGGCCTGTCCGGCGCTGCCGACGTGCTGGAGGCGCTCGGCGCGCGCATCGACATCGCCCCTGAGCAGGTCGGCCGCTGCGTCGACGAGGTCGGCTTCGGCTTCATGTTCGCGCCGACCCACCATGCCGCCACGCGCTACGTCATCCCGGTGCGCAGAGCGCTCGCCGTGCGCACGATCTTCAACTTCCTCGGTCCGCTGACGAACCCAGCCGGCGTCACCCGTCAGCTGACGGGGGTCGCCGACCGGCGCTACCTCGACGCGATCGCCGGCGCGTTTGCGCAGCTCGGCGCCACGCACGTGCTCGTCGTCTCGAGTGACGACGGGCTCGACGAGCTGTCCACGTGCGCGCCGAGCGCGGTCGTCGAGGTGCGCGACGGCGAGTTGCGCCGCTTCGCGGTCGACGCGTCCGAGGTGGGCCTCGACGGCGCCAGGCCCGACGACCTCAACGGCGGCACGCCGGAGGTCAACGCCGAGATCACGCGGCGGATCCTCGCCGGCGAGCGCGGCGCCCCGCGCGACGTGGCGGTGCTGAACGCGGGCGCCGGGGTATACGCGAGCGGTCGTGTGCAGACGTTGGAGGCGGGCGTGCGCGCGGCCGAGGCCGCGATCGACTCCGGCGCGGCCGCCACGGTCTTGGAGCGATACGTCACCTTCACCCAGGAAGCGGCACGGGAGGCCTCCTCGGCATGAACACGCTCGAGCGCATCGTCGACTCGACCCGCCGCGAAGTGGACCAGCGCCGCGACGCGGTGCCGCTGGCGGCGCTCGAGCAGCAGCTCGTGGCGCGCGGCGACGACCGTCCGTTCGCGGAGGCGCTCGTGCACCCCGGCGTCAGCGTGATCGCCGAGCACAAGCGGCGCTCGCCGTCGGCCGGCGCGATCCGCGAGGGCGCCACCGTCAGGGAGATCGTGTGCGCCTACGAGCGCGCAGGCGCGGCCGCGTTGTCGATCCTCACCGAGGGCCCGCACTTCGGCGGCTCGCTCGACGACCTGCGCGAAGCGCGCGCGGCGACGCGGCTGCCGATCCTGCGCAAGGACTTCGTCGTCGACCACTATCAGCTGTTCGAGTCGGCCGCCGTCGGAGCTGACGCGATCCTCCTGATCGTCGCGGCGCTCGAGCCGCGCGAGCTGGCCCGCCTGCACGCGGACGCGCTCGCACTCGACCTCGACGTGCTCGTCGAGGTGCACGACGCGCGCGAGCTGGAGGTCGCGCTGGAGCTCGACGCCGACCTGATCGGCATCAACAACCGCGACCTGACCGACTTCAGCGTCGACGTGGCGCGCACGTTCGAGCTGCTGTCGGACATCCCCGCCGGCAAGACGGTTGTCTCCGAGTCGGGGATCGGGACGCGCGACCAGCTCGACGAGCTCGAGCGCGTCGGCGTCGACGCGGTGCTGGTGGGGGAGGCGCTGATGCGCGCCCCGGACGTCGAAGCGGCCTGCCGCGCGCTCACCGGCCAGAGCGAGGACGCGGTTTAGCTCTCGTTGAGCGCCGCCGGACACACTCGCCCAGCAGCATGAACTCATCGCGCCGTCCGCTCCTGCTCGTCAGCTTCGTCGCCGCGCTGGTCGGCGGCGCCGTCGTCGCGGTGACGCTGCTCGTGGGCGGCGTCGTCAGCGACGGCGGTACGACGACGACGGTCGTGCAGCAGGCGCCCGTCGCAAGCCCCTCGGCTGAGGGTGGAAGCAACGACGCCAGAGCCGCCGGGCAGGGCCTCACCGCGCACGACATCTACGAGCGCGACGCGCCCGGCGTGGTGCACGTGCGCTCGGAGCTGAGATCGAGCAGCGACAGCTCGCCGTTCGGGCTCAGCCAGGGCGGCGAGGCGACCGGCACCGGCTTCGTGATCGATGCCGAAGGCCACATCCTCACGAACTACCACGTCGTCGCCGACGCCACGTCCGTCGACGTCGGCTTTGACGACAACCGCATGGTCTCCGCGAGAGTGCTCGGAACCGACGCGACGAACGACCTCGCGCTGCTGCAGGTCGACCCGGATGGCGTGAAGCTCTCGCCGCTGCAGCTGGGCGACTCGAGCACCGCGCAGGTCGGCGATCCGGTGCTCGCGATCGGCAACCCGTTCGGGCTCGACCGCACGCTGACGACCGGCGTCGTCTCGGCGCTGCAGCGTCAGATCACCGCTCCGAACGGGTTCACGATCCAGCACGTGATCCAGACGGACGCGCCGATCAACCCCGGCAACTCCGGCGGCCCGCTGCTCGACGCGGCCGGCCGGGTGATCGGCATCAACTCGCAGATCATCACCGGCGGCACGAGCAATGGAAACGTCGGCATCGGCTTCGCGGTGCCGATCAACACGGCGAAGAAGCTGCTGCCGCAGCTCAAGCAGACCGGCTCGGTCGTGCACGCCTACCTCGGCATCACCGGCGCGACGATCGACGCGTCGCTTGCCGATCTGCAGCTGAAGGTCGACAAGGGCGTGCTCGTGCAGACGATCACTCCGGACGGGCCGGCCGCGAGAGCCGGGCTGCGCGGCGGGCGGATCGAGAGCCAGGTCAACGGTGCGCGCATCATGCTCGGCGGCGACGTGATCCAGACGTTCGACGCGCACCCGATCGACTCGATGAGCGATCTGACGGCCGAGATCGCCAAGCACAGACCGGGCGACCATGTCCGGATCGGGATCCTGCGCAGCGGCGACCAGCAGCAGATGAGCGTCACGCTCGGCACGGCGCCGAGACAAGCGCCCTCGCAGACGCAGTCGCCCTAGCGGCGAACTACGATGGGGGCGTGTCCCCGGAGCAGACCAAGATCAAGTTCTGCGGCATCGCCCGCCTCGACGATGCCGAGCGCGCGGCCGAGCTGGGCGCCTGGGCGATCGGGATGATCTTCTGGCCGCACTCGCCGCGCCGCTGTCCGATGGACGAGGCGGCCGCGATCGCCGCGGCGCTCAAGCGCCGCACGGAGCTCGCGGGCGTGTTCGTCGACGCTCACCTCGACGAGGTCGCCGCGACCGCGGACGCACTCGAGCTGACGCTGGTCCAGTTGCACGGCGACGAGGGGCCGGCGTACTGCGCCGAGGTGGCGCGACGCACGGGCGCGAAGGTGATCAAGGCCGCGCGCGTGCGCGACCGCGCCGACGTGCGCGCGCTGCACGCGTTCGCGACCGACTTCCACCTGCTCGACGCGTACACGCCCGGGCGGCCGGGCGGCACGGGCGAGACGTTCGAGTGGGAGCTGGCGAGCGAGCACCCGCGCGACCGGCCGCTGATCCTCAGCGGCGGGCTCGTGCCCGGCAACGTGCGCGATGCGATCGCCGCCGTGCGCCCGTTCGCGGTCGACGTCGCGAGCGGGGTCGAGTGCGAGCCGGGCGTGAAGGACCACGCCAAGATGGCCGCGTTCGCGCAGGCGGTGCGAGCCGGCGGCGACTCGGCGGAGGAGGCCGCATGAGCACGGGCCTCGAGCACCGCTACGGCCCCTATGGGGGACAGTATGTCCCGGAGACGCTGATGCCGGCGCTCGCCGAGCTGGAGGCGGCGTGGCTGGAGGCCAAGCGCGATCCCGCCTTCACGACGCGCCTCGACGAGCTGCTGCGCGACTACGTCGGCCGTCCGACGCCGCTGTACCTCGCCGAGCGGCTGTCCGATGCGGTCGGGCGCACGGTCTACCTCAAGCGCGAGGACCTCAACCACACCGGCGCGCACAAGATCAACAACGCGATCGGGCAGGCGCTGCTCGCCAAGCGGATGGGCAAGCCGCGCATCATCGCCGAGACCGGCGCCGGCCAGCACGGCGTCGCGACCGCCACCGCGTGCGCGCTGCTCGACCTCGAGTGCGTGATCTACATGGGCACCGAGGACATGCGCCGCCAGAAGCCGAACGTCGAGCGGATGGGGCTGCTGGGCGCGACCGTCGAGCCGGTCGAGGCCGGCACGCGCACGCTCAAGGAGGCCTGCTCGGCGGCGATCCGCGACTGGGTCACGAACGTCGCCACGACGCACTACATCCTCGGCACCGCGGCCGGTCCGGCCCCGTACCCGGCGCTCGTGCGCGACCTCCAGCGCGTGATCGGGGACGAGGCTCGCGCGCAGCTGCTGGAGCGCGAGGGACGGTTGCCCCAGCGCGTGATCGCATGCGTCGGCGGCGGCTCGAACGCGATCGGCATCTTCACGCCGTTCCGCGACGACGACGTCGAGCTGATCGGCGTCGAGGCGGCGGGGGAGGGGATCGAGACCGGCCGCCACGGCGCGCCGCTGACGGTCGGCGAGCGGCCCGGGATCCTGCACGGCGCCTACTCGGCGGTGATGCAGGACGCCGACGGGCAGATCCTCGAGGCGCACTCGATCTCCGCGGGTCTCGACTACCCGGGCGTCGGGCCCGAGCATGCGTGGCTGCGCGACACCGGTCGTGCCCGCTACGAGGCGGTCACCGACGCCGATGCACTGGCCGCGCTGCAGAAGCTGGCGCGGCTGGAGGGGATCATCCCGGCGCTGGAGTCCTCGCATGCGATCGCGTGGACGCTCGCGAACGGCGGCTCAGACCTCGACCTCGTGTGCCTCTCGGGCCGCGGCGACAAGGACCTCGCCGAGGTGATCCGGCGGCTGGACGTGGAGCGCGGTGCGGCCGAGGGGCCGGGCGACGACGCGAGCGTCCCGGGCGGCCCGGCGCACGCATGAGCGACCCGACCGGCATCGATCGCATCGCCGAGGCGTTCAGCGCGAGCGGCAAGCGCGCCGCACTGATGCCGTACCTGATGGGCGGCTTTCCCGACATGGCGACGGCGCTCGCGATCGGGGAGGCGTACGCGGACGGCGGCGCGGATCTCGTGGAGCTGGGCGTGCCGTTCTCCGATCCGCTCGCCGACGGGCCGGTGATCCACGCGGCTGGTGTCCAGGCGCTGCGCAACGGGGCGACGGTCGGCCAGATCCTCGAGTTGGGCGCGGCGCTCGCGCCGCGGATGCCGGTCGTGCTGATGGCCTACGCGAACATCGTCTACGCGCGCGGCTTCGAGGCCTTTTGCGCGTCCCTGCGCGAGCATGAGATCAGCGGCCTGATCGTGCCCGACCTGCCGCTGGAGGAGGCGCCGGAGCTGCGTGCCGCCTGCGACGCAGAGGGGGTTGCGCTCGTGCCGCTCGTCGCGCCCACGACGCCACCGGAGCGCCTGCGACGCATCGGCGAGCTGGCGCGCGGCTTCCTCTACGCGGTCTCGCTCGTCGGCACGACGGGCGAGCGCGGCGCGCTCAATGCGGGCCTGGAGGACTTCCTGCGCCGCGCCGCGGAGGCGACGGAGGTGCCGGTCGCCGTCGGCTTCGGCATCGGCACTCCGCAGCAGGCGGCAGCCGCGGTCGACGCAGGCGCTGCCGGCGTGATCGTCGGCAGCCGGCTCGTGCGGGCCGCTGGCGAGGCGGACGATCCGGCCGCCGAGGTGCGCGAGATCGTGGCTGCGATGGCCGACGCGCTCGGCGCGCCTTCCGCGGACCCCGTTCGCTGAGTGGACCTGCCCGGCGGGTGTGCCGGCCGTCGGTCGGCGCCTCGCCGTCCGGGGCTGCGTCCTCGGTCGGCGCAATAGCGCTGCTATTGCTGCCTCCCTGCGTCCTTGCCCCGAACAACGATCCACTCGCCGACGACACGACACACCCGCCGGCAGATCCACTAATCTCCCGCGCGCTATGGGCCTCGCACTCACCGCCACGTTCGCCTTCTGCCTGTGGGTCTTCCTGTGGGCGATCGGCGTCAAGAGCTTCGACGCGATGCTGATCACGCTGCTGATCCTCGTGATCGCCGGCACGATCAAGTCGCTCGGCAAGTTCCTGCCGGGCGCCTCACAGCGCCGCGCCTCCAACGGCGGCTGGTAGCGCCGCGGCGCCCTGCGCGCCGCCTCAGCCGAAGAAGGTCCGCGCGATCTGCAGATAGCGCAGATCCACGGTCTTGATCCCATCGACCTCGTCGAGCGGGATGCTTGTCATCTCCGTGCCGTGGAGCGCGACCATGCGACCGGTCTCGCCGGCCATCACGAGATCGGCGGCGTGGACGCCGTACTGGGTCGCGAGGATGCGGTCGGTCGCGGTCGGCGTGCCGCCGCGCTGGACGTGGCCGAGCGTCGTGACACGCGTCTCGTAGCCGGTGCGGGCCTCGATCTCGGCCGCGAGCGCGACGCCGATGCCGCCGAGGCGCGGATAGCCGTAGCTGTCGACGTCGTCGGAGGCGCGGATCTGCCGCCGCTCGCCGCCCTCGAACGCCAGCTCGGCGCCCTCCGCCACGACGATGATCGAGAAGTCCTTGCCGCGCTCGTGACGGCGCTGGATCGCCGCCGCGATCTCTTCGACGGTCAGCTCGAGCTCTGGGATCACGATGCCGTCTGCGCCGCCGGCGATCCCGGCGAAGACGGCGATCCAGCCGGTGTTGCGGCCCATCACCTCGACGACCATCACGCGATCGTGCGACTGCGCGGTCGTGTGCAGGCGGTCGAGCGCCGAGGTGACCGTCTGCACGGCGGTATCGAAGCCGAACGTGTAGTCGGTCCCGACGACGTCGTTGTCGATCGTCTTCGGCACGCCGATCACGGGCAGCCCGAGCTCCTCGGAGAGCCGGCGCGTGATCATCATCGTGTGCTCGCCGCCGATCGCGATCACCGCGTCGAGCGGGTCGGCAGCCTGCGCGGCGCGCACCTTCTCGAGTCCGTCGGGCTCGCGGAACGGGTTGTAGTTCGAAGTCGACAGGATCGTCCCCCCGAGCGGCAGGATGCCCGAGACGCCCTTCTGGTCGAGCGCGATGTGGTCGCGCTCGGCAAGCCCGCGATAGCCGCGTCGGAGGCCGACCGGCTCATGGCCGTGCGCCAGCAGGCGCCGCGACGCCGCCCGGATCACCGCGTTCAGGCCCGGGCAATCGCCGCCGGCGGTGAGGATCCCGACTCGCATCGCGCAAGGAGACTAGCCCGTCCGCGTGCCCGCCAACCTAGAATCGCGCCCGTGTCCGGCCGCGTCCAGCTCCGCTTCGCGCTGACGCTCGCGCTAGGCGTGCTGGCACTGACCGGCTGCGGGGGCGGAGGCCAACAGGCGCAGCCGCAACTGCGGGGGAGCGAGCTGACGATCTGGAGCTCGGTGCCAGAGCGGGGTCCGCTGCGCCAGGTGGCGGCGGACGTGCTCGACGCCGAGCGGCTCGCGCTCGCGCACGACGGCGGCCGGGTCGGCCGCTACCGCGTGCGGCTCGTCGCGCTCGACGCCTCAACGCTCGACGCTGGTCGCTCGGATCCCGCGCAGATCTCCCAGAACGCACGCCGCGCCGCGAAGAGCACGCGCACGGTCGCGTATCTCGGCGAGCTGGCGAGCGGCAGCTCGGCGATCTCGATCCCGCTCACCAACGAGGCGGGGATCCTGCAGGTCAGCCCGCTCGACACCGCGATGGCGTACACGACGAGAAGCCTCGCCGTAGCGGGCTCGCCAGAGCGCTACTACCCGAAGCTGCACGACGAAGGTCGCACGTTCGCACGGGTGGTGCCGTCCGATCGCACGCAGGTGGACGCGCTCCTGACCCTGATGCGGGGCGAGGGGGTCCGCCGCTTGGCGATCCTCACCGACGAGGACCCGAGCGGACGCGCGATCGCGACGAACCTGCGCACGAAGGCGCGAGCCGCCGGGATCGCGGTCGTCCTGCGCGAGGAGATCGACGAGCACGCGACGCGCCACGACGACACGATCGCGCGCATCCGCGAGGCGGACGCTGACGCGGCGCTCGACGCGACCGGCCCTCGGGTCGGCGCGGCGCGGCTGTGGCGCGAGCTGCACGCCGCCGATCCGCTGCTCGCGCTGTATGCGCCGGCGAGCCTTGCCGATCCGGCCTTCGTCGCTGGCCTCGGGTCGGCGGGGGCTGTCGCGCACGTCACGCAGCCGGTGTACGAGCCGCTCTCGGACGATGACCCGGCTGTGCGGCGCTTCATCCGTGCCTTCCGGAGCGCGTACGGCCACGTTCCCGCTGCGCAGGCGCGCTACGGCTACGAGGCGATGCGCGGCGTGCTCGCCGCGATCCGCCATGCGGAAGCGGCCGCCGACAGTCCGGTCACGCGGCGCGCGGTCACGCGCGCCTACTTCGCGACGGCGGTTCGCGACGGGGTGCTCGGTCCATACGCGATCGAGCCGGATGGCGACACGACGCTCGATCGCTGGGGCGCCTTCCGCGTCGTCGACGGCCGGCTGCGCTTCGCGGGTGACGCCGGATCAGGCGCCGAGGGCTGAGCGCAGCGCCTCGTCGAGCTCGGGATGCGCGTAGGCGTGGCCGAGCGCGAGCGCGCGCTGCGGCACGGCGCGCTGGCCCGTCGTGACGATCTCCGCCATCTCGCCGTAGAGCGCGCGCAGCGCGAGCGCCGGTACGGGCGCGAGCGCGGGGCGGCGCAGGGCGCGCCCGAGCGCCTTCGAGAAGTCCTTGTTCGTCACCGGCGTGGGGGCGCTGCCGTTGATCGGGCCGCTCCAGTCGTCACGGTCGAGCGCGGCGATATACAGGCCGACGAGGTCGTCGACGTGGATCCACGGCATCCACTGCCTGCCGCCCGCGACCGGTCCGCCGATGCCGGCCTTGAACGGCGGCAGCATCTTCGCGAGCGCCCCGCCGGCGGCGTCCAACACGATGCCCGTACGGACGATCGCGACGCGCATCCCCAGCTCGGCGGCTGCCTGCGCCGCCTGCTCCCACGCGACGCACACCTCCGCGAGGAAGCCGTCGCCGGCCGGCGTCGACTCGGGCACCTCCTCGTCGCCGCGTGCGCCGTAGTAGCCGACGGCGGAGGCGGAGACGAGCGCGCGCGGGCGCGGCTCCGCGCCGCGCAGGCCGGCGACGAGGTTGGCGGTGCCGACCTCACGGCTCGTGCGGATGCGCTCCTTCGCGGCATCGCTCCAGCGTTGTGCGACCGGCTCTCCGGTGAGGTGGATCACGCCGTCGCGACCCGCGAGCGCCTCCGTCGGTGCCGGCTCGCCGAGCGGATCCCACGCGACCGCTTCGATGCCCGAGCCGAGCCGCTCGCGAGCGCGCCGCGGATCGCGCGAGAGGACGGTCACCTCGTCGCCGCGCCGTGCGAGCGCGGCGACGATTCGCGTGCCGATCAGTCCCGTCGCACCGGTCACCGTCACCCGCATGGGCGAAGTCCTACCCGTTTCGGCCCGACCGCGCGTCGCGGCGCTCAGGCGGCGCCGACGTGCAGCTCGTCGGCCGGCGCGAAGCCGACCTCGTTGTGGGCGTGGGCGAGGCCGCCCTCGCGCGCCTGCGCCGCGACCGCGGCGGCCACGGCGGGGGCGACGTCACGGTTGAAGACGGAGGGAACGATGTAGTCCTCGCGCAGCTCCTCGGCCGGCACGCAGTCGGCGATCGCCTGTGCGGCGGCCACCTTCATCTCCTCGGTGATCGCCGTCGCACGCACGTCAAGCGCGCCGCGGAAGATGCCGGGGAAGGCGAGCACGTTGTTGATCTGGTTCGGGTAGTCGGAGCGGCCCGTCGCCATGATCCGCACGTACGGTGCAGCCTCCTCCGGCGTGACCTCGGGGTTCGGATTCGCCATCGCGAACACGATCGGATCCGGGCGCATCCGCCCGAGCGCCTCCGGCGGCATCACCCGCGCGCCGGAGAGGCCGATGAACAGGTCCATCCCGTCGATCACGTCGCCCGGGCCGCCGTCGAGCTTCTCCGGGTTCGTGTGCTCGGCGTACCAGCGCTTCATGCTGTTCATCGAGCCGTCGAGGTAGTCGGCACGCTCCGTGTGGACGGCACCGCGCGAGTCACAGCCGATCACCTCGGTGACGCCTGCGCTTCTGAGGATCTTCGTGACGGCCACGCCGGCGGCGCCGAGCCCGACGACGAGCACGCGCAGGTCGGCGATGCGGCGCTCGGTCAGCTTCGCCGCGTTCAGCAGCGCGGCGAGCACGACGACCGCGGTCCCGTGCTGGTCGTCGTGGAAGATCGGGATGTCGAGCTCCTGGATCAGCCGGTCCTCGATCTCAAAGCAGCGCGGGGCGGAGATGTCCTCGAGGTTGATGCCGCCGAACGTGGGCGCCATCGCCTTGACGATCTGCACGATCTCGTCGGGATCCTTCGTGTCGAGGCAGATCGGGAACGCGTCGACGCCGGCGAACTCCTTGAACAGGACCGCCTTGCCCTCCATCACCGGCATCGCCGCCGCGGGGCCGATGTCGCCCAGCCCGAGCACGGCCGTGCCGTCGGAGACCACGGCGACGGTGTTGCGCTTGATCGTGTACTGGAAGGCCTTGTCGGGGTCCTCGGCGATCGCCGTGCAGACGCGCGCCACGCCAGGGGTGTAGGCCATCGAGAGGTCGTCGCGCGTCTTCAGCGGCAGCTTGTTGTGCTGCTCGATCTTGCCGCCGAGGTGCACCTGGAACGTGCGGTCGACCGTGTCGAGCACGCGCACGCCGTCGAGCGCTTCGATCGCGCCGGTGATGGCGCCCCAGGTCGCCTGTTCGGCGCACAGCGCGGTGATGTCGCGCAGCGTCCGCCCGCCCTCGATCGCGACGAGGTCGACCGCGCCGATCGTGCCGCCGGCGTCGCCGATCGCGCTGGCTACGCGGCCGAGCATCCCGGGCCGGTCCGCGATCTCGACGCGGATCGTGAGGCTGAACTGAGCGCTCGGGGTGGTGGCCATGGCGTGTGCGGTCCTTCGTCTGGATGAACGGTGAGAGCGAAGTATATTGCCGCCTGGCGATCCTCGCTTTCCGCATCGTGGAAATCGCGAGAGGCAGGTGTGGCGTGACTGGGCCACGCCGCGGGGCTTCGTAGAGTTCCACGTCGTGAGCACGAACGGCGCCGGTCACGACGAGCTGTTCCTGATCGACGGGAACTCGCTCGCCTATCGCGCCTTCTTCGCGCTGCCCGAGTCGATCGCCACCTCGACGGGCTTTCCGACAAATGCGATCTTCGGCTTCGCCTCGATGCTCGTGAAGATCCTCACCGAGCACGGGCCGAAGGCGACGATCGTCGTGTGGGACCGCGGCCACTCCGGCCGCAGAGAGGTCTACGCCGACTACAAGGCGCAGCGCTCCTCCCGCCCCGACCTGTTCAAGCAGCAGTGGCCGCATCTGGAGCCGCTGGTGGAGGCGTTCGGCTACGCCAACGTGTCGGTCGAGGGCTACGAGGCCGACGACGTGATCGCCTCGATCGCCGAGAAGGCGAAGGCGGCCGGGGTGCCGGTGACGGTCGTGACCGGCGACCGCGACTCGTTCCAGCTCGTCGACGACGGCGTCCACATCATGGCGACCGCGCGCGGGATCACCGAGACGAAGCTGTACGACCGTCAGGGCGTGATCGACCGCTACGGGATCCCGCCCGAGCTGGTGCCGGACTTCATCGGGCTGAAGGGCGACACCTCCGACAACATCCCGGGCGTTCCCGGCATCGGCGACAAGACGGCTGCACAGCTGCTGCAGGAGTACGGCGACTTGGAGGGCGTGCTCGCGCACGCGCCCGAGATCAGAGCGACGAGACGGCGCGAGAACCTGATCGCGCACGCGCAGGACGCGCGCATCTCGAAGCAGCTCGCGACGATGCGGCGCGACATCCCGGTCGACGTCGATCCCGTCGCGTTCGCCAGCGCCGAGCCGGACCGCTCCCGTCTGCGCGAGGTCTTCCGCGAGTTCGAGCTGCGGGACCCGCTGCGGCGGCTGGAGGAGGCGCTCGGAACCGGCGACGCCGAGGCCGCGCCTCGGCCGGAGGCCGATCACCGCGTGACCGCGCGCGTGCGCGACGGTGCCGCGCCAGCCGACGTCGGCGCGCTGGCGCCGGCGGATGCAGAGGTCGCCCTGTCCGCGCGTGCGCCCGAGAAGCCCGAAGACGCGCTGTTCGGCGAGAGCGAGGCGTGGCGCTTCGGCGCCTACGCCGGCGGCGAGGAGGCGCTCGCGGGGGAGTGCGGCGCGCCAGACGAGCTGGCAGCCGCGCTCGGCGAGCGGCCGGTGCTCGCGCATGACGCCAAGGCGCTCGGCAGCGTTCCGGCGCGGCTCGCCTTCGACACGCTGATCGCCGCCTATCTGCTCGACCCGGCGCGGCGCGCGTACGCGCTCGACGAGCTGTGCGAGGAGCGCGGGATCGGCGTCGAGGCGTCGGTTGAGGATGCCGCGGCGCGCGACGCCATCCTCGTGCACGCGCTCGCGGCCGCCCAACGGCCGCAGATCGAGGAGCGCGGCCTCACCGAGCTGCTGTGCGACGTCGAGCTGCCGCTCGTGCACGTGCTGCGCGAGATGGAGCGGATCGGGCTCAAGCTCGACAAGGAGCGGCTCGCGGCGATCCGCACCCGCGTGAACGACGAGATCGCCCAGCTCGAACGCGAGATCTGGGACCAGTGCGGCACCGAGTTCATGATCGGCTCGCCGCAGCAGCTCGCCGAGGTGCTCTTCGTCAAGCTCGGGCTCTCCAGAAAGAGACGCGGCAAGACCGGCTACTCGACCGATGCGCGCGTGCTGCAGGCGATCCGCCACGAGCATCCGGTGATCGAGAAGATCGAGCGCTGGCGCGAGCTGACGAAGCTCGAATCGACCTACCTCGCTGCGCTGCCCGCGTACGCCGACGCGCGCGACCGCATCCATACGACGTTCAGTCAGGTCGTCGCCGCCACCGGCCGCCTGTCCTCGAACGACCCGAACCTGCAGAACATCCCGATCCGCACGCCGCTCGGGCGCGAGATCCGCGCCTGCTTCTTCGCCGAGCCGGGCAACGCGCTGCTGTCGATCGACTACTCGCAGGTCGAGCTGCGGATCCTCGCGCACATCGCCGGCGAGGAGGTGCTGAAGGAGATCTTCCGCAAAGGTGAGGACGTCCACACCGCGACGGCTTCGACGATCCTCAGAACGCCGCCGGAGCAGCTCGACGCCGGCTCGCGCTCGAAGGCGAAGATGGTCAACTACGGGATCGTCTACGGCCTGTCCGCCTTCGGCCTCTCCGACCGCTTGGGGATCTCGCGCGAGGAGGCGCAGGAGTTCATCGACCGCTACCTCGAAGGCTTCCCGGCGGTGAAGGCGTTCATCGCCAGCACGATTGAGCAGGCGACCGAGAACGGGTATGTGACGACGCTCATGGGCCGCCGCCGGCAGATCCCCGAGCTGCGCGCGCGCAACCGCCAGGTGCGCCAGCTCGGCGAGCGGCTCGCCGTCAACACCGTGATCCAGGGGACCGCGGCCGACGTGATGAAGGTCGCGATGGTGCGAACCGATCGCGCGCTCCATGACGCCGGCTTGCAGACGAGGCTCGTGCTGCAGATCCACGACGAGCTGCTGTTCGAGGGGCCGGCGGAGGAGCTGCCGCGGGCGCGCGACCTCGTCGTGCCGGCGATGGTCGATGCGCTTGAGCTCGACCCGCCGCTCGCGGTCGACGCGGGCATCGGCCCCAACTGGCTGGAGGCGAAGTGAGCATCGGCGAGACGCCGCCCGAGCCGCTCCCCGTGCAGGTGCCGACGCGGCCGGAGCTGGCGGCGCGGACGATCCTGCGCACCGTCATCACGGTGCTGCTCGTGCTGATCGCGGTGTACCTGGTCTACCGCCTGCGCAAGCCGATCGGCTGGCTCGTGCTGGCGAGCTTCATCGCGATTGCGCTCTCAGGCCCGGTCAACCTGCTCAACCGCCACATGAAGCGCGGGCTGGCGATCGCGATCGCCTACCTCGGGCTCGTGCTCATCCCGATCGGCCTTGGCGCGATCGTGGTGCCGCCGGTCGTGCGGGAGGTGACCGACCTCGCGAACAACGCGCCACAGTACGTGCAGGACGCGCAGGACTTCGTCAACAAGAACAAGACGCTGCGCAAGCTCGACCGCGAGTACAACATCGGCGACGAATTGCAGAGAAAGGCGAAGGAGCTGCCGAACCATCTCTCGGACGCGGCTTCGGTCCTCTCCAGCGTCGGCGGGACGATCGTCAGCTCGCTGTTCGCGGCGATCAACATCCTGATCCTCTCGATCTTCATGGTCGCGAGCGGACGACGATGGATCGACTGGGGGGTGGCGCAGGCGCGGCCCGAGCACGCGCCGCGCATCTCGCGCGCGCTCGACCGCATCGCCGTCGCGGTCGGAAACTACGTCGGCGGGGCGCTCGTGCAGGCGACGATCGCGGGCGTCACGACGTTCGTCGTGCTGACGATCCTCGGCGTGCCGTTCGCCGCGCCGCTTGCGGTCGTCGTCGGCTTCTTCGACCTGATCCCACTTGTCGGCGCGACGATCGCGGCGGTGCTGGTGGGGCTCGTGACGGTCTTTCACCACTTCCCGGTCGCGACGATCGTGTGGGCGATCTGGGCGGTCGTCTACCAGCAGCTCGAGAACACGGTCATCCAGCCGCAGATCCAGAAGCGCGCGGTCGAGACGCACGCGTTCGCGGTGCTCGTCTCGGTGCTGTTCGGCGCGACGCTGTTCGGCATCGTCGGCGCGCTGCTGGCGATCCCGTTCGCCGCCTCGATCCAGATCGCGCTGCGCGAGTGGTGGGACTACCGCCAAGCCGTGAGAGTGGAGATGCCGGCGGGCGTGGTGCTGCCCGAGCCGCCGCTCAGACCGGACGAGCCGCCGGCGCGGCTGAACCTGCCGCCGGGGGTCGAGCCGCCGCCCGCGAACGGCGAGAGCTAGAAGCGCCAGCGGTCGGCGGCGGCGAGCGCCTGCTCCAGCGCGGCGTTCGTGTCGCGCGCCGCCTGCTCGGCGCCGTTGCGGACCGCCATGAGCGCGGGTTCGCCGGAGCGGCCGCGCCAGCCCCCGGCGATGCTGCGACTCGCCGCGGCGATCGCGCCGAGGCCGTCGTCGTCGAGGAATCGCGCGAAGTCCTCCGGGCGGCCGCCCTGTGCGCCAAGCCCGGGCACGAGCAGGATCGCCCGCGGCATCAGCGCTCGCAGGGCAGGCGCCTCCTCTGGGTAGGTGAGGCCGGTGACGGCGCCGACGTCGGCGTAGCCGCGCGCGCCGATGCCGTCAGCGCCGAGCGTGTCGACCATCTGCGCGACGCGCTCGTGGATCGCGTCCTGCACCTCGCCGGAGCCGGGGTTCGACGTGCGTACGAGCACGAACAGGCCCTTCCCGAAGCGCCGCGCGACGTCGATCATCGGCGCCAGCGACTCCGGGCCGAGGTACGGGGAGACCGTGACGGCGTCGGCGTCGTGGACCGGCAGCTCGACGTCCTCACCGATCCGCACGCGTCCGAGCGCGGCGGCGGCGTATGCGGCCATCGTGTTGCCGATATCGCCGCGCTTCGCGTCCTCGATCACGAGCAGGCCGGCGGCACGCGCGTGCGCCTCGACCCGCTCGAGCGCTGCGACGCCGGCGGAGCCGAGCGCCTCGAAGAACGCCGACTGCGGCTTGACCGCCGGCACGAGCTCGGCGACGCCGTCGATGACCGCTCTCGCGAACGACTCGACGGCGTCTGCGGCGCCGAGGAGATCGCTCACGCCGTCGAGCAGCTCGGGCGGCAGCTCGCGCAGGTCGGGGTCGAGGCCGACGACGAGATGGCTGCACGTCGCCTCGATGCGCGCGATCAGCCGGTCGGCGAAGTGGGTAGCGGGGGGCATGCGGCGGGCGCCAGTCTACGATCCGCGCGTGTCGAGCGGCCTCTCCAGCGCCCGTGACCGCATTGCGCTCGTGGCGGACGACGGCAGCTTCGAGGAGTGGGACGGCGACGTCGCCTCCGACGATCCGCTCTCCTTCAGCGACACCAAGCCCTATCGCGAGCGGCTCGCCGCCGCCCGCGAGGCGACCGGCTTGTCCGAGGCCGTCCTGACCGGCCGCGCCGCGCTCCACGGTCATCCGGTCGTCGTCGTCGCCGGCGAATTTGGCTTCCTCGGCGGCTCGATCGGCGTCGCGACCGCCGAGCGCGTGGCGCGCGCGTTCGAGCGTGCGCTGCAGGAGCGGATGCCGCTCGTGGCGCTTCCGGCCTCGGGCGGCTCGCGCATGCAGGAGGGGACGCTCGCGGTCATCGGGATGGCAAAGCTCGCCGACGCGGCCGGCCGGCTGCGCGCCGCCGGACTGCCGTATGTGGTGTGCCTGACGAACCCGACGATGGGTGGCGTGCTGGCCTCTTGGGGCTCGCTCGGGACCGTGACGTTCGCGCTGCCGGGCGCGACGACCGGCTTCGCGGGCCCGCGCGTGGTGGAGCTGCTGACCGGCCGCGCGCTGTCCTCGCGCGTGCAGCGCAGCGAGACGCTGCTGGCGCACGGGCTTCTGGATGACGTGGTCGCTCCGGCTGAGCTGCGCTCGTGCGTTGCTCGCGTCCTGGCGGTCGCCGGTGGCCACGAGGCGGAGGGGGCCGGGGCGGCGGCGCGCTCGGCTCGGGAGGGCTCCGCGCCGCCTGCCACGCCCGCCTCTGTCCCCGACGCCGATCCCGCTGCCCTCGATGCCGACCCGTCCTCGTCGGCGCCCGCCGACTCCGCCGGTGCGGAGCGCCGCGACGCTTGGGCGTCCATCCAGCACGCGCGCAACCGCCGCCGCCCCGGCGCCGGCGCCCTGCTCGACGCGGTCGCCAGTGAGGTCACGCCGCTGCTCGGCGCGCGCGACGGCCATCCCGACGACCCGGCGTGCTTCGCTGCGCTCGCGCGCGTGGCCGGCTTCCCGGCGGTCGTCGTCGCGCAGCGCCGCCGCGGCGACGGCGCGCCCGCCGTGATGAACCCATCCGGCTACCGCAAGGCACGCCGCGCGATGGCGCTCGCAGCCGAGCTGCGACTCCCGCTCGTCACCGTGGTCGACACCCCCGGCGCCGAGCTGAGCGAGGACGCCGAGCGCGGAGGCCTCGCCGGCCAGATCGCCGGCTGCCTCGCGGACATGGCCGCGCTGCCGGTGCCGACGGTGGCGATCCTGCTCGGCGAGGGCGGCTCCGGCGGCGCGCTCGCGCTGCTGAACGCCGACCGCGTGCTCGTCGCCGAGCACGCCTCGCTCGGCGTGATCGCGCCCGAAGGCGCCTCCGCGATCCTCTACCGCGACGTCGACCACGCCGCCGAGCTGGCCGCCACGCAGGGAGGCGCCTCATGGCAGCTGCTGGACGCCGGCATCGCCGACGTGCTTGTTGCGGAGCCCGAGCCTGCACACCAGCAGCCGGCGGCGTTCGTCAAGCGCGTCGGCGCGGAGCTGTCAACCGCGCTGGCCGAACTCACCGCCACCGATCCCGTAGCCCGCCTCGCCGAGCGCCACCGCCGCTGGCGCAACATCGGCTCCTGAGAATCGTCGCGTTCCGAGCGCCACGTGCTGCAGCTTCGCTGCCAAGGTGGCAGGCGTGCAGCGCATTGAGGAGCTCACGTACGAGACAGGCCGACATGCGCTCGCCGATCAGGAGTCGCTCGTCGCCGGCATACGGCAACGCACGGGGACGCTGCTCGCGGCCCACGCCCTGGTCGCGTCCTTCCTCGGCGCCACGACGCTCACCACGGTCGGGCTCGACGGCTTGGCGTGGGTTGCGTTGATCCCTCTGGCGGTCGATCTCGCTCGTTAGACTGACCCGATGGTTCCCAAGCCTCCGCCGCCAAGCGAGATTCGCCCGCTCCCGATCTCGATCGGCCTCTCCAACGAGGTCGGACCGGTGACCCTCCGGCGAGCCTTGGCGGAGCGCCTCGGTCGTGCCAGCCGCAAACTGCGTCTACGCCGCGGCCGCGACCGGCTCAGACGCGCTGCGCGCTGACGCGAAGCGCCCGCCGTGCGGGCCTTCGAGCGCGAAGTCGGGGTGCGCGACGCTGAGGTAGTGGCCGAACGACCAGTCGACGAAGCGCTGGGCGGTCATTGCTCGCAGCCCGACGCCGAGCAGGCGGGGCGCGATCCGCGGGATCAGTCTCTGCACGCGCAGCATCGAATCGAACGGGAAGGCGTGCCGGGCGCTGAACGCGTGGTACTTCGCGAGCGCCTGCTCGCGCGTCTGCGAGCCCTCGACGACCGCGCGCAGCTCGCGTCCGCACGCGAGCCCGAAGTACAGCGCCGTGCGGATCCCCTCGGCCGTCAGCGGCAGGCAGTGCCCGGCCGAGTCGCCGACCATGAAGATCCCGTCGTCGGTCGCGGGGCGCAGCTTGTGCGGGATCCAGTTCCCCTGGAATCTGACCGGATCGCGCGTGAGATCCGCAGCCAACCGCACGGTCGGCTCCTTCACGTGGAAGCGCGGGTCGAACGAGCCGACGCCGACGCGCACCTCGCCGTCCGCCGGGAACGACCAGCCGTAGCCGGCCGGCACGTACCCGCGGTGGATCCAGATCTCCAGGTCCTCGCCCGACCCGCCGGGATGCACCTCGAGGCCGCGCGAGAGCAGTGCGTCCGGCGGCTGCACGTTCTCGCCGCGGCCGAGGATCCGCCGCCAGCCCAGCCCGTCGACGATCAACGGCGCAGTCAGGTCGCCGCGATCGGTGTGCACCACCTGGCCCGTGCGCCCCTCGACCTTCGCGATGTCGAACTCGGCGTCGGCGCCCTGCTCGCGCAGCAGCGCGCACAGCGTGCGGTAGTCGAACGTCGAGAACGTCCATGGCAGGCGGTATCTCACGGTCACGTGCGGGTTGTGCATCACCAGCTCGCCGAACGTCTGCTGGTGGGCGCCCATCAAGCCCATGTTCTCCAGCCACCCCGTGGGGATCCCACACGCGGAGGTCTGCTTCTCGCCGATCTCGTAGCGGTCCACGATCAACACGCGCGCGCCGGATCCAGCCAGCTCGCGCGCGACCGCGAGGCCGGCGAACGAGGCGCCGCAGATCAGCACGTCGGCGTCGCGGTTGAGCGGCGTCCGCTCCGCGCCGCGCTTGGTCGCACGCTTCGGCATGGGGAGGCCGGATTGTACGGCGAGGGCAGGGCCGCTGTGGCGGGGGGCGGGTGGGTGGGTTCCGATGGACAGCCTCCGCTAACCTCTTTCGGCTCACTTCTGTCCCCGACCGGTACCTACATGTCAACTTCGACCGACCCCACGACCGACGCCAAGATCGTCGAAGGCAGCGACGGCCTGCTGCTCGAGATCGACGGCAAGATCGTCCCCAACTACGACGCGACCCTCCAGGCGTTCGAGGAAGGCGACGTCGTCACCGGCAACGTCGTCCGGATCGACAAGGACGAGGTCCTCATCGACATCGGCTACAAGTCCGAGGGCGTCATCCCCGCGAACGAGCTGTCGATCCGCAAGTCCGTCGACCCCAAGGACGAGGTCGAGATGGGGGAGGAGGTCGACGCGCTCGTCCTCACCAAGGAGGACCAGGACGGTCGTCTGATCCTCTCCAAGAAGCGCGCTCGCTTCGAGAAGGCGTGGCGCCGCATCGAAGCGGCGGCCGAGTCGGGCGAGCCGGTCGACGGCAGCGTCATCGAGGTCGTCAAGGGCGGCCTCATCATCGACCTCGGGGTGCGCGGCTTCCTGCCCGCCTCGCTCGTCGACATCCGCCGCGTGCCGAACCTCGACGAGTACCTCGGCCAGACGATCGAGTGCAGAGTCATCGAGCTCAACCGCTCGCGCAACAACGTCGTGCTCTCGCGCCGCGCGGTGCTGGAGGAGCAGCGTAGGGAGGACCGCGAGCGGATCCTCGACCGCTTGCAGCCGGGCATGATCGTCGACGGCACGATCTCGAACATCGTCGACTTCGGCGCGTTCGTCGACCTCGATGGGATCGACGGCCTGATCCACATCTCCGAGCTGTCGTGGTCGCACGTGAACCACCCGAGCGAGATCCTCTCGATCGGCGACACGGTCAACGTGAAGGTGCTCGACATCGACCGTGACCGCCAGCGCATCTCGCTGGGTCTCAAGCAGACGCAGGAGGACCCGTGGCAGCGCGTGGTCGACACCTACAACGTCGGCGACGAGCTCGAGGGGAGAGTTACGAAGGTCGTCACGTTCGGCGCCTTCGTCGAGATCCTCGACGGCGTCGAGGGCCTCGTGCACATCTCCGAGCTGGCCCAGCATCACGTCGAGAACCCGCGCGAGATCATCCAGCCGGGCGACGAGGTGAAGGTCAAGATCCTCGAGATCGACTCCGAGCGGCGTCGCCTCTCGCTGTCGATCAAGCGCGTCGAGGGTCAGATCCTGCCGTTGCGCCAGCCGGAGGGCGGCGCCGCGGGCGAGGACGCGAGCTACGAGGACGTGCCGGAGCTGGGGCTCTCGGAGGACGTGTTCGCGGGTGACGGCGCTGCGGTCGAGGAGCCGCAGGCCGAGGCGGCTGCGCCCGAGGCGGAGGTTGCTGAGGCTGCGCCCGAGGCGGAGGTTGCTGAGGCTGCGCCCGAGGCGGAGGTTGCTGAGGCTGCGCCCGAGGCGGAGGTCGCTGAGGCCGCGCCCGAGGCGGAGGTTGAGGCCGCGCCCGAGGCGGAGGCACCGGCGGTCGAGGAGGAGCCCGCTGCCGAGGCGGCGAGCGACGGCGACGCGCCGGCGGCCGACGTCACGGAGGCCCCGACGGCCGACGAGGATCCGACCCCGCAGGCCTGATCGTCTGAGCCGTAGTCGCGAGCACCGCGTCCCGTTCGTCGGACTGACCGGCGGCATCGCCGCCGGCAAGTCCACGGCGCTCGCGGCGCTCGCGCGGCTGGGCGCCGCGACGCTCTCGACCGACGCGGTCGTCCACGAGCTGTACGCCGGCGACGAGGTGCGCAACCTCGTCGTCGCGCGTTGGGGGGAGGAGGTCGCACCCGGGGGCGTCGTCGACCGCGCGGCGATCGCGGCGCACGCGTTCGCCGCGCCCGAGGAGCGGGCGTGGCTGGAGGGTGTCCTGTGGCCGCGCGTCGGGGCGAGGGTCCTCGCGTTCCGCGAGCAGGCCACGGCGATGGAACCGCCGCCCCCGGCGGCGGTCGTCGAGACGCCGCTGCTGTTCGAGGCCGGCCTGGAGGCGGCGTACGACGCGACGATCGCGATCGTCGCACCGGAGGGCCTGCGCGAGGAGCGCGCCGGAGCCCGCGGGCACGCTGCCGTCGCCGAGCGGACGTCGCGTCAGCTCTCGCAGGAGGAGAAGGCCGCACGGGCGACGTACGCAGTCGTCAACGACGGCACCGTCGAGCAGTTGGAAGGCCGGCTGTCTGAGGTGCTTGCAAAGCTGAGTCGATGAGCTCCCGTCCGGCCCAGGTCCGCGTCGCACGCCGGAGCGCCCGTCGCGCGCGGGCGGCCCGCCGGCGCCGCCAGGCGTTCCTGTTCCTGGGCTTCCTCGCAGCGATCAGCTTCGGCGCGCTGCTGCTGCGGCCGCTGTTCACGAGCGCCGTGCACGACCTGACGACGCTGCCGCTCGCCCATCAGGAGGCGATCCGCAAGCAGGCGCAGGAGAAGAACCTCGATCCGTCCCTGATCGCCGGCGTCATCTACGCCGAGTCGAAGTTCAACGACTCGACCTCGTCGGCCGGCGCGCTGGGACTGATGCAGCTGCTGCCGTCGACGGCGCATTTCATCGCGGAGAGATCGGGCGGCACCGCCTTTACGACGGAGGACCTCTCGACGCCCGAGATCAACATCGCCTACGGCAGCTGGTACCTGCGTTACCTGCTCGACCGCTACGGCGGCGACGAGGTGCTCGCGCTCGCCGCCTACAACGGCGGCATGGGGAACGTCGACAGATGGGTCGCGGAAGCGCGGGGGCGCGGTGAGCGCCTCGACGTGGCGGACATCCCGTTCCCGGAGACGCAGGCGTACGTGCAGCGGGTGCTCGACGCGCGGCGCGAGTATCGCCGCACGTACCCTGGCGAACTCGGTTTGCGCTAACTCGGCTGCTGGATCGCGACCGGGTCGGGCGCGCCGAGGTGCGAGCCGGCCGGCGGCTCGTAGACCGCGCCCGGCTTGGCGCCGAGCACGAGCACGCGGATCCCGTCGGGGCCGGGGAGGACCTTGCGCTCGACCCCGGCGGCGACGCGCACGGCGTGGTCGCTGTCGAGCGGGTGGCGCTCGCCGGCGATCTCGATCTCGCCGCCGCCTCGCAGTGCGAGGAAGACCTCCTCCTGCCCGTCTCTCGCATGGTCGTGCGTGGGGTAGTGCTCGAAGTTCGGCGGCATGTCGATGATCGCCATCCCGAACGACGTCACGCCCAGCTCCGCGCGCACGCGCTTGAACGCCCCGCCGTACGCGCCCTCCATCTCGTCGATGCGCTTGACCGTGTAGTCCGCCATGGTTGCCTCCCGCGCGTCCGAAGTGTGTGTGAGCGCTCAAACGTACAGGTTGTATGTGGAGGCTGCGTAAGTAGCCGATCAGTAGCCGCTGGGCCGGCCGCCGCCGCTTGCCTGGGTCGTGATCGCGCTGCCGTTCGGACTCACGGCGTACCAGAGTGCTCCGAAGAAGCTCAGCCCTTGGCCGTTCGTCTCGCCCGCTGCGGCGTCACCGGCGTAGTAGTAGAGCGGGTGGCCGGCGTAGGTCGCCTGCGTCGTGCCGTCGCTGCGCTTCGTGACGCCGAGCTGCGCGGCCGCGGCGCCTCCGCCCGCCTGCGGCTTGCCGTGCGTCGTGACGGCCGGCCAGTTGGCGATGCAGGCGCCGGTGCACGTGCTGGTCGGCCCTCTGTCTCTCTCAAACAGGTAGATCGTTCTGCCCTGCCCGTCGACGAGGATCGTGCCGAGGCCGCTGGCGCTCGCGGTCTTCACCGTCGTGGCGCTCGTCGGCCGCTTCATGGTGGAGCCGCCGCCGGCGGCGTTCGCAGAGTTGGAGCCGGAGCCGCAACCGGCGATCGCCGGCGCGGCGAGCAGGACGAGGAGAACGGCGAGCGCGGGGATGCGCCTGATCATCGGGGGACCTCCTTCTTCGATGCCGTCACCACCAAGGACGCCGCAGGCTCCGGCGCCCTTCCGCACATCGCAGCCATGGCGCGGCCGCGGTCGTCGCTACTCTCGACCGTCTAGTCCCATGCGCAGATTCCAGCTCGACGCCACCTACGCGCCCACGGCCGACCAGCCGGCCGCGATCGCCTCGCTCGCCGAGGGAATCGAGGCCGGCGAGCGCGCGATGACGCTGCTCGGCGCCACCGGCACCGGCAAGACGATGACGATGGCGGCGACGATCGAGGCGGTGCAGCGGCCGTCGCTGATCATCGCGCACAACAAGACGCTCGCCGCGCAGCTCTGCAACGAGTTCCGCACGTACTTCCCCAGCAACGCGGTCGAGTACTTCGTCTCCTACTACGACTACTACCAGCCGGAGGCGTACGTCCCGAGCCGCGACCTCTACATCGAGAAGGACTCGGCGATCAACCAGGAGATCGAGCGCCTGCGCCACGCCGCCACCGCGGCGCTGTTCGCGCGGCGGGACGTGATCGTCGTGGCGTCGGTGTCCTCCATCTACGGCCTCGGCTCGCCGGAGACCTACGACCGCAACGTCGTGATCCTCAAGCGCGGCGACATGGTCGACCGCGACGAGCTGCTCAAGAAGCTCGTCTCGATCCAGTACACGCGCAACGACATCCTCCAGCGGGGGACCTTCCGCGTCCGCGGCGAGACGCTCGAGATCTTCCCGGCCTACGCCGAGTCGGCCTACCGCGCGACGCTGTTCGGCGACGAGATCGAGGAGATCCAGCACTTCGATCCGCTCACCGGCGAGATCCTCGAGGAGGAGGTCGAGCACATCGGCATCTGGCCGGCCTCGCACTACAACGTCGAGGAGGGGCGGATCGAGAACGCCGTCGCCGAGATCGGCCGCGAGCTGAACGAGCGCTGCGCCGAGCTGGAGAGAGCCGGCAAGCTGCTGGAGAGCCATCGCTTGCGACAGCGCACGCAGTACGACATGGAGATGCTGCGCGAGATGGGCTTCTGCTCGGGGATCGAGAACTACTCGCGCATCCTCGACGGCCGCAAGCCGGGCGACCGGCCCTATTGCCTGATCGACTACTTCCCCGAGGACTTCGTCTGCTTCATCGACGAGTCGCACCAGACGATCCCGCAGATCGGCGGCATGTACGAGGGCGACCGCTCGCGCAAGCAGACGCTCGTCGACTACGGCTTCCGCCTGCCGAGCGCACTCGACAACCGCCCGCAGAGATTCGATGAGTTCCTCTCGATCACGCCGCAGCTGGTGCTGGTGAGCGCGACGCCGGGCGAGTGGGAGCGCACGCACTCGCCGCGGATCGTCGAGCAGATCGTGCGCCCGACCGGGATCGTCGACCCCGAGATCGACGTGCGCGAGACGAGAAACCAGATCGACGACCTGATGAACGAGATCCGGCAGCGGGTCGACAGAGACGAGCGCACGTTGGTCACGACGCTCACGAAGAAGATGAGCGAGGACCTCACCGGCTACCTGCTCGAGATGGGCTTCAAGGTCCGCTACCTGCACTCCGAGGTCGACACGCTGGAGCGGATCCAGATCATCCGCGAGCTGCGGCTCGGCGAGTACGACGTGCTCGTCGGCGTGAACCTGCTGCGCGAGGGGCTCGACCTGCCCGAGGTCTCGCTGGTGGCGATCCTCGACGCCGACAAGGAGGGCTTCCTGCGCGGGGAGACGTCGCTGATCCAGACGATCGGCCGCGCGGCGCGCAACGTCGGCGGCACGGTGCTGATGTACGCCGACAGAGAGACGCGGGCGATGCGCGCCGCGATCGAGGAGACCGACCGCCGCCGCGCGATCCAGGTCGCCTACAACGCGGAGCACGGCATCACCCCGGAGTCGATCGTGAAGGGCATCTCCGACATCGCCGAGTTCCTGCAAGCCGAGTCGAAGGTGCCTCGGGGTCGGAGACGGCGCATGAAGCTCGATGCGGGCAGAACGCTGGCGCCGGCTGAGATCGAGAAGGCGATCGTGGAGCTGGAGGAGGAGATGCTCGCGGCGGCCGAGGAGCTGCGCTTCGAGTATGCGGCGAAGCTGCGGGATGAGATCAAGTCCTTGCGGCGGGACTTGGACATCGCTTTGGCGGAGGAGCGTCGGGGGACGGTTCCTGTGCCGCCGGCGTCGTAGCGGCACTTCGGGTTCGGGTCCGGCCGTGCTGCGGGCGGGTCCTGCCCGCTCCGGGTGCGCGCACACCGCCCTTGCGGGCGGCGCACGTGCATCCTCACGGTCACCCGCCCGATCGGCGTGTACGGTGCTCCGCGTGCATCCGGACGCTGACGCAATCCTTCGGTGGTATTCAGCCGTGCGGCGCGATCTGCCGTGGCGGCGGACGAGTGATCCGTACCGGATCCTCGTGAGCGAGGTGATGCTCCAGCAGACGCAGGTGGCGCGGGTGGTGCCGTACTACGAGACGTGGCTGGAGCGGTTTCCCGATGTCGCTTCGCTCGCCGGCGCTCCTGCTGCCGACGTGCTGCGGATGTGGAGTGGGCTGGGCTATAACCGCCGCGCGCTGGCGCTGCAGGCGGCGTGTGCGGTCGTCGCTTCGGAGGGCTGGCCGCGGACCGTCGAGGGGCTGCAGGCGCTGCCGGGCGTGGGGCCGTACACGGCGGCGGCGGTCGCGTCGTTTGCGTTCGGCGTGCAGGCGGCGGCGGTCGACACGAATGTGCGGCGCGTGATCGAGCGGTTCGACCGGCGGGCGCGGCGGCCTCCCGAGCTGGCGAAGCGCGCGGCGGCCTTGCTGCCTGCGGGTCGTGCGGCCGACTGGAACCAGGCGATGATGGAGCTTGGCGCGACCGTGTGCACGGCGCGGGCGCCGGCGTGCGAGCTGTGTCCGGCTGCCTCGTGCCGCTCGCACGGTCGGCCCGAGCTTGCGCCGACCGCGCGTCGTGGCGGCGAGCGCGTGCGCTTTGAGGACACCGACCGCTACGTGCGCGGCCGTGTCGTGGCGGCGCTGGCCGCGGGAGAGGCGGTGCCGAATGGGTTCGCGCCGGAGCGCCTCGAGCGCGCGCTCGCCGGGCTGGAGCGGGATGGGCTCGTCGTGCGGGAGGCCGGCGCTGTGCGCCTGCCGTAGCGCTACTCTCGCGTGCGGTGCCCCCGCTCGACCGCCGTTCCATCGAGAAGTGCGACTTCCCCGCTCGACTGCGCGGCTACGACCGCGCCGCGGTCGACGCTCATCTGCGCTGGATCGCCGACGAGCTGGAGGCGCGTGTCGCCACGACGGCAGACGCGGCGTCGGAGCAGGTGCGGGCGGTGCTCGCTGCGGCCGAGCAGAGCGCCGCCGAGATCGTTGCGGGCGCCGAGGCGGAGGCGCAGCAGATCGGCAGCGCTGCGGCGCGCGCCGGCGACGAATCGACTGCGCGCGTGACCGCCGCTGCCAGCGGCGCGCTCGAGCGGATCGAGACGTTGCGCGGCGAGTTGACGACGCTGCTGGCGGCGCTCGCTCCGTCTGCGGACCATGCGGCCGGTGAGCCGAGCGACGACGTCGGTGCTCGGCTTGTGGCACTCGACCTGGCGCTCAACGGCGCGCCTCGCGAGCAGGCGGACGCCGTTCTCGCCGAGCAGTTCTCGCTCGGCGACGAGCGCTCCCGCCTGCTCGACGACGTGTACGCCGCGGCCGGTCGCACGTAGCCGCGCCCGCCGCGAGCGCTACCGTGCGCCGCGTGCAAGCCGCCGTCCGCGAGTCCGCCGAGCCGATCTCGTCGACCTCGCGCGCCGCCACGCCGTGGCTTGCGCTCGGCGCGATCGTCGTCCTGTCCGCTGTGCTGCGCTTCGCCACGCTGCGCACGCAGTCGATCTGGTTCGACGAGGCGGCGACGTGGGACCTCGTGCGGCGGCCGTTCGACGAGATGCTGCGACAGATCCCCGACGGTGAGAGCAACCCGCCGCTGTTCTACCTGCTCGAGTGGATCTGGACGCGCGTGCTCGGCGACGGCGAGCTCGGGCTGCGCTCGCTGTCGGCGCTGGCGGGCGTGCTGACGGTCCCCGTCGCCTACGCGATCGGGCGCCGCGCCGCGACCGCGCGCGCCGGGCTCGGTGCCGGCGCTCTCGTCGCCGTCAACCCGCTGCTCGTGTGGTTCTCGCAGGAGGCGCGCAGCTACGCGCTCGCGACGCTGCTGAGCGCGGTCGCGCTGCTCGCGTTCGTACACAGCCTTGAGGATCGCCGCGGCCGCGTCCTCGCGGGCTGGGCGCTCGCGGCGGCGCTCGCGCTTGCGACGCATTACTTCACTGCGTTCGTGCTCGCGCCGCAGGCGGCCTGGCTGCTGTGGCGCCATCCGCACCGACGCGGCGCGCTCGCCGCCATCAGCGCCGTCGCGCTCGCCGGGCTCGCGCTGCTGCCGCTCCTGATCGCCCAGAGCGGGAATCCGTACGACATTGCCGGCACATCGCTGGCGCTGCGGCTCGTACAGGTGCCAAAGCAGTTTTTGCTTGGCTACCGCGGCCCGCTCGCGCTTCCGTTCGGGCTGTTGGGAGCTCTGCTGGTCGCCGGCGGCGCGTGGTTGCTGGTGCGCCGCACACCGCGTCCCACGCGTGATCGCGCGCTGCTGCTCGTCGCGATCGGCGCCGTCGGCGTCGCGCTGCCGCTGCTTGCGGCACTGGGCGGCGCCGACTACCTCAACACCCGCAACCTGCTGCCGGCGCTGATCCCGCTGCTGGCGGCGCTTGGCGTCGCGTACGGGGCAAGCGCGCCGCCGCGCGCCGGCCTCACGCTCCTCGCCGGCCTGTGCGCTATCTCGCTCGCGATCGTGATCGCTGTCGCCTCAGACGCGCAGTATCAGCGACAGGACTGGAGAGGGTTGGCGCATGCGCTCGGCACGAGCGACGGCGCGCGTGCGCTTGTCATCACGCCCGCGAACGGCGAGCTGGCGCTGCACTATTACCGCCCGGCACTGCGAACGATGGACTCCGCGGGCGCACGGGTGCGCGAGGTCGACGTCGTCACGGTCGCCGGCTCCCCAGATCCCGGCAAGGCGCCGGAGCTCTCCCCGTTGACCGGGACCGCGCTCGGCGTGCCGGGCTTTGGCGCGTCGCACGAGACGAGGACCGCCGCCTACGCGCTTCTGCGCTTCCGCACGCTCCACGGCCGGCTGGTTTCGGTCCCGCCCACGCCGCTCGGCACCCTGCGCTACGGCGACCGCTTCCCGTCGGTCGACGTGCTGCCCGCCGGGCGCTGATTGCCGCGCCTCAGCGCGGCAGCTTCGCGACCGCGGCCGCCAGCTTCGCCGGATCGCGCAGCACCGGCCCGTGGCCGAAGCACACGAGCGCGGGCTCGAGCGCGGCGATGCGGCGGGCCGAGTCACGATTGAGCGCCGGGTCGGGGCTGAGGAGCCCCGGCGGCTGCTGGATCGGGCCGCGCAGCAAGAACGGGTTGAAGCCCCACATGACGTCGCCGCACAGCAGCGTGCGATCGGACTCGCGCCAGTAGGAGACGTGGCCGGGGGAGTGGCCGGGCGTCTCAAGCACCGTGAAGCCGGCGACCTCCTCGCCCTCGCTGAGGCGCTTGGCGACGGGATGCGCGGGCGGACCGGGGATCGTGCGGCTGCCCTTGGTGACGATCTTGCCGTGCTCGACCGCCTCCGCGTCGGCGGCGCCACACCACAGCGGGATGTCCAGGCGGTCGCAGATCGCGTGGCTGGAGCCGTAGTGGTCCGGATGCGCGTGCGTGAGCGCGTGCGCGCGGATGCCGCGCCCCTGGATCTGCTTGAGGATGCGGCCCTTGTCGAGCCGTGTGCCCGCGTCGATCAGGACGTCGCCGACGACGTAGACGTTGACCGCGTTCGGCGGGAAGCCAGAGAGGTGCCAGACGTCGTCGGCGAGCTGCTTCACGGCTGGAGCTTATGACAGGCGCGGATCCGACTGCGCAGGTCTGCCTGACCCGTTGCACTGAATCGTTGCGAATGCGTCTGGAGTCGTTCAGGGGGCGCGGCGAGCGTGCCGCGGATGGGCAGACGCCAGCGGCACAGCGAGTTCATGGGCTACGAGGCGGACGAGCTCGAGCGTCTGGTGAAGGACCGGCGGCTCACTAGAGCAGAGCGGCTGAAGCTCATCACCGAGCTGAAGTTCGCGAAGCTGAGGAACAGACAAAAGCGGTCGAAATGAGCGGACTCGCGACTTACACTCGGTGCATGCCCTACGTCTATCCGCAGCATCTCGCGCTCGACCCCGTCCCGCGCCGGCGCTGGCCTCGCTATCGCTGGCGTACCTGGATTCGCGGTCACGTCCCTTGGGCGATGGTGGACTGGTTTCCGCAAGGGCTGAAGGACTGCGGACAGCACGAGTGGCACGCATACGACAGAGACACCGACCGGTGCTACCACTGTGTCGTCGGCGTTCGCCCGCGTCAGCTCTTCCCACCCGACGAGATGCAGCGGCGCGAGCGGGCGACACGCTGACCGCGACAGCTCCCCAGCCAGGGGAACGTCTGTTCGCTCGCCTATAGTCAATCCGGATGCCGCCTTCCGATCAGCTCGTCGTCTCGGGCGCGCGCGAGCACAACCTCAAGGACGTCACGGTCGCGATGCCGCGCAACGCGCTCGTGGTCATCACCGGCCTGTCGGGCTCGGGCAAGTCGTCGCTCGCGTTCGACACGATCTACGCCGAGGGGCAGCGCCGCTACGTCGAGTCGCTGTCCGCCTACGCGCGCCAGTTCCTCGGGCAGATGGACAAGCCCGACGTCGACTCGATCGAGGGCCTCTCGCCGGCGATCTCGATCGATCAGAAGACGACCTCGCGCAACCCGCGTTCGACGGTCGGCACCGTCACGGAGATCTACGACTACCTGCGCCTGCTGTGGGCGCGCGTCGGGCATCCGCACTGCCCCAGATGCGGCAGACCGATCGAGGGCCAGTCGGCCGAGCAGATCATCGACCAGGTGATGGCGCTGCCGGACAGAACCCGCTTCATGGTGCTCGCGCCGATCGTGCGCGGGCGCAAGGGCGAGTACGGCAGACAGCTGGAGGAGCTGCGCGCGGAGGGCTTCACGCGGGTCAGAGTCGACGGCGAGCTGCGCCGGCTCGACGAGGAGATCGTGCTCGACAAGAAGTACAGACACGACATCGCCGTCGTCGTCGACCGGCTCGTGATGCGCTCCGAGCTGCGCAAGCGGCTCGCCGACTCGATCGAGACGGCCGTCTCGCTGGCGGACGGGATCGTCGAGGTCGAGCTCGTCGACGAAGACAGGACGCTCACGTTCAGCGAGAAGTTCGCCTGCCTGGAGTGCGGCATCTCGTTCCCGGAGCTGGAGCCGCGCATCTTCTCCTTCAACGCGCCGCACGGCGCCTGCCCGCGCTGCACCGGCCTCGGCTCGCAGATGGTGATCGACCCTGAGCTGGTCGTGCCGGACCCGACGCTGTCGATCGGCGAGGGCGCGATCGCGCCGTGGTCGGCGAGCGCGTCGAACTACTACGAGCAGCTCACCTCCGCGATATCGGAACGCTACGCGGTCGACCCGGACGTTCCGTGGCAGGACCTCCCGCAGGAGCAGCGCGACTTCTTCCTCTATGGCACGAACGGCGACAAGGTCACCGTCCAGTACCGCAATCGCTTCGGCCGCCGACGCACGTACACGACGGGCTTCGAAGGGATCATCAGCAACCTCGAGCGGCGCTACAGAGAGACCGACTCCGACTGGGCGCGCGAGAGAATCGAGGAGTACATGTCCGTCGTGCCGTGCCCGGAGTGCAACGGGGCGCGGCTGCGGCCGGAGTCGCGCGCGGTGCTCGTCGGCGGGCTCGGCATCCACGAGTACGTGGCGATGCCGGCGCGGCGGGCGCTTGCCTGGATCCGCGAGGTGCAGCTGAGCGAGCAGGAGCGGCGGATCGCGCGGCTCGTGCTGCGCGAGATCGAAGAGCGGTTGGCGTTCCTGGAGAACGTCGGCGTCGGCTACCTGTCGATGGATCGCGCGGCGGCGACGCTCTCAGGCGGCGAGGCGCAGCGGATCCGGCTCGCGACGCAGATCGGCTCATCGCTCGTCGGCGTGCTCTACATCCTCGACGAGCCGTCGATCGGCCTGCACCAGCGCGACAACGAGAAGCTGATCAAGACGCTGGAGCGGCTGCGCGACCTCGGCAACACGGTTCTCGTGGTCGAGCACGACGAGGGCACGATGCGCGCCGCCGACCACCTGATCGACATGGGTCCCGGCGCGGGGGAGCACGGCGGGCACGTCGTGGCGGCCGGCACCGCCGCGGAGGTCGAGCAGGTGCCGGAGTCGGCGACAGGCCAGTTCCTCTCCGGCGCGCGCAGGATCGAGGTGCCGGCGAGACGCCGCAGACCAAGCGGCTACGTAGGGATCGAGGGCGCGACCCAGCACAACCTGAAGGACGTGGACGTGCAGGTGCCGCTCGGAACCTTCTGCTGCGTGACGGGCGTCTCCGGCTCGGGCAAGTCGACGCTCGTCAACGAGGTCCTCTACAAGTCGGTGGCGAACCGCCTGCACAAGGCCAAGCAGCGGCCCGGCGCCCACCGCCGCATCACCGGCCTCGACCAGCTCGACAAGATCATCGCCGTCGACCAGTCGCCGATCGGGCGTACGCCGCGCTCGAACCCGGCCACGTACATCGGGCTGTTCGACCAGATCCGCGACCTCTTCTCGAAGACGCCGGAGGCGAGAGCGCGCGGCTACAAGGCCGGCCGCTTCTCCTTCAACGTCAAGGGCGGACGCTGCGAGGTCTGCCGCGGCGACGGCCAGATCAAGATCGAGATGCACTTCCTGCCGGACGTCTACGTCCCGTGCGAGCAATGCCACGGCAAGCGCTACAACCGCGAGACGCTCGAAGTGCGCTTCAAGGGCAAGAACATCTCCGAGGTGCTGGAGATGCCGATCGAGGAGGCGCTGAGCTTCTTCGAGCACATCCCGAAGATCCGCCGGCGCATCCAGACGCTGCACGACGTCGGGCTCGACTACATGCGGCTCGGCCAGCCGGCGACCACCCTCTCCGGCGGCGAGGCGCAGCGCGTCAAGCTCGCGGCCGAGCTGTGCAAGGTCGCCACCGGCAGAACGCTCTACATCCTCGACGAGCCGACGACCGGCCTGCACTTCGCCGACATCCAGCGGCTGCTCGAAGTGCTCCAGACGCTCGTCGATGCCGGCAACTCCGTCGTCGTGATCGAGCACAACCTCGACGTCATCAAGACCGCCGACCGCCTGATCGACATGGGGCCCGAGGGCGGCGACGAGGGCGGTCTCGTGATGGGCGTCGGGACACCGGAGGAGATCGTGGCCACGCCGGGCTCGGTCACCGGCGACTTCCTGCGCGCGCTGCTGCCTGCTTCTGCGCCGAGACGTAGACGCTCGGCTCGCAAGGTTGCTGCTGCGGCTTAGTTGCCGTGGTACGCCTGGGGCGCGCAATGCTCCTCCGCGAGAGGCCTGTCATGCAGCGCGGCCGACAGCGCTCCGCGGTTGCGGGATCAGCGGTTAGCCTCTCGCGGAGGACATTGCGCGCCCGGCTGACCAGCAGCGTCAGCGCTCGCAACGTGCCGCGCCCGGAACGCTGCTGGTCAGCCGCGCGCGGCTTGTCCTGCTGGAGAGGCTAACCGCTGATCCCACGAGCGCGGAGAGTGCCGCGGCGTTGCATGACAGGCCTCTCCAGCAGGAGCAAGGCCGCGCGCCAGGCGTACCGGGCGGCTAATGCTCAGACCGTGACGTGCACGACCGGAATCGCCAGCTCTGCGTCGGCGCGGCGGAGAGCGCGTTCCTCGAGGCGGGTGCGGTCGTCCTCGCCGCGGCTGACGAAGAGGATGGCCTCGGCGCCGGAGCGGCGCAGGGCGTCGGCCATTGCCGTCTCGGGGTCGTCGCTGCCGATCGTGCCCGTGGCAGTGAAGCCGTGCTCGCGTGCCCACGTCAGGGTGGCGTCGAGGCGGTGCTGTGCCTCGGCCATCTCTCTGTCGCGGTCGGACATCGCGAAGTGCGCCTGGGAGACGAGCACCGGTGCGACGACGTCGAGCTGGGGGTTCTCGCCGGCGGTCTGGCGGATGCGCTCGGCGGGCTCCTCGCCGGTCAGTGGCGCGTCGGCGACGACGAGCACGCGTCTGCGGCCAATCCGCTCGCTCGATGGGACCGTCTCCTGTGCGGCGTCGCGCAGCTGGCCCTCTGGGCGCATCGCAAGGTGGACGATCAGCAGCACGAGTCCTATCGCGAACACCAGGCCGGCCGCGAGGGGGTTGACGAAGACCGCGAGTGCGATGACTGCGAGCAGCAGCACGACGACGCCGACTGCGGTCGCGACGAAGGGGCTGCGTGACGGTCTGGTCGCCGGAACGGACATGTTCGGACTGATGCCCCCGCCGGCGTGCGCGCATGCGCCCGTATCCGCTCGAAAGCGGTGTACGGTGTCGGAGCGATGACCGACCGCGCGCGGCAGATGCGCCTGTGGGTGCAGAAGTGGCGGTGGTACGAGCGCAACGCGCTGCCCTGGAACCGCGCGCGCATCCACTGGGAGCTGCTCAAGCGCGACTCGTTCGCGCGCTGGCCACTGGAGGGGAACGTGCTGGAGGCGCTGCACGAGGGGCGGCTGGAGGTCGGCCCCCACGTGCTGTTCGAGCCGGGCGTGTGGCTGACGGCGCCGGCACCGGCGCGGATCCGCATCGGCGAGGGCACGTTCCTCAACCGCAACGTGATGGTGGCCGCGGTCGAGCTGGTCGAGATCGGTGCGCACTGCATGCTCGCCAACGGCTGCTTCGTGACCGACGGCAACCACCGCTTCGACGATCCCGAGAAGCCCGTGCCGTGGCAGGGCTTCACGAGCAAGGGACCGACCCGCATCGGCGACAACGTGTGGCTCGGCGCCAACGTCGTCGTCACGAGCGGCGTGACGATCGGCGAGCGGGCGGTGGTCGGGGCCAACTCCGTCGTCACGACCGACATCCCGCCGCGCACGATCGCGGCCGGCGCGCCTGCGCGCGCGATCCGCGAGATCGACTACGACGAGGCGCCAGCGGCGATCTGATCGTGTCGAAGCGACTCGTCCTGCTCGTCCTGGCCGCGTCGCAGTTCCTGATGGTGCTCGACGCGGCCGTCATGAACGTCTCGATCTCGCAGCTGGTGGCCGACTTCGACACGACTGTCACGACGATCCAGGCGGTCATCACGTTCTACGCGCTCGTGATGGCGGCGCTGTTCATGACCGGCGGCAAGCTCGGCGACATCCTCGGCCGCCGCCGCGCCTTCGTGATCGGCCACGTGATCTACGGCGCCGGCTCGCTGCTGACCGCGCTGTCGTGGTCGGTCGCCTCGCTCACGCTCGGCTGGTCGGTGCTCGAGGGGATCGGCGCCGCGCTGGTGCTGCCGGCGCTCGCCGCGCTCGTCGCCGGCAACTTCGAGGGCAGAGCGCGCGCCGCCGCGTACGGCGCCCTCGGCGGCGTCGCCGGCGCGGCAATCGCGGTCGGGCCGATCCTCGGCGGCTGGCTGACGACCGAGCTGACGTGGCGGCTGGTGTTCGCCGGCGAGGTCGTGCTCGTGATCGGGATCGTGCTGGCGACGCCGCGGCTCGTCGCCGACGTCCCGCGCGAGGGGCCGGCGCCGCGGCTCGACTGGGTGGGATCCGTGCTGAGCGCGCTCGGGCTGGGGCTCGTCGTCTTCGGCGTGTTGCAGGCGAGCTCATGGGGGTGGCTGGCGCCGCGCAACTCGCCGGTCGAGCCGTTCGGCTTCTCGTTGACCCCGTTCGTCGTCGCCGCCGGAGCCGTGCTGCTGGCGGCCTTCCGCGCCTGGGAGCGGCGCGAGGAGGAGCGCGATCGCCCGCCTCTCGTGCACTTCGCGCTGCTGAGACGGCCGATGCTGCGCAGCGGGCTCGTCACGCTGCTCGGCCAGCAGATCGTGCTGATGGGCGTGTTCTTCGCGATCCCGCTCTACCTCCAGATCGTGCAGGGCTTCGACGCCCTGGAGACCGGCATCCGCATGCTGCCGACGTCGATCGCGCTGCTCGTCACCGCGCTGTTGGGCGCCCGGCTCGCATCCCGCTTCGCGCCGCGGACGATCGTGCGGGCCGGCTTCGTCGTGCTGCTCGCCGCCGTCGGGTTCCTGCTCGGCACGATCGACCCGCAGATCGACACGACCGACTTCGACATCGCGATGGCGGTGCTGGGCGTGGGCATGGGCCTCGTCGTCTCGCAGCTGGGCAACGTCGTGCAGTCGGCCGTCGCGGAGAGCGACCGCAGCGAGGCCGGCGGACTCCAGTACACGGCGCAGCAGCTCGGCGCCTCGCTCGGCACCGCGCTGATCGGCGCGATCGTGATCACGGGGCTGGCGGCGGCGTTCGCGACGAACGTCGGCGCCGACCCGCGCATCTCGCAGGCGACGCAGGACGCCGTCTCGGTGCGGCTGGAGGGCCAGCTGTCGTTCGTCGACAGCGCGACCGTCGAGCGGGCGGCGCAGGACGCGGACCTGCCGCAGGGCGAGACGGAGGCGCTCGTCGACGGCTACGCCGACGCGCAGCTGAAGGCGCTCAAGGTCGGCCTGCTCGCGTGCGGGTTCATCGTGCTGGCGTCGCTGCTCGCGACGCGCGACCTGCCGCGAGCGCGGCTCACTTCGCCAACATCACGCTGATGCCGAAGACGATCGCGGCTGCCACCACGAGCAGCCCGATCGTCGCCAGCAGCGCGTGCACGCCCGCCAGCACCGGCCGCGTGCGGCGGTGCTCGCCGGCGCGCACGGCGCCGCGGATCACGAGCGAGAACGCGAGGCTCACGAGGACCCCGGCGCTGAGTGCGACGTAGATCACCTGTGCGAGCTGGCTGACGTCGACGATCTTGGTGGCGACGGCGTTCACGGGCGCACGCCCTCGGCCGTCGTCGTGATCGCGGCACCGTGCTGCAGCCGGCGCACGAACACCCACACCGTCAGTGCGACGCCCGCGGCGGCGACGACCACGGGACCCGCCGCGCCGCCGCCGAACAGATGCGTGATGCCGTAGACGACCGCGCCGACGGCGGCCGCGCACGGCAACGTCAGCAGCCATGCCACGACGATGTTGCCGGCGACGCCCCAGCGCACGGCCGACAGCCGCTTCGCCGCGCCGGCGCCCATCACGCCGCCGGAGATGACGTGGGTGGTGGAGAGGGGGTAGCCGAAGTGCGTCGCTGCCAGGATCGTCGCCGCGCCTGCGCCCTGCGCAGCGAAGCCCTGCGCCGGATCCATCTTGATGATGCGGCTGCCCATCGTCTTGATGATGCGCCAGCCGCCGAGGTAGGTGCCGAGCGCGATCGCGGTCGCAGCGGAGACGACGACCCACGTCGGGACGCCGGCATCGGGGCCGAGATTGCCGTTCGCGATCAGCGCGAGGGTGATGACGCCCATCGTCTTCTGCGCGTCGTTCGTGCCGTGCGCGAGCGCGAGCATCCCGCCCGAGAGCACCTGGCCCAGCCGGTAGCCGCGGCTGACCGGGCCGGGGGCGAGACGGCCGACGGCGCGGTAGCAGAGCAGGATCGCGATGCCCGCGCCGACGAACGCGAGCACCGGTGCGATCAGCGCCGGCACCAGCACCTTGCCGGCGAGCCCGTCGAAGTGCACGGCGGCCGTGCCGTGCGCTGCGAGCATCGCGCCGACGACGCCGCCGATGAGCGCATGCGAGCTGCTCGACGGCAGCCCGAAGTACCACGTGACGAGGTTCCACACGATCGCGCCGACGAGGCCCGCGAACACGATCGTCGTCGTCACGAGCTCCTGATCGACGATGTCTCTCGCGATCGTCGCGGCAACTGCGAGCGACAGGAAGGCGCCGACGAAGTTGAGGATCGCCGCCAGCGTGACCGCCACGCGCGGCGGCAGCGCTCGCGTCGAGATCGTCGTGGCGACGACGTTGGCGGTGTCGTGGAAGCCGTTCGTGAAGTCGAACGCCAGGGCGGTGGCGACGACGATCGCGAGGATGACGTCGGCGCCGTCCATCAGGAGCTCTCGGGGGTCGGCGTTCCCATCAAGAGTTCTTGATCACGATGCCCTGGAGCGTGTTGGCGACCCGCTCGGTCGCGTCGATCGCGTCCTCGAGGCGCTCGAACAGGTCCTTCCAGCGGATCACGACCATCGGGTCGATGCCGTTGTCGAACAACGACGCGATCGCCTCGCGCGTGACGCGGTCGCCCTCGTTCTCAAGCCGGTGGATCTCGACCGTGTAGTGGGAGATGTCCTTGAAGTCGCGCAGCCGCGGCATCGCCTCGGAGATCTGGCGGCACGCCTGCATGAGGATGTGGGCGAGGCGCTGGGCCTGCTCCATCGGCGCCTCGACCTTGTAGAGCCCGAGGTAGTCGGCGACCTCCTCGGCGAAGTCGACGACGTCGTCGAGCGCCGACGCCAGGTCGAGGATGTCTTCGCGGTCGATCGGCGTGACGAAGGTCTGATTGAGCCGCTGGATGATGTCGTGCGTTATCCGGTCGCCCTCCTGCTCGCACAGCAGGATCTCGCGCGCCAGCTCCTTCGTGTCCGGGTAGTTGCGCAGCATCCGGTCGAGCAGATCGGCTGCGCGCAGGATGTTTGCGCCCGCCTCCTCGAAGAGATCGAAGAACTCGCGGTCGCGTGGGACGAAGACCTGTGACAGGCGCGCCATTCGCGCGGCCCTCCTGTGAACGTTGCGTGAAGGGGTTGTGAAAGCCGCGCGCAGTGTAGACGGAGCATCGGCGGGCCGCTCTCAGCCCGCCGATACCCGTTCTGTCGTCTACGACATCAGGTCGCGGAAGCGCAGGAGCTCGTCCGGGTCGATCGAGTAGGTGTGATCCGGCGCCGGGTAGCGGTGCGTGCGCACGTCCTCGGCGAAGGCGCGCACGCCGGCGACCATCTCCGCCTGCAGGTCGGCGTAGCGCTTGACGAAGCGGGCGCCGACGCCCTCGCGAATCCCCAGCAGGTCGTGGAACACGAGGACCTGGCCGTCGGTCGCGGCGCCGGCGCCGATCCCGATCACGGGGATCTCCATGCGCTCCATGAGGTCGTGCGCGACGGCGGCCGGGATCGCCTCGAAGACGATCGCGAAGCAGCCCGCCTCCTGCAGCGCGAGCGCGTCGCGCGCGACGTCCGCGGCGCGCGCGCCGGTGCGGCCCTGGGCGCGATAGCCGCCGAGCTGGGTGGCCGTCTGGGGCGTCAGGCCGACGTGGCCCATCACGGGGATGCCGGCCTGCACCAGCGCGCGGGCGCGCTCGGCCATCGCGCCGCCGCCCTCAAGCTTGACGGCCTCGGCACCGCCCTCCTTGATGAAGCGCTGCGCGGTCGCGATCGCCTGCTCGTTCGAGGCCTCGTAGGAGCCGAACGGCAGGTCGGCGACGAGCAGCGGGGTGCGCAGGCCGCGCCGGGTGGCGGCGCACAGCATCAGCATCTCCTCGACCGAGACCGGGACGGTGGAGGGGTAGCCGAGCACGGTCATCGCGCCGGAATCGCCGACGAGCACCAGGTCGACACCGGCCGCCTCGGCGACCTGGGCGGACGGGTAGTCGTAGGCGGTGATCATCACGAGCGGTTCGCCGAGGCGCTTCTTCTCGGCCAGCTCGGGCAGGGAGACGGGCAGCCGCTCGGCTGGCGGGGCGCCTGGCGCTACGGCTGTCGGGACGGGTGAGGCGGACATGCGTTCGTTCCTCTCTGACCGGCGATGGTTGGCGCCCTCAGCTGAGGAGGGTCGCCACCTCGTGGTCGACGGTGACGATGCGGTTCTGGGAATCGACGTGTACGACCGTCGGCTCGTAGTGCTCCATCTCCTCACGCGAGTACTGCGCGTAGGAGATGACGATGATCGTGTCGCCGTGGTGCACGAGGCGGGCCGCGGCGCCGTTGACCTTCATCTCGCCGGAGCCGCGCTCCCCGGCGATCGTGTACGTCTCGAAGCGGGCGCCGTTGTTCACGTCGACGACGGCGACCTGCTCGTGCTCGAGGATGTCGGCGGCCTCGAGCAGCTCCGGGTCGACGGTGATCGAGCCGACGTAGTGCAGATCGGCGTCGGTCACCGTCGCGCGGTGGATCTTCGACTTGAGCATCGTGCGATGCATGGCGGTTTCAGGCTCTCCCGTTGGTCTTGATCAGGGTGTTGTCGATGAGGCGGGCTCGGCCCACGCGCGCGGCGAGGGCCACGAGGATCTCTCCGTCGATCCGGTCGACGGGCTGCAAGGTGTCGGAGGACACGAGCGCGAGGTACTCGGGCTCGACCTCGTACGGCGCCATCGCGGCCTGCGCGGCGCTCGCGACGGCGGCGGCGTCGCGCTCGCCGGCGGCGACGGCCTGCTCGGCGGCGTCGAGCGCGCGGCGCAGCGCGATCGCGCGCTCGCGCTCAGGCGGCGCGAGGTAGGCGTTGCGGCTCGACATCGCGAGCCCGTCCGGCTCGCGGACGGTGGGGCAGACCTCGATCCGCACGGGGATGTCGAGGTCGCGCACGACGCGGCGCACGATCAGCGCCTGCTGCGCGTCCTTCTGGCCGAAGAACGCGACATCGGGACCGACCATGTTCAGCAGCTTGGTGACGACGGTCGCGACCCCGTCGAAGTGGCCGGGGCGCTGCGCGCCTTCGAGCGGCTCGGCGAGCGCCCCCACCGTGACGGTCGTCTGGAAGCCGTCGGGGTAGACCTCCTCGACGGACGGGGCGAACAGCACGTCGACGCCGGCCTCCTGCGCGATCGCGGCGTCGCGCGCCTCGTCGCGCGGGTAGGCGGTGAGGTCCTCGCTCGGACCGAACTGCGTCGGGTTGACGAACAGCGAGACGACGACGACGTCGGTCTGGGCGCGTGCCTGCTCCATCAGGCTGACGTGACCGTCGTGGAAGGCGCCCATGGTGGGGACGAGGCCGATGGTGCGGCCCGCCTTGCGCTCGGCGCGCAGGCGGTCGCGCAGCTCGGCGACGGTGCGAACCGTCCTCACGCCGTGACCTCCGCGTCGCGGCGAGCGAGCGTGCGGGTCGCCTCGGCGAGCGCGTCGAAGAGGGGGAGGAGGTCCGGTGCGCGCATCGCGATCGCGTGGCGCTGGGTTATGACGGTCTCCTCGTCGCCGCGGGCGATCGGGCCGGTGAGGGCGCGGTCGGGGCCGAGGCTGGCCCAGTTCTCGACGGTGGCGCGGACGAGTGGGACGAGTGCTTGGCGGTCGACGCCTGCGCTCTCGGCGAGTTGCTCGGCGGCTGCCTCCAGCGTGATCAGGAAGTTCGAGGCGATCGAGGCGGCGGCGTGGTAGGTGGCGCGGTCCTCTTCGGCGACGTCGATCGGCGTCAGGCCGAGGTGCAGCGCCAGTTGGTGGGCGACGCCGCGTGCGTGCGGCGTGCTGCCGGCGATCGCGGCGGAGGCGCCGGCGAGCTGCGACGGCCCGTCGGCGGGGACCGTCATCAGCGGGTGCAGCGAGAAGGCCTCGTGCGGGGTGAGCACCTCGAGCGTCGTCGCGCCCGAGCAGTGGCCGACGAGCGGTCCGTCTGCACGGCGCTCGATCGCTGCCGCGGCGTTCGCGATCTCGCCGTCCGGCACGCACAGCAGGACGACGTCAGCGTCCGGACATCGCGCTCCGCGGCCGAGCGGTCCGTCGGCCTCGATCCCCGCTTCGCGCAGGCCGACGACGACGGCGCGGCCGAGTCGGCCCGCGCCGACGACCGCGCAGCGCAGGCGCGCAAGGGCTGGGAGGGCGGTTTCCCGTTCCAGTTCCCACATGGGAGATACCGGTCGGTTCGAAGTAGAAGTGGTGTGATTCCTGCACAGTCCGTCCCCGATGTGGGTGACGGCTGGCGCAAATGGTAGACGTCGCGCCGCCCGAATACCATCCGCAGGCCGTGTCCGCCACCGCCGCCGAACGCCGGGAGCAGCTCAAGCAGGTCTACCTGGACGCGAGCGCGTGCACGAGATGCGCGCTGGCGGAGACCCGCACGACGGTCGTCTTCGGCGCCGGCAACGCGGACGCCGACCTGATGTTCGTCGGCGAGGCGCCGGGCGCGAACGAGGACAAGCAGGGGCTGCCGTTCGTCGGCCAGGCCGGCAGACTGCTCGACAAGCTGCTCGCCGAGATCGGGTTGGAGCGTGGCGACGTCTTCATCGCCAACGTGCTCAAGTGCCGCCCGCCCGGCAACCGCGACCCGCGCCCGCAGGAGATCGAGGCCTGCCGCGACTACCTGCACGCCCAGGTCGACCTGATCGAGCCGCGCGTGATCTGCACGCTCGGCAACTTCTCGACGAAGCTGCTGCGCGGCGATCCGACCGGCATCTCGCGCCTGCACGGCCAGCCCGAGGTGCACGTGCTCGGCCACCGCGCGGTGCGGCTCTACCCGATCTACCACCCCGCGGCCGCGCTCTACACGCCGTCGATGCTCGAGACGCTGCGCGCCGACTTCGCGCGCTTGCCGGAGCTGCTCGCGATGGACCCGCCGCCGCAGCCGGAGCGGTTGGAGGAGCCGGTGCCGGAGATCGAGCCGGAGGACGCGTTCCCGCCGGACGGGCAGGCCGCCCCCGCGGACTCGACGCTGTTCGGCTCACCTCTCGTCCCCGAGGAGCCGCCTGTCAGCGTCGACCAGCTGGGCCTGTTCGAGTGAACGCCAGGCCCAGCGCGACGGCGGCCGCCAGCGCCTGAAGCGCGAGCACGACCGCGGCGAAGCCGTCCGGGTTCGACGGGGCGACGGTCAGCAGCAGCACCGGCTCGGCGAGCGCGATCGCGCCCAGCGGCGCCAGGAACGTCGTGCGCCGCAGCGCGAGCAGGTACTGGATCGCCAGATAGGTCAGCGCCAGCAGCGTGAAGGCAACCCCCAGCGGCAGCAGCGCGTCGATCGCCAGCAGCCGGTCCGCGCCGAACGCCGCCTCGATCAGCTGTCGGCCGCCAAACGCGAAGATCGCCAGCACCGGCAGTGCGCAGACGAGCACGATCGCGACCGCGTTCAGCAGCACGCGCCGCGTGTCCTCGCCGTCGGCGTGGCGGCGCGAGGTCTCCGGTACCAGGTAGAAGCCCGCCCCCATCGCGACCCATACGAGCACCTTTGCCGCGACCGCCGTCGCGCCGTAGGAGCTCGCCATGTCGGTCGAGAAGCGGTGCTTGCCCGCGATGATGTCGACGTTCTGCAGGAGCGCGACTATCACGAGCCCGGCGATCGGCGTCGTCGCGCCGGCGACGTGGTCTCGCAGGCGGCGTGCGGGCCGCGCCTGCTCGGCCGGTATCGGCTTTCGCCCTCCGGCGCCCGCAAGCGGGCCGCCTGCGGGCGACGTCACACGGCGCAGCTCCAGCCCGCAGTACGCCGCCATCGCCAGCAGCGACAGCGGCGTGCCGAGGTAGGCGCCCGTGACGCCCAGGCCGACCGCGGCGAGCGCGGTTCCGAGCACGAGCCGCGCGCCCTGCTCGCCGACGAGGCTGATCCCGACCGCGCGGTAGTCGCCGGTCCCTTGCAGCCCGCCGCGCAGCAGCGACAGCAGCAGCCACAGCACGCCGGCGGGCAGGCCGATCGCGGCCGCCCACTCCTGGTCGACGCCGACCGCGCTCGCGATCGGGGCGCGCAGCAGCACCGACACGACGCCGACGCCGACCGTCAGCAGCAGCAGCGAGCGCGTCCAGCTGCGCAGCGTCGCCGCCAGCGCCGGACCCTCGCCGAGCTGGCCGAGCACCGCGTCGCGCGCAGTTGCGACCTGCAGCGCCTGCCCGACGACCGACAGGATGAGGTAGAACGAGATCAGCGCGGCCAGCGAGCCGTAGTCGTCCAGCAGGCGCGCGAACACCACCGTCGAGCCGAGTGCGACGACGTTGTTCGCGATCATCGCGGCGGCCAGGCCGCCCGCTCTCGCGAGATCGGAGGCGCGCAGCGCGTCGACGCGAGCGCGCAGCGTCGTGCGCCCGCCGCCCTTCCCCGTTACGGGCGCGTCGGTCATCGCGGCGCCTACGCTACCGTCCGCGGGCCATGCGCCTGCAGCCACCGCCTCCGACCGGCGTTCATACGACGAGCGGCGCGGCGGAGACTGAGGCGCTCGCGGCGCGGCTTGCGGCGGCGCTCGAGCCGGGGGACGTCGTGCTGATCGTGGGGGAGCTCGGCACCGGCAAGACGACGTTCGTGCGCGGAGCGTGCCGCGCGCTGGGCATCGAGGGACGCGTGACGAGCCCCACCTTCACGATCGGCCAGCGCTACGAAGGGCGCGTGCCGGTCTCGCACCTCGACCTCTACCGGCTGGCGGATCTCGGGGGCGAGGACCCGGCGCTGCTGGCCGACTACCTCACGCCGGAGCGGATCGCGTTCGTCGAGTGGCCGGAGGTCGCCGACGGCTTCGTCGGCCGACCGGTCGCCGTGCGGGTGCAGCTCGCGCACCGGGGCGGCGATGCTCGCGAGATCGCGATCGAGGGCGGCGAGGCGCCGGTCAACTCCGCGTAGCGGAGCTCAGGAGCTCAGCCGCAGCGCGTGCGGCCGCGGTGGGCGCCGAACTCGACGCTGAAGGTCGCGCGCAGCGGCACGCCGCGGAAGCCGCGCACCGGCACGCCGCGCGCGACGCCGATCCCCACGTCGCGGAAGTGGCGGCTGAGGATGTTGTGGCGGTGCGGCGGGCTGTGCATCCACGCGCGCACGACCCAGTTCGGCCGCGCCGCGCCCGCGACGCCCCAGGCGATGTTCTCGCCGACCACCCATGCCGCCCGGCGCGGCACGTAGCCGGACGCTCGCGCCCGGCGACCCGGAGTCCAGCCGTTCGGCGTCGTGTGCGCGAAGTAGCGGCGGTTGACCATGTCGTGCGCGTGGCGCGCGGCGACGCGGTGCAGGCACTGGTTGGTGCGCAGCGGCCGCAGGCCGTAGCGCGCCCGCGTCCGGTTCATCAGGCACAGCATGCGCCGCTGCGTGCGCAGGACGCTCGCGCGCTTGAAGAGGAAGCCGCGCGCCGGTGCGCAGCCGCGCGCCGCGTGTGCGAGCGGACGCGCATGGTCGCCGCGGGCGGCATGCGCCGTCGCGGCATGAGCCGCGGGCACGGCCGCGAGCAGGCAGGCACACGCCAGCAGAACCGCCGCGAGACCGACTGCGACGGAGCGAACGGGGGAGCTGGACGTCGTGCCGAGCGGGGGCAGGCTCGCCGTCATCGGGGCGGGACCCTATGCGATGCGTCGGAGGTCACGTCGCGGGCCGTCAAGGCGCTTTCCCGCTCTTTGCGGAAAACGCCCTGCGCCGCGCCCGACCGCCGGCGTGCCACGTCCGCGACGCGCACGGCGCGTCACGCCGCCGCCCGTTTGCGCGACGATGCGGGGCATGCGGCTGCTCGCACTCGACACCGCCACCCCTGCCACGACCGTCGCGCTTGCGCTCGCCGATGAGAAGTTGCTCACCCACCGCCACGAGCCGGGCCCAGGCGAGCGGCCCGGGCACGTGAGCGAGCTGCTGCCGCTCGCGCTCGCGCTGCTCGACGAGGCGGGGATCGGGTTCGCGCAGCTCGACCGCATCGCCGTCGGCGTCGGCCCGGGCACGTTCACCGGTCTGCGCATCGGCGTCGCGACCGCTCGCGCGCTCGCACACGCCCACGCGCTGCCGCTCGTCGGCGTCTCGACGCTGCGCTCGCTGACGGCTGGCGGCGGGGCGGAGGCACCCGCCGTCCTCGCCGTCCTCGACGCGCGCCGGGGCGAGGCGTTCGCGGCGGCCTGGGCCGGCGAGCGAGCGGTGCTGGAGCCCGCCGCGCTCACGCCGGAGGCGCTCGCCGAGGCCGCGGCGACGCTGCCCGCCGGAACGCTGGCGGTCGGAGACGGGGCGGTAAAGTTCAGGACTGTGCTGGAAGCGGCCGGAGTTGTCGTTCCGACGGACGATTCCGCGGCCCATCGCGTTGAGGCGGCGGTGCACGCTCGCCTCGCGGCGGGTATGGAACCGGAGGCTTCCGACGCTGTCCTCCCGGCCTACCTGCGCCTGCCGGACGCCGAGCTGGCGCTCCGCGCACGGCGCGCCGACCAATCGTGAGATCGCGCCAGACGACGCTCGAGATCCGCCGCCTCTCGTACTCCGACCTTCCGCAGGTCATCGCGGTCGAGCGGCGCGCGTTCCCGACGCCGTGGTCGCTCGCGATGTTCGTGCTGGAGCTCTCGAAGCCGTCCGGCGTCTGCCTTGCCGCGCTGCGCGAGGGAACGGTCGTCGGGCATCTGATCTGCTCGCGCTATGACACCGTCTGGCACCTGATGAACATCGCGGTCGACCCGCGGCTGCGGCGGGAGGGGATCGCGACGGCGCTGCTGAACGCGCTCCTGGAGCGGATCGACGACGGCAGCGGCAGCGCGCAGCTGACGCTCGAGGTGCGGCCGACGAACCACGCCGCGATCAGGCTCTACGAGCAGTTCGGCTTCCGCTCGGCCGGCACGCGGCCGCGCTACTACCAGGACAACGGCGAGGACGCCCTGATCATGTGGCGCACGCGCGCGACGCTGGACGGCCGCCTCGACGACGTCCCGAACGTGGGCAGCGGGACGACGTGATCCTCGCGATCGAGACGAGCTGCGACGACACGTGCGCCGCGGTCGTCACCCAGGACGGCGAGATCCGCTCGAACGTGATCTCCTCTCAAGGGGTGCACGACCGCTACGGCGGCGTCGTGCCGGAGGTCGCCTCGCGCCACCACCTGGAGCTGGTGGGGGCGGTCGTCGACGACGCGCTCGCGCAGGCGGGGACCTCGCTGCCCGAGCTCGACGCGATCGCGGTCACGCAAGGGCCGGGGCTGGTCGGCGCGCTGCTCGTCGGCGTCTCGACGGCGAAGGCGCTCGCTGCGGCGCACCGGCTGCCGTTGATCCCGGTCGACCACCTGCACGGCCACGTCGCGGCGTCATTCCTGCAGCCGGCGGACTTTCAGCCGCCGTTCCTGATCCTGATCGCCTCGGGCGGCCACACGCTGCTGGCGCAGGTGCGCGACCACGGGCCTGAGTGGGATGTCTTGGGCGCGACGCACGACGACGCGGCGGGGGAGGCGTTCGACAAGGGCGCGCGCATGCTCGGGCTCGGCTTCCCGGGCGGGCCGGCGCTGCAGAGGCTGGCAGAGGACGGCGACCCGGAGGCGTTCGCGTTCCCCACCGCTCAGCAGGTCGCCGGGCTCGACTTCTCCTTCAGCGGACTGAAGACCGCGCTGCTCTACAAGATCAGAGAGCTGGGCGAGGATGAGGCACAGCGCCGCCGCGCAGACCTGGCGGCGTCCTACCAGCGCGCGATCGTCGAGACGCTTGCGCGGCGCGTGGAGCGGGCGCTGGAGCAGACGGGCGTGCAGCGGCTCGCGCTCGGCGGCGGCGTCGCCGCCAACGGCCCGCTGCGCGAGCGGATGCGCGGCCTCGGCGTCGAGATCGACATCCCCCCGATCCAGCTGTGCACCGACAACGCGGCGATGATCGCCTCCGCTGCGCGTCACCTGCCCGCGCTGCCGTTCCCCGACTACGCCGCGCTCGATGCCTATGCGACGGGCGAGCGGGGGCTCTGAGCCGGTCGCCGTGCACGAAGTGGTTCTCTACGGCCGTCCGGGCTGCCATCTGTGCGACGAGGCGCGGACTGCGCTGGAGCGGATCCGCGCGGAGCTGCCGTTCGCGCTCGTCGAGCGCGACATCGAGCGCGACGACGCGCTCTTGAAGGCATACCTGGAGCGCATTCCGGTGATCGCGCTGGACGGCCAGGAGCTGTTCGACTTCTTCGTCGACGAGGCCGAGTTGCGGCGACGACTCGCATACACTGGGCAGCGATGAGCTCCACGATCGAGCACGACGCCGAGGCGGGCCTGGAGAAGGTCGGCGACCGCCTCTCGCTCGGCGTCGCCGCGCGCCTCTCGCGCTACCTGCAGGTGCTCACGCAGGCGAAGAAGATGGGCAAGGAGACGATCTCCTCGCAGGAGCTCTCCGACTACACGCACGTCAACTCGACGCAGATCCGGCGTGATCTCTCCGGATTTGGGAAGTTCGGCAAGCGCGGGGTCGGCTACAACGTCGACTCGCTCGTCTCGCAGATCCGCAAGATCCTGCGCACGTCGGGCCAGCACAACATCGCGCTGTTCGGCGCCGGGCACCTCGGCCGCGCGATCGCCTCCTCCGACATCTTCGCCGACCACGGCTTTCGCGTCGTCGCGATCTTCGACAAGGACCCGGCGAAGATCGGTGAACAGGTCGGGTCGCAGACGGTCCGCAGCACAGACGACCTCGCGCAGATCGTCGAAGAGGAGGACATCGTCGTCGGCGTCCTCGCCGTCCCGACGGCTGCCGCGCAGGCGCTCGCCGACGATCTCGTCGCCGCTGGGGTGAAGATCATCTTCAACTACTCCGAGGCGCTCTTGCAGGTCCCGCCGGAGGTGACGGTGCACACGTCGAGCCCGGCGGTCGACCTGCTCTACGCGCTGTACTTCTACCTCACCTAGTGAGCCTCGACTTCTCCACCGCCCACGAGTCCTTCGAGGACGCGCTCGACGGCACGATCGGGCTCGAGGAGGAGTTCGCGATCCTCGACCCGGCGACGCTCGACATGGTTCCGCGCTTCGAGCAGCTGCGCGACGCCGCCGAGGCCGGCGACCCCGTGCTCGCTGCCTCGCTCGCCGGCGAGCTGATCTCCTCCGAGATCGAGATCCGCTCGGGCCGTGGGGAGGACCTGCCGTCGGCGGTCGCCGCCCAGCGCGATCACCGCCGCCGGCTGTTCGCGCTCGCCGCCGAGCACCGCGTCGCGCTCGGGGCGACCGGCACGCACCCGTGGGCGGACTACCGCGAGCAGCGCAACATCGACACCGAGCACTATCGCCGCGTCGTCGACGGGCTTCAGTACGTCGCGCGGCGCAACAACACCTTCTCGCTCCACGTCCACGTCGGCGTGCGCGGCGCCGATCGAGCCGTGCAGGTGTGCGACCGCCTGCGGCCGGTGCTGCCGCTGCTGCTGGCGATCTCCGCCAACTCGCCGTTCGTCGACGGGCGCGACTCCGGCCTGCACACCGCGCGCACGCAGACGTTCACGAAGTCGTTCCCGCGCTGCGGTGTGCCGGACGCGTTCGGCGACTGGCGGGGCTTCAAGGACTACCTCGACTTCCTCGTGGAGACCAACTCGATCGTCGAGTACACGCAGGTGTGGTGGTCGATCCGCCCGCACCTGTCGTTCGGCACCGTCGAGGTGCGGATCTGCGACGCGCAGAGCACCGCCGCGGAGTCCGAAGCGCTCGCGGCTTTGATCGTCGGGGCGGTGCTTCAGGCGGCGCGCGACATCGATGAGGGCGTGCCGTTCGTCGACCCGGCGCCGCGACTGGTCGAGGAGAACATGTGGCGCGCGATCCGCCACGGCCTCGACGGCAAGTTGATCGACCTCGAGCGCGCCGAGGAGCGACCGGCGGCCGAGGCGGTCGAGCGGCTGCTCGCGTGGACCGCGCCTGTGCGCGGCGAGCTCGGCGTCGACGTCGCGCTGCCGGAGCTCAACGGCGCGCAGCGCCAACGCCGGCTGCTGGAATCGGGCGCGTCGATCACCGAGGTGTACGAAGCCACGGTGCGGGAAACGCGGGAGACCTACGCCCAGGAGGCGATCGTATGAGCGCACAGGATCCAACCGGCCGGCCTCCCACCGAGGAGGAGATGCGCGCCGCGCTCGAAGAGGAGCTCAAGCGCGTCCGCGTGGAGCAGGTCGTGACCGAGGCGACGGTGTCGATCCTCAACGTCGCGGTGATGCGGGCCGGCCTGGTCCCGGGCTCGGAGGGCGAGCGGGACCTGGACCAGACACGCATGGGGATCGAGGCGGTGCGGGCGCTGCTGCCGCTGGTGGAGCAGGCGCTCGGGGCGGAGCAGGCGAGACCGATCCGGGATGCGCTGACGCAGTTGCAGATGGCGTATGTGAGAGCGGCCAGCTCCGACGCGCCCGATGCGCCACCCACGCCGGAGTCCTCGAGAGAGCAGCCGGGCGAGGGCCCCGGCCCCGCCCAGAGATCCGGCCGGCTCTGGGTTCCGGGCCAGTAGCCGACAGACCTGTGTGCGTCGCGCAGCAGGTAGTCGCGGAAGGCGAGCGCCTCCTCCGTGTAGCCCGCGTCGAGCAGCGCCTCGAGCGCGAGCACCGAGTCGCGCAGCC
>Ga0070659_100000042_pt1 | contig 103672 bp, 104 predicted proteins | sample KBSC23metaG_FD_64666 | JGI IMG/M metagenome (GOLD analysis project Ga0070659, IMG submission 64666) | Corn rhizosphere microbial communities from Kellogg Biological Station, Michigan, USA - KBS C2-3 metaG | ecosystem: Host-associated > Plants > Roots > Rhizosphere > Soil ... | reverse complement strand
AGCGAAAAGAAGCCTCCTGCTGAAAGCCTTTTTTGGTTACTTTTTGTGGCGACAAAAAGTAACTAAGCCCGTCGCGGCTATGAGCGACACGATGATGCTTATCGGACCGTAAGAATCCGCTATCTGTCTCAATGATTGCTTCGCTATCGCTCGCAATGACAAATTAAAAGCTATACCATTATTTCTTTAACCCTTGCAACTTCTCAAACAACCCCTTCTCCTCATCACTCAAATGCTTAGGCACCTGTATTACCATCCTCACATAAGCATCCCCCCGCTGATCGGGCTTACCAAAAACAGGCATGCCCATACCCTTTAAGCGCAGCGTTTTATGGCTGTCTGTACCGGCGGGTATGGTCATCATTACCGCCTTATCAATACCTTGTACGGATATTTTACCGCCTAATATAGCAGTATAAATATCCAGGGGCTGGTCAAAATAAAGGTCGTTACCCTTTACTTCAAATTTATGGTGAGGCGCAAGCTGTACGGTAATGAGCAGGTCGCCGGGCTCACCGCCGCCATAGCCGGGGCTGCCTTTGCCTTTAAGCCGTACTACCTGGCCGTTGGCCGTGCCGGGTTTAAATTTAAGATTGAGCTTTTCACCGTTAATGGTAACCTGTTTGGCCACCCCGTGGAACGACTCATCCACCGTAAGCGTAATAGTACCTTCCTGGTCTTGCCCCTTACGGGTTTGCGTACGCTGCCTTGCCCCGCCAAAACCTGCCCCGCTGCCAAATATCGATTCGAAAAAGCTGGAGAACTGCCCGCCGTCGCCATAAAAGCTGCTGGTATCAAAACCGCCGCTGCCGTATCCTCGACCGCCGCCATAACCTCCCTGCTGTTCATACTGTTTCCAGTTGGCGCCAAGCTCATCGTACTTTCTGCGCTTTTCAGGGTCGCCCAATACCTCGTTGGCCTCGTTGGCTTCCTTAAACTTTTCTTCGGCTTCCTTATTCCCCGAATTTTTATCGGGATGATATTTTACGGCAAGTTTACGGTACGCCTTTTTTATCTCATCCGCCGAAGCGTCCTTTTTAACTCCTAATATTTTATAATAATCTTTATACTCCACGGTATTATTTTACAGGTCTATGAACAACAAATTTACGTATTAAATGATGTAACAATTTGATGATAAAAGATGTGTTAGTAAATTTTTACAATAAATGTTTAAACAAAAAAAAATGTTTATGGTTATTTCCCTAATTATTTATTTTACAATTTTTTCTCTAATAAGAAAATACTATTATTAAGCCGCTTACACCATGAGTAATGCACAACAAAATATAAGCAACAATCCAACGTTACCCAAAACGCCAACCGGCATTTCGGGCCTCGACCAAATAACCGGCGGCGGTATACCCAAGGGCCGCCCCACATTGGTTTGCGGCGAAGCCGGCTCCGGAAAAACACTCTTATCCATCGAATTTATAGTACGCGGGGCAACCCAGTTTAATGAGCCCGGCGTTTTTATGGCTTTTGAAGAAAGAGCCGATGAGTTACAGGTAAATGTAGCTTCGCTGGGTTTCGATCTCAAAAAATTACAGGATGAAAAGAAGATAAGGATCGATCACGTACACATTGAACGTAGCGAAATAGAAGAAACTGGCGAGTACGACCTGGAAGGCCTTTTTATACGCCTGGGGCACGCTATTGACAGCATTGGCGCTAAACGCGTGGTATTGGATACCATCGAAAACCTGTTTTCGGGACTGAACAACCAGGCCATATTGCGTGCCGAATTGCGCAGGCTGTTCCATTGGTTAAAAGAAAAAGGCGTTACCGCCATTATTACCGGCGAGCGCGGCGGCGGCAAATTAACCCGCCAGGGCCTGGAAGAATACGTATCGGACTGTGTGATACTGCTCGACCATAGGGTAATTAACCAGATATCAACCCGCCGCCTGCGTATAGTAAAATACCGCGGCAGCATACATGGCACTAATGAATACCCTTTCCTGATAGATAACGACGGGATAGCGGTACTGCCTATCACCAGCCTTGCTTTAGATAAAGAAGTATCGGAAAAAAGGATCCCATCGGGCATTACCGCGCTCGATCAGATGATGGGCGGCAAAGGTTTTTACCGGGGCAGCAGCGTATTGGTATCGGGCACGGCGGGTACGGGCAAAACAAGCATTGCCGCCTATTTTGCCAGCGAGGCCTGTGCCCGCGGCGAAAAATGTTTATACTTCGCTTTCGAAGAATCGCCCAGGCAGATCGTCAGGAATATGTTATCTATCAACCTCGACCTGCAGCCTTATGTAGATCAGGGTTTGCTGTTGTTTCATGCGGCACGGCCAACCATGTATGGGTTGGAAATGCACCTGGTTAACATTTATAAATTCATCAAAAAGTTTAAACCCGCTGTTGTTATACTCGACCCCATAACCAACCTGGTTACGGTGGGCTCTGTTAGCGAAGTAAAAGGCATGCTCATCAGGCTGATCGATTTTTTACAGGAAGAGCAGATCACCGTGATGTTTACGGCGCTTACCCTTAACACCACGGCTACCGAGCAAACCGACGAAGGTGTTTCATCATTAGTGGATGCCTGGCTGCTGGTGCGCGATATAGAGTATAACGGCGAGCGTAATCGTGGCATGTACATCATGAAATCGCGCGGAATGAAGCACTCCAACCAGGTAAGAGAATTTGTTATTACCGATAAAGGGCTCGACCTGGTTGAGGTTTACCTTGGCCCCGATGGGGTATTGACCGGCTCGGCGCGCGAAGCCGAAATACTGAAAGAGCAAACCAGCAGGGTGATAAAAACCAACGCCGTAAGCCGCAAAGACCGCGAGATAGACCGCAAGCGCAAAGTGCTGGAAGCCAAAATTGCCAGCCTGCAAACTGAGTTCGAATCGGTGGAAGAAGAACTGAACAAGGTTTATATTGAAGAGCAGTTAAAAGAAGAAATATTACAGAAAACCCGCAACGAATTAACTCAGTTAAGGCGCGGCGATGCTGGAGAGCCGAAAGTTAAAAACAAAAAATAATGTCAGAAGATCAAGAGCCCAAAGCCTGGGAACTCAGGCTATATATAGCGGGTAAAACAGCAAAGTCTGTTGATGCCCTCAACAACCTCAAAAAGTATTGCGAAGAGTATTTGCAGGGACAATACCGCATAGAAGTGATAGACTTGCTTGTTAGCCCGCAATTAGCCGAGGGCGACCAGATATTGGCCATACCTACGCTGGTTAGGAAATTTCCGGAGCCTATCCGTAAAATAATAGGCGATCTGTCGAATGAGGAAAAAGTATTGGTTGGCTTAAATATCAGGCCGGCATAACATATAACTATATAATGAGCGAGCAACAACTAATGCCCGAAAATAATTACACGAATAAAGACGAAACAGTATATACCCTGCGCCTGTTTATTACAGGGGCATCTCCTAATTCGGTTCATGCGGTTACAAATACAAAAAAGCTATGCGAAAAGTATTTGCCGGGGCGCTATGAGCTTGAAATTATTGATATTTATCAGCAACCGGCAATAGCCGAACAAGAGCAGCTGATAGCCATACCTATGCTGATCAGGAAGTTTCCGCTCCCTGAGCGCAGGTTGATCGGGGATATGTCTGATCCGAAAAAAGTTTTAACAGGTTTGGAGGTAAAAAACGCATTGTGAGATGGATACAATAAAACCATACGAACAACTTCTTAACGAAAACGAAGAGCTTAAGCTTCAGCTTGCCGAAGCCAAAGACACCATTGAAGCCATACGCAACGGGCAGGTTGACGCGCTTGTAGTAAAAAGCAAAAACGGGCACCAGCTTTTTACCCTCAAAAGCGCCGATCAAACCTATCGTGTGTTTATAGAAAAGATGGCCGAGGGGGCGGTTACTCTTGACCACGAGGGCATAATATTATACAGCAATACCCGCTTTGCGCGGATGATGAATGTGCCGCTCGAAAAAGTGATCGGGATGTTATTTGAAAGCTTTGTGTACAAAGCATCGGAAACACAATTCAGGGAGTTGATAGCCAGGGGCTGGCAGGAAGATTGCAAAGGCGAGATATTTTTTATGGGATCTGACTATGCAGAACCTAAACCCTGCCTGCTGTCATGCAATACCCTTGAGCTTGATGAAGGCATGGCGCTGAGTATTATTGTAACCGACCTTACACTTCAAAAAGAAATACAGGAACAGCTTAAATTTCAAAACCACCAGTTAGAAGAGGCCCGCGCCACTGCCGAAAAGCTTAATAACGAACTGGAAGCGGCTGTAAGAGAACGCACCCAGGAGCTTTTTGATAGCCGTGAACATTTTAAAACCCTTGCCGACAATGTGCCCCAGATGACCTGGACCAACCTTCCATCGGGCGATGTAAACTTTTACAACAAGCGCTGGTATGAGTATACCGGCTTATCAGAAGATGACAGCACCAACGGCGGCTGGCAAAATGTGATACATCCCGACGACCTGGAAGAAACTATAAAAAGGTTTGTGAGCGTGCTAAAAACCGGGCAGCTTTTTGTTGTAGAGAACCGGTACCGCCGGGCCGACGGTGTATACCGCTGGCATTTGAACCGGGGCGTTCCATTACGCAATGAGCAGGGCGAAATTACTTTATGGATAGGCACAGCTACCGATATTGAGGCTCAGAAGCGTGAAATGGAAAAGAAGGATGAGTTTATCGGTATAGCCAGTCACGAATTAAAAACACCTTTAACCAGCCTTAAAGGCTACCTGCATTTAATAGCCGATTATAAAAAAGAGACCCTGCCCGCCGCTGTAAAGTTATTTGTTGGCAAAGCCACCGATGCCGTTAACAAACTGCAATACCTGGTAAACGACCTGCTGGATGTAAGCAAGATAAACGCCGGCCGCCTGGAATACCGAATGTCGGTGATAGACCTTTCTGAACTGATCAGGATATGTATTGATAATGCCAATCATATCTATCCAAAATACGAGATCAAAAACGAAGGAAAAGCTAAAATATTGGTAAACGGCAACATGGAGCGCCTGGAGCAGGTGGTAATGAACCTGGTAAACAACGCGGTTAAGTATTCCAAAGAGAATAAACAGATCATCATCAGTACCACCACCATAGGCGATATTGTAAGGGTATCTGTCACCGATTTTGGCATCGGTTTATCGCAAAGCCAGCAAAACAAAATTTTTGAAAGGTTTTACCGGGTGGAAGATAAAAAGTTTTTAAGCAGCGGCTTAGGCATGGGCCTGTACATCTGCACTGAAATTGTAAAAGCGCATAACGGTACTATCGGCGTAAACAGCGAACTGGGTAAGGGTGCTACCTTCTATTTCGAACTGCCATTGATCTGATCCGGACTCTTCCTGCTTATGGCAAAATGCAGATTTTATTATACATTTGCAGCTTAACCCTATGACTGTTTTACAGTTACAATAAAACTAAAAACCATATTCGGGCTGTTAACGTACAAGTTGCAGATAGAATGAGGTAGCTGATAAATGAAAAAATCGTACGTATTTGTTATTTTACTCCTGGCCGGTGTTATTTTCGCTTTTAAATATTTCACTAAAAGAAGAGACGAGATAAGGATATATCCGCTTAGTCCGTATGCCGATAGTATCAAATTTTCTAAAGACGAAGATGTGAGCAATGAGCGCCGTAATGGTATTCAAATAAAGTTTTATGTTATTGAAGAGGATTTGGAATACAACCAGTTGGCTAAGGATAAAATGGACGCTTACATCACCAAATACCTGCGCAAAGAGCTAAAAACCCATCCGGCTATTTATTTTACATTTTATAAAGAGGCATCGGGCCTGGATAGGGATTCGCAGCATACCCTTGCCGATCTTAACAATAACCATCTTAAAGACAAGTTTGCCGAATACGAATATATCAATGCCAAATTGTTCAATTTCGATTTCTATAAAGATGGTGAATATTATGAACCCAATGCGGGCGAAGACCCTAATAATTGAGCCGGTATAATTCAAAACATCCCATTTGGCGCATAAGCATATAAAGTCATAGTTTAGCAAACTTATGAATGCCGCTATCCTATCTATCGAGAACATCACCGTCCGCAACCTGGACCAAACCCTGTTCCGCAATTTAACTTTCCAGGTAAAACAAGGCGAACACTGGGCCCTGGTTGGCGAAAGCGGCTCGGGTAAAAGCGCTTTATTACAAACTATTTCGGGTAAATTCAATGTGGTTGGCGGTACTATCGCGCATCATTATTTTGATGATATTGTTCAACAATACCACATTACCGACGCTAACTTTACACATCATAAACTGGCGGCCATTGTTTCGCCAAAGCATAGTTTCAGAAACCTGTCGAACACCACCGACTTTTATTACCAGCAACGCTTCAACTCCTCCGACTCGGAAGACTCTCCTACCGTATCGGGTTATTTATCATCAATTAAACCGGTGATAAATAATAACAGCGTTTGGAATTACGAAACAACCGTATCAAAACTCCGCTTAGAGCCTTTGTTGCAAAAACAGCTCATCAAACTATCGAACGGCGAAACAAAACGCCTGCTTATTGCCGCCGCCTTGTTAAAGCATCCCGCGCTGTTGTTGTTAGATAACCCTCTAACCGGCCTTGATGTACAAAGCCGCGAATGGTTCAACGATCTGTTAAAAGAGATAGCGGCCTCGGGCATCACGGTTATTTTGGCTACATCGCCGCATGAGGTACCGGCCATTATTACCCATATGGCGGTGTTACACCAGGGCGAGATCATACAAACTGTGTCAAAACAAGCATTCGATCCATCCATGGTGAATATCCCGCCGGTTAAAAACATAGATATGGTGGAACTGGAAAACCTGCTATCCATTCAACCTGTTCCTGTTTTTAATGATGTGGTGAATATGCAGCATGTAAACATCAGGTATGGCGATAACCAGGTATTAAGCAACGTAAGCTGGCAAATTAAACAAGGCGAACATTGGGCGCTGCTTGGCGCGAATGGTGCCGGTAAATCAACTTTACTGAGCCTGATAAACGGCGATAACCCGCAGGCATACGCCAACCATATCGTACTGTTCGACCGCGGGCGGGGCACTGGCGAAAGTATCTGGGATATTAAAAGCAAAACCGGCTTTGTATCGCCCGAATTGCACCAATATTTCCCTACGGATAACAGTTGCCTGCAGGTAATAGAATCGGGATTTTATGATACGCTGGGCCTGTTCAGGCAAAGTGATCCTAAAAAGGCTGCCATTGCCTTACGGTGGATGAAACTGCTGGAACTGGATGCGTATGCCAACAAACCTTTAAAAAGCGTATCGGCCAGCGCGCAGCGCCTGTGTTTATTGGCACGTGCCCTGGTTAAAAACCCGCCGCTGTTAATTTTTGATGAACCTTGCCAGGGACTGGACGCGCACCAGCAACTGCACTTTAAACATATAGTTGATGCCATTTGCCAGCTCGGCAAAACTACCCTCATTTACGTTACACACTATCAGCATGAAATACCCGATAGCGTTAACCTGGTTTTAAAGCTGGATAAAGGAAAAGTGGTTGATTAAGCCTGCTTAGTTGTAGTTGAAAAGGTGTGCCCTGTAACCGGGCTGAGGCTTATAAAAATCTTTAAAGCGTTTTTCAAATTTATCAAAACCGCCAAAAACCTTATCAAAAGCATCCATAGTACTGTAGCCTTGTTGCATTAATACCAGGGTGCGCTGCAGGTAGTCGATATCAAAATTCACTAAAAAGTAGATAATATCGTATGATACCGCGTATACATAAGGGCGCTTTTCCTTATCATAAAAATCACCAACATTATAATTGAAAAAGCTTTTCAGGTTAAAGGTACCGTCGTATATCATATCCTTCACCAAATTAATATTACCCAGGTTTTTGGTATAATATACTTCGCCATTTTGCAGCACCAGGTTGCTGAATAAAGTTGCCACACCCTCGTTTAGCCACCTGGGCGAATTTCTATAGTTATGCTCTAATATACAATGGCTGGTTTCGTGTATCATTACACTCATGTAACGATCCGATTTATATACCACCACCTTATTGTTTGATGGTGAATAAAAACCATCGATAAATGTGGTATTTATTGCCTTGGTTTGCAATGCATCGTATTCTTTATGTTTCCCGAAAAGGTCGACGTTTACATGAACGCTATCGTTTTTTTGCGTGCTGAAAACCGCGTTAAAAAACTTAACCTCAAAAGCGGCAATCTTAGAAAAGTAAGCCTCGCCTTCTTTGGATAAAGAACTGTTTATGGGATTGATCTTTATAACCTGGGCCTTTGAAGAAAGCCGGCCAGCAAAAGCAGTAAAGCAAATAAACTCCATCTCTGTATAGTTTTTCCTAATTCTAAAGAGCGGAACTTATTGAAGCAGGCAGCCAAGATTTAAAATTTGTACCTTATTGATATCGAATTGATGATATAAATACCTTTCAAATTACTTTTAGCACTGGTTTTAAAACCGTCAAGGTAATAAGTCGGTACATAATTAAACTGGTAGTTAGGACAAATTTCCAGTTTATCCGTTCCCCAGACGCCCGGCAGATCGATATACGTACCTACATACATCGAGTAAGTAGTAAACGTACCTTTTTGTTGTACTCCGTTTGGCGGAGTATAGCTGGTGGTTTTATTATCAGGGTCGTCATATACCGTTGTTGTTGAAACATTGGTATTTGTGGTGATCACATTGTTTGTTTTTATGACACCCATGCCAAAGCCCATATATAACCTTTTAAGTGCATCCTGAAAGCCGTTCTTAGCATTAAAATCTGTGATCAATCCTAATCCGGCCTTGATATTAAAGCTGGCCGCCATGTAGCTATCTGTACTGGTTTGATAGAAGAACTTACCGGTGTTGTCTGTGCCTTGTAATTTTCCGATCTGGCTATTAACACCAATACTAAAATAAGGGTTAAAGGCGTAATCCAGGTCGCCCACAACCGACAAGCCTATTGGGTAGCTGCTATAGTGCGTAAATAAGCTGGTAAATCCAACACCACCGCCAATACGCAATCCTTTGGGGTTTTTACCATAGTAAAAATCGATCTGGGCATTTGCAGTAGATACCAAAAGCACTTGCGAACATGCAAAAACAACAACAGAAAGAATAAATATTTTATACTTTGAGCACTTGGACAATCGTATTTTCATAGATGAGCGAAAACTTTAAAACGTAATAATAGCAAAATTGTTATGAAAAAAGGCATTTTTTCACTAATTACATTTAAAAAGAACAAACTAATTGCCAATATTAATAATTATTTAATTGATAATTAACATTATTAGCAATTCACTTTGCAGTTCTCTCAGATATTGTAAAATATGGATATTAATTTAATAAGTACCCGTAGTTATTGCTTAACAGGTGCCGGCTGTCCCGGGCCTTGTTGCGGGCCATTATGTTGCTGCACTCCTGCAGGGTGGTTAGCGGCAGTAGCATCCGGATGCGGAGAACCATGATGGCAGGTCATGCAGGTTACAGCGGCTAACATCGCATCGGCATGTTCTTTATCATCCTTGTCCATCTTAAAGTATTTCTTATTGATCTTGGCCGTCATTTTCATCATCTTTCGGGCCATTTCTTTTTCCGGTTTGGCATCGCTGGCCATATCCATTTTATTGGTTTCGGCATTACGCGCATGGCAAAAGTTACACCTTACACCCAATGCGTCATTCCAGCTATGCATTACTTTTTCAAGATCATCTTTACTGATATTTTTTGGCAATACTTTCAAATTTTTAAAAGTAGGCTCATCAGCAACGGTTGATGATTTCATAGCGGTAGTTGCCACAAAAACAACTGCCGATAGTAACGATACGGTAATAAAGAATTTTTTATGTAGTAGCATGGGTATTAGTTTAGTTTGTAATGCTAAAGTAAAAAAACATTTTCAAATAGTGATAAAGGCATTGTAACAAACCTGTGAAATTTAAAACCAAGCCTGCGCATGCTATTGATCTTATTAATAACACCTGTTATTTTCTTTTTAAGATCAACTAAATAAATTAGCATTTCATTACTATATTTGTGCAAAGCGTTTTACCAGATGTATGCAATTGTTGATATAGAAACTACCGGGGGACATGCCAGCGCGCATGGTATTACCGAAGTAGCCATTGTACTGCACGACGGTGAAAAAATCACCGAACGCTTTGAAACCCTGCTTAACCCTTGCGGGGATATCCCGGTTTATATACAGGCACTCACGGGCATAACAAACGATATGGTGCGTAATGCCCCCCTGTTTGGCAATGTTGCCGAGCATATTTACGACCTGCTAAAAGGCCGCGTATTTATAGCACACAACGTAAACTTTGATTACTCCTTTATAAAGCACCATCTGGCGGTTGCCGGTTTTGATCTGCAATGCCCTAAGCTGTGTACGGTACGATTAGGGCGCAAAATATTCCCGGGATTAACATCATACAGCCTTGGTAAATTTTGCCGGCAGATGGGGGTTGAGAATAACGACCGCCACCGCGCCATGGGCGATGCCTATGCTACCGCGCAATTATTCAGCATGATGCTGGAGCATGATAAGGACGGACACATCAAAGAATCGTTAAAGCTACGGGCAAAAGAAAACTCGTTGCCCCCTAACCTGCCGCGGCAGCACATCGACGCATTGCCCGATGCGCCGGGCGTGTATTACTTTCATGATAATAAAGACAAGATAATTTATGTAGGCAAGGCCAAAAGCCTTAAAAAGCGGGTAAACAGCCATTTTAAAAACAACCGCGCCGATTTGCAGAAGCAGGAGTTTTTAAAGAACATCCACAAAATAACGCACCAAACCTGCGGCACCGAGCTGTATGCCTTTATATTGGAAGCTGTTGAAATCAAACGCCTGTGGCCAAAATATAACCGTGCCCAAAAACATTACGAATATACTTACGGCCTTTACCAGTTTGAGGACCAGCGCGGTTACCTGCGCCTGGCCATTGATAAATGGAAAAAGTATTCGCAGCCATTGTATACCTGCAACTCGCTGCTGGAAGGTTATAACCTGTTAAACACACTGATACAAGCGTTTGACCTTTGCCCCAAACTGTGCTTTATATTACAGCACGACCAGGATTGTCCCCGCAACAGAACCAAACCCTGCGCCTGCCAGAACACCGAGACTATTTTACGTTATAACAAAAGGGTAAACAAAGCCACCGCGCATTTAAAAGAAGCATTATCCACCTTTGCCATACGCGACAAGGGCCGCAGCGATGATGAGGATAGCTATATACTGATAGAGAACGGCGAGTTTTACGGCATGGGCTACATTAAACAGCACCTGGTTACCGATGAGCTTACCTCATTAAAAACACATTTAACACCTTATCCCGGTAACGGCTATATTAAAAGTATGGTAGCCAATTACGCGGTTAACAATCCGGCTTGCAAGGTAGAGCTGGCGAGTTAGTTCATGGATCATAGTTAATGGTTCATGGTAAGAGATTTTGTTAGGATCAACCACCACCCACCATTTTTTTACAATCAATTATCACAAATTATTGGTAAATCTGTTAACTTCACAGAATTGCTTAATTTGTTATAAATGCTAAAATATTTTATTCTGTTACTATTTGCTACAGGTGTTTCTGTAGCCATCGCCCAGGATGCTAATCCAAACTTCACGCTTATCCCCGCTCCTGTTTCTGTAAAAAAATCGCCGGGAATATTTACACTGAGCCAGGAGACTGTTTTACAGGCAGATACCCCATCGAACAAAGCAGTGTTATTTTTTACGGGTGCTTTACAGGATGGTAAGGGCCTGCATTACCAGGCGGTTAAAACAGATACCACAGTTATCAATAATGTATTGAGGCTGACATCGGTTGGTGCCGATGCCTTGCCGGCAGAAGGTTATCGTATCAGCATCACTCCACAAAGAATTATAGTAACAGGCAAGGGCGCCGGGCTTTTTTACGGCCTGCAAACCCTGGTACAATTATTCTCCACAGAAAGAGCCGCAACTGTAAAGATACCTTGTGTAGAGATTGACGATTACCCGCGTTTTGGTTACCGCGGCCTGCACCTGGATGTTTCGAGGCACTTTTTTTCGGTTGAGTTTGTTAAAAAGTATATCGACCTGATGGCGGCTTATAAACTCAATACCTTTCACTGGCACTTAACCGACGACCAGGGATGGCGCATCGAGATAAAGAAATACCCGCGCCTGACACAGGTAGGCAGCAGGCGCGCGCAAACCATGATAGGCAACTTTCATGATTTTGACCCACCTCAATTTGATAATACTCCTTACGGCGGATATTATACCCAGGAAGAAATTAAAGACGTAGTTAAATACGCAGCGCAGCGTTACATTACCATATTACCCGAAATTGAAATGCCTGGCCATAGCGTAGCCGCTATAGCAGCTTACCCCGAATTGAGCTGCGACCCAAAAAAGACATATAAAGTAGCGGAAACATGGGGCGGCTTTGATGATGTATATTGCCCAACCGACTATACCTTCGGCTTTATGGAAGATGTGCTGACGGAAGTAATGGAACTTTTCCCCAGCAAATACATCCACATTGGCGGCGATGAGGTATCAAAGGCGGCATGGAAGCAGTCGGCATTTTGCCAGAAACTCATCAAGAAACTAAAATTGAAGGATGAAGAGGGCTTGCAGAGCTATTTTATCCAACGCATTGAAAAATTTGTAAACAGCAAGGGGCGCAGCATTATTGGCTGGGACGAGATATTACAGGGCGGCCTTGCCCCTAACGCCACAGTAATGAGTTGGCGCGGCGAGGCAGGCGGCATTGCGGCAGCCAGGCAACACCATAACGTAATTATGACGCCGGGCAGCGGCGGCGTATATTTCGATCACGCGCAAGGCCGCGGTAACCAGGAACCTTTAAGCATTGGCGGTTACTCGTCGCTTTCTACCGTGTATAATTACAATCCGGCATCCACAGCTTTAACGCCCGATCAGCAAAAGTACATCCTGGGTGTTCAGGCTAACCTATGGACGGAGTATATAGCAACCGAGCAAAAAGCGGAGTACATGCTGCTGCCACGTTTGCTGGCATTATCAGAAATTGGATGGACACCTCTGGCGAATAAAAGCTATAAGGACTTTGCAGAAACCCGTGTACCTGCTCATTTAAATAAGCTTGACGCTGAAGGTTTGGATTATCGCGTTGCCACGCCTTTCGGGATAAACGATACCACCATGACGGGTGCTAAATTCAGCTTCAACCTGAAACCACCAGTTGCCAACGCTAAAATATATTATACCATTGATGGCTATAAGCCACGCGAAACCGACCTGGAATACCAGGCCCCGATTAATATAACGGTACCTGAAAACAGTAGCCGCGAGTTGCAGACCATAGTAATAACGCCTTCGGGCAAACGCGGCGCAATAACACGCACCTTAATGTACAATAAAGCACCGCTGCCTGCTGTAGCTTACACGGGTACGGCAGAAGGGTTAAAATACGTGGTACACTCAGGCATGTTCAGCAATACCGAGCAGATAGATAACGGGCCCGTTGTAGATACCGGTATTGTAAGGCATTTTGGCACCGCGGCCTACCGCAGTAAAAGCCGCAATTTTGGTGTAATATACAATGGCTATATACGTGTTGACGCTGATGGAAAATACAGCTTTAACACCGTATCGGGAGATGGATCGGTGCTTTTTATAGACGACCAGCCGGTGGTGAACAATGATGGCAAACACAGCTCGTTTGAACAGGGCGGCGATGTTGACCTGCTCAAGGGTTTCCATAAAATAACGGTTAAGTACTTTTTTGTGGGAGCGGCAAATTCATTGAGGGTGTATATTACACCGCCGGGGCGGCCTAAAACCGAGTTGCCGCCGGATGTTATGTTTAATTGAGTTTAAAATTTTCGTAATTTTATATCATGTCTGTAAAATTGGTTACTGTTAGTTTTTTAATTGCCTGCATGGCAGTATTGGCAGCGTGTAACCATCCCGAACCACAAACAACAACTACACCCGCCGCTCCGGTAAAGCCATTGTTAATGGAACCCTTTCGTTATCATAAACTGATAGAAAGCTCGCCCGGTAAGTATTTTGATGTGCTGACCTGGGGGCGCGGTAAGGATTCGATAGGCGGGTATATGATACTCCACTCGGATTCGACCGGAAAAAAATACACCACCATAAACGGCGACCTGGAAGGCCGCATTGTTGATGTTTATAATACGGATATGAATATGGATGGTAACCCCGAAATATTGATCCTGTCGAAAGCAAAAGACACTACGGTACATTTTAACATATATGCTTATGAATACCGGAATGGCAAAGGCAATAAAATAGACTTCCCTAAACTGGGCGGAAAATCAAAAACCATGTATCATGGCGGTGATAACTTTTATATTGAACAGGGCAATCTGATACGCGAGTTTCCGGCTTATGAGGGTGAAGGTAAAGAAGCTAAGCCTACCGGCAAAAAGCGTGTATTACAATATGGCATCCGCGATAATGAATTTACGGTGAAAGATATTACCCCGGTTGATAGTACCCTGATAAACAAACCGGCAGTAAAAGACACGGTAAAGAAAACAGTGAATACCGAACCGGCTAAACCAAAATCAAAAAAATTGGCAAGCAAATCAAAATCTCATAAAAAAGAGCATACTGTAAAACATAAAAAGAGAAGGCACCATAGTGAGTAAGGCTATTGCTGCTACCCTATTTTATCCTGGATAGGCTTTTTGATATCCTTTATCAATGTTCTGATAATAATGCCATTTTCCGCATCGGTTAAAGGCTCGTTATAAGACTTGGTTATTTCGAGTTCGTTATTATAGTTGGATAAAGAATAATCATGATCATCAAACTTCATAAACAAAGTAGTACGCACATCAAATTTCCGTTCAACGGTTTTAAACTTGCGGAAATGGATAATAAATTCCATCCGCATCACCTTATTCTCCAGCTTTAACAGCGGCCTTATCATTTTATCGGCAGTGTAATTGGTGAAATAAACGTCTTTTATTTCGACCTCATTGGGCTTTTTATTGGTTTTTAAACATACCATGTTTATTTTTTTATCGGTATACTCAAAAAACTCTTCTATCAATGCTGTTTTAGATAGTACTTTTTCTATCATGGGCACTATCACATTTAATACACTGCTGTTAATTTCGGTATTGGTAACTTTTGGGCTGGAGAAGGACTTATTATGCAGGTCGCGTACAAACAGGGCCAATTCTTTATCCACATCATCAATATCGGCTTCAATATGGTTATCCAGGTACAGGCCAAACGAATTGATCATCAGTTCGGCAACGTATTCAACAAACTGTTTGTTGCTCTCTTCGTCATGTTTATCTGTTAACGCGTAATAAATCTGCCTGTCTTCCATTTTAATAACTACCGGCGGATAATTATGATGCATTAAAATAAAGTTCATCATCATCCGGGCCATTTTGCCACTGGCTTCGCCAAAGGCGTTAATGTGTGTTAGCTTTTGATGGAACAGGGATGCGATAACCAGCGGATGCAGGTTTCGCTGCTCGCTGGTTTCATAATACCAATCCATTAAGCCCTGCATTTTTAAAGAGCTTTCATTATTGTTGGAATAATAAAAACTATCGCCCGATAAGGCCTCGGCAACGGTGCGGTCCAGGTCGCTGAAAACAATCTTTTTAAGTGCGGGTTGGTCGGTATATTGTTGCAAATGGCCCTTGCTCGAATCGGCAAGTACCATTTTATGCAATACGTTAATATCTATTTCAGAAACAGGTTCGCCTGTTTCTACCAGGTTAACCAGGTAATTCAGGGCATCATTATGTCCGCGCAGATCAAGGTGATCCTGAAAAGGCTTTCCTTTAGCGGTAACACCCGTTGTTAAAAATGTAAGCGTCTCATTATAATTAAGCCGGTTACCCTCTATGGCATTTGAATGGTAGTTCCAATCGAGCCGGAGTTTCTCCATTACCCTTTGCTCAACTTCGGCAGATAGCGGACGAATATCATCTATCTGGTTCCTCAATATGTTAACTTCCTTAATTACGGGGATCCGGGAAAGTTCTTCTTCAAATTTGAGATTCATTTCAAAATCTAAGTTACAAAATATAACCTAACCTTTTGCTAATTAGCCCGATATAATTAAAAAAAGCAAACAATGCGCACGGTAGTTTTATTAGCGATTAAGATTTTATCGCAACACTTACATTTTGTAAAAGAATATATAATACAGCATCGCTATCTGAAATAAAATTTACAGTTGCCAGAAACCCTGACATATTTATATTTGCTAAAACAACTACATGCAGCCAGACGATAACAAAATCACAGCAAATAAACGCATAGCGGTTATGGATCTGGGTACAAACACGTTCCATTTGCTGGTAGCCGAAGTGAATAACGGCACCATAAACGAACTGGCGAGAGATTACGAAGCCGTAAAACTGGGCGAAGGCGGCATAAGCAAAGGGTTTATACAACCTATACCCTACCAGCGCGGTATAGCTACCATGCAAAAGTTCGGGCTTGAAATACAGCGGCACAATGCAGGCAGCGTTAAAGCTATTGCCACATCAATGCTGCGCAATGCCAGCAACGGGCACGATTTTATTGCCGATGTAAAAGCCAAAACCGGGATACAAATTGAACTGATTGACGGGCAACAGGAAGCCGCTTATATTTACCAGGGTGTAAAAGCATCGGGCTGCCTTTCGGCGGATGCATCGCTGATACTGGATATTGGCGGCGGCAGCGTGGAGTTTATTTTGTGTACCCACGAAAATGTGCTTTGGAAACAAAGCTTTGAGATAGGGGCCGTAAGGCTGATGGACCGTTTCCACCAAACCGACCCGATACCACATGATGCTATTGAAGCATTACACCTGTATTTAAGCGATGTGCTGAAACCATTGTTTAACGCCACGCAGCATATACACATTGGAAAACTCATCGGTTCGGCCGGGGCGTTTGAAACCTTTGCCGAAGTTGTAGAACTACATAAAGGCAATAGCTTTGATATTAAGCACACCAAATGTTACGACTTTGAGCTGCGCGATTTTATTGACGCTACCAATACCATCATCTGCTCGCACCATACCGAGCGTATGCAAATGAAAGGCATTATCCCGCTAAGGGTAGACATGATCGTGGTGGCCTCGCTCCTCACCCGCTTTGTGATGGAGCGGTTGAATATTGGCACTGTTGGCATGTCGACGTATTCGTTGAAGGAAGGTGTGATGGCGGGATTGGCGGAGGGTTAGAGCTGGGATAGCGGCTGAACCAATGGGGATGTCGACGGGGAAATGCAGCATGGTTATCTAAAGATTTGCATCATAAGCCAATCTGTATAATTTGGCCGTGATACTTCGGTTTGTACAACTATACCGCCAACCAAACCCGTCAGACATGTCTCATTTATAATATCGGGTAAGTTATTAGCGCTGATCTCTATATTGTAAAATGGCTGATATTTACTGATATCTGTTTCTTTGACGATATGGCCAACATAGCTGCATACCAATGTGGTATCCTGGTTGGAAAGTGTTGTTATTTCGAAATTCCCGGCTGCATCTGTCATCACTGTAGCTGCATTTCCCTTTACCCTTATCTCTGCACCATCAATCGGCTTTTTCGACCCTGCATCAACTACTTTGCCTTTTATTACTTTCAATGGGCTTTGGTCAGTAATGATTTTCTTTATCAAAGGAATATGTTGCTCTATACCGGTTTTTACCTGCGCCTTAGCGTGTAAAAATGGTGCGAGAGCAGCTATGGTTGCTGCTACTCCCAACTTCTTCCAAAAAGGCAGACGTTTGGGCGAAACGAGTTCGCTGTTTAAACCAATCAATTGAGCGGGACCAAATTTACCGCAAATGTTACCGGACGTAGAAAGTACAATCAATATTTCGGCATTAGTCATGCCCGAGAAATCTGTTACTGCTTTTTGGCAACTGCTGCAAAAACGGCCTTTGGCATCGGGAAGCATATTATTCCAATCTTCGGTACAAGGTGCGGGGACAGCTATACTTTTAATGCGATGCTTCATTATGATAAATATAGATATTATTTATCAGTGCATATTACGTCCCCCTTGTCAATTTCGCCCATAGTGAATTAGATTTAGGCGAGCGAACTGCTGCAAGCTCCCCTAATATCATGGGCTGCATTTTCAGTTTAACATTCAGTTTTCTATTATATCCGGGACGCAGTTTTACTTCCATTGTTTTATAACCGATGAAACTGATCACCAACGTTACTTTTTTGTGAGCAGGAATATTAATGGCGAACTCACCATTTTGCATGGTCATTGTGGCTATTTGTGTACCTTTTATTTTTATTGTGGCACCGATAACAAGTTCGTTATTGTCGTCAAGTATTTTGCCTGTAAGCTTTTGATAGACTTCATTGCTGTCGGCCGTGGCTTGTATCTTTTCCGAAAAAAGGGCTTGATGGTATGTCGCTTTTGGCATAATTACCTTTGCTTCAGCTTTTATTAATGATAAGAATGATACCATTGCCGCTGCAATACCCATGCGCTTCAACGAAAAATACCGCTGAGGAATTTGTACCTGTTCGTTTAAACTATATAACTGATTCTCGCTAATTCTGCCACATATTTGTGATGTTGAAGCAAGCATGGTCAGTATTTCGGAGTTTGATAGCGTGGAGAAATCAACAACCGTTTTTTGGCAGCTATCGCAAAAACGGCCATCATGATTGGATTGCATGTTCGCCCATTGCTGTGTGCAGGGTTGCGGGACAGAGATGTGAGTGATGTGGCTTTTCATTTTTTATTTGAAGATGCAACCGAACTTGCAATTCCATAACACAAAATGAAAATATTTTTAATTATTGCAACTTCACCAGCCCCTGGTACAACTTTTCAGTAGGCAGCCCTACAACATTGGTGTAGGAACCGTCAATCCTCACTATGCCGGTTAGGCCTATCCATTCCTGTATACCGTAAGAACCTGCCTTATCCATCGGCTGGTATTTTTCGACGTAGAACCTGATCTCCTCATCGCTCAACACACGGAACAGCACGTCTGACACATCATGAAACAAATTGTATTGGCCCTTGTACAAAATACATACGCCCGTTATTACCTGGTGCTTGCGGCCCGATAGGGTTTGCAGCATGGCAATGGCGTGCTCCGGGCTTTCGGGTTTACCGAGTATCTGCCCGTCAATGCTCACAATGGTATCGGCGGTAATCACCGCTTCATCATCCACCATTTCATCAAAGGCATGGCACTTTTTTTCGGCAATGTGCAGGGCAATTTCGGCTGGGGTTAATCCTTCGGGGTATGATTCATCCACATCCTTAAGCACCACACGAAAGTTGATGTTCATCAGCGTCATCAATTCCTGCCTGCGGGGCGATTTTGAGGCGAGGATTACTTTTAGTCCTAAGTCCATAGTTCTGAGTCTTGAGTCTGATGTCTGAATCCAAAGTCAAAACTATTGACTTAAGACTCCCGACTTGGTACTCCCTTACTGGTTATCCCTCCACTCGTACACCCAGGCCGATTGGATCTGCTCCAGGTGACCTTCGGTGCTTTGCTCGCGGGTACCGGCAAAGTTGGGCAGGCTTAGTACCCAGTCCAGCAGGTCGGTAAAGCGGATGCGGTATATTTTCGATTCATCAAAATCATCGCCAAACTTTTCGTAAAGTTCCATGGCAATATCTTCATGGTCGTTCCAGTAAATAGGTAGTTCAAATTTCTTATCTGTCATTGTTAAGCAGGTTTGTATAGGTTAGTGTCCCATAAAATGCGACTGGTCGGGAATAGTCACTTCAATATCGCCATCAATGATCACACACTGGCAACCCAGGCGCGAGTTGATCTTAGGGCTGATGGCACGGTCGATAAAGTCTTCTTCCTTATCCGATATCTCCTGGATATTATCCATGCCTTTGGTTACATAAACCTGGCAGGTGCTGCATCCGCAAACGCCGCCGCAGTTATGCTGCAGGTCTATTCCGTTTTCGAGGCAAACATCCAGAACAGATTCGCCTTCGGCAATGGGCAGCTCAAGCGACTCATGATCTTTTTCCTCAAAATTTATTTTAATACTATAAACGTTCATCGCTGCAAAAGTAACAAAATTACCTATCGGCGTTATAGACATTATCCAATTTGATAATACTTTGACTAAGCGCCTTATAAATCAGCTGCAAAGCCTCATCCTGTAATAAAGCTGTGTGCGCTTCCATCGTTTTTTCGTCGCGGCGCACGGCGGGGCCGGTTTGCACTTCGGCGGGGAAACTGTGCTGTACCTTTTGCGCTGTTTCCAGGATGAGCGGGCGCAGCAGGTTAAAATCGAGCTGGTGTTCGGCCAGCAGCCCCTGCGCTATCGCATACAAGTTATTGGGGAAGTTACAGGCAAAAACCGCTGCCAGGTGCAGTATTTTGCGTTGCTCGGTATCCACATCAAACACGCTTAAACTGAGCGTATAAGCCAATGCACGCAGGCTGGTTAAGGTGAGATGATCGGCTCCTTCAACACAGAGCGGCACTTTCCTGAAGTCCACCTCCCGCGTTTTACTGAAGGTTTGCAGCGGGTAAATAACGCCCGAATGCTTATTGTACTGGCTGATCGCTTTTAAAGAGGTCGCGCCTGAAGTATGTATGGTCAGCACCTGGTGTACGGCCAACTGCTTGGCTACCTGTTCAATGGCGTCGTCCTTAACGGAGATGATGAACATATCGGTATTGGAATCAATAGCATCAAGATTACTGATAGCTTCGGCACCTAAATGATAGGCCAGCAGGTCGGCATTGTGCTGCGTGGGGCTATAAACCTGGACGATATGATGGCCCGTATTTTTTAACGCCGCCCCAAAATGAGTGGCCACATTGCCCGAACCGATGAGCGTGATACGCATGTTTATATAAATAAAGTGTACAAAGCTACATCAAAAGCAGCAAAAAAAAATCTGCGTATAAAAAGTTGCCTTGAATATCTAAAAACTTAGGTGGCACCTACGGAGCCTTGAACTATTAATTTGTATACTATAAACAGGTGACTCCGCTGGAGTCAAACCACAAAGCCGCCTTTCATTTGCTCCAGCGGAGCACCCTGTTTATAGGAAAAGATAAAAGGAATGTATTGGCTCCGTAGGTGCCTCCTATTTTAAAGCGACCCACTATATTTTTTTCGTTATCAGAAAAAATTACGTTAATTTCACAGAACATGACGGTTACGCGCCGTTGTGCTAACTATTAACTGATCAGATTTAACGAATGTATACCAGGCGCCGATTTTTAAAAAACTCAGCTATAGCCACAACTATTATAGCTACCGCAAAACCAGGTTTGGCAAAAAGCATATCAACCAACAACTCCGTAAAACCGGTTATCCCGATAGTGATATCTACCTGGGATTTCGGTATTGCCGCCAACCAGGAAGCCTGGAAAACGCTCTCCACAGGTGGCCGTGCGCTGGATGCTGTTGAAGCCGGCGCTAAAATACCCGAGGCCGACCTCCGTAATCACAGCGTTGGCAAGGCCGGTTATCCCGACCGTGACGGCCATGTTACCCTCGACGCCTGTATCATGGACGAGCAGGGCAATTGTGGTGCCGTTGCCGGGATGGAATACATTGCCCACCCTATTTCCGTTGCCCGTTTGGTGATGGAAAAAACCCCGCACGTACTGCTGGTGGGCGAAGGCGCTACCCAATTTGCCGTTGAGCAGGGCTTTAAAAAAGAAAAGCTGCTCACTCCCGAGTCTGAAAAGGCCTGGAAGGAATGGCTCAAAAAAGGCGAATACAAGCCCGTGATCAACATCGAAAACAAAAGCTATAACGCGCTGCCCGGCAACCAGGGCAACCACGATACTATTGGCATGCTGGCTATTGATGCCAAAGGCAATATCAGCGGGGCATGCACCACCAGCGGCATGGCCTGGAAACTGCATGGCCGCGTGGGCGACAGTCCCATTATAGGCGCGGGCCTGTATGTGGATAATGAGGTTGGCGGCGCCACATCAACCGGGGTTGGCGAAGAGGTGATCCGCAACGTGGGCAGCTTTTTGGTGGTGGAGCTGATGCGCCAGGGGTACTCGCCCGGCGATGCCTGCAAAGAGGCCGTTAACCGCATCATCAAACGCAAACCCGAAACCGCCAAAACCATACAGGTAGGCTTCCTGGCCATCAACAAAAAAGGCGAATACGGCGCTTATGCTATACAAAAGGGCTTTAGCTACGCTGTTTGCACCGCCGAAAAACAAGACCTGCTGGTTAAAGGCGAAAGCCATTATTAAACTGTTATGATACTTGAGATATGCGCTAACTCGGTTACCTCTGCCCTTGCGGCACAGGCTGGCGGCGCGCAGCGGGTGGAGCTATGTACCAACCTGGCCCAGGGCGGCACCACCCCCTCCTACGGCGAAATTGCGCTGGCCCGCAAGCTATTGCATATCCGGCTCTTTGTGCTCATCCGCCCCCGGCCCGGTGATTTTGTGTACTCCGACCTGGAATACAGCATTATGCGCGCCGATATGGAACGGGCCATTTCTTTAGGTTGCGATGGCATTGTGCTTGGCATATTGAAAGCCGATGGCCATATAGATAAAGAACGATGCAAGCCCTTAGTGGATATGGCTAAATCCGCCAGACTGGCCATTACCTTTCACCGCGCTTTTGATGTGGTGGCCGACCAGCTACAGGCTCTCGAAGACATCATCGACCTGGGCTGCGACAGGATACTCACCTCCGGCGCGCAACAAACAGCCATGGCGGGTGCCGATACCATTGCCCAACTGGTGAAAGCCGCTGCCGACCGTATCATCATCATGCCTGGCAGCGGCATTAACGAGGCCAATATTGCCGAACTGAAGTGGATAACCGGCGCCACCGAGTTCCATACTTCGGCGAAGGTGAAGGTGGCGATGCAGGTGAGTTCTCATTTGGATTTTGGTGATGTGGAGGTGACGGATGCGGGGTTGGTGAGGGAATTGGTTCGCCTTTTAAAATGACCGGGATTGCGAGGCACAGCTTGTCCCGACCCTTCGGGAAAGCAACCTCTGCGCGACAGGTAGTGAATTTGTCATTGCGAGGAGTGCTTCTATCAGCACGACGTGGCAATCCCTGAGACAGGTATCGAACTATTACGGCTCCGACAAGCATCATCTGGTCGCTCATAGCCGCGACGGGCTTAGTTACTTTTGTCTTGACACAAAAGTAACCAAAAAGTCAAGTCGCAACGCTGCTACCCTGCGCGCCCTGCCGGTTCTTAACGCTTTACCGTTACGCTTTGCTCCACTCAGTAAAGCTAAACCGTCATTCCCGCCATACGCCCGGCCCGCTCCGTCGCGACATGGCCCACGCTCGTTTTGTCGAATGACAAAGTTTCATATTAAGCCCGGTAGTTTGACTAAGTTAATGACACGCCCCCACGTCAACCCTATACGATAGACACCCGCTCGTATTCTCAACGTATTTTCACATAATCAAAATGGCGCTTCGCCGTATACTTCGCGGTAATCATCGTGTATGTTCTTCTCTTTTTCACAGGAACGCCACCTTTTCCGTCGTTGTTGGTGTTGTCACCAACAACCGCCCCATCGGCAGGTAGGTAAAAGTCGGTATTTTTCACACCCACCTTTCCGTCATTGCCCGCACCCACAACTTCCCGTCCTTGCTCTTTATTCTTTGTTCCTTGCTCCAAAGCAGCAAACTCCGCCCGCATCCGCTTCTCCGTTTCATAAATAGCCAGCTCACGCGCCTCCGCTATCCATCGCTTCACCTCTTCTACCGTAAACTCATCACTTGCCGGTTGCACTGCTACTGCTTTCTTTGGTATGGTCTCATCATCAATACGGTCATCCTCATCCATCTTCTCCCGGTCAACAACAATATACTTTACCTCCTTCGGCGGGGCACATAAGTTTTGCAGACGGGTGAGTTTATCTAAAGCCGTTATCTTATTGCTCATCCGTATCCTGATGGTGGTATTGCCATGCTTATCTTCCGTAAAGCTATAATTCAATAAAGATGCTTTAGCATCTTCATCTACCAAATGCATCGGCTTTACTTTTCCATGCTCATCAAAAAAGCTACCCATGCTGGCAAAAGCCATTTTGTTCAGTTCAGCCAAAATCGCTTCATTATTCACAGCCAGTCCCTCATAAAACTTCGCACCCCGCTCTTGCAGGTGCTGTTTAATTTTAGATACCGTCATCAGCTTACCGCTCATGGCGGTAGCCCTGGAATAGCCTGCCCGCAGCGCAGCCGCAGTAGCGTTAAAATCTTTAAAATACTCGGCGCAAAAGGTGGCCTGTTTAGGGGTAAGTTCGGTAAAGATGTCCATGGTGGGAGATTGGTTAATGGTTATTAAGTGATAGGTTAATAGAACAGGCAAGCTGGCGCTTACCCGGGCATAATTATTTATTACTAAAGAAATAAACAACACACAAATATAGTCAAAATAATCCAAATAAACAACAATAGTTTATTACAAAATACAAAAAAATTAATTTCAGAACGTACATTCTCCCCTTCGTCAGCAGGTAAGTTTCGGCCAAAAGCGGGGAAAACAATGGTGGCCAGGAGGGGTGGCAGGGCATAGCAAATTTTGCCTGAAGTGCTGACAAGCATTTTGTTTCTTTTGTGCCTCAAAAGAAAAAAGGCCCCGTGCCCCGCGGCTCCAATAGTCGAAGAACGACATTCCGAAGGGAATGATTACCTTTATCTAACATAAATAAAACTATTTACTACCATGTACGGCGACGAGATATTGAAAATTGTGCTATCGGCAGTTATTGGCTGCCTGGTTGGGCTGGAGCGCGAAATACGGCGTAAACCGGCCGGCTTCCGTACCCTCGCGCTCATCTGCGTAGGCGCAACCGTCTTTACCATTTGCTCTTATAAACTGGGCATTACTGATAACCGCGACCGCATTGCCGCCAATATTATTACGGGCGTAGGCTTTTTGGGCGCGGGCGTTATCTTCAGGAATGGCGGCTCGGTATCGGGTATCACTACGGCGGCTACCATCTGGATAGCGGCGGCACTGGGCATGCTTATCGGCATCGGCGAATATGTGCTGGCTGTGCTGTCGTTAGGGGTATCGCTGTTTATATTGTATGCCCTGCAGTTTATCCAGAACCTGATAGACACCAAGTTTCAGCACCGCGACTATGTGGTTACCTATAAAGGCGATTGGAACGCCGATGAGTTTAAAGCCCGGATAACCACCCTGAAACTCAAAACCCGTTACTTTAAAGAAACCCGGCAAGACCATCAAACCACTTTCGAGTTCGACATCACCGGCAAGGAAACCGACCTTGATATTTTTAATAAATGGCTAAAAGAGGAAGATAAGGTGTATACGTTTAGGTGGTAGGTTCCCCCCTGAAGTTGGAGCAGATGTGAAGCTCTCCCATCCCAAAATATGCCAAAATCACCCTTCCCGCCACAATCGAATAATCTAAATTTAAAACATTAAATTTGGCTAACATAAACTGATTTTTAATGAAACAAACTCAACTTAAACTCCTGTTTGCGGGTGTATCGGCAATGGTTGCGTTCAGCGCCTCGTCCGCGCAAGCGCAAAGTCACCCCAAAAACGACCCGGTTTATCAAAACCTCGATAAATCGGTAAAACCCGGCACCGATTTTTTTAAGTATGCCAACGGTACCTGGTTAAAAAACAACCCCATCCCTCCTGCTTATTCCAGCTGGGGCATTGGCAACGTGGTGAGCGAAGATATCCGCGAGCGCCTGAAAAAAATTAACGAAGACGCCATAAAAGCCAACGCACCAAAAGGCAGTAGCACCCAAAAAATAGGCGACTTTTATTACTCCGGCCTCGATACCATCACTATCGAAAAACTGGGTATAAAGGCCCTGGCCGAACCTATGGCCCGTATCGATAATATCAACAGCGTGCAGGACATACTGGATGTTACCGCCTACCTCAACACCATTGGCGTACGCACTTTTGCCGGCGCGCGCGCAGGGCAGGACGATAAGAACAGCGCTAAAATGATGCTGCAAACCGGCCAGGGCGGCCTGGGCCTGCCCAACCGCGATTACTATTTTAAGACCGATAACCGCACTGCCAAAATACGCACCGACTATACGACCAAATATGTACCCAATATGCTCAAGCTTTCGGGCCTGAGCGGTGTACAGGCCGATGCCGCCGCTAAAAGCGTTTTCGCAATAGAGAAGGCCCTGGCAGACAGCAGCCGCAAACTGGAAGACCTGCGCGACCCGTATCGCAACTATAATAAAATGTCGGTAGCGCAGTTTAACCGCTTAACGCCTGCCATTAACTGGGACACCTTTTTTGTTAAGATGGGCATCCCGGGTGTGGATAGCATTATTATCGGTCAGCCGGAGTTCTTTACCGGGCTAAACAAATACCTCGGCTCTTTTACCGTGGCCGATTGGAAAGCTTACCTGCGCTGGAAACTGATCTCGTCATACGCCCCCTACCTGAACGACGAAATAGCGACAGAGAACTTCCGCTTTGCGGGAACGGTTTTAAGCGGCCGCAAAACACAGCTCCCCCGCTGGAAGCGTGTGCTGGATACCGAAAACGGCATTATGGGCGAACTACTGGGCCAGTTGTTTGTAAAGGAGTATTTCCCGCAAAAGGCAAAACAACGTTATATTGACCTGGTAGAGGCCATCAGGCAATCCTACCGTGAGCATATTATGAAACTAACGTGGATGACTGCCGAAACCAAGCAAAAAGCCTTGCTGAAACTGAACGCCATCCACCCAAAAGTTGGTTACCCCGATGTATGGAAAGATTTCAGCAACCTCACAATCACCCGCGAATCGTATGCCGCCAATGTAATGCGCGCACGTAACTGGGCCTACCTGGAGAACATCCACAAACTGGGCAAACCCGTTAACCACGCCGAGTGGAACATGACACCCCAAACCTATAACGCCAACTATTCGCCATCAAATAACGAGATCACGCTGCCTGCCGCGCAGTTCATCATCCCAGGCATTATGGATGCGGATATTGACGATGCCGTGGTTTACGGCTATTCTGCCGCGTCAACCATCGGCCACGAAATCACCCACGGCTTTGACGATGAGGGCCGCCAGTACGATGCCAAAGGCAACCTGAAAGGCTGGTGGACCACTGCCGACTCGGTAAACTTTACCAAACGCGCCCAAATGCTGGTTGACCAGTTTAGCGGCTATAAAGTACTGGATAGCCTGCACGTGAACGGCAAAGCCACCCTCGGCGAAAACATTGCCGACCTTGGCGGGATAGTATTGGGCCTGGATGCTTTTAAAAAGACCAAACAATATAAAGAAGGCAAGCTGATAAACGGCCTTACACCGCTGCAGCGCTTCTTTTTAGGCTATGCCATTGGCTGGCTTGGCCAGATGCGTGATGAAGAACTGGCGCAACGCATTAACACCGATGTACATGCACCCGGCTTTTTACGCGTGAACGGCCCCTTTAGCGACATACCCGAATTTTACGCCGCCTTCGGTATTAAAAAAGGCGACCCAATGTGGTTAGCGCCAGAGAAGCGGGTGAAGATATGGTAGCGATAATGCCTGCCTGTCGGCAGACAGGTGCAAATGCGAGGGTGTGCAAATGAAGGATACTGGAATGATCCGATTCTAAAGCACTAAACTATACAAAAAAGCGCCCTGATAATCACCAGGGCGCTTTTACTGTGCCAAACTATTAAAGGGCTCTTAAAGCTTCTCTCAGGTCACGAGCTGACGCCGATGATGTTTTTGATGAGAAAAAGATATCACGGGCCGAGTTATCATTACTGTAGAAGGCCGAATTAGCCTTTTTATCCACACTCAGCGAAGCGCCGTTTAAACTGATACCGGCAAACAGCCCGCGGCTGCGCGAGTACGAGTATACTTCGGCCTCAAATTTATAATCGGTATTAGCCGTCGAGTTACGACCAACCGGCCCCGCCGCTACCGAAATATCCCCGCCCAGGGTAAAACTACCTTTACCAATTTTGGTAAGCGTTTCGCGGTTTTTAAATACCAGCACCAGGTCTACCGATTGTACACCGGCCTGTAAACCCAGGCTGCCGCCTGTTAGCGTTACAAATACGGGATTGCTCCATTTGCCGTCGGTACCTTTTACTATAGCAACGCCTTTACCGCGCTTGCCGCCAACCACCAGGCCGGCGTTTATCATTTTCGGGATAATGATAAGGCCCTGTGTTTGCTCAAACAACTGGTGAGGGATCTTTTCGTGCATGGCGCCAAAATCTCGTATTACAGCGGTGGCGTCCCTGAGTTTTTCGTCCTGTTTATCTTGTATCGTTGCCGAGGTAAACAACATAAACGCGGTTAACCCAATGGTTAACGGCTTAAATAAACTGCGTGTTTTCATATTACAGATACTTAGTTAATAATTAACTAAATAAACATCCGGTATTGAAAATTGTGTTAAAGTAAAATTTTTAACTACAAACCGTCAAAAAAGTCGATGATCGAACCAAAATAAGCGGTATCCCAGCCTTCGGTAATATCTTTAAAATCACCGTCTGGGATATTGGTATGTCTCAGTTCGGCAGATGTGCCATGTTTATCGGGATGCAGAATAATGGTAACGATAGATTCTTCCAGCTGGTCGCCAAAGTACCATTGCTGCACTATCTTTTTATCTTCAACAAACTCAATATTGCGGCCAACAATGCTGCCCTCCCAAAGCGAAAACTCAGAGCCGGGCTCGGTGCTCATCTGAGCTTCTTCGCCTGTCCAGAGTTGAATGCTGATTGGATTGGTTATGGCCTGGTAAACTTCGGCCGGTGTTGCCGGGATGATATAGTATTTTTTTAGGCTTTGCATTATTGGCTGTTCGGTTAAAAAACAAAGGTAGGGCTATTAGCCGAAATAACCATCGCCATGCCCGAAAAACATCGCTTAATTCAATAAGTGCAAAAAAACTTTAACTCAAAATATTAATAATCCCCGAAATTATTTGTTTTTTTACTTAAATTTTATTTTTGCCGGGTTCGCATAAAAGCCAGGTCATTTTTAAATTGAACATCTACCCTACGTGATTTGAATGAAAAAGTTGAGTCCGTTGTACATTGCCGCCATCTATACCATAGTGAGCCTCCTATGGATATTTTTGAGCGACCGCTTTGTATTTTTATTTGAGAACAGGTTTGATCGCCATACCTTTTTAGTGATCAATAGTGTAAAAGGTATCGTTTTCGTTGTTGTTTCGGGCATTCTCATCTATATTCTTACCCTGTACAGCAACAGACAGATCATCCGCAACGGCTTTGAGTATCGTACTATGTACGAGAGCAACCCCAACCCCATGTGGATTTACGAGTTGGACAGCCTCAGGTTCCTGTCGGTAAACAGCGCGGCTATTGAATTTTATGGCTATACCCGCGAAGAGTTTTTGAAGATGACCATCAGGGATATCCGCCCGCCCGAAGATGTTACCCGGCTTGAGGATGCTGCCAAAAAAGTTAGCCTCTTCAATAAATCGGGCATATGGCGCCACCTCAAAAAGGATGGCACGCTGATCTATGTAGATATATCGTCAAACAAAATAAAAATATGGGGCGAGTACGCCGTGATGGTATTGGCCCGCGATTGCACGGAATCGATAGAGCACGAAAAGCAGCTATCCGAAATGAACCAAACTCTTATTGAAGAAAAGAAGCGCCTGAGCGATATCCAACAGCTCAGCAAAATTGCCGGATGGGAGCTTTACCTGGCCGATAATACGCTCAAACTCTCCAACGAGATGTATGCCATTTTTGATACCGACCCCAACGGCATTGTGGCCGATTACGACCTGCTCCTCAAGATCATCCATACAGCCGACCTGGATAAGTTTTTGAACGCGGTGAACACTACCATTACCCAGGGAACGGATTTCGACCTGATACACCGCCTGTACCTGCGCAGCGAAATAAAGCACGTGCGCCAGTTAGGCAAGCTGGAATATCTTGACGGCAAGCCCTACAAAATACGCGGTACCATGCAGGATATTACCGAACTGAAACGTATTGAAAGCGAACGGAACAAAATAAGCGACGAGAATAAGCGCCTGGGCACCATTGTTACCCGGATAAACAATATGGTGGTGATACTGAACACCGAAAGCCGCATTACCTGGGTAAACAAAGCCTTCGAAAGGTTCACCGGCTATACCCTCAACGAGATTGCCGGACTAAAACCCTCACAATTTATGTGGGGTGAGGATACCGACCCCGACGATATCGAATTTATTGACAGCGCCGAACGCAATCTCGAGGTCTTCTCTGTCGACCTGATCAACTATACCAAGTCGGGCAAAAAATACTGGGTAAATATTGAGTTTACGCCCTTGTTTGATGATGATGGCATATTTATAGGTTATATCGCTATCCAAAACGATATTACCAGCCGTAAAGAAAAAGAAGATGAGATACTCAAACAGAACACCATATTGCGTAACGTAGCCTGGTTAAGCTCGCACGAGTTAAGGCGGCCCGTAGCCTCTATCCTGGGTTTAATGCAATTGATAAAAGACACCGAAAACCGGGCCGAAAAGGATGAGTACGTAGCCATGCTGGATCAGTGCACCGTACAACTGGACGAGATCATCCACACAATTAACCACACCATAGAAACCGAAGAGAGCATCCGAAATAACTAATCCGTTTTTTTATCCGAATGCCCCAGGCTCTTGCCCGGCGCCACCACGTCGCGCATCAGTTGCTTCAGCTCTTTGATCTCGGGGAAACGCCCTTCTCTTTTACGATCGAATAGCTCCACATCATCTATCCTGATGCTGAACCTGCCGCTCACTTCACTGGGCTGCAATAGTACACCATGTACATCATCGCTAAAAGTGCTCAGTAACTCCTGTGCCATATAAGCCGCCCGCAGCATCCAGTTACATTTTGGGCAGTATTCGATGGTGATGGTTGGTTTACCCCCTAACCTCCTAAAGGGGGAACCCGAATCAATATTTTGTAGTTTATCTTCCATACTTTCTTCTCCCCCTTTAGGGGGTCGGGGGGTTAGCAATGGCAATTCCCGCCCCATTTTTTAGTGCCGTCGCTAAAGTACTCGCACTTCCAGATGGGAGCCTCGTGTTTAATACGGTCAATAATATACTGGTTGGCCGCATAGGCCTCGCTGCGGTGTGCCGTCGCTGTTATCACGATCACCGCGGTTTCGCCAACGCTTACTTTACCTATACGGTGCTGCGCCACGGCGATGTTGAGGGGCCATTTTTTATGAGCATCCGCAATGATGGATTTTATCATTTTAATAGCCATGCTTTCGTGCGCCTCGTACTCCAGGTAATCAACAGCCATACCATCGTTATGGTTGCGCACCTCGCCGCTGAATAGCACAACCGCTCCTGCTTTGGGGTGGTGCGCCTGCGCCAGTAAACCCACCACATCAAGTGGCTCGGCCGATATTTCGGTTATCTCAGCCTCCGCTGCTTGGGGGGAATATGCAGATCGTATCATTCTTTGTTATGGTATAATTCTGGTCAACAAACTCATCGTGCACCGCGAAACGGCATAGTTGCAATATTCCCTGCGCCGATGTATTTAAACGCGACAAATGGCTTTGCAGCGAAGCAATATCCTGTATATCATCGCTCAGCTCAAACTCCCTGTCAAAATAATCCTTCAAAACCGCGAACACCTGTATCTTCATCTCTAAATTACTATATAAAATCCGAAATCGAACATCCGAAATCCGAAATCAAAAACTACCCTCCTATATGCAACATACTCATCTCGCTCCCGGTAAACTGCACATCCTGCTTCTGTTTCATGGCCATTTGCAGTTTTTGCTGTAGCTGACCTTCAGTTTCATCACCGTTTAACGGGATGGCTTTATTAGTGCTCAGGCAGCCGTATATATTACCTTCAGCATCCAGCCTCAGGCGGTTACAATCCATACAAAAGGGCTCGCTATCATTGGCTATGATGCCAAATACATGCCCCTCGTCAGTCTGCCAGTAATTGGCTGTCGACGATGTTTTGCGCTCCATCCTGCTAAAGTTATAGCGCCCGGCAATGGTATTCAATATCTCTTCCTGCGACAGCATATAATCATCTGCATGGCCAAACAAATGCCCCATGGCCATCACTTCCAAAAAGCGAATTTTGATATTATGCTTAAACGCGTATTCCAGCAAAGGCAATACCTGGTCGTCGTTTTTGCCCTTCATCATTACGGCGTTGATCTTGATCTCCAATCCGCAGGCCAAAGCCGTTTCAATACCTTTCAGGGTACGTTGCAACTGTTTGCGGCGCGTCATCGCGAAGAAAGAATCACTGTCCATCGCGTCGAGCGAAACATTGATATACTGCAAACCAGCCTCCTTTAAAGCCGGCGCCATCCTGTCGAGCAGAAAAGCGTTCGAGGTCATCTTAATATCTTCGATGCCCATCGCCCGCACGCCTTCAATAACGACAGGCAGCTCGCGGTACAAAAGCGGCTCGCCGCCCGTAAAACGAATGGTTTTCAGATCAAGCTGTTCATGCAATTTGCCGATATGATGCAGGAAAACCGCTGCCGGAGTTTGAGGTTTACGGTCTACCGTGATCTCTTCCTCGGTGCCCATGGTGCAATACACACAGCCCAGGTTACAGGTGCTCAGTAAGCTCACCCGTAAAGTTTTAAAATCGCGACCGTATTTATCCAGCAAATCCATCATCAAACATCAAATATACGATGTAATTATAAACGAATTGAATTTTGGGATATTTTCCCCAATGTGCAAGTGTGCAAATGTGTAGATGTGCAAATGAAAATAGCACTTGCTTGTTTATAATTAGTGTTTAACATAGCTTAACGTTTGCAACGCTCATCAACCCCCGAATCAATCAATCAATCAATCAATCAATCAATCAATCAATCAATCAATCACCTATAGCCCCACAAACCCAACCCTATCCCCAACATTCAAATCTCCTGCATCCATCGGGTGCACTACCAAAGCATCAGCAACCAGGGCCGACTTAATATCCCCCGAACTGTTAAACGCTATCGACAGCAAGCCATCATTCGATACCTTGGCGGGAAAAAACTCATCCAAATTCACCCTTTTGGCTTTCGCCGATAACAGTGGTAATTGCGATAGTGCAGGTTTAGGCAAACCAAAGCAGGCCACCAGGTAAGTCTCGATAAACAGCTTAAAGGTAACATGGCAGCTAAAAGGGTTTCCCGGCAAGGCAAACACCAGTCCGCCATTAGGCATCTGCCCGCACCAGATGGGTTTACCGGGGCGTATGGCCACTTTATGAAATAGCTTTTTAACACCGATGCTTTCCAGCACCTCGGGCAGATAATCCGCATCGCCGGCCGATACCCCACCACAGGTAATTACCATATCACAGTTCAAGGCCTGTGATAAATGCTCTTTCAATAACTCCTTATCATCAGCAATATGCTGGTATATGGCGGGTTTGATCTGCCATTGTTTCAGCAGGCTTTTCAGCAAATATTGATTGCCATTCCGTATCTGGCTTGCCGAAACAGGCATTCCCGGCTCTACCACTTCATCGCCGGTAGTAAACAAGGCAACCTGGGGCAGGCGTTCCACCATCAGTTTTACTTTCCCTAAAGATGCCAGCAGGCTGATTACCGCCGCGTTACAAACCATTTCCTTTTGTAGCACCACATCGCCCGCATGCATATCCTCACCCTTACGGGCAATATTTTGAAAAGGCTTTAATGTTTCGATGCCAAACGTTACCACATCATCAACCTGCACCGCGTCTTCGCGGCGTATCACCGCCGTTGCCGATAGCGGCACCGGCGCACCGGTCATTATTTTATAACAATGCCCTGCAGATAGTTCAGCACCTGCGCTTTGTCCGGCATATATTACCTGCTGTACTTTAAAGCCGCGTACGCCATTTTCCCAGTCCTCCGCATTAATGGCATAGCCATCCATCGTAGCGCGGTTAAACGGCGGATAATCACGATCTGCAGGAACGCCTTCGGCCAGTACGCGGCCATCGGCATCAGCCAGTTCAATTTCTTCCGCGCCGAATGATCGGGCCAATAGTGTAATGATTTGCTGAGCCTCGGTGTAAACAAGCATAGTGGTTATTAATTATCACAAACCTACACAGATGCACCCATGTATTCAAATAATGCATTGCCTAAACGGCGTTATTTCAAATATTTTGATATTTTTACCATAAATAAAACTATTGAGGCCGCTGTGCATGAATAATAAGATAAATTCAATACAAATATTGCGCGCCGTTGCTGTAATACTGGTTATTTATAACCACAGCATCATTATCTGCACCGATAATAATTACAATTTCTCTTTCCAAAGAAACTTCCTCTACCTGCGGCACTGGACCTCCATCGGCCTCGATCTTTTCTTTGTCATCAGCGGACTCATCATGGCTATTGTTACCCGCTCCTACATAAAAAAACCGAGTGGCTGGTACAATTTCCTGCTAAAACGGGTGGTTCGTATCGTACCGCTCTACTGGTTGTATTCGCTTGTGGTTTATTTTGAGCGAAGCATGATAAAGCACGCGATAACGCCCGGCGAGATCATAAAAACATTGCTATTTTTTCCGCTCCTGGCAGCTAAAAACACGCTTTTACCCATTATCGGGCAGGGCTGGTCGTTAAGCTACGAAATGTACTTTTACCTGCTCATCGTTATTTTCCTGATGCTGAAGAAGAAAAAGAACATCTTTCGTAATTTGCTTGTCGCGATGGTAGTTTTAGCCGTAGTTGGCTATTTTATCAACCCGGCCGACCTTACCCTGAAGTTCATCAGCACCCCTATCCTCATCGAGTTTTCATTAGGACTGGCCGTAGGCATGGGCTATCACTATGTTACCGTACACTATACGCAAATTCGGATAGGCCTTATCAAATACAGCGGAGTAGCAACGTTACTTGTTGGCCTTACACTGATGCTTGCAAGCTTGTTTTACGACTCGCAATACATATCGAACCCGGCTTATGTCATCAGCAATAACAGCATTGCCCTGTACCGCTCGCTGATATGGGGCCTGCCCTGTAGTATTTTTGTTTTTGGGATATTGCTTACGGAGTACACCTTCAAACTCGAAATGCCTTCGATACTTGTCAGGATAGGCGATGCGTCCTTTTCAGGTTACCTCTCGCATATTCTCATCATTGTTTCGGTGGGATGGCTCTACACCAGGCTGGGTCTCCGCAACGGCGACATGTTCATCATTATAGCCACCCTGGCAAGCACCATCATCAGCCTGCCGCTATACACCTATATCGAAAAACCAATCCTAAACCTCAGCAACCGCCTGCTTTTCCCAACAAGAGCCCCGGCAGTATTAATACCTGTTAAAGAAGTGGATTAAAAGATGAACTTAAAAAGCTTAATTCCCAAACACAAATCCGATATAGTTCGTGCTAATAAGCTGAAACAATACTCTTATGAGGAAATTAAACCGATAATTCCTGATTTATTAATTTGCCTTCAGGACGAACATTGGGATATATCGAAGCCCGTCGCTATGTTCTTGCAAACCCTTACTTCTCATATAACAGAAGAAATAATTAAAATCCTTCAGACAAATGATGAACAATGGAAATATCAGTGTATAAGATGGTTTGGCTCCGATACTCAAGACATCATCTTACAAGATGAAATTAAACGAATAGCACTCCATCCCACCAAGAATGAGATAGAAGATCTCGTTCAAGAAATAGCAGAAGAAGCCATGCAAAATTGGACTAAATAATAAACTACGCTTCCCCCTTTAGGGGGTCAGGGGGCTCAATGTCCTCCCCCCAACATCATCGCCCTGGCATGAAACACGGCCGGTAATATCGCCTCTAACGATTCTTTGGCCCCGTTGCTGCTTCCCGGCAAGGTAACTATCATGGTATTGCCAATTGAGCCTGCCACGCCACGGCTCATCATAGCCAGCGGCGTACGCTGCTGCCCGTAAACCCGCATGGCCTCGCTTATACCATCGGCTTCGCGCTCCAATATTTGTTTCACCGCCTCAACCGTGTTATCGCGTGGACCAAACCCTGTGCCGCCCGTGGTAAATATAAACTGTACATCTTCTGCAACCCAGGCACGTATCAGCATCTGTATCTGCGTAATATCATCGGGCAATACCTCGTAATGTACCACATTGGCATTCACCGCCTGCAGCATGTCGGTAATGAGCTTACCGCTCTTGTCTTCGCGGGTTCCCGCGGCTGTCGAGTCCGAACATACCAGCACGGCGCAAACCGGTGGCGTAGCAAAAAAACGTTCGCGGTCGCTTTTGCCGCCGCGTTTTTGCAGCAGCCTGATACCGCTTATCTCTAATTGCTTATCAACGGGTTTCAGCATATCGTATATCTCCAAAGCTGCAACGGAAACAGCGGTTAAAATCTCCATCTCTATCCCCGTGCGCCCTATCGATTTCGCGTCGCCCGTAATTACAATTCCGCTTTTAGTAAAAACCGTATCTTCAAAATAATCAGCATGTTTTGCTTTATCTAAAAACTCAAAGCTCATGTCCATGCCATCAATCTGCACCGGGTGGCAGTGGGGCAATAGCTGCGGGGTTAGCTTGGCTCCGATAAAACCTGCCGCCCTGGCCACGTCAAACAAATTGCCTTTGGGCAGTTCATCGTTCTTTATCATATCGATGGTAGCAGCCGAGCAATAGATAACGCCGATAGCTTTAGCGGTTCGCAGGGTGATCTGTTTATGGGTAATATCGCGCATAGGTTTTTAGTCGAATATGGTTTCTTTGGTTTGTAATACGGTTATCGGATTGCCCACATGAATGGTGCCTTCGCCCTTATGCAGCAGGTTTTGCCCGAAATATATTTTATTGTTTTTGGCTCGGTAGGTAGCCAACGTGCGGGTTGGCTCTTTGCTTTGTTCGGCCGTATCCTGGTCTATCGTGATGATGTTACAGCGTGCGCATAGCTTCACCCCATAAAAGTCGATACCGCCTATCTGTATATGCGCCATGGCATCTTCAAAATGCGCGTCGCTGCCCGTAAACACAATATTGGGCCTGAAACGGTTCATGGACAATTGCGTACCAAGCTTACTGTTCAGGTGCCTTACTGTGGCTTCGCCCAGCATCAAAAATGGATAAGCATCAGAAAATGAGGTAATTTCATCATCAACCCTATATTTTTCTTCAACCAGGCGCCGCGAATGATCGGGCATATAAACCAGCCTGCAGGTAGTGCGCAACATTTCGCTGAACCATTCATCGGCCTCATCGCTCACGTATTGCCCGTAGCAGGTATCATCCCAAACGGTAAAATTACCGTCTTCGCCGCTTTGAGGCTTAAAAGGAATAGTGATGCCCTTGCCGGGATGATGAATATGCTCCACCTCGATGCCCTCGCCGGTAATGCCCGTTCTGATCAGCGCCATCTGCCCGAACTCGCGCTGCGAAAGGAAACGGTTATTGGCATCCACCAGCATCCAGCGCCTGTCGTGCTCAAAACCACGGTCGGTAACCCTGGCCGAGGCCACCTCAATTCCGCCCAGCGATTTGATAGGATAAATAAATAAGCGGCTTACCTGCAACATGCGCTAAAGGTACAAGCTATTTGGGTGTTATCATAAATGGATGTGAAATTCGCACCGGCAAAAACAGAATTAAAGCGCAACGTCCCAAATGCTATTCCGCAAAAGCCTTATACGCGTTCATCCCGCCACGCAGGCTAATCGCGTTTACAAAACCTTTTTTATAAAAATATTGCGCCGCCGACGCGCTGCGCATACCTTGCTCGCAATAAAATATGAGCCGTTCTGATTTTGACAATGCCGAATCATCAAAGCCGCTTATTTCGGCTAAAGGCACATGCAGCCCGCCAATGTTAAACTCCTCCCGCTCCCATTCCTCCCGTACGTCTATCAATTGGTAAGTAGCTTTATCCAGTTTTAAAAAGTCATCAACAGCTATATCAAGCGCCACGGCTTTCTCTTTAAAACGGGCTGCACTCTTTTCCCTGCTTTCCAGCTTGGCGCGATATTTTATAGCTTTCGTTTCCGATGATAGGGCATCATACGTCATCAGCTTATCGGCAAGTACCGCTGCATTACCCGTCACTATCTTTATCACCTCGTTCGCCATCATCACCCCGATAACCTGGGTTACCACGTTATAAGCGCCCACATCCGCGCACGATGGTACGTACGTTTCCGCATCCGGCTCGGCGAACAGGCAACGCAGCGTAGCCGATCCTTTATAGTTAAAAACCGTTACATGCCCCTCGGTTTGGTAAATAGCGCCATACACCAGGGGCTTGTCCAAATAAACACAGGCATCATTCACCAAATAGCGCACCGCGAAGTTATCCGTACCGTCAACAACCAGGTCATACTGGCTCAGCAGGTCGAGCACATTCCCTTCATCAACCAAAACATGGTGCTGAATAACCGATACATAAGGGTTATGCTCCACCAGTCTGCGGGCCGCTATTTTACTTTTGGGCTCATCAATATCGTTAAAATTGTACAGCGTTTGCCGGTGCAGGTTACTTACCGATACCCGGTCAAAATCGGCAACGCCAATGGTACCTATCCCGCTCGTCGCGAGCATTAACAGGCAGGGGCAGCCTAATCCGCCGGCGCCTATCACCAATACTTTAGTATGGCTCAGCTTTCGTTGACCGCTTTCGCCAATAAGGTCGAGTTTACTGTGGCTTTGATAATATTGTTCCGTTTTTTTAGTCATACCAAATACAAACCTATTAAAACACTTACGATTTTACATTTTTAGTGCGAATTAAGTTTTTGGGAATGTGCATTTTTGGTGAACTTTATCCTCTATATGAATACGACTACCATTATACCCCAGCTCTACGTAATGGGCGCCGGCCCCGGCGACCCGGAATTAATTACCATGAAGGGGTATAAAATTTTACAGAAAGCCAAGGTCATCCTGTATGATAACCTGGCCAATAAAGAACTGCTGGACATTGCCGACGATGATTGCGAAAAACTATACGTAGGCAAGCGCCCATACGGCGATTACACTTCGCAGGAGCGGATCCTCGAACTCATCAAAGAAAAAGCATTTGAAAAAGGCCTGGTAGTACGCCTCAAGGGTGGCGATCCGTTTATCTTCGGTCGCGGTTACGAGGAGATGCTTTTTGCCCGAGAGCAGGGTATCGAAAGCTTTTTCATTCCGGGAATTACCAGCATGCAGGCCAGCGGATTTGAGAACATCCCGCTCACACATCGCTCTGTAAGCGAGAGCGTTTGGATGGTTACCGGAACAAAAAAAGACGGCCGTCTTTCTGCCGATCTGAAACTCGCCATGCAAAGCAATGCCACCGTGGTGATCTATATGGGTATGAAAAAGCTGGCCGAGATAGTACAAACCTATACCGAAGCCGGCAATGCCGAAATGCCTGCCGCCATTATACAGCATGCTTCGCTGCCCCAGCAAAAATCGGTACGCGGTATGGTGAAAGATTTGCCGGCACTGGTGGAGCAGCATCACCTTACCCATCCGGCCATTATCATTATTGGCCGGGTTGCCGATGAAAATCTTAAATATTAGCCATGCCTTTAAACTTCGACCGTAACAGCAATTACATTTTAGAGGATGAGCGTGTAATATTGCGCCCTCTGCAGGAGAACGATATCGAAAATCTGCTCATTTTTGCCAATAACGAACCCGACCTGTGGACGTTCTCCCTCCGCAGCGGCGCAACACGGCAAGGCATGCAAACCTATATAAACGAGGCGCTTATCGCGAAAGCTGCCGGGGCAGAATACCCTTTTATTGTATTTGATAAACAAACCAACCAATACGCCGGCAGCACCCGCTTTTACGATATACAATCCACTCACTCAACCGTACAGGTAGGTTATACCTTTTATGGTAAGGCTTTCCAGGGTACAGGGCTGAACAAACACTGTAAATACCTGCTGTTACAATTTGCTTTTGAGCAATTAGGCGCCGAGCGCGTAGAGTTTAGAGCCGATAACAACAATGCCCGCAGCATAGCCGCCATGAAAAGCATTGGCTGCAAAGTAGAGGGCGTATTACGTAGCAGTGTAATTAAAGCGAACGGTGCAAGGCGCGATTCCATCATCCTCAGCATCCTGAAAGATGAATGGGAAACTGAAGTAAAGAAAAATCTATTGGCAAAGTTGTGACTTATTGTTATTTGATTTATCTTTAACTCAAACGTAAATCACAATGACAGAACAAGTTATCCCGGCAAAAGCCAAACCAAATTACGGTATAGATGCCCCGGGTGTTATCCGCAATTTATTTATGGCTGCTGCCGCCTTCTTCATTGTGGTGATATTTTTCCCGCACATAAAAATTGGCAGTGTTAATATTGATACAACAGGCTTGGCATGGTCAACCTCCGGATGCGCGCTTGGCGGTATTTTAATGCTGGCCTATTCCCTATCCGGCAAATACCGCCACCGCGATCGTATGCTTAACATTATTAAATGGTCGGGCCACGAACAAGTATTGGATATAGGTACAGGCAGAGGCTTGTTATTGATAGGTGCTGCCAAAAGGTTAACCACCGGCAAAGCTACCGGCATCGATATTTGGAATACGGAAGACCTGAGCGCCAATAACGTTGAAAACGCTATGCAAAATGCAGAAATTGAAGGCGTTGTCGATAAAGTTGAAATATTGAATGAGAACGCGATGGGCATGAGCTTTGCCGATAATCACTTTGATGTAATACTCACCAACATGGTTATCCATAATATTTATAATAAAGCTGGCCGTAAACAAGCATGCCAGGAGATAGTACGCGTTTTAAAACCAGGCGGCATAGCTATCATTTCCGATTTCAGGCACGTTAAAGAATACAAAAATAACTTTGATGCACTGGATGTTGATGCCACCTATATTCCGGCCAATTATTTAGCCAGTTTCCCGGCGGTAAGCATGGTTATTGTACAAAAATAAGGTATTGTCATACCTTCACCATTTCTATAAAAACAGTTTTTATCCTAAACAAAAGCCTGTAATTTAGGGTTCATATCTTAAACTATCTCTTTATATGAAATACAACTTTTTTGGCACTACCGGCGTCGTGGTTTCCGAACTGTGCTTTGGCACCATGACTTTTGGCGGCAGTGGCGGCGGCATCTGGGAAAACATAGGCAAAACACAACAGGACGAAGCTGACCAACTCATAAAAGCAGCGGTCGACTCGGGTATCAACTTCATCGATACTGCCAATGTTTATTCTTTCGGCGAATCTGAAAGGCTGCTGGGCCAATCCATTATCGACCTGGGCCTTAACCGTCACGACCTGGTTATAGCCAGCAAAGTACGCGGCCGCATGGGCGAAGGCAAAAACAATGTGGGCTTGTCCCGTTATCATATCTTTCAATCGGTTGATGAAAGCTTGCAGCGCCTGCAAATGGATCACCTGGATATACTGTACGTACACGGAGTGGACCCAAAAACACCTGTTGAAGAAACCATGCGTGCCTTAAACGACATTGTACTGAGCGGCAAGGTGCGATACATATCTGTTTGCAACTGGCCCGCCTGGATGGTAATGAAAGCGCAGGGCATAGCCGAAAAGTATAACTGGAGCAAATTTGAAGGCTTGCAATATTACTATTCCCTTGCGGGACGCGATATTGAACGCGAAATATTGCCCATGGCCACAGATCAGCAACTGGCGGTAATGCCATGGAGCCCGCTGGCTGGTGGTTTCCTTTCGGGAAAGTATACCCGTAGCAGCGAAAATACAGGAAACAATCGCCGCGACAAGTTCGACTTCCCGCCTGTTAATAAAGACAAAGCTTATCATATTATTGATGTCATCATCGAAATAGGCAAAACGTACAATGTATCAGCCGCGCAGGTGGCCCTGGCATGGATACGTCAGCAACCCGCCGTTACCAGCACCATCATCGGCGCTAAAAATGCGAAGCAACTGGTGGACAATATCAAATCCACAGAGATAACGCTTAGCGCTGATGACCTGAAAAAGATTGACGAAGTAAGCGCCCTGCCAAAAGAATATCCCGGCTGGATGGTTGAAAGGCAATCGGCCGATAGGCAATTGTAGTTACAATCTTTTGTCATTTCGAATGGGTGAAACCCGGAGAAATCTTTACAAAGCCGGCATTAACGCTGATGCATTAACGCTTAAGTCGCTTTGTAAAGATTTTTTTCGCGTTGCTCAAGAGAATAGTTCTCATCGCTGCACGCTCCCGAGATGACATTATATTATATTTCCTTTAACGTCTTCACCACATACTCCACCATCTCCGGGCTAATATCCAGATGCAGCACAAAACGTATGCGGTTGGCGCCTGTAGGCACTGCCCTAACACCTTTTGCTTCAAGCTTTTTTGCAACATCCGCAGCAGGCTCAACCGTGTCAAACAATACTATATTGGTTTCGGCAGGCAGTACGCCACTTACCCAGGGTAGTTTAGCCAGTTCGCTTGCCAGTAAGGCGGCGTGGGCGTGGTCTATTTTCAACCGTTCAACATGATGGTCGAGCGCGTAAATGCAGGCTGCTGCCAGAAAACCCGCCTGCCGCATACCTCCGCCTAATACTTTACGGATTCGCCTCGCATATTTTATGGTATCGGCCGAAGCCAGGAACACAGAGCCTACCGGAGCGCCTAAACCTTTGGACAGGCATACCGATATCCCGTCAAAATACTGTCCGTAATCAACCGCCTTATCGCCGGTATAGGTTAAGGCGTTAAATATGCGGGCACCATCCAGATGCAGTTTTAAACCTTTGCTTTTACAGAGTTCGGCAACGGGTGCTATGTCCTGTAAAGTATAACAACTGCCACCGCCTTTATTTACAGTATTCTCCAATACCACCAAACTGGTATGCGGAAAATGGATATTCTCTTCGTTGATCTCGGGCGCTATCATATCTGCCGTCAATATCCCACGCTCACCATACAGTAATCGGGTAGATACCGCCGAGTTAAAAGCGATGCCCCCACCCTCGTAACGGTATACGTGCGCGGTTTGGTCGGCAATCAGTTCGTCAAGCGGCTGGGTAAAGCATTTAATGGCTATCTGGTTGCTCATGGTACCCGAAGGGCAAAACATACCCGCCTCCATACCGAACATAGCGGCCAGCTTTTTTTCCAGCTCGTTAATGGTAGGGTCCTCGCCAAAAACATCATCGCCAACTTTAGCGTTCATCATCGCGGCCAGCATGCCCGGGGTTGGCTTGGTAACCGTATCGCTTCTCAGATCAACAATCATTATATGTAAAATATCTATATTTAAACCATAAAGTTAGCAACCTGAATCAAATTAATACATTAAATGGATCCTGTAAAAGAAATAATACGCCTGGGCCAGCTTGAGCTGCGCTTTTTATTAGATGGCGATGATACCAACAACCAACTGGTGATGTTTGAGTTTATTGTTCCTGCCGGGGCAAAAGTACCTGTACCACATTACCATGTGGAAGTGGACGAAGTGGTTTATGGCTTCGAAGGAACACTTTCATCTATTGTGAACGGCCAGGCTATTAGTATTGGCCCCGGCGATAAATGCTTTATACCACGCGGCCAGGTGCACTACCATGATAACCTGGGCACCGAAACAGCGCGCGTGCTTTGCGTATTAACCCCGGCGTCTATCGGTCCGCAATATTTCAGGGATCTGAAGGCCATTATGGTACCCGGCACACCGCCCGACCCTAAACAAGCCGCCGCGATCATGATAAGGCATGGATTAATACCTGTGGTTGACAAACCCGCACAATAAATCATTACTTTTTTTGTTCTATTTGCATTATTCATCACACATATTATGAGGTTACTATTCCTATTCGCTTTTATACTATTTTTCGCGATTGGCAGCAACGCGCAGGGCTTAAGCAGCAAGTTCCAGCAAGGTTATTATTATGATATTAACGGCCAGAAGGTTGAGGGCTATATCCGCACCGGTACCGGCAAAAAACTGGTAGAGAATGAAGGCTACATTACTTTTAAAGAAGAAGACAAGGCCCCTAAACAAAACCTGAGCGCCAGCATGATACATGGTTTTGTGATAGGCCGTGATAGTTTTATTGTTGCCCGTGCCCCGCGCGTTGGCACCTGGAGCAAAAACGAGCTCGATTTTATGCAGGTGCTGGTAAACTCGCCGTTAAAACTATATGTTATAAACTCGGCAGGCGGTAATGATGGCGGCAGCGGCATTTCACCAAGCGTTGGGCTGGGTGTTGGCGGCGGTATGGGTCTTGGCGGTGGTATATCGTTAGGCAGCAATTTATTTGGCGGCGGCGGTCATAAAGTATATTACTTTGGTTCTGATACCGGCAGCATGACCGAACTGAAAAAGCAGACCTTTGTTGATGTAATGAGCGAAGTAATGGCCGATGAACCCGAAATAGTGGATAAGATAAAAGCCAAAAAGTATGGCTTTGGCGATATGGAAAAGCTGGTAAAAAACTACAACGAACTGCACGACGCTAAAAAGTAACACTTTTAATGTGCAAATTTGTAAATGTGCGTATGTGCAAATGATATATCAAAATGCTTAATTAATGTGCAGATTGTTATGGCTTTTCATTTGCACATTTGCAAATACGCACATTTGCACATTAATTAATGAACACCGCAAAATACTCGCAACAGATAAAAGCCTGGGCCGCTGAACTTGGTTTTCAATCATGCGGTATTGCGCGCGCCGGCTTTTTGGAAGAGGAAGCTCCGCGCCTTGAAACATGGCTTAAAAACGGCCACCATGGCGAGATGAACTACATGGAAAACTACTTCGATAAGCGCCTCGACCCGCGTTTGCTGGTTGATGGTGCGAGGTCGGTCATCAGCCTCAGCCTGAATTATTATACCGACGAACAGCAACTTGACAGTACCGCGCCAAAAATATCAAAGTACGCTTATGGCAATGATTATCATCATGTTATAAAAGACAAGCTAAAGCAGTTACACCACCTCATTCAGGATAATATTGGCGAAGTTAACGGGCGCGCCTTTGTCGATTCGGCCCCGGTTCTGGATAAAGCCTGGGCCAAAAAAGCTGGGTTGGGCTGGATAGGCAAAAACAGTAACCTGATCAGCAAAAGCGTTGGCTCCTTCTTTTTTTTGGCTGAACTGATCGTAGACCTGGAACTGGAATATGACATAGCCCCCACCGCCGACCATTGCGGCACTTGCACCAAATGCATTGATGCCTGCCCAACCGAAGCTATTGTAGCTCCTTATGTGGTTGATGGCAGCAAATGCATCTCCTACCTCACCATAGAACTCAAAAACGAGATACCCGCAACCTTTAAAGACAAAATGGATGGCTGGATGTTTGGCTGCGATATTTGCCAGGACGTTTGCCCCTGGAACCGATTCTCGGTGCTCCACAACGAACCCGCTTTCAAACCCCACCCCGACCTCCTCGGCATGAGCAAACAAGATTGGCATGAAATAACCGAAGACGTATTTAAAAAGGTATTTCAAAAATCAGCCGTAAAGCGCACGAAGTTTGAAGGGTTAAAAAGGAATATTAGTTTTTAAACTCAACTATTCGGGATGAGTAATACTATCCCACAAGCAGTAAATATCAACATTCAACTTGGCTCCAATTTCAGCAATAATTTTCAATTGAGAATTATCTAAACAAAATCCGGGATTACAACCATAATGCATGTATTGGACTATGGAAAATTCAATCTCAGAAATTGTTGAAAGTGCCTGTATGATATCTTTTTGGGGAATAATAACCTCATCGATAAACTCTGTTATCTGATTCCCTATGTAATCATTTGACTTTGTAACACGCTCGTACTCCCAATAATTACTTGTCCAAATTCTTTTATCTCCAGGCCTATCAGATCTATTCTGACCTTTTTTTGCGATGCGTGTAGGAGTTATGGCCAGTTTCTCAGATATTTCTTCGAAATCACATTCGAAACCAATCAACTTAAGCCCTATATAGTTTTCATTAACTCTCAATGGCATTATAGCTTACTTCCCAAACTTCTGCTTTAAAGCGGCCAGCATATCCTCGTTAATAGGTTGCGCAGGTTCATCTTTTTTGCGCGGCTGTTCGGGGCGTGGTGTAAATTTCTTTTGCTCGGGCTGATTAGGCTTAGGTGGATAAGACTTTTGAGTCTGCTGGGGTTGTTGTTGTGTGGCTACCACAGATTTTGGCGCGGCTTGCTCTGTGGCAGCAATTTTTTGCTCTGGCTTAGCCTGCTCTTTCTTCTGCGTAAAGCGCTTATATATCTGCTCCAGCTTGCGTTTGGTATACAGCGGAAAATCGCCCTGCATCATCCAGGCGTAGTAGCTTGGCTCCGCTTTAAATACATCCTCAACGCGTTTGCCTTTATGCTTGCCAAAATTAAAACACTCCTCGCCGGCATCATTAAATACCATGCGGCCCGCAAAATCAACCGGCCTGGTCATGTTGGTAAATTGGTGCAGGTCGGCAACATTACCCGTTACCGGGATGGTTTTAACGCCTTTTTTATCTTCAAACTCGGTATTGGCATAACGCTCTACCTGGGCCAGTAATACTTCCATGGTGGCACGGGTATCAGCCTCGGCGCTGTGCGCGTTAATAATATCCTTACCGCAATAAAACTGGTAAGCCGCCTTTAGCGTGCGCTGCTCCATCTGGTGGAATATATTCTGAACATCTACAAAATAGCGCTGCTCAATATCAAAGCTATGCCCTACGCGTAAAAACTCTTCCATCAGCATCGGGATATCAAACCTGTTCGAGTTATAACCTGCCAGGTCGCTATCTGCAATAAAAGTGGCTACATCATCGGCTATAGCCTTAAATACAGGCATGTGAGCAACATCTTCATCATAAATACCATGTACTAACGATGACTCAAGCGGTATAGGCATTTCGGGATTTACCTTCCATGTTTTAACAGCTTCGCTGCCATCAGGCTGCATTTTTATTACAGATATCTCAACAATTCGGTCAACGCCTATATTAGTTCCGGTAGTTTCCAGGTCAAAAAAAGCAAGAGGGCGCTTCAGGTTTAATTTCATTTATAACGTTCAAAGTATTTGGCTGCTAAAATCAACAAAATAATTCTATAATTTCTTAAAAATTGCAAGCATTTATTGGGTTTATTTTTTCTTCACGCCAAAAATATATTTACTTTAACACACTCATAATTAATTTAAAAAATGAAAAAACTACTTATGTTTATCTTCATTATATCCATCTCATTCAGAGCTACTTCCCAGGACTTTGAATTTGGGAGATTCGATAACACGGAAATGGATATGACGAAATACAGTAAAGATACCAGTGCCCATGCAGTGGTATTAAAAGAGTTTGGCAAAACGTGGATCAGTACCACCGACCGTGTGCCGCTTGTTCATGAATATCATGTAAAGATCAAAATTTTCGATAGCAAAAAATTTAACGAGGGCGATGTAGTTATCCATTTATACCATAGCGATAATGATACGTATGAAACGGTTAGGGATATAAAAGGTATTACTTATTATAAAGACGATAACGGCAATGTGCAAAAGGCAGAACTTGATTCCAAAAAAGTATACCATGAAAGGGTTGATAAACACCGTGAACGTGTGAAGTTTGCCATGCCCAACCTCCGTAACGGTTGTATAATCGAATACTCGTATATAACCGAATCGCCATATCATTTCAACTTTCATCCCTGGATATTTCAATCCGATATACCTAAAATATATTCAGAGTATGAGGCTCACATTCCTGCCATTTACGAGTTCAACACCGTACTGCGCGGCTATTTAAAGCTTACAAAAAACACCGCCGATTTGGAGCGCGAGTGCTTTAGCTTTTACGGCACCAAGGCCGATTGCTCTAAAATAACTTACGCGATGAGTGACATCCCCGCGTTTATTGAAGAGGATTATATGACGGCTCCGTCAAACTATATCTCGGCTATTTATTATGAGTTATCGGCCATGACCAATCAAAACGGTGTTAAAGAGAAAAAAACTCAGGAATGGAAAGATATCGACTATAACCTAAAGCACAATGAGTTTTTTGGCGATCAGATGAAACGCACAGGGCTTTTAAAAGATCATTTACCGCCTGTTGTATTAAGCATAACAGACACGCTCGAAAAAGCCAAAGCGATATATAATTACGTTCAGCATTTATTCAAGTTTAATAACATATATACCAAATACAGCGAAGACGGCATTAAAAAAGCCATTGATGCTCATAGCGGTAGCGTTGGTGATATTAATCTTACACTAATATCGGCTTTAAATACAGCCGGTATAGTTGCCGATGGTGTTATACTCTCTACCCGCGACAATGGCACAATTAATAAACTATACCCCGGTATAAGCGATTTTGATTATGTTGTGGCACGGGTGATTATTGATAATAAGCCCTACCTGTTGGATGCCACCGATCCGCTGTTGCCTTTTGGCCTGCTGCCTTTACGCTGCATTAATGATCAGGGCCGGGTAATGAGCTTGACAAAACCTTCTTACTGGATAGATATGGTGCAATCGCAAAGGCGCACTACATCAGCTACAATAAACCTCACCTTACAAACCGACGGAAAAATGAAGGGCACTGTAACAAGCTATGCCATAGGTTATGCCGCTTACGAAAAACGAAAAGCCATCAAAAAATTCAACTCTACAGATGAATATGTAGAGAACTTTGCCGGGAAGTTAAACAAGCTAAAAATTAAAAAGTGGGATATTGAAAACATTGATAGTTTAGATAAGCCCATACTTGAAAAATACGACATTGAATTTACTTCGGCATACGGCACAGGAACCGACAGTTTTTCCTTCAACCCGGCTTTCTGGAACCAGGAAACCGAAAATCCGTTTAAGCTCGACGAACGCAGCTACCCGGTAGATATGGGTGCTGCAAATAGCCAGACATTAACGATTACCCTGGCATATCCTGATAATTTGATGATAGCAGCGCAGCCTGCACCTGTGGCAATGGCGTTACCAAATAAAGGTGGCAGGTTTGTAACTGATTTTTCTGCAGAAAGAGGCCTGGTAACCTATTCGCAAATGGAGCAGTTAAGCAAAGCTATTTACAGCCCCGAAGAATACCCTTACCTGAAAGAACTGGTTAATAAGATCATCCAGAACCAGAAAGCGAATATCGTATTCAAAAAGAAACCATGAGGTATTACTATATATTGCTTTTATTGCTAATGGGGCCCACGGTTAGCGCCCAGCAAAATTATGATGTCAGCCTTATTCCAAAAGAATTGCTTTCGCATGCAGAGGCGGTTATCAGAACCAATGACATTACGATTGATGTAAAGAGTATGGATGCCGTAACCCAGCACGTTAAATACGCGGTAACAGTGATCAATAAAAATGGCGACAGGGAAGCAAGTTTGCATTTGTCATACGACAAGTATAACCAGATTAAGTCGGTAAAAGGCATTATTTATGATGAATTTGGAAAGCCGGTAAGTAAAATAGCTGAACGTGATTTTGACGACCGTAATTCAGTCGATGGCTTTTCACTGTTTTTGGACGACCGATATAAATATTATAGGCCGGCCATAACCACCTACCCTTATACCATAGTGTATGATTATGAATTATATGCTAAACAAACCTTGTTTTTACCCGACTGGAACCCTAACGAGCACCTGTCGACAGGGACATCGGTTGAGCATAGTTCATACACATTAACCTGCAAGCCCGATCTTAATATCCGTTATAAAGAATTGAATTATACAGGGAAAGTAACTACCAGCGAAGCACCTGGCCTGAAAACCTATGCATGGGAAATTAAAAACCTGAAAGCTGTACGCGATGAGCCATACAGCCCCATCGATGATAAGCTATTCCCATCGGTAAAAATAGCGCCCGGAAAATTCAGTTACGCGGGTATATCAGGTTCATTTACCAACTGGCAGGAGTACGGCAAATTTATTTACGATAAACTATTAAAGAACCGCCAGCAGCTCACTCCCGAAACCATCAGCTACATACAAAACCTGACAAAAGACATAACCGACCCAAAACTTAAGGCTAAAAAGATATACGAGTACATGCAGCAAAAAACCCGTTATGTAAGCGTACAAATAGGTATTGGCGGCTACCAGCCCTTTACCGCCATGGAAGTTGACCAAAGCAGCTACGGCGATTGCAAGGCGCTGGTAAACTATACCCAAAGCTTGTTAAGTGTCGCGGGAGTTGAATCGTATTATGTGCTCAATATGGCCGGCAGTACCAAGCAAAGCGCACTGCCTGATTTTGCCAGCATGAACCAGTTTAACCATGTGATATTGTGCCTGCCTTTTAAGAACGATACCACCTGGATAGATTGCACCAGCAAAGAGAACCCCTTTGGCTATCTCGGCGATTTTACTGATGACCGCCTTGTGGTAGCCTGCACCCCTGCAGGGGGTATATTGATGCATACACCCAAATATCCTGCAGAAACCAATAAACAGATCCGCGTGGCAAGCTTTAAATTAGATGCTGATGGCCGCTTAAGCGGCGATATGAAAACTGAGTTCAGGGGTACTCAATATGATAACCGATACAGGCTGATAGATGAAACCTTTGTCGAACAGGTAAAAAAAGTGAAAGAGATATACCCGGTTGAAAACCTCGATATCATTGCCTATAGTTTAACCCAAGCCAAAACCACCGATCCGGTTACAACCGAAACCATAAAATTACAGGCCCGCGATTATGTGGCCCAAAACGGCGGCAGGTTTTTCTTTTTGCCCAATACCGGAAGCCGTTACATTAAACCGCTCAAAAATGTAATGAACCGCACTAACGATGTGTATATTAACCGCGGCTACCTTGATGTCGACGAAATAACCTACAACCTACCCGATGGCTTTGAGATAAAAACACAACCCTTAAACGTAATTATTGAACAGCCTTTTGGCAAATACACCGCCAGCTGCTATATAGCCAACCACAAGCTTATTTATAAGCGTAGCCTTCAAATCAACAACGGCACTTATGATAAAGATAAATACAGTGACCTGGTTGATTTTTACCAGGCCGTTTATGATGCTGATAATTATACGGTAACCATGGAGAAAAAGTAGGTACTCAATAGCCTCCCTTAATCCTTAAACATACTAAAAATGATCAGGCTCAGTACAATGCCGATGATCATGATGGCATACAGCATGATCTCGCTGCTGGCATGCTTTTTATATTTTGTCCAAAAAGAGTAATCGCTTTCCTTGTCCCGCATTTGCGGCAAATTTACAGAATTTTCCATGTTTAATAAGGGGTGTGTTTATGTTTAATCAAATAGTTTATTCTGCCGCAGCCAATATTGACCCGCACCGCGAGAAGTATTTATAAGTTGATGGGTCGTGCAGTTTAACAATGATAACGCCTTTACGGGTGCTGGCATGTACCACGTAATCGTTCTGCAGATAAACCCCGACATGGCTGAATTTCTTACCGTCGTAATCCCAGAATACCAGGTCGCCTTCCTGTAGCTGGCCCTCGTATTTTCGCTTTATTACATTCACCTGGTCGCCGGTGGTACGGGGGAGCGTAACACCATAAACCTGTTGTTGCAGCTGGTAAACAAAGCCTGAGCAGTCGGTTCCGCCTTTATCCATTCCTCCAAAACGATACGGGGTGCCGTACCAATCATCAATAAAAGTATATAGCCTGCCGTTTTGAATATCACGTTTAGATACGCCCATCATGTCGGCATATTTTTCGGCTATGGATGATGAAGGCTTTACAATAGCGCCGGGCGTACCCTTCATTGCGGCCTTCCGTGAGTGGCAAGCCGTAAAAGCGATAGCAACAACCAAGAAAAATACTAAGCGTACACTATGGCGCATATCTTATTAATTAAGGGTAAAGGGCTATGCCGTTTTTATTAACAATTACCGGCACTCAAAACGCTATATTTTATAAAACATTGCAAAATAAGCTTGTACGTAATAAAAAGAGGTTCAATGTTATTAACATCGTGTTAATAACACTTGTAAGAAAAATAAAAACAGGGTTTGATATATAAAAAAAGTACACTATATTTGCGCTCTTGTTTTTAAAACAGCGTATATAAGAATATAATCATGAAAAGAACGTTTCAGCCTTCGCAAAGAAAAAGAAGAAACAAACACGGTTTCCGCGAACGTATGTCAACTGCGAATGGCCGCAGAATATTAGCTTCAAGAAGAGCTAAAGGAAGAAAAAGACTGTCAGTATCTGACGAGCGTCGTCACAAAGCATAATTTGATCGCTCTTTTCCCTTGCGGAGAACTGATGCCGGCTGGTAATTCTTTATTTTCGGTGCAGTAGCGATCAATATGTATAAATTTAAAAAAGAAGAACGGTTATGTAATAAAAGGCTTATCGATGGGCTTTTTCATAACGGTTCTTCTTTTTTATGTTACCCCTTTAAAGTTTCATGGGCTGCCGCGCCAGAGGGCCAAACGGTTACCGCGCAGGTATTATTTGCCGTAGCTAAAAAGCGCTATAAACGCGCTGTCGACCGTAACCTGATCAAGCGCCGCATGCGCGAGGCTTACCGCCTGGCCAAACAACAACATCTTTACCATCACCTTATCGCGATAAATAAACCCATCATCTTATCCATTGGCTATATTGGGAAAGAGATTGAGGAATATGCCATGATGGAAAAAAAGATGCAGAAAGTGCTGGCACAAATTTGCGGACAAATAGCATGACAGCCATTATCAACATATTTAAGGCCCTGCTTGGCGGCTTATTTGTGGTGCTCATAAAGCTATACCAATACCTGTTATCGCCAATAATGGGGGCACAATGCCGCTACACTCCTACCTGCTCACAATATGGTATCGAAGCGATAAAAAAACATGGCAGCTTTAAAGGCGGATGGTTAACTTTGAAACGTATTGCCCGCTGCAACCCATGGGGCGGCCACGGGCATGATCCTGTTCCCTGAAAACATGAGCTTAATATTACTGATAGAAACCGCTACCACCTCCTGCTCCGTTGCACTGGCAATGGATAACCATATTATCGCTTTACGCGAGATCAACCAGCGCAATATACACGCCGAGGTAATTACCGTTTATATTAACGAGCTTTTTATAGAAAGCGGCAAAACCATCGATCAACTGGATGCCATCGCGATAAGCAGTGGCCCGGGTTCCTATACCGGTCTGCGTATTGGGGTATCAACCGCTAAAGGTTTGTGCTTTGCTTTGGATAAACCACTGATAGCTATAGAAACCTTAGCCGCTATGGCCGAGGGATATAAAGCCCGTGGCGACATCAAAATTAATAGCGACACGTTATTATGCCCCATGATAGATGCGCGCCGCATGGAGGTTTATACTGCCGTATTTGATCAATCGTGTAGCATCATCAAACCAACCGCCGCCGAGATCATCGACGAAAACAGTTTTGCCGACTTGCTGGCCAATAACAAGATCATATTTTTTGGCGATGGCGCCGAAAAATGCCGCACTACCTTACAGCATAGCCCTAACGCGCTTTTTGATGGCAGCTTTGTGAACTCGGCACAGGACATGGCTATAATGGCGACAAAGAAATTCGTCGGGCAAAAATTTGAAGATAATGCGTATTTTGAGCCCTATTACCTGAAAGACTTTATTGCAGGCGTAAAAAAATCAGTGTAATCACAAATAATATGGAAGAAATAGAAGACCCTACCGAGTCGCTTCACGAACATATCCACGAAAGCGCGCACCATGCGCAGGCCGAGGGTAAGAACGCATGGGTAGTATATGTGGCCTTAACTACGGCTGTTATAGCGGTATTATCAGCCATAGCCAGTTTATATGCTTCGCATTATGCCGATGAATCCATGCTGAGCCAGATACATGCGAGCGACCAATGGGCCTACTACCAGGCCAAGGGTATCAAAACCGAGGTCATCATCAGCCAGAACAAGCTGCTCGCCGCCATGGGCCAGACACCCGATCCGAAAGACCTGGAAAAGATAAAATCGAACAAAGAACAACAGGAAGAAATATCAAAAGAAGCCAAAACCTCCGAGGCAGAATCGCATGAAGAAGTTGCCAGGCACAATAAGCTGGCCCGCTCGGTAACTCTCTTTCAAATATCAATAGCTATAGGGGCAATTTCTATTTTGGTAAAGAAAAGACTCTATTGGTTTGTGAGTTTAGGCTTTGCCTGCTTTGCGGCGGTGTTTGTGTTTTTGGAGTTGTTGGGATAGGTAACCACATATAGCTGGTGCGAGGCTCTGCCTCGTGCCTAACTTATTATAAGGCATTTTGCCTTAGGCCGGAGGCCTAGATATACTAATCAAGAGGCAGAGCCTCGCGCTATCATCTTTTTATTTTTTACGGCATCACCTTCTCCGGTGGAGCAACAAACTTCAACCCTATTATCCCTACAATGATCATCATGATAAAGCCAAACTCGGCGATGGATATTTTTTGTTTGAAGTAGAATAGCTCGATACCCTTGAGCGCCACAATGGTCATGGCCGTCCAGGCAGAATAGGCAGTAGCATTGGTAAGCGACTTAAGCGAAAGCGAGAAGAAAAAGATATTGCCCACGCCAAACAGGATATAACCTACCAAAGGCGCGAGAGAAGGCAAACCGCCGTCTATTTTATAAAAATTATCTAACCTAACAGTTTTGAGATTACTGAAGTTGAAATATTTAACCGAGTAAGTCCAGAGCGCCTCAAATAACGAGGCTATAAATAAGTAAAACCAGCGCAAATTATGTGTATTAGTGAATGAATAGCTAACTAACCTGCAAGATATAAAATTGTTTTAAACTTCCTGCAATTCCGGTTCAGGGGATTCGATAGCTTGCTCCTCAAGCGGGTGTTTAGACAGCGGCAACGGCCTTGGTACCTGCATAAGCGGCATGCCCAATAGCCTCCTAAAAAAATTCATGGTACGGGGGCGCAGATCATAGTACCAGGCAAACCATTTATACTTCAATAGTCTTTGCTCATCAAAGCGCTTTACCGAAAAGGCATGCTGTAAAAAGTAATCGCGCGGGTAATCATAATGCAATCCCCAGTTCTCAGGTTCGTTACCGGGTTTAAAGCCAGGGTCATAAGCGGTGCCGAACAGATGATCCCAAATGGAGAACTTGGTAGAAAAGTTGGCATGAAATACTTCAACATAATTGGCATGATGCCACTGGTGCAATTCGGGCGTATTAATAACATACTTAAGCTTACCCAGCTTTACATTAATATTGGCATGTATAAACATGCCTTGAACAGCATCAAGCATCGCCTTTATGGGTACTACTACAGAATACGGGCCTAACAGGATCATAATGGGCGCAAACTCAATAGTTTGATTAATAATGATCTCGAGCGCGTGTGAGCGGGAGCCTGCAATAAAATCGACATGTTTTACCGAGTGATGCGCCTCATGCGTACGCCAAAAGAATTTGCTATGATGCTGAAAACGATGAAAAAGGTAAATATACAGGTCGTGCGTGATAAGGAAAAACAGCACCTGCCCCCATACCGGCCAAGCCTGGAACCACTTTATACCATCCCAATGAATGCTATGCTGCATGGGCGATATAATGTAATCGAAAATAAGGATCTTTAACAGGAAACTTTGTATGATGGTATACCAAACCAGGTCGACCCAAAAGCCATCGCGAAAAAATGGCAAGCCTTTACGGTATGGGGCAACACGCTCCCATACTATCATTATAGCTATCCAGCAACCTAAAATTATTGAGCAAATAAATGTTACGTGATCCAGATCGTGCTTCATACAGCTATGTTCGTTGTATTAAAAAGGACATTAAGCCCGAAATTAACAATAGTATGATCTATAAAAAAATGACTTAGCCACACTTTTAACAAAATGTGGCTAAGTTTACACTCTATTTACTTTGTGGCTACTATGTAGCCGCACAAAGGACAGACTTATTTTACCGGCTCGTTAATATTTACACGTAAACGTTTCATCGGGCCAATTTCCGACTCATACACTTTTTTGATACCATCGCCCAAAGCGGTTTCAATATCGCGCACATCGCGTACCAAACGCTGGAAACCTCCCGGCTCAACCGATGCGGCATGGTCAGATCCCCACATGGCACGGTCTAACGTAAAGTGACGCTCAACAAAATGCGCCCCGATAGCAACAGCGGCAACAGTAGTAGCCAAACCGGTTTCGTGGCCGGAATAACCTATTGGTGTAGTTGGGTATTTAGCCGCTAATGTTGGGATCATTTTCAGGTTCAACTCTTCGGGTTTACAAGGGTAAGCCGAAGTGGAGTGCGCCATCATAACCGGGTAATCTTTATTGTATTTGAATACCAAAGCCATGGCATCCTCAATTTCCTGCGTGGTTGACATACCGCTCGATAACATTAAAGGGCGGCCTGTAGCCAATATTTTCTCGATCAGCGGAAAATCGGTTAACGATGCTGATGCCAGCTTGTAAACCGGGGTATCAAACTGCTCCATAAAATCAACAGCCTCAACATCCCAGCATGATACAAACCAATCAATACCTAATTGCTTGCAATAAGCATCGATAGCTGAATACTCGTCGAAACCAAATTCGGTTTTACGCTTATAGTCGATATAGCTCATGCGGCCCCATGGGGTATCGCGCATAATTTCCCATTGATCTTTAGGCACACAGATCTCCGGTGTACGTTTCTGAAACTTTACAGCATCTACTTTAGCGGCTACGGCTTCGTCTATCAATTTTTTTGCAATTTCTAACGAACCGTTGTGGTTGATACCTATTTCGGCAATAATATAGCAAGGTGCACCTGCTCCAATACTACGCCCGGTATTCAATTTAATAGTTTGAGACATATTTTTATTTTTTTGTTTTAGCCGAAATAATGAGCTCGGCAAACTCTCTGAAACATCCTTCGCCACCTTTTGCATGGCAAATATAATCTACTTTATCCTTAACAAACGAAATCCCGTCGGCAGGGCTGGCGGTAAAGCCAACCAGTTTCATTACCTCCAGGTCGTTCACATCATCGCCTATGTACGCAATTTCTTCGGGCTTCAAATCGGGCAAAGCCGCCAAAATTTTGTTTAGTACCGATGGTTTATCTTTGGCACCCAAATGTAATTGGGTTATCTTTAATTTCTCTGCACGCTTAGCTACCGATGGTGAAAGTTCGCCGGTAATAATCCCCGTCTCTACATTGCAGATGTTACGCATACGCTCTACAGCCATGCCGTCCTTAATGTTAAACTTCTTCATCACCTCGCCGTTCTCGCCATAATATACGCCGCCGTCGGTTAATACGCCGTCGCAATCGGTGATCAGCATTTTTATTTTCTCAGCCTTGCGCTGAATTTGTTCATTGGTTGATTCGTTCATTAGTTGATTGGTGTCTTTCTCTTATAATTTTTCTGACCTCTGATTTCCGACATCTGTCGTCTTAAATCGCTGTCCATCCTCCATCAACTACTAAGTTAGCGCCGGTCATGTAGGCCGATGCATCACTTGCTAAAAATATCAACGCACCCTGGTAGTCGGTAGGCTGCGCCATACGCCCTAACAAGGTTTTAGCCGAGTAATTACTTACAAAAAACTCGTTCTGGCTGTTCTCCACACCACCCGGAGATAAGGTATTTACCCTCACTCCTTTTTCGCCCCAGTAAGCGGCTAAAAAACGGGTGAAGTTTATTACAGCGCCCTTGGTTACCGGGTAAGCAGCCGATTTATAGAACGTTTGTTCGCCGCATTCATTGCGGTAGATGCTTTGGTCGGGACCAACCATGCCATAAGTTGAGGCCACATTGATAATGCTGCCGCTACCCTGCTCGGCCATTACGGTACCTAATATTTGCGAACACAGGAATACGCCTGTGATATTGACGTCGATCGATTTTTGGAAAGCATCCAATGGATAGTTCTCGAAAGCAGAAAGGTCCTTAGCCATTGCCGGGTTCTCGAACATGTCGTTTATAGCGGCATTATTCACCAGGATGTCTATCGAACCATACCTGGCCACTACCTTATCGCGGGCAGCTTTTAATGAGTCCTGACTGGTTACATCAACACCGATACCGGTGTGATCGCTACCCAAAGTTGCTGCAAACTCCTGCGATTTAGCTTCGTTAACATCAGCCACAACAACATTGGCACCTGCTAAAGCCAAAGCTTCACAATGTTTTTTACCAATAAGGCCCAAGGCGCCGGTAACAATGGCTGTTTTATTTTTTAATGAGAACAGATCCATCAGCTTAAACCGTTTTTGGTTTGATGTTATAATCGCTCACCTTGCGGAAAACAGCCTCTAACACTTCGCCTTTTAAATATGATTTTACGTTTTTGCTTTCGATAGCTTCTTTAAGTAAAGGCATTACATCGCGGTAAGCTGATAAAGTGTATTGAATATCCTCGTCGCTGTGGCTGTAGCACATGTTATGGAAACCTGCCCAAAGCACCCCGCGTTTTATCATTTCTTGTTGCATAAATGCTTTTACCTCTAAACCGTTACCGGCTTCAGGAGTAAAAGTTACCATGCTGCGGCAGTTATAGCCAATGCAGCGGGTGTATTGGTCAACACCAAACTCAATAGCAATCTGGTTGTAACCATCTTTTAATAAAGCGCCTTTTTCGTCTAAGTATTTAGGCACTTGCTTGTCGCGAAGTTCGTTGATAGTCGCGATAGACGCGGCCAGCGATAAAGTTTCGCCACCAAAAGTAGTATAGCTGAATACTTCAGAATTGAATAACTCCATTACATCAGCACGGCCAGTCAGGATAGCGATCGGCATACCATTAGCACAAGCTTTTGAGAATACAGCTAAATCAGCCTTTACATCAAAATACTCCTGCGCGCCACCTAAAGCGATGCGGAAACCTGTCCACATCTCATCAAAAATCAGCAGCGTTCCGTTTGCGGTACAAACTTCGGCCAGCTCTTTCAAGAAGCCCGGTTTTGGCGCTTCAAAAATGAATGGCTCTAATATTAAAGCAGCAACGGTTTCATCCAATGCGGCTTTAATGCTTTCGATATTATTATAATCGAAAGTATAGGTCATGTTTTGAATTGCCTCGGGGATACCTGCGTTACGGCTGGTGATACCAATGTACCAATCATGCCATCCGTGGTAACCACAGCAAAATACTTTTTCCCTGCCGGTAAATGCGCGTGCCACACGTATAGCGGCAGAGCAAACATCGGCACCTGTTTTTGATATTTTAACCGCCTCGGCGTTAGGGATAACCTCTTTGATCAGTTCAGAATACTCAACTTCCAAAGGGTGCATCAGCGAGAAGGTAATGCCTTCTTCTAGTTGTTTTTTTATGGCTTCGTCAACCACATCGTAAGCATAACCTAACGATACCGGGCCGATAGCCGCATTATAATCAATATATTCGTTGCCATCCACATCCCAAACGTGCGAGCCTTTTCCTTTTTGGATATATTTTGGCGCTACACCCTTAGTCCACTGGCCCGGGCCCTTTGCTAAAGTTTGGGTAACGGGTTTTTGCGCTTTTACAGCGCGCTCATATAGTTCGTTCGATTTTTCGATGACCGGGTAGTCGGCATTGAATTTTACTGTATTTGGCATATTTTTAATGTTATAACGTTGCAATGTTGAATATTGAAACGTTGTTTTTATAGTATTAAACGTTATTATTCGGCAAATTCAGGTGTAGCTATTTCGGGTTGGATGGCGTTGGTTGAATGGCCCAATATTTTTTCGGCGATTTGTTTACCCGTAAAACCTTCGTAAGCTAAAACATCAGGCAATAAAGCCGGTTTGAACCATTTATCCAAACCGTAAGGCAATACTTTTGCCGATGTCTGGTGTTTCAATAAAGTTTCGGCAACAATGCTGTATAAACCACCGGTATTAAAGTGGTCTTCAAGTGTTACCAATAGTTCTGATGTTTTGGCAACTTTTATGATGGCTGCTTCATCCACAGGTTTTAAGCTGCGCATGTTAAGCAAACCAACTGATAAGCCCTGTTCCTTCAATATATCAACAGCTACCAAAGCTTGCTCGAACAACAAGCCATAAGTCAGGATAGTTACATCTGTACCTTCTGAGATCACTTCGGCTTTGCCTATTTCAAACGGGGTATGCTGGTAATCGGTTTTGCGGGTGTTGATACGCAGGTAAGCCGGGTTTGGCGAGTTCCAGATGGTTTCTATCATACCAACCAGGTCCTGCTCATCGGCAGCGGCAAAAACCGTTACGTTTGGTATGCCACGCATAATGCTCACATCCTCAATAGCCTGGTGGGTAGCACCGTTACCGTCCGACAAAAAACCGGGGATAAACGCACTTAACTTTACAGGCAGATTTGGGATACCCGCATCGGTACGCACAAATTCAAAAGCACGCATAGACAGGAACGAGGCCAGCGCATGCAGCACAGGGATACGTCCGCGTAAAGCTAAACCTGCAGCCGCGCCAACCATAGTTTGCTCGGTAATACCGGTATCAACAAAACGGGCACCTAATTTGGCGGGTAAATTACGTATCAAAGCTCTGTTCTCTGCTGTCATTACGATAAATCGCTCATCGTTAACAGCTAATTCGGTCAATAATTCTTCGTACGACATCTTATCTTACTACTAATGTTTCTGATGTTAATTCTGTTGTTTCGTCTCCGCCCAATTCTTTCAAAAGCGAATCTACCTCTTCGTGGGTAAAGTTGCAGAACCAGCGGTCGGCACGGGCCTGTATGCTTGGCAAGCCTTTACCGCGCACGGTATCGGCAATCACCACATTCAGCTTACCTGTTTCGAAAGGATAGGCCGAGAACGCTTCGTGCAAAGCCTCAAAGCTATGTCCGTCTATACGTTTAACGGCTGCGCCAAAGGCGGTAAATTTATCGTGTAATGGTTCCAACGGGATCAGATCCTCAGTAGCCATATTGGCCTGGAACTGGTTACGGTCAACCACAAATATCAGGTTATCCAGCTTGTAGGCATTGGCCACCAAAACGGCTTCCCAGCACGAGCCTTCGTTCAGCTCGCCATCGCCTAAAATACAGATCACCCTGTTTTTACCGCCACGCATTTTAATATCCAAAGCCACACCTAAAGCTACCGAAGGTAAATGGCCCAATGAGCCCGAGTGAAACTCGATGCCCGGTATCTTAGTGTTAGGGTGCCAGTAAATATTATCATCAACCGAAAGGTGATTCTTTAAACGCTCCACATCCATCAAACCTATCTCGGCAAAGGTGCCGTACAGCGCGGGTACATCATGTCCCTTTGATAGGAAGAGGTAATCGCGGTTAGGGTCGTCCAGGTTATCTTTATTGATGTTTAAAAAACTGGTATAGAGGTATACAATGAGATCGGTTGCTGATAAGGATGCGCCCACAAAACAACCGCCGTCGGTCGACATGCGGATGATATGCTGGCGTACTTTAAAAGCTATATCGGGTAAATTATTCATACAGAGAACTTTATAAAATAACGTTAGTTAAAACAACGTAGGGTAAATATAGTAATAATGTTACACTTGCTTAATTGGATATTGTTTTTGTCTGATCGGCGCCCACCGTCTTTAATTCATCCAGGTGGTTACGGTACCAGTTCACACCCGCATAACCCGAATTGATCTGGTAGATTTCGGGTTTGCTTTCTAATAGGTTCAAAATATCATCGCATGAAAAATCAGCTTTCTGTGGATATAAATGTTCAAACACACACTTGATAAATTGATAATCTTCGGGGTAATCAATGGTAAACCGGTGCGACATGGAGTAATCCTTCCCCTTCGACCAGGTAATATTGGCTATCCTGAATTTATCCGGGTTTTCCCAGATATATGGCGTTGTATGTTCCAACTCTAATTTACGGCTGGCTTCCTTCCAGGCTTTTTCAATGCAGGGCATCGTCATGATCTCTACATCATTGCCATCGGGCCAGGTTGCCGGGTGGAGGTTGTTTACAAAGTCGTACTCGCCTTCGTGAGCGAAGTAAAAATCCAACACCTCATCAATGATACGCGGGTCTATTAGCGGACAGTCCGACGGTATCTTGATCACCACGTCGGCACCATATTTCAAACCGGCCTGGTAATGGCGGTCGAGGCAGTTATCCAGGCTTCCGCGAAAGCAGGGTACCCCTATCGCGCCGGCTTCGGTTTGGATGATATCATCCTGCTCATGATCTGAGGTAGCCACAACAATAGCAGCTTCGTGCCTGATCATTTGCAGGCGCTCTATCATCCGCGCAAGCAGGCTTTTGCCAAGTATGGGCAACAGCACCTTTCCCGGTAAACGGGTCGATGACATGCGCGCCTGTACTACAATAACAACTTTAGCTTGATTTTGGGCCATATAAATTAAGCGGAAACAGCTTTTAACACCGGTTTATTGTCGGTGTATTTAAACAGCACCGGCCTGAATTTGTAGTTTTTTACAAAATCTTCTTTAGCGCCATCATACTCTAAAAAAGCACGGCATATATTAGCTATGTTTTTAGCCGATGTGCCGCCGTTTTGTATCGGGTTTAATCGTTTCAGTTCTTTCAGATCAAAATAAGAGTGCACTTTTTTGCCTAAAGCTATACCTGTATAAACTACTGTTGAATACTGCGTTATCAGTTCCGAGCAATTGGCAATCATTTCATTAGTATTACCCGCCTGGAATATCAGGGTATTTGCAGGGGCGTATTTCCTGATCTCGGCTTCGGCCCTGTCGTATTTTTCGTTGGGATGCAATTTGAAAAGCAACTGGCGGCCGTTGGCTATTTTTACCGCCTTTTTAATGAACGCGGGCCTGTTTTCAAAACGAAAGGTTTCGCGCATATCCGACGTTGCCACCATCACGTAATTGCGGTGCGGGAAATCGTTATCGGTAAAACGCACCAGGTCATCGTAATTAGGCATGCCCGTAACAATCATTTTTGACCTATTGGAACCGCGTTTGGTAAAATAGGTTTTGTAACCTTCGGAAGCTACGCAATATACATCGCAGATGTTTGATGAGCCATTTAACGAGGTGTTAAAACAAAACCATCGTGGCAGACCAAGCATTTGTACAATTTTACTGGTAAGCGTAAACTTATCAACCATACCCTCCTGTACCCAAATGGTTTTAGGCGAACGCATTCTTTTGGGTATCATCAGGTCCGAACAATAAACCACCAGGTCATAATCGTTCTGTTCGGCCATGTAGTCTATCTGTAAGCCATGGGTACTGAGGTATTTTTCAGAATTTAACCTGAAGTTGTTACCCATAATGGTACCATCTATCCAGTTGGTGTATTTTATTGCAGCGTTAATTATAGGAGAATCGGAAAACAGGTGACTAAACCAACAATCGTATTCAGGTAGTTCCCTGGCTATCTCATGCATTTGAATAGTTTGGTTCATTGAACCGGTTGTAAATAATATCTTTCTTCCCATTTTTACTCTTTAGGTGATACCTCAATAGTGTTCCAAAATTATAAAAAATCCAACCCTATCTTATCAAATCATTAATTATTAACCCAAATTTGACAATAAATTAATATTGAGTTAAAAAAACGCCTGTCTTTCCCTTTTTGGGTATCTTCCTAATAAGACCCGAAATAAACGCATTTGTTACTTCCTTTTCAGAGACAAAACATACAAAGGTAACACTTCGGTTGTAACCGAGGCAATTACTTTTTGCACATTAGTGTATTAACTCACAATATAAGCCTTTGTTTTACGGCCGCCTGCATACCGGTATAAACCCACAAAACCAAGCGATGCCCCCAGGCACAAACCACCTAATAACCACCAGAAAGCAGCAAAACCATAATTATTGATAACACGGCTGCCAAAATACGGCCCAAAAACCTGCGCTGCCGACCATGCCATAGTGTATAATGCCGCGTATTGCCCCCGGTTGCCATCGGTTGTGCGGGCTATCCAAAACGAGTTCATAAAAGGCATGGCCATTATTTCGCCAAAGGTGATGAAAAGGATAACCAGCAGGCCCGTGAGCTTATGCGCCGTGAAGATGTTGAGGATCACAAAGCCCATCCCCACCAATAACACGCCCCATATTATAAAATACAGTGGGTGCCTTTTACCTTCCAGGTTGTGGATAATTACCATCTCTACCAATACGATGATAACCCCGTTCAGCGCCATTAATGCCCCGATGAATCTTTCGCTAAAGTGCCATTGTTCCTTATAAAAAACCGGCTGCATGGTAAACAGCTGAAAAAAGCAGGTAGCGAACATAACGGTAAGCAGGATGAACAACAGGTACATTTTATCCCGGTAAGGGCTTGATACTGTATGAACATGCTCCTCCTCAGTTTTTACAGGCTTTACCATTTTAAAACGGGGTATCAGCAACAGCAGCATTCCCGCGGCTGTTATATTGGTGCAGCCGTCAACCCAAAACAGCAAATGATAATTAACCGATGCCAAAAGGCCGCCGATGGCGCCGCCAAATGCCCAGCCCAGGTTTATTGCTAAACGGTTTAGTGAGTAGGAGCGCGTCTTATTTTCGGGCGAACTATAATAGGCCAGCGCCGTACTGTTAGCCGGCCTGAACGACTCATTGCACATGCTCAAAATAAATGTACCCGTTGCAATAGCGGCAAATGATGTTTGAAAACCCAACAGGATAAAGAATATGCCACCCGTAAGCAGGGCGAACACCTGCAGATCATAAAAGCCCAGCTTATCGGTTATTTTGCCGCCGATGAAAGCCCCCAGTATAGAGCCCATACCATAAAGCGCCAATACATCGCCCGCCTGTAAATAAGTAAAATGAAGCTTATGCGTACAATACACGGCCAAAAAAGGCAATACCATGGTGCCGCTGCGGTTGATAAACATCACCAAACACAAACACCAACTGTTGCGCGACAGGCCGCTGTAAGCTTGTTTATAGAGTTGTAAGATCAATGTGCAAATGTGTTTATGTGCAGATGTGCAGATGTGCAAATTACAAAACGTCTTTTAATTCTTTCACCAATCGGATAAGAATTGTTCGTAAGGCAGGGTGCTTAAAAACAAAAATAGCGATGGGTTTGAAACCCATCGCTATTAAGTAAATATAATTAACTATTATCTTACCACAAAAACAGCGGCACAAACCATATCGGCGATACATACCATGGGTCGTAGTAGGGTTCGTAGTATTCAACAGTTTCGTACACTACGGTATCGCCGCCGTTATTGCTGTTGCTATCCTCTTCTTCACGGCGCTTTTGTTCTTCCTGCAGCAGGTTCATCATCAGTTCCGAGCCTTGCTTTATCATGTCTACCATCGCGTCCTCACCTACTTCTTCGGGCTTTATCGCGGTAGCGCAGATGTCTTCTATCTCGTCCCAGGTATCATTCGATGCCAGGTCCATCTGCCAGCCGGCCGATGTGGTATCAAAGCGATCCTCATTAATGAACGACATAAACACGATCTCGGCCGGGTCAACTTTCTTGAACAGGGCAACGGCTATACGCAGATCGTCAAAACGCTGGTCATTCTTATAATTATCCCATGCGGCATCGGTGTCAAAATCAAAATAGCGTGCAAAGGCAAACTCGCCTTTTTCCAGGTCCACGAACGAAAACACATCGTACACCTTTAAATACTCGCTGTAACGCTGCATAAAGGTATCGTAAGCCTCCTGCCCTTTCGCGGTAATGGCGTAATACATGCCCGATGTTTGCACATAGCCTTTCGCCATCAACTCAATAAACAGCGGTTCAAGTACTTTATCATCGCCGCTGGCAACAAGCTGAAATTTATGATCACCATTAACCAGTTCATTTAATAAAATGATAGCCTGGTAGGTTTTTTTATTGTTTGGGTTGATATACATATAGAAATTAGTTTTAATGAGAGAGCATACGCTATTGTGTTTAGCTATGCGCTCTCATAAGTTTTTTGGGCGTTGCCTGTGGCCCGCGCTATCCGCTGCAAGTCCTCACTTCGCTGTGCTGCGTTCCGGGCTTTACGCTTCTATCGCTAACGCGAATACAGGCAAACTTTCGCCTCCCTTTCAGGAGGCCAGGGAACTTAATTTAATAATTTAGTCCGCTTCGCTTTTATCGCATCTAAGGCCGAGCTTGATGAACTTTCGCCTAAAACTTTGTTGATCTCCTGCTCGGTTGATAGGGTTGAGTCTTCTATCTGCGCATAAGCCGCCGCGCGGAACTCCTGCGCCGAAGCACGCTGATCCATACGGTTCAGGGTTTGCATCAAACCGTCTGTATCAACGTTTGATAAGGTTTTGTTGATCTTTTCTGATACTTCAGCGGTTTTAGCACGGCTCTGTATCATTTTGGCACGGTTCTCTGTTTCTGCAATCTGATCTTTAATCTGTTTAATTTTCAGGTCCATTACATTAACAGCGCTTTCTTCTTTCTCGGCCATAGCTTTATATTGCTCAGCCTCTTTAGCTGCATCGGCATGTGCCTGGGCGGCTTTGGCAGCAAGGTCATTACCCTGTGCTTCTTCCAACTCTTTCGATTCTATCCTGTCTAACAGGTCGTTGGTTTTTTTCTCCCATTCATCCGCCTTGTTGCGTGCCTGTAACTCGTTGGCGCGGTGCTGCAGGGCAAGGGCCTTAATTTCGGCTTCGCCTTGTATGGCCTGCTGGTAGTTTTCCCTTAGTTCGCGCAGAATCTGGTCTGCCATTTTTGAAGGATCTTCTAATTTGTCAACTGCGGCGTTAGCTTCTGCTTTACCGATACGGAATAACCTGTCGAATATGCTCATTGTCTTTATTTTTGATTTAGTGAATGATTAATTTATTGATTAAATTTAATACTAATTATCTTCTCCTGCCAAAGCCGCCCGAACGGCTGCCGCCAAAGCTTCTGCGTGAGCTGCTGCCACTGCCAAAGCTTGAACCGCGCGATGAACCGAAGCCGCCGCTACGCACACGCTGCGAGTTATCGCGGGTGCCGAATGAACGCTGTGAGCGCGATGGGCTGCCTACACTGCTGCGATTGCTGTATGACCGGTTTACACTTGGCGATGGTGTACTTGTGCGATAGTTAGTGATCACCCTGCTGCGCGAATAGTACGACGGGTAATAACCGTAATGGTACATCGGCATATAATAAGGGTGTGGGCGCATCAGGTAGCTAAACAGTAAAAAGTCGGTCAGGCCAAAATGCGAGTGATACATGTAGTTATCGCCAACATAGGTCGGGTTGCCCTGTATGTTCAGGTCGGCCTGGTTATTATCCGTAGGGTTAACCTTAATGCTGGCTACTGTTACCGATTGATCCTTACTGATATCGTCAACCACGTTCAGTTCATTTTTGCCGGGTTCAGTTACTTTCAGGTAATCAATATTGCCGTCCTTATCCAGGTCGAGGTTGTTGATCTGGTTAGCCGGGTTGTTAATGGCTTTCTCCAAAACCTGCGGATCGGTGCTGGTTTTTACCATATCCGCCAAACGGTTCACATCAAAGCCGGCGGTGGTATTACTTTCAATACTAACATTATTCTGTTCGGGCCGGTTATTACCGCATCCCGCAAGGATAACAGCAAAAAAAGCTGTACTTAATATTATTTTTTTCATTCTAATTGTTTTATCAGGGTATTGGTTTAAGGTTTTTTCAGACTTCTAATTTCAGGATATAAACACACATTATTACAGCATGTTTAAGAAAATTATTTGTAGGTTAGACTGCCTGGTGGTGCGGGTGTTACAAAAACTATAGCGTAAGCCTTCATATTTTAAATATCGTTATTGATATATACCCCAAAGTAACGGCAAGCTGTTCAATGCCACAATAGCCGGCAGGTAAACCAAAAGGAATTGTCGGTAAACGGAGGCTTTGAGGCGGCGAAGAATGCTAATGGTTCGATATGAACGATGGCTGGCTCTTCTCGGGTATCGGCAGGTCTTTTGGATAGTTAGGGATGATCTTGCTGATGGTTTCCTTTTGCAGCGGGGCGGTATCAACAAAGGTCCAGTGTTTTCCGTTATCGTCAGATATGGCTATCAATGCCGACCGCGCTATAATAGTGCCGCCATTGCCGTTCATAGTTAACACATCGGGCACAATGGCAAACAGCTCTGTACCCGATTTTTTAGCCTGCTTAATATCGCCGACAGTGAGCGATTTAAATGAAAAGCCCTGCGCCTTCATTTGCTCCATACCTTTTTTCATGGTGGCATTCATCTTGGTTTCGCCGCCGGCCATCTGTATTATGGCCGGATAAGTATATTTAGCCAGTACCTTATAGTTTTGGGTAATAATGGCGTTGGCGGTTGCCTCCGCCTGTGTTTTTACAGCAGCTAACTGTGCAGGGCTTAATTTATATAGGCCGGTTTGGGCTTTTGTAGGCTCCGATAACATGAAAACAATAAAAAGAATTGAAGCAATTGAGGTAGCCGACTTATTTATTTTAAAAAATCGTGCCAATATCAAACTCAGAAAAACACCAAAAACTAAATACATCAGTAAGTCCAAAGGATAAAAGTCGTTATCAAAAAAATCACTCGTTACAGGAGAAAGTCCAAGAATAAACCCAATAACAATTAAATAAACAAAGAATGCAAGTATAAAACTATTCCCGAACGTGCGATCAATACTCAACAAATTATATAAATACAAACTCAATAAAGCCGGTAATATAATATCGGCTGTTATTAATACCGATTTTAATTCAGGCTGCAGGCGATCAATAAATATAGCCGCTATACCACCTGCTAAACCGATGATTGCCCCGATAAATAATGCTTTATGAAATGGTTTAATAGCCATTTTATTGTACCGGCAATTTATACGCCTGTCTTGCCAATAACTTCCAGTTGCCGTGCTCTTTAATAAACACCAACATAATACCCAGGTTTACATTGCCCGGCTTGCCGCCATCATTGGTTTGAGCGGTCAGGATATGCCTTACAATGGCAGTTTTATCCACCACTTTAATGGTTTGGTTAGTTAGTGCTATCGTAACAAAAACCGACGATTTATTTACTATAGCCTCAACAAACTCATCAGCGTTTTGAATTTTTCCGCTCGAGTGCCCATAGCTCAGGTTTTCGCAGGCTACTTTTTCCAGGTCGGCTTTGTTACCGCTTATCATGGCCTTGCGCATAAACTCTACCGCATCGGCAACTTCTTTTTCGTCTTTGGTTTGTGCATAGGCGGCTGTTGTGAATATGCCTATAACCGACAGTAATAAAATTATTCTTTTCATTTTGGTTTTTTTGATGGTTTTCAAATATACACTGATAATTTATATACTGATAAAAATTCTGCATTTACGTAAACCGGCCTGAATCCGGGCTTCCTTTTCCTTTATCTGTTAACCCCAGATTACCATCATATTAAATAAAATATATAATATTTTATCTGGCTTTTTATAAATATTATATTTAGTTTAGTTTTCACAAACCCAACCATTAACCTTACTATCAAAATGAAAACCCAGGCAGACAAAAAAGACCTTTTTGACCGCGACCCCGCCCTTTTTGAAACCGACAAGGCGGCGGTAGAAGCCATCGTACAGGCGGCGGTAAATGTCGAACTATTTACTATTCCATTGTATATGACGTCGCTGTATTCCATACAAGGCGTACACACCATAACCGGCGCAAAAAGCGACCTTTACCAGGGACGTTTATGGCCGGGACTCGCGCCAACCTTCAGGCCGGGCACACCACGGCCGGGAGGCAATATCCCCGAAAACGAAAAAGCTTTCAATACCATATTCAGTGTATTTATTGAAGAGATGTTGCACCTGCAACTGGCATCGAACGTTGCCACGGCATTGGGCATCACTCCAAAATTTACAGAGCTGTCTCCCAAATCGGGCAACTACGCCTGGACCTGCTACAGCCCAACCAGTACGGTTATACCGGGCATTATTGATTTCCAGGATTGTAAGCCTGTATCGAACGGTGTGAACTACGCCGACATGAAGGTGAAGATAGACGAGCTTAACCTGAGCCAGAACGATCTTTTCCTTGCCATTGAGGCTCCGGAAGAAGAAGCCAAAGCTCGTGTTAAAGAAAGCGAGCTATATAAATACTTCCCGATAACACCATTTAAAGGTTGGAAAAAAGGCGACCCGCTGCCGATGTTCGGTAGTATTGGCCAGATGTACCAATGTCTTTGGGATTACCTGGACATTACCTACAAGGGAGCTGACGGCAGCGAAACCACCTTGTTTGAAAGAATGTACCAGCCTGCCGCGCTGCAACAGGATATATTTAATACCGTATCATCAAGCCACCCTTATAAAGAGTTCCAGGACCTTGATACTACCATATCAGGCTGGCTGCCCGAAAGAGCCAAAGAATTGGTATTTAAACTAATATGTGCCATTACCGATCAGGGCGAAGGCGCCGGCATTAAAAAGAACCTGCGCCCGTCTATGGGTTTGCAGGCCGTTAACCCCGTTAACCAGGCATCGGATACTGCATTGAAAGCCGATTATCCATCGTATACCGATGACGGTAAACCTGCCCCATCATCGCATGCTTACGCCCGCTATGATAACGGTGCGCAAGATCATTACGAACGTTTTGAAGAGATACGTGATGACCTGAAATCGGGCAAAATTATCACCTGGCCAACCTGGCATAAAACAGTAAGGCCCGGCCCTAATAAATGGACAGCCCAGGATCTGATGAGTCCTGATTATGATAAAAATAAATACAACCTGCCTTCGGCAGAAGATGTTGCCGGTGCATTGAACAGGTTAAACAACCCACTGTTGCCCAATAGTACAACTGTAGATACCACCAAACGCGATGCCAGCTACAAACAATTCTGCGAAATTGCCACAGGCGCCATTGCTGGTATTACTACCGTACTCGACCAATACTGGGCCAACAGCGCCGTAGGTTTCCCCTACCCTTCAATGGGCGGCTCTGGCGACAGGTTGATGATGTGCTGGGCGGTATTCGGTCAGCTGCCCGATCTTTCGGTAGGTGTACAACCCCGCAAGCCAAACACACTATACCACGCCTGCCAGGGCATGAACCTGAACCAGGACGCTCCTGTTGATAATACCTGCGCATCGGCCGAGGTATACCATAACTGCCGCGGCTCAAACTCATGTAAAGCTGAAGGTGGCTGTGGTTTTGTGCAGTTGGTGGGCCAGTCAAAATCTTGCAGTTCAAGCGTAAAAATAGTGCATAGTGAAGTGCCCGATAATACTGTACAGGCTGGTTGCGGTCTTCCTAAACCACAATATAGCGCCCCTGCCGACAATATGTGCGGCAGCTTCGGCGGCTGCGCGGTGCCTATCTCTGCATCGCAGATCTATCCTCCATTTACCGATGCTCAAGGCAAACCGGCAACCGTAGGCGCGATGGAACTAAACGATTTTGTAGGGCCAAAACATACGGTTACCAATTTACCCGGCCAAGTAGTATTTCAATATGGCGACTTTGTTTACGATATTGCATGGGAAGCTTATACCAAAGTTTTGCAAAGCCGCGATAGCGAAGCCCCGGTGCCTGTTAAACCACCGGTAAGCGATATCAGGCTGGCATTTCCGCCATCTACCTGATCTGTTTAAATTAACGACATGAATACACCTGATAGTAAACGCCTGGGCCTGCCAAATTTGGGCCTGGGCGTTGGTTTACGCAGCAAACACTATGCTCACCTGATGCAGAACGCCCCCATAGTGGATTGGTTTGAGATCATCAGCGAGAACTACATGAATAACTTTGGTTATGCCCGGCATGTTTTGGAGCATGTGGCCGGCTTAAGGCCGATTGTAATGCATGGTGTATCGATGTCAATAGGTAGTACCGACCCATTGAACCTGGAATACCTGCGCCAGTTAAAAGAACTTGCCGACGTGGTGAAACCTGTTTGGATATCCGATCACCTGTGCTGGACCGGCGTGGCCCATTTAAACACCCACGATCTTTTACCCCTGCCGTTAACTTTAGAAAGCCTTCACCATGTAGCCGAACGTGTTAACCGCGTTCAGGATATTTTGCAGCGGCCTTTGATATTGGAAAACCCATCCACCTATATGGAGTTCGAGGCATCAAGCCTGCACGAATGGGAGTTTATGACAGAGCTGGTAACTAAAACCGGCTGCGGGCTATTACTCGATGTGAACAACGTCTTCGTATCGGGCCATAACCATAATTTCGACCCGGAGTTTTATATCCGAAACATCCCGCATAAAGCGGTGGTACAAATACATATCGCGGGGCCAACTGATTGCGACCAATATTACCTGGATACCCATGATCAGCCTGTGCCTACCCCGGTTTGGCATTTATATCGGCTTGCACAAGAGTTAACCGGCGGTGTATCCACATTATTAGAGTGGGATGCCAACATTCCCGAATACCCTGACTTAGTAGCCGAAGTAAACAAAGCCCGCGAGGTTTTGCTCGGCAACTTCCCTGATGTGCCGGTTTACCGCACACCTTTGGCCGACCAGGTTTCTAACCCGGTTGACCATCAAATGCAAACCGCGCATGACTGAGCTGGCGCACATACAAAAATGGCTGACATCCATCATTGTAAGACCGGGAGCTATCAATGATAAGATCTTGCTTGCCGACCAGCACTATGGGCTTAAACATACCGAAGTGATACGACCGGCAGCCAACCTGTCGTCAGAGCAAAAAATAAGCATATATGCCCGTGGTTATGTATTGCGCCTGATGGAATGTATGTCGGCAGAATACCCGGCATTGCAGCACCTGATGAGTAAAGATCTGTTCGAAACTTTTGTAAAAGCTTACCTGGTACAGGTACCGCCGTCATCGCCCGACCTGTACAATCTCGGCAAAAAGTTTGCGACTTTTTTAAAAGCTTCACAACCAAAAAGCGCGGATGACAACATGTTCGACATGCCCGTTGAACTGGCCGGTTTAGAGCGCGCGATAGCAGAGGTTTCCAGATGTAAAGGATTAGAAGGCACATCGCAGGGAACTGAAAGAGACGACACGGTGCTTTATTTATTTGACACGGGTACTATCAGATCATCCCCTTGTTTAATGCTGTTAAAACTTCAGTTTCCCTTAGTGGGATTTGTCAGATCTGTGCAGCGGGGTGAAGAAGCGGCAACGCCTGTTATCAGCGAAAGCTTTACCGCCATCAGCAGGAAAGATTACATCATTCACATGCACGACCTGGAACCATGGCAATGGCAATTTTTAAAAGCATTACAGCATACCGGTGATTATATGGGTGCGATAAACATTACGGCAGCGACCTACGGAATAGAGAACAGCACCCTGATGGCCGACCTGATGTTATGGATACCGGTAGCTTTAAAGTTTGGCTATATTTACCGGGATAGTTCAGAAAACTAAACCCATCCGGGATAGATGCATTAATTATCCAATAACCTGCGGTGATAATTTATCTGCCCAAGGTGATAGGCCAGGTGTGTTGCCAAATGGATCAACATATACTCAATGGTGGTTTTCTCCTTAAATACTACTATCGGAAAATCTTCGGCAAGTTTATCTTTATCAAGGTTTTCCAGTGTTTTATTCACCACCTGTATAGTTCCGTCAACCATTTTCAAAAGCTCTGTCCGGGCTACTCCTTTAGCCGAAAACTCAAGGTCGCGGTTACGGACATAATCACTGCCGCCCAGTTGAACACCAATAAAAGTATTCAGGTTACCTATAAGGTGCAGGCATAAATTACCGGCCGAATTAGCGATATCCTTATCTATAGCCCAAATCTTTTCCTCGTTCTTGTAAAGTGATATCTCAACTTTCAATTTCTCAAGGTCGCGGTTGAACAGGCTTTGCAATACTTGTATCATGGTTTATTGTTTTCAGGAAGCTAATTTAACAAATCAGATCAATCTTCCCTCAATCGTTCATCGGTATAAACAATTTCAGTTTTACCATGCGGTACAGGGAAACCGCTGGCATCCACACTCACAAAAACGATCTTATCAATGGTCAGAATGGTTCTCCTGGTGATCTTGTTACGAACCTCGCAGGTCAGCGTAAGCGATGTACGGCCAAAGTGAATGGCCTTAATACCCAACTCTATAATGTCGCCCTGCTTGGCCGAACTCACAAAATTGATCTCCGACATGTATTTGGTCACGCAGCCATTGGTACCTAACTGAATGATAGAGTAAATTGCTGCTTCCTCATCTATCCAGCTCAGCAAACTCCCGCCAAACAGCGTACCATGAGCGTTAAGGTCTTCGGGCTTTACCCATTTGCGTGTGTAGAAATTCATTGTCTTTGAGTATTTAGTAGGGAGCAGTTAGATTTCTCCAATATTGCGAATTTAACTTTATTAATAATTTGAGATAACAAACTTCAACATTATCTTTATAAAACTACAACCTAACTATTGCATGGCTACATTAAAACAGGATATCAAAACCCAATCAAGTTGGATAGTTAAAGCTTTTAAAGCCGATAAACTTACGCTCGACTATACTATAAATAGTTTCAAAAACCTGGATAAGTTTTTTGAAAAGCATTCAAAAGATGGCAAAGCAAAACGTGGAGGTCGGCTTTCTACAAATTTAGGCCCTATACTCTTTTCAATTGGAGCATACATTGGTGAAACATTAATAAAAACATTTCCCGGAAGTAAATGGATAACCGACGACAATGATCCCGAGGGAGAATTAAATGTCGAAATTAAATTCCCCAATGGATCAATTGTCTGGCCAACGCAGCGAGTAATGAAAAGATTTAAGAACGGGGCCGAGGATAGCCTTTTTGACTATGGCTTTTTAATAGCCAAACAGAATGGTTTAGAACTTCCTTTTGAAATAGATGAATCTAAAAGTAAACCGTGGTGGAAGTTTTGGTAAGCTTATTGGGCTCCATCTATTTAACTTACACCTTTGTGCTTTAAGCTTTCACCTCCAAAATCGCGTTCCTGTTCCTCAACCAATGATCCGCAATAACCAGCGCGGCCATAGCCTCAACAATAGGTACGGCTCGGGGCACAACACAAGGGTCATGCCTGCCTTTGCCGCTTATTTCGGCGGCGTTGCCTGCAGCATCAATCGTTTGCTGGTTGTGCATAATGGTGGCAACGGGTTTAAAGGCAACCTTAAACTCAATAGGCATACCATTGCTGATACCGCCCTGTATCCCACCCGAAAAATTGGTAATGGTTTTGATGCTGCCTAAATGGTTCTTAACAAAAATGTCGTTATGTTCTGAGCCCCGCATTTCGCTGCCCGAAAAGCCTGAACCAAACTCGAAACCATGCACGGCGTTAATGCTCAGCATGGCTTTACCCAGCTCGGCATGCAGTTTATCAAAAACCGGCTCGCCTAAGCCTACAGGGCAATTCAGGATATGACAATTCACTTTACCACCTACCGTATCACCATCCTTACGTACCGAATCGATAAACTCGATCATTTCTTCGGCTGTAGCCGGATCGGCACAACGTACGATATTGCTTTCGCGGATAGCTAAAAACTCTTCGGCGGTAGTAAACTCAATATTCGGGGCATCAATTTTACCTACGCTGCTTACATGCGCCAGTATCTCGATGCCTTGTGTTTTCAATAACAATTTAGCAATGGCTCCCGCCGCAACACGCGCCGCGGTTTCGCGGGCGGATGAGCGGCCGCCACCACGATGATCGCGGATGCCGTATTTGGTTTGATAAGTATAATCCGCATGCGAAGGGCGGAAAACATCCGTATTGTGGCTATAATCCTTCGAGCGCTGATCTTCGTTCGGTATCAGCATCATGATAGGCGTACCGGTAGTTTTACCCTCAAACACACCCGAAAGGATACGCACAGTGTCGCTCTCTTTACGCTGGGTAGTAATTTTACTCTGACCGGGTTTGCGTTTATCCAGCTCACCCTGGATATAATCCATATCAACCACCAGTTGCGAGGGGCAACCGTCAATTATCACACCGATAGCCTCGCCATGCGATTCGCCGAATGTGGTTATCCTGAATAATTGCCCGAATGAATTGCCTGCCATGGTTTAGTATTTTAGTACGGAGTATTTAGTAGTTAGATTTTAAAACCTGCGTCGCTTTGCCAAAGCTCGCGACGCAGGTTTTTAACTTTTGATTTTCACCTCAAAACCCATCTTCTCCAGATCGCTCCAGAAAGCCGGGTATGATTTTTCGACCACCATCGGGTCTTCCACCTCAACCTGCGGGATAACCAATGCCAACGGCGCGAAGGCCATGGCCATACGGTGATCTTCGTAGGTATGGATGGTTACCTTTCCGGGGATGTGCTTGCCACTGCAATCCAGCTTGTATACCTGGCCTTTTTCGGTGAGTGTTACACCGATTTTTGCCAGTTCGTTTTGCAGGGCGGCAATGCGGTCGGTTTCTTTTATCTTTAAGGTTTCTAATCCCGTAAAAGTAGCATCGTGGCCCAGGGCCGCGCACACCACTACTACGGTTTGTGCCAGATCGGGACATTCTTTCATGTCGAATATCTTACGTGCAATAGGCTTGACTTCTTTTTGCAGGTACACGCCGCCATCCTTAAATTGCGATGTGATACCAAAGTTAGCCATGATCTCGGTGATCACACTGTCGCCTTGCAGGCTGTAAGCTTTCAATCCCGGCAAAAATAGTTCGGCTTCGTCGCTCAGTGCCGCAATAGCGTACCAATATGATGCGGCGCTCCAATCGGGCTCCACATATATATCTGTCGGCTTAAAGGGTTGGTTAGCTATTTGTATGCTGTTACCTTCCCAAACATATTGTATACCACATTGCTGTAACATGGCCAGCGTCATCTCTACATAAGGTTTCGATGTCAGCTCGCCTTCAATATTCAGTTTCAAACCTTTAGGCAGGCTTGATGCGATGAGCAACAGCGCGGTAATGTACTGACTGCTGATATCGCCCTTCACGCTGATCTCGTTAGTAGCCTGCTCAAAACCGGCATGTATCCGTATCGGCGGAAAGCCATCGTTTACCTCATAATCTATCTTCGCGCCAAGCTTACGCATCGCGTCCACCAATATCCCGATAGGGCGCTGCTGCATGCGCTTAGTTCCCGTAAGGATAACCTCTTCATCCTGCAAAGGCAGGTAAGCCGTTAAAAAACGCATGGCTGTACCGGCGGGACCAATGTTGATTTCGGATGTCGGATGTCCGATGTCGGAATTTGCAAAAGCCATTGTCTGACTTCCGACCTCTGACTTCTGACCTCCAAGCACCGCTTGCAACGTCACCGCGTCGGCAGCATCGGATACATTGGATACCTTAACAACGCCTTTGCTTAAGGCCTCAATAATGAGCGCGCGGTTGCACTCACTTTTTGAGCCGGTTAGCTGCACAGTGCCTTTTACGGTTTTACCCGGTTTAGATATGATGATGTTTGGTTCCATCAAAGCTAATTAGGCGTGGGTTAAATGCTCTTGTTGCGATCCGCTGATACCGTCTTTATTCATAATTTCGGTTTGCTTGCGGATAGATTCGCTGTGCAGCAATTCCAAAAACTTCTCGGTAAACTCTTTGCTCAGGTTAAATGCCGCCGCGTAAGGGATACGTTTGTTCAATATCTCTTCCCAACGGTTAACCTGTAAAATAGTGATACCGTTATCTTTTTTGTAGTTACCTATTTTCTCAACGATCTTCATACGCTCGCCAACTTTTTGGATCAGCAGGTCGTCTATCTTATCAATACTATCACGCAGAACAGCTAAAGCATCTTTCACTTCTTCGGTACCTGCACCTGGTTTACGTACTTCCAATTTATCCATTATCGCGTCTAAAGCGGCAGGAGTTAATTGTTGTTTAGCGTCTGTCCATGCTACCGATGGGTCGATGTGCGATTCGATGATCAAGCCTTGCATATCCAGGTCCAGCGCTTTTTGAGCGATGTAAGGGATCAGTTCGCGGTTACCGCAAATATGGCTCGGATCGCAAATGATAGGCAATTCAGGGGCATGCGTTTTAAGGTTAATAGCCAGGTCCCACATCGGCTCGTTACGGAAAGCCGATTTCTCGTGCGATGAAAAACCACGGTGAATAGCCGCCAGTTTGGTGATACCCGCGTTGTTGATACGCTCCAAAGCGCCAATCCATAATGAAAGATCGGGGTTAACCGGGTTCTTTACAATTACAGGCACATCATGGCCTTTTAATGCGTCGGCAATTTCCTGAACGGTAAAAGGGTTAGCGGTTGAACGCGCTCCCACCCATAAAATATCAACACCTGCAGCCAACGCTTCTTCAACGTGCTTTGCAGTTGCTACCTCAACAGCGGTTGGCAAACCGGTTTCTGCTTTGGCGCGTTTTAACCACTCCAAACCAATGCTGCCAATACCTTCAAACTCTCCCGGACGGGTACGTGGTTTCCAGATACCTGCACGTAAAACCGATACACGGCCTGTTGCGGCTAACAAATGTGCCGTTGCAACCAACTGCTCTTCAGTTTCTGCGCTGCATGGGCCGGCAATTAAAAATGGTTCTTTAGTTACCTTAGCCCAGCTGTTGAAGGGCTGTATGTTAAAATTTAGTTTCATCGCTTTTGTTTTTGTCCATGGACCATGGTCGATAGTCAATGGTTGATTTTATGATTGATTTTTTTTATTTACTCTTTTTCGTTTTGTCTATGGACTATTGACCATCGACTATGGACTTCTTCTTATACCGTATCATTCTTCTGATATTCGCCCAGTATGTTAAAGTTCTGCGTGTATTTTAATACCTGTGTAATGGCTTTGTCGTACTGCTCACGCTTCTTCCATTCCACATCCACATAAAAATTGTATTCGTTACGTTTACCCAGCACCGGCATCGATTGTATCTTGCTCATGTTCAGCTCGGCCTCGGCAAAAATATTCAGCACCTTGGCTAATGCTCCTACCTGGTTACTCACCTGGAAACATAACGATGCTTTATTCGCCTTTATTTTTCCGGCACGCTCATGGTCGGTTAGTATTAAAAAGCGCGTATAGTTCTTCTTGTTCGATTCGATACGCCGCTCCAAAACATCCAGCCCGTATAATTTAGCTGCCAGCGTATTGGCCACGGCAACAGTATCCTTTAATTGCTCATCATGCACACGCTTGGCGCAAGCAGCGGTATCGGTACCTTCTATCAGTTGAATATGCGGGTAATCGTCAAAAAAATCCAGGCACTGGCGCAAGGCTATGGGGTGTGATATCACTACTTTCACATCCTCAAACTTAACACCCGGGTAAGCCAGCAAGTGTAACTGGATAGGCAAATAAACCTCGCCTACTACCGGAAAGTTGTAGTTCATGAGCAAACTGTAGTTTGGCAAAATACTCCCGGCAATACTGTTCTCAATAGCCATAATCACATAATCGGCTTCCTTAGCTTGCAATTTATCAAACGTTTGTTTGAACGATTTGCATTCTATGGTTTCGATATCCTCACCAAAATACTTGAATGCGGCTTCCTCGTGAAACGAAGCGCGTATTCCCTGGATGGCTACTTTTGGTTTTTGCTTTTCCATATTCGTATTAAAGCAAAAAGTCCCGGCTGTTGGGCCGGGACTTTTTGCTTATGTTGTATCATGTTATGATGACATATTAGTCCCGGCTTGTACTTGTAAAGTAAAAGTAATAACCGAACCAGTATGCACCTGTAAATTTCATTTTTTTGATTATGCCGTAAAAGTACAGTTAAATTTCAACTTGTCAATAGCTTATTTCTATTTTTTTGATTATTCCGAATTTTGTTGGGATGAGGCTTACAATTCAACACCCAAACCTAATGATGTATGGTAAAAACACATAAAGCTTTTGCATAGTATTTTAGTAGGCATTTTGCTTAGCAATTATCATTATCATATTTTTGCGCCTGTTTATTTCAATAATCAAAATAAACTAAAAATTGCATTGGTATGAATTTACTTTTAAACCAAATTAGTCAATTTGTTGGTTTAAATAATATATCACTGAATGGACAACTCTACCCAAGGTTCAAACACACACTCAAAAAATGCCTTAACCGACCAAAACGCGGTAAAATATACGCTGTTTTTAATTGCCGCTACCTTTTTGGCACGTTTGTTCATTGCGGCCAATACGGGTTTAGGCATTGGCGAATCGTACTATTTTCGCGGTGTGCTTAACCTTAGCCTGAGCTATTTTGACCAGCCACCATTGTTTTTCTGGTTAAGCTGGCTCACTACAAAAATATTCGGGCTAACAACATTGGGCCTTCGTTTACCTGCCGTAATATTATTCGCGGGTACAAGCTGGCTGCTTTTTTTGATCACCCGGCGCTTTTTTAATGCCCGCGCCGGTTTTTGGGCGGTGTTGATGATGAACCTGAGCGCCGTGTTCACCATTCCGGTTGCTACCTGGTTCCAGCCCGATGCCCCGCTGATGTTCTTCTGGCTGGCAGCCACCTATTTCCTGGTACAGATCATGCTGCCATCTGATAAAGACAAGGCCCGCTCAGGCGGACAAACCTACCTGTTATGGCTCATGGTTGGCATTTGTATGGGTTTGGCTACCCTGAGCAAATACCACGTGTTGTTTTTGTTTGCCGGGATATTCCTGTTCATCGCCACCAATAAAAGCCAGCGCAAATGGCTCACGCATCCGGGCCCCTATCTTGCTATACTCATTACCATCATCTTCGCTTCACCTATTATATATTGGAACTCGCAGAACGATTGGGTATCCTTTGTTTTCCAGGGATCGAGAGCAGGCACCGCCGAGGGGCAACACTTTAAAATCCATATCGACTGGTTTATACGCAGCTTTTTAGGCCAGGCCTGTTGGCTGCTGCCCTGGATATGGATACCTGTAGTAAAACAACTATACGTGTCGTTCCATAACCGGAAGTCATCCCAACCTTACAGCTTTTTGTTTTGGACATCTGTTCTGCCCATCGTCTTTTTTACCGTATTGACACTCTGGGCCGACTTGCAATATCATTTTCACTGGCAGGCACCGGGGTATATGATGTTGTTCATTCCGCTGGGTTATTCTATTGATAAACACCTCAGCCATCCCACCAAAGCCCGCCGCACACGCCGCTGGCTGCGTTTTTCGGTTAGCTTTACGCTGATCACCATTGTATTTTTAACCGCGCACATGATCACCGGTTTCTGGCAATGGTACGGCCCTAAATACATTGTAACCCATACCCACCTTGGTATTGACGACCCCACACTTGAGGGAAACGACTATACCGACATTAAGGGCCGCTTTGAAAAAGAGGGCTGGCTAAACAACCCGAACATATTTACCGGCTGCCCGCATTGGTGGCTAACCGGCAAGGTAGATTGGGCGCTGCAAGGCAAAAAGCCTATCGTATGCTTTAGCCCCGACCCGCGTAACCTGGCTTTCCTGGTAAACCCTGCCGATCTGAAAGGCAAGGATTGCATCCTCATCAGCCAGAACGATCCCGATGCCGTAAATAGCGACGCGAAGCCATTTTTCGACAGCATTACGCGGATACCTGATATTATAGTAACCCGCAACGGCCGCCCCGAGCTGCACCTGTACACCTATTACGGTAAGAACTTCCACATCTCGAAAGAGCCGCGTAAAGATCTGCCTGTTTACTGGCAGTTGATGGGTTTACCGCCGTTTGGGCATTGATGGTTTTGTGAGTGGTTGATTAAGTTATTGGGTGGTGAATAGTTTTCTGATCAAACTTATATTATAAACTTGTCATTGCGAGCGATAGCGTGGCAATCTCTGCAGACATTCACGTCATCCATTGTTCCAGACCTACCTCAGTGATTACTTCGTACCTCGCAATGGCATGATGGTTTTTAAAACGACACCTGGTATACCGGCTTGGCTATTATAGCCCTCAACTCCGCATGTGTACTCTTCGCGAAATCAAGCTCCGTACCCGGTTCAAAGTGTATCTTTCGGTCTTCCATCAGCGGGGTTATCTGTAATATAAAGGGCTGCTTGCCTAACAGGTCAGCATGCCGTTTCAAGCTATAGGGCATGGTTGTCCCGGCATAATAATCGTCGGCTATAATAGTGCCACCTGCATACAAAGCCGCCGTATTGCCACGATAATCAAACTGCAGCAACACGTCATGCACAAACTCGGGCATTTTAGCGGGCATGGATAAGCTGTAGGTTTTGTAAGGCAAGGCTGCGTTGTAATGTACCGGGTATGTCGGCCCCACAGGCGTAATGCCTTGCAGCGAATCGCAATATTTTTTAAAACGTGCATCGTTTGATACCTGTTTAAACGACACCCCTACCGAATCCCACTCGGGCAAAGCTACCCGGTAATGGGTAAAAACACCCTCTTTACCTGCCGCTCTTACGGCCACACTCTTGGTGCCGCAAGCCGGATACGAATCAAAGCTAAACGCTGCTGAATCGACCGATCGTATCGTGATCACATCGCGCTTATCATCATAAAAAGCCATTTTAGGCGTTAGTACCAACGTTTGGGTTCCCTTAATATTGAATACGTACGAGTAGCGCGCCTCGTTCTTGCTCAATAACAATACCCGGAAGGCCTTACCGGCTTTGGTGGTAATATCTATGGTACAGTTCTTACCCGGTTTCAGGCCTTGTACTATAGTATAGCCGTTACTTTGGGCCGCTATGCCGCCTTGTGCTTTCAGGCTTTTAATGTTCTTATTCTCAAACTTAAACTCAGGGGCAATCCCATCGATGGCGTAATAGCAATACACTTTGTCTTTATTGTCTAATATGGTGGTAGGCTGCGCTGTAGCATATTTCAATAGCACACCATCCATATCATAATTAAAAGGCATTACCCCATAAACCTTGTTAGCTATATTGATACCGCCCTTTTCGGGGATACGGATGGTCTCGCCTTCGGTTTTGATGCTGAAAGCTACATCTTTATGGTCGGCCATCTCAAAATGACGCACATAGTTATTAATGAACACATAACCCGCCCCGCCCCTGCTGCGTACCGAGTAGCGCAGGTCTTTCAGATCGTCCGCCTTTTCGGGATTATCCGCCGGTATCTGCGCGCTCATCGGTGCCAGTGTACTGCCATAGCTATTGATGAACTGGTGCAGCAGCTTAAAATCATGATAGTAATCCCTGATAAAGCCCCATTCTGTTATCGGCGACTCAAAATCGTACGATATCATCGGATAATCATTCGGATACGGATATATGGTCGATTTTGATTCTTGCGTGGAATACGTTCCATCCCAGCTCAGCGGATGCTGCGTACCATGAAATACATAGTATCCCAGCATATTGGCACCTACACCCAACCGGGTATAATCCAAAGCCAGCAGGTCGCCTGCCAGAAGCGTTGGCCTGCGGTGATAGGTTACCTGCATACCGCCGCCCAGTTCCACAGTTAAAAACGGGTGCCTGTAAACAGGTGTTTTAACAGCGCCGGCCTGGTAGGTCAGCACATCATTGCCAATGTTCTTATCCTTCCTGTCGGATGTAAAGAGGTACATGTTATTCGGCGGCAGGTCTTTGGTGTTTTGCGTCCATGGCGCATCAGGGTATCCGCCCCAAAGTGGCACCACATCATCCTCTGGCACCTGCGGACCGGGCCAGCCCGTAACCACATATAGCGGTACATCAATACCATCGGCAACAGCCAGCTTTTTAAGGGCGGCAAGGTATTTATAGCCATCGCTGTTAGGCCCGTTGCTGCGCATTTCGTTGTCTACCTGTATGCCTATCAGCGGGCCACCATCCTTATAATACATCCCCTCAAACTGCCGGGCAATAGCTTTATACCAAATGGCAACCTCGGGTTCAACGCTGCCGTTTTTGGTTACACGGTCAAAACCGCTCTTCATTTTCTTTTTTACGAACCAATCGGGCATACCGCCGTTGCGGGCTTCGCCGTGCGCCCAGGGGCCAATGCGGCCAACAGCTTTGAGGCCGTGCTTGGCGCAGAGCTGCAAAAAGTAGCGCACATCTAAATTATCATCAAACCTAAACTTGCCTTCCTCCTGCTCATGGTGTATCCAGAAATCGTAAAACGCGATCACACCAATACCTGCGGCTTTCATCTGCAGCAAAGCCTCTTCCCACTCAGCGCGCGGGTAACGCGAGTAATGTATCTCGCCCATCACCGGCAACACCGGCTTGCCGCCGCTGCGCAGGTAATAGTTATTCAGGTCAAACACCACACCTTGCAGATCTTTATTACTACCCTGCTTAAAGTGCTGATCTTCGATAAAGGTCATATCCTTACCCATAACAACGGTATGTTCTTCGGTTTGGGCGTTAGCAAGGGCTACACAGGTTAACAGGACTAAACAGCCAAGGGCTTTTTTTATAATAGAAGTATACATCAGGATGACCAGGTTTTATAAAGGCAAATTAAGGCAATATTATCGATGTGCTATCCTGTACTGTTAGGCCTTTCAATTTCGGATGCTCAATTTCGAATCTATTATTTTTCCAACGAGTTTAATTGATTACAGATCAAACGAGCGCGGGCCTTGTCGCAACAGAGCCATGAGCGAAGAAGGATGTAATTAAAGATACAGCTAATCATGGAGATAAGCTATGTTTATCGAACCGTATCCCAAGAGTGCGCAATACCTTGCAAATGCTCCGGACTCTCTGATTCCACCGACATTTCAGTGCGATGATTAACGCCAATTCGTTTTACCATAAACGTAGCTATTCCCGCTTCGGCTTTTTTAATATTTTCTCCGACAATAACAACATCCCCCGAGGCTTGAAACTTTATCTCATTGGTAGCGTCAGGTACCACGGTACCATTTTTATCAACTATACTGGCATACACAAAAAACACATCTCCAATTCCTGATAGAGAAAAACTCGCATCAGTATCATTAGCATAGATAGGTACACGCTTTTTAACTTCGTCAATATCTAAAACTACTTTATAAGCTTTCCCCGGTGTCATCCTAACCATCCCCGCCTGCTTTACACCACCAATATAGCCTACAGCCTCCAACTTCCCTTTTTCAAACCCGCTAATCCCAAATGTAAGCGGCGGGTGCGGTAAATTATTCGAATACGCATCCTTATCGGGATGCTGTCTCCCTATCGACTTCCCATTCAAAAACAACTCCACCTCATCACAATTACTATACACCTTAACCGATTTGGTAGCAGGGTCGTTCCAGTAATTCGCGATGAATACCATCGGCTTGCCAAAACCCTTATCATCCGGCTTAGGCCCGCACTGGCTCTGGTAAAAATAGAACGCGAACTTAGGCAGCCGGTAAATATCCATCATACCCGACGATTCAATATCGCTGGCATAACCACGTTTGTAATCAAACATCAGCCATGAGGCATCGCCAACGGCCGGACCGTTCAGATCATCGTTATGCGCTTCCTGGAAGTTATAGGCTTGCTGCAGCATCCGCCCTTCGCCATCGGTACGCAATTGCCGCGAATTTCGCTCTTCTTTCTTCAAACCTTCATAAGCCTTTTGGTTAAAACCCGCGTTTTGGGCGTAATATTCCCAATCGCCGTATTCTGCCAGTAACAGCGGCTTTTTCTTATTGTACTTTTTCCAGTAATCGGGCGCTTTGGCATGTTGCCTTGCGGGATTGAACACATCATAAGCATAATCCATCCAGCCGGTCGAAAACACATCTTTATAGGGCAGCTCGGCATGTACAATGCGGTTAGCTTCGGTCATGTAGGGCTTGCTCATGTTCGATTCATTCAGCGATGCTTCCCATAATACGATCGAGGCATGGTTGCGGTCGCGGTGTATCATATCGCGTATATCCTGGTAACTGTTTTGCTGGAAGGTGGCATCGCCAAAAAACTGCCAGCCCGGTATGGCATCCATCACCAAAATACCCAGTTCATCGCAGGCATCTAAAAAAGCGGGGGAAGGCGGGTAATGCGAGCAGCGTACAAAGTTGAGGCCTGCTTCCTTAATTTTCCAGGCATCGCGGTATTGCGCGTTATCGCTTAAAGCATACCCAATGTATGGGTATTCCTGGTGTCGGTTGGTGCCAACCAAATTCAGCTTTTCGCCGTTAAGGTAAAAGCCGCCCGGCTCAAAGCGAAAGGTTTTGATGCCGATTTTTTGCTGTTGCTCGTCAATAACTTTCCTGTTTTTAATTACTTGTACCGTTAACCGGTACCGGTTAGGGTGTACAGGCGACCATAATTTGGGCATATTCACTGTTACGCTTTGTTCAAAAGTGGTGAAACCACTCTCAGAAACTCTTTGCGGATTCGATTTAACTGCACTTACTTGCTTTCCATCAGCATCGGCTAATATCAAATTAATCTGGATGAAACTATTCGATGCCCTAACATCATTCTGTACTTCGGTTTTAACAAGCACCTTAGCCGAGTTAGTATTCACACCCTCGTAATGTACCATCACACCACCACCGGCTTCGTGATGAGCAGCAACGGCATCACCTATGTGGATGGGATTTTTAATGATAAGCCATGCATTACGGTATATGCCGCCATAAAAGTTAAAATCAAGGTCTTTTATAGGCTTACCCGGTGGTATCTGTGGGTTATCTGTATTCACCAGTTTTACCAGCAATACATTCTCTTGTCCGAATTTCACATCCTTCGTCAGGTCGATATAAAAGGGCAGATAACCACCAATATGCTTAAACAAATGCTTACCATTCAGATACACATCAGCATCATTCATGGCAGCATCAAACCGGATAGCGATATGCTTATCCTTATCACCTTTCGGGATAGTAAAATACTTGCGGTAATAACAGGTACCCTGCCATTGTTCTTTTACTTTTATAACAGGCTCTATCTGCGGCGTATGCGGCAGCGTTACCTTCTCCCAGTTTACGGAGCCTGCTTTTTGCGATGTCAGTACATCTTTCGATGTTGTCGTATCAATATCCTTAACAAACTCCCAATCATTATTGAACAGCGTACCCGGTTTCTCACTTTGCGCCTCAACCTTAAAAAACGAACCGGCCACCAACAGGCCCAATAATATCTTCTTCATGTAGTTCTATATTTCTCGCAAAGCCGCATAAGCCGCTAAACGTATCCTAAAAATTTCTTTTCGCGCCTTTGCGCTCGCCTATTTAACCCCGTACTTCTTTTTTATCACCGGGTACATTTCCAAAAAAGCATTCGGGTGGCCCGTCTTATCAAACACCGCTTCCTGGTAATTGAGCGGTTCCCAAATAAAGGTGCCTTTTATTTTTTTGCCCGCAATATTAAAAGCGATATCGTTCACTTCCATTTTCAACTGGGTGTATTCTACTATAACAATATCCTGTTTGTAGCGCGTAGCCAGGTCGTTAATATTACTTTTCAAATCGGCAAGGGTGCCGTGCCATTCGGGGTAATAGCTTTCGCCGATGATATCGAACTTCACTTTACGGGCTATCATATTATCCAAAAAATAGCGCGACTCCTTATTTTGCCCGCCGCAGGCAATGTGCAGCATTACCTTAGCCTTTTTATCTTCCTCTCGAACGGCGGCTATGCCTGCCCTTAAAACACCTGCCAGCGTATCCAGGTGTTCAATATTAGCCATTGGCCACATCATACCGTGGTTTATCTCGTTACCCACCTGCACCATATCCGGCGGTGTACCTTGTTCCTTTAGTTGTTTCAGCACCATTTTGGTGAATGCTTTTACCGAATCTTGCAGCAATGCATAACCCAGGTTTTTCCATGCCGATGGGATATGCTGCTTACCCGGGTCGGCCCAGTTATCGCTGTAGTGGAAATCGAGCAGAAAGCCCAGGCCCGCCGCCTTAATGCGCAGGGCCATTCTCTTTGTCCCGGCCAAATCGCAATACCCTTTTTTAGAATAGCCGCTGTCGGCCCTTGGGTTATTAAAAATACGCAGGCGGATATAGTTGAAACCTTTATCTTTCAGTATCTGTATGGCGTCGGTAGCTTTATCGTTCTCATAATATTTTTTGCCTTGCTCCTCAAACTGCGGCAGCCATGATATATCGGCCCCTATTATTTTTTCCGGAGCCTTTTGCGCTTTACAAAAACTAACTGCCAGTAAAAGCAAACAGCATACAAGGCACGCATTGCGCCTTAGCAGGAATGAATTTATCGTCATGTTTACAAAGGTTTATAACGGACTCACAAGTTATGGTTTATTCCATCAAAAATAATTCAAATAAAAAAAATGGCATCCTGTACTCTCTGTAGTAAAAACATAGACACAACAAAAAAGGAGCCTTTCGGCTCCTCAATATTTTTCAACTCCCATGCAATTTTTCCGGGTCGGGTTTGTAATGCGCGTGCAGTTCGGCCAGTTTCTTTTTACCGTATGAGAACTTAGTGATCACCACAAACAGCACCGGGACAATAAAAATGGCCAGCAAGGTTGCCGAAAGCATCCCGCCGAAAACAGTAAAGCCAATGGTCTTCCGTGCTTCGGCACCGGCACCCGATGCAAACAGCAGCGGGCCAACGCCCAATATAAACGCCATCGATGTCATGATGATAGGGCGCAGCCTTAATTTCACAGCTTCGAGTGTGGCCTCAATTACTTCCATACCTGCATCCACGCGCTCTTTGGCAAACTCTACGATCAGGATGGCGTTCTTAGCCGCCAACCCGATGAGCGTTATCAAACCGATCTGCGCGTACACATTATCTGTTAATGATGGGATAAAGGTGAGCGTCAGTATCGCGCCAAAAGCACCGATAGGTACTGCCAGCAAAACAGAGAAGGGCACCGACCAGCTCTCGTACAGCGCCGCCAGAAACAGGAACACAAAGGTGATAGATAGCACAAAGATATATACCGTTTTCGATCCCGCCTTTTTCTCTTCGCGGCTCAGGCCCGAATACTCATAGCCATAACCTTGTGGCAAGGTTTGCGCCACTTCTTCCAACGCCTTCAATGCATCGCCGCTGCTATAACCCGGTGCCGGGTTGCCGTCAATTTCGGTGGCCCGGAACAGGTTAAAGTGCGATATGAGCGGCGCGCTCTCCGTTACCTTATAACTGGTGAGCGTACTTAGCGGCACCATGGTTCCGCCCGAGTTGCGCACAAAAAACTGGTTCAGATTTTTAATATCGCCGCGGTAATTGGTATCGGCCTGCGCCACCACGCGAAAGTTGCGCCCGTATATGGTAAAATCGTTTATGTAGGCGCTGCCAAGGTAGGTTTGCAGGGCATTACCCACATCGGATATGCTTACGCCTAACTTTTTACATTTCTCACGGTCAATACTCAGCTGATAACCCGGTGTGCGGGCCGTGAAGAAGGAGAATGCCTTACCTATCTCTTTGCGTTTACCAAGGGTATCTAAAAACTGGCGCAACACACCTTCAAAGCTTTTTATATCGGCACCCGCTTCCCGCTGCTCCAGGTTGAAAGCGAAACCGGCGGTAGTACCCAAACCGGGTATGGGCGGCGGCGGGATAACCACAATATTAGCCTCCCTGATAGCACCCGACAATCTTTTCTGCAAAGTGGCTACCACCCCTGTGGGGCCAAGCAACTGGTCTTCTTTCTTCGACCGCTCATCCCATGGTCTCAACTGGCAAAATATGGTACCGCTGTTTGATTTGGTAGCGAAGGACACTACGTTCAGGCCGCCCAGGGCAGCATAATGACCTATGGCATGTACGCTATCCAATATCCCCATCATACGGTTAATAACCGCGACGGTTCGTGTAGTTGATGATGCCTCGGGCAGATCGAATGTGATGTAAACACGCCCGTCGTCCTCCACTGGGATAAAACCCGTCGGTTTACTTTTGAACAGGAACACCGCCCCCACAATGATACACACCAATATGATAATGACGAATTTTGAGTTTTTGATGCCCCTGTCTACCCCGTTGCGGTACCGGCCTGTTACCCTGCCAAACCAGTTATTAAAGTTATAGAAAAACTTATTTAATCCTTTAGATGATTGATCGAGCTTCATGGGCCTTAATATCAGCGTACACAAAGCCGGTGTAAGTGATAATGCCACGAAAGCGGATATGAGCACCGAGATAGCTATGGTGATAGCGAATTGCTGATACAAGCGCCCTACAATGCCCGGTATAAAACCAACCGGCACAAACACCGCCGCCAGTATAAGCGCGATAGCGATAACCGGCGCCGAAATATCGCGCATGGCATGTATGGTAGCATCGCGCGCGGTCATGCCTTTCTCATCAATATAGTGCTGCACGGCCTCAACCACTACAATGGCATCGTCAACCACAATACCTATAGCCAGTACAAAACCAAACAAGGTTAAGGTATTGATGGTAAACCCTAATGGGATAAAGAAAATGAATGTACCAATGATAGACACCGGTATTGCCAGCACAGGTATCAGCGTTGCCCGCCAGCTTTGCAGGAACAGGAACACCACCAGGATAACCAATGCCAGCGCGATAACTAACGTATGCACCACCTCGCCTACCGAAACCTTTACCACCGTTACCGCCTCGAACGGAACCACATAATCAATATCCTTAGGGAACGATTTTTTCAGCTCGTTCATGGTAGCGTAAACACCTTCGGCAGTTTCAATAGCGTTGCTTCCCGGCGCCTGGTAAACCAACAGGTACGATGCCCGTTTGCCGTCAACATACGAGTTACCGGCATAGTTAAACTTACCCAATTGTATCCGGGCCACATCTTTCAGGTAAACTACAGCGCCCGTTGCCGGGTTAGTTTTCACCACAATGTTTCCAAACTCCGAAGCGTTAGCCAAACGGCCCTTTACATACACGCTGTATTCAAAAGTTTGGGCGTTTTGCTGCGGCGGCGCTCCAACCGTTCCGGCGGCAATTTGCGCGTTTTGCTCTTGCAGCGCCTGTGTTACCTGTGCCGCGGTAATGCCCAATTGAGCCAGTTTATCCGGCTTGAGCCAGATACGCATACTAAAATCGTCGGCGCGGCTTACCACATCGCCCACACCTTTGGTTCTCAAAATAGCATCACGAATGAATATGTTGGCATAGTTATCCACAAAGGTTACATCATGCGTGGCATTGGGCGAGTACATAGCCACCAGCATCAGAATACTGGGATTTCGCTTTTTGGTGGTTAGGCCTAAACGCTGTACCTCCTGTGGTAAACCCGGCTGGGCTATGCTTACGCGGTTCTGCACATCGAGTGTGGCATTGTTGATATCGGTACCTACTTCAAAGTTCACCGTCATACTCATGGCGCCATTGCTGGTGCTGTTGCTGGTAAGGTAGGTCATGCCGGGCGTGCCGTTCACCTGTACCTCTACCGGCGTTGCTACGGTTTGCTCCACCGTTTGCGCGTCGGCACCAATATAGTTACCGGTTATCTGTACGGTTGGCGGCGTAATTTCGGGGTATTGCCCTATGGGCAGGCTCGTCATAGCCAGTACACCTACGATGATTATTACGATAGATATGACGATAGCCGTAACCGGCCGTTTTATAAAGGTTTCTGCGATCATCTTTTTTAGCTGATTCTGATTTTTTATTTTGCCGGTTGCTGCCCCGGAGTTTGCTTTTTAGGCGCGCCTATCATAATATGCCCATTATCGCGCAAGCGGTTAAGGCCCTCGGTAATTACCTTGTCGCCTTCATTAATACCATCCAATATCACTATCTTATCATTAACCCGTGGCCCCACTTTAACCCGGTGTTGTTTAGCGATGGTATCCTGCGATACGAACACGAAGAACTCGCCCATTTGCTCGGTAATGGCTTTGTACGGCACAACAATGTGCTCACCAGATTGCTTATTGAGCGCCTTTAATACGCAGCTCATACCCGTGATGAGTTGCTTTTTAGGATTAGGGAATTGCACGCGTACCTTAATGGTGCCCGATTGGTTATCCACCCCCCTGTCTACCACCAGTATTTTACCATTATGAGGGTATAAACTCCCGTCAGACAGTTGCAGCTTAAACGTAGAATCGGCCATGCTTTTACCTATCATCGCGCTAAAGCGGGATATATTGGCTTCATCCACAACAAAATCCACGGCTATCGGATCTTCGCTCGATATGGTATTCAACAGCGTGGTTCCGGGTGTTACCTGCGCTCCCAGCCTCACCTGCGATATCCCTATCCTACCGGTTACCGGTGCCGTAATAAGCGAATAGCTCAGATCTGTTTTCGCCGCCGCTACACCCGCTCTTGCCGATTCAACCTGGCTTTTGCTGGTGGCTAAAGTTGCCTCGGCATTGTCAACCAATTGCCTTGCTACCGCGTCCTGCTTTAACAGTTGCTCATACCTGTCGGCATCTTTTTGTGAGCGGATAAGCCCTGCCTGGGCATTCTGCAAATTGGCTACTGCCTGTTGGTAAGCTGCCTGGTATTTGCGGCGGTCAATTTCGTACAGGGTTTTGCCTTTAGGTACTACTTCACCTTCCTTAAAATAAATGCCTGTGATAAAACCTGTTATCTGCGACCGCAGCTCTACCGTATTTAATGACACTACCACGCCCGGGAACTGGTCGTAATAAACGGCGTTCATTTTTTCGGCAACAGCTATATTAACCGGCGTAGGTGGCAGCGCCGCGTTGGTTTTTGCGGGCTGTTTGCACGATGCCCACACGAACAGCGCTAAGGCTCCCGGTATTAAAAAGTATCTGTTATTCATAACCATGTGTGTGTGTGTGTGTGTTTAGTATTGTACTGATAGTGTGCCCAACGCTTTTTCGAGGTCTATTTTACCTGATAAAACATTGAACAACGCGTTAAAGTAATTGAGTTCGGCGGTATGCAGGTCCGACTGGGCATTGATCACGTTAAGGTATGTTTTTATACCCTCGCGATACTGCAGGCTTACTACATTATAAACATCGCGCGCCAGCGCAACATTCTGTTTCAGGCTGATGTAATCGTTATAACTGCTTTTGTATTCGGCTAAAGCCTGCACGTATTGTGTATTGATAAGGTTGCGGGTGTTTACAATATCCAGGTCAACACGGTCAACCTGTAAACGTGCCTTGCTCAGGTTCTGTAAACGCTTCGTTCCTGTAAATACCGGGATAGCGATATTCAGCCCCACCAGCGAGTTTGGAAATGAACGGCTGTACAGATCGGGCAGGTTACTGTTAAAATACGCTAGGTTATACGTACCAAATGCCGATACCGAAGGCAAAAAGCTCCAGCGGTAATAATCGGCGTTCAGCGTTTGTAAGGTGCGCTGGGTTTGCAATAAGTTAAACTCTATCCGTTTGTTTACATCCAGTACCTGGTTGGTATCAATGGCTATTTCCTGCTCCAATCGTAACGAGTCATAAGCCAGTTGCAGCGGTTTTTGTGGATCATAGCCCATCAGTTGTTTTAAAAACGCAGTTTTGCTCTTTATTGCTTCCTGCGATTGCTTGCGCTGCGCCAACGAGTTATTGAGCGCTATAGTGGCCTGCTTATAATCTATCTTATCAACAATACCCGCGTTATACCGGTCGTAAGCATCTTTTACGCTTCGTTTTAACCGCACAATTTCGGCATCGGTAATAGATAGTTGCTGCTGCGATAACAGCACGTCATAAAAAGCCTTGCTCACTTCGGATACCACGTTGATCTGCGAGCTCTGTGTATTCTGCTTATAATATTGCCTGCTGAATTTTGATGTACGCGCGGCCAGGGCAACGGTAGGGTTGTAAATAGTTTGTGTACCCTGTAATGACAAGGTTGATGTATTGGGTAAGCCCGTTGTTGTAAAGGTACCCGGTGCACCCGGATTGGCAGAATTAGGAAAATAAGTTGTTGGCTGCTGGAAATAGTGCTGCGCATTCCCCGTAGCGTTTACCTGCGGCAGCCAGTCGGCCAGGGCTATGCCAATATTCTTTTCGTTTATTTCCTCGTCTATGGTAGCCTGCTTTACCTGCGGCTGGTTGTGTAAGGCATAGCTGATGCATTGTGGTAAGGTTATTGCCGTAGCAGTGTCAGGTTTGGTCTGTGCAAACAGATAATATGGCTGCCCAAAATATAAGGCAAATATTATCAAAATTGCATAGTTGCATTTTATCATATAAGGTATAGTTCAAGTTTTCAACACAAATTAAATTCATTGCATTGTATTTTTTTTTAGGGGTTCTTCAAATTATAACTTATAAGTCATGGTTATAACAAATGTGTTACCTGTTATGACATCCATATTACAAAATGTGCTTTAAATGAAGTTAAACCGTAACCTTGTTAGTTAGTTTTAAGTAAAAAAGATAAAATGATTTTACTTTTTGAAAATAAAAATCAGTAATTTGCTGACAAATTCAATGGGCCTGTTACGGCATTGTTAAAAAATTATAAAGTTACCATACTTAAGTTTTAGTATTTTCGTGGTACTTTTACAAAAAAATTCAACTAGGGTTTACATAGATGGGTAAAAAATTACATGAGAAGGTCGCGCAATTTCAAGAGGCGATCCAGATACAAGAGAAAGGGATATATCCTTATTTCAGGCCAATAGAATCAGGCCAGGATACAGAGGTGATGATTGATGGCAAGCGTGTATTAATGTTTGGATCTAACTCATACTTAGGCTTAACGAGCCACCCCAGGATAAAAGAAGCATCAAAAAAAGCGATAGACAAATATGGCACCGGCTGCGCGGGTTCAAGGTTTTTGAACGGCACACTCGATATCCATGTTGAGCTGGAGAACCGCCTGGCGCGTTACGTTGGTAAAGAGGCCGCGGTAATTTTCAGTACGGGCTTCCAGGTAAACCTGGGTGTTCTGTCATGCATCACGGGCCGTAATGATTATTTGATATTAGACGAATACGACCACGCTTCTATTATCGATGGTAGCCGTTTATCATTTTCGCGGGTAATTAAATACGCGCATAATGATATGGACGACCTGCGTTCCAAACTAAAGAACCTGCCCGAAGACGCTGTTAAGCTGATCGCCGTTGACGGTATTTTCAGTATGGAAGGCGATATTGTTAAATTACCTGAACTTGCTGATATAGCCACCGAATTTGGCGCTAACATTATGGTTGACGATGCCCACAGCTTAGGTGTTATTGGCGATAATGGTGCCGGTACAGCATCGCATTTTGGCATGAATGATGATGTGGACCTGATCATGGGTACCTTCAGTAAATCATTTGCATCGTTAGGTGGCTTTATCGCTGCCGACCTGGATACCATCGAATACATTAAACACAAGGCACGCTCTTTAATATTCAGCGCCAGCATGACACCGTCATCTGTTGCCAGTGTTTTAGAAGCTTTGAACATCATCGAATCAGAACCGCACCACATAGAAAACCTTTGGAAAAACACCCGCTATGCAACCGCATTGCTGCGTGAAGAAGGTTTTGATATAGGCAATACCGAAAGCCCGATATTACCTATCTACGTACGCGATAACGACAAAACCTTCCTTGCCACCAACATGCTGCAGGAAGATGGCGTTTTTGTAAACCCGGTAGTTTCGCCGGCTGTTCCTTCCGACTCCTCACTTTTACGTTGCTCATTAATGGCAACACATACCTTCAGCCAGATTGATGAAGCCGTTGAAAAGATGGCTAAAACATTCAAAAAGCTGGGTGTGCTTTCTGTAAAAGAAAAAATATAAAACAAATCCGTATGCATTTTTTATAATTGCATACGGATTTATTTAAACCTTCCAAATCTTATGAAATCAGTTGTTTCGGTTCGATCAAAAAAAGAGCTTGCTACTTTTATTGACTTTCCTCACGACCTGTATGCCGGCGACCCAAACTATGTTCCGGAGCTGTTCATCGCCCAGCGCGACCTGCTCACTAAGCACCCGTTTTTAAAACATAACTCGCTGCAATGTTTTTTGGTTTATGATGGTGATAAGGTAACCGGCCGTATAGCCGCCATACAGAACAACGCCCACAACGAATTTAACCATAAAACAGACGGATTTTTCGGCTTTTTTGATTGCATTAATGATTGGGAAACCGCCAAACTATTATTTGATACCGCCGCCGCCTGGTTAAAAGAACGAAACCTGAACACGATGATAGGCCCGGTTAACTTCTCTACTAACGAACCCTGCGGTTTATTGATCAAAGGTTTCGATAGCCCGCCGGTGCTGATGATGACCTATAACGCGCCATATTACGCCGAATTGCTGGATAAGGCGGGCTTCACCAAAAACATCGACCTGATAGCCTGGCATTGGGACGGGCAAAACTATGATGATAAGTCGGTACGCTTGCTGGATAGCCTGCAAGAGCGCTTAAAACGTAACAACGTTACCATCCGTAAGGTAAACCTGAAGGATTTTAAAAATGAAGCCGCCAAATTGCGCGAAGTATACAATAAGGCCTGGGACAAAAACAGCGGCTTTGTACCTATGAATAATGAGGAATTTGACTACGTAGCTAAAGATCTTAAACTCATTCTCGATCCTGATTTTGCCCTTGTTGCAGAGCATGAAGGCAAAATTGTAGCTTTCGGCCTGGCCCTGCCCAACTATAACGAGATTTTTAAAACCATTAAGCGCGGACGTTTATTCCCCTCAGGTATATTTAAACTGCTGATGAACAAAAGCAAGATCACCTCTATCCGTATTTACGCTTTGGGGGTGATTGATGGCTACCGTAAAATGGGTATTGAAGCTGTACTATACGGCACCATTATTAAAGAATACAAACGCAAAGGCTTTTTACACGCTGAAGCGGGGTGGACGCTCGAAAATAATGACATGGTAAACAAAGCCATCCAGGCTATAAAAGGCGACCCATACAAAACCTATCGTATTTACGAGAAAGCGATATAATGGAGCGGGTTTTAATAACCGGCGCCAGTGGTTTTGTAGGTTTCCACCTGATAAACGAGGCTTTAAAGAACAACCTAAAAGTTTATGCCGCGGTACGCAAAAGCAGCGATATAAGGCATCTTAAAGATCTGGCCATTCAATACACCTATCTTGATTATAACGACGTTCAATCGCTTATAAGCGAGTTAGAAGACAAACAATACACCTATATCATCCACGCCGCGGGTACCACTGCCGCCAAAACCCTGGATGTTTATAATTTAGTTAACGCCACGTATACCTATAACCTGGCATTAGCCGCCACAAAGGCCAACATCCCGTTAAAGAAATTTGTTTTTTTAAGCAGCCTGGCGGGTTTGGGGCCGCTGCCCGATAGCAGCAGCACCATTAAAGATGATGCTAAGCCCAACCCCGTTACTGCTTACGGTAAAAGCAAATTACTGGCCGAAGCGCAACTTAAACCATTAACCTCGCTCCCATTAATTACTATCAGGCCAACCGCTGTTTACGGCCCAAGGGATAAAGACATTTTTATCATCCTGAAAAAGTTCAGCCAGGGGCTTGAGCCTTATATTGGTAAGATGCCACAACTGTTAAGCTTTATTTATGTGAAAGATCTGGCAAAAGTAGCTGTGCAGGCGTTATTCTCAAACGTCACCCACAAAACCTACAACATCAGCGATGGCAAAACTTACAATCGTTATGCATTGGCTGATTACAGTAAACAGATCCTCAGCAAAAAGACATTTAAGATACATTTACCCTTATTTATAGTTAAGGCTTTAGCATGGCTCTTAGAGAAAGCTTATGCAAACAGCAAGGCTACACCTGCCCTCAACATCGAAAAACTGAACGAATTGACCGCCGCTAACTGGGTGTGCGATATTGAACGCGCCAAAACAGACCTGGGGTTTGCACCGGAGTATGATCTGTACGCGGGTTTAAAAGAATCTTTTGAATGGTATAAAGCCAATGGCTGGTTGTGACAGATATTCCCGCACTATTTAAAACCATTAAAAACATGTATTTTAGGCGCTTTGCATGAAAAAACTCTTACTATTTATCATCATCCTTGCATGCGCCGGTGATCTGTGGGCGCAAAACAAGCAAACCACTTATGGCAACCAGGTATGGTTTGGCTATTATCCGCAGCTAAGGTTTAGTAAACATTGGGGTCTATGGTCAGACTATGAGCTACAGCAAAAAGAGCACATAGCCGATAATTCGCAATTCACCTTCAGGCTTGGCGGCACGTACTATATTAATAACGACACCAAGCTTACCGCGGGCTATACCTTTATAAACGTTTCGCCCGCGGCAGGCCATTTATATGTTTCACAACCGGAAAACTCGGCCTGGGAGCAAATACAATGGTATACCTACCATAAAAAAAAGAAACTGATGCAATGGCTGCGTTTAGAAGAACGCTTTAAACGCAATATTTTAGACGATTATACCCTTGCCGATAAGAGCACCTATACCTGGCGCGCCCGTTACGATTTTTTTTACCAGTTGCCCCTCAGCAGCAAAGGCATTAGCCCGCATCATTTTTCGGCTGCCATTGGCGATGAGATCTATATTAACTTCGGTAAAAATATAGTTAACAATTACTTCGATCAGAACCGTATTTTTTTGGGTATGAGTTACCAGGTTAACCATCATGACAACCTGGTTTTTGGTTATATGAAACTCTTTCAACAGCAACCCTCGGGTAACCAGTATAAAGATCTGGATGTGTTCCGTATCTCTTTCTTCGAAAACATAATTTTATGGAAGAAAAAAGAAGAACCTGCCGAATAAGTACCCGCTTTTAATCACCTGAACATGCCAGCAAACCTCACCCCTCAAAACAGCAAGATCAGCCTTTCAGATATTGAAGACAGGAACCAACATAAAGGCGCCGTAGTTTGGTTTACAGGGTTAAGCGGATCAGGCAAATCTTCCATCGCGGCTCAAACCGAACTAAACCTGTTTAGTAAGGGCATAAACGTTTATGTGCTTGATGGAGATAACCTGCGACTGGGTTTAAACAAAGATCTGAGCTTTTCGGATGCCGGCCGTGCCGAAAACATCCGCCGCGCTGCCGAGGTTGCTAAACTGTTTTACCAGGCTGGTTTTGTGGTGATATGCTCGTTCATCTCCCCTTTCGCGGCCGACCGTGAGCTTGCCCGCAAACTCATACCACAGGATCGTTTTTTCGAGGTATATATCCAATGCAGCCTGGAGGAGTGCATCAAACGCGACCCTAAGCACCTATATCAAAAAGCACTAAACAACCAGATACCCAGCTTTACAGGCATTTCATCACCCTACGAAGCACCCATAAATCCCGATCTTATCATCCATACAGAAACAAGCGATGTTAATGAATGCTCGAAACAAATTGTTGAACTGTTGAAAATTAAGGGAATAATTTAAAACTTAAGAAGCATTGGCCTGTCATCCTGAGCTTGTCGAAGGACGACGTGCGTGGGGCCATAGTCCGCAATTGCATAGTCCATAGGCCCTGCGCTCGCCCTTCGACAAGCTCAGGGTGACACTCCTATTTAGCCTTTACAAGCTGGAAGATGTAATGAAAGAAACACATTTTCCATTTTACATCATCCATCTTACATCAAATTAAACTTTTTTCGGCGGCAGGTCAAATGCTACTGCATTATGCTCAAAATGTCCTTTGTGCGAACCATCGCAAAATGGTTTATTGGCCGACAGGCCGCAGCGGCAAATTGAAACTATCGTTCTGCCTTGCAAGCCGTAAGCATTGCCCTGCATATCTACTATTTCAAAGTCGTCGCCATCAATTTTAACGGAACCGTTATTGTTTATTGTAAGTTTAGTTGCCATGTGTTGTATTTTCGACTAAGATATTAAAGCCGCCTTAATTCGCATCATTTTTTATGCTTTTATTGGTTGTTATGCCTTAATCCGTTAAAAATTTACCCTGCCCCCAAAATCCTGCACCCAATAGGTTTTGTATTCGTAAATGCCTACCTCTTTAAATTGCGGGTTCATCAGGTTTTTGCAATGGCCCTCGCTTTCTATCCAGCCGTCCATTACCTCGTCAATGCTTCGCTGGCCCATGGCTATATTTTCGCCAACGGCCCACTTTCTAACACCCTTATAATCATACCCAACAGCTAAAACCCTTTGGCGTAAGGTGCGGCCATTGCGGCTCTCATGACTAAAATAATGACGCCTTGCCATATCCATAGCATGCCCTTTGGCGGCTTCGGTGAGCATATCGCTCCAGTGCAAAGCGGGTACAGGCGGCATAAAGGTACCACCGCAGTTACAACCACGTTGCCGCAGGTCGTTAATACGATCTAAAAATTGTTCTTTAAAACTATGGTCGCTGATACGCAAAGATGATTGCGCTATGGATGCGGGGGCTATAAATACAATGGCAAACAGCCACAAGTACATTTTCTTCATGCTTGCATAACGCAGTTGGGACCAAATTAGTTTTACCGATGCCGGTATATCGTTTACTTATCTGTAAACCGCGAGCGGAATATTTTATCCCACAGGTCGGAAGTAACCCCATAACCCCGCGATGGCTCCGAGTAATGGTGCAGCATGTGGTGCTGCTTTATCCTCTTCCAGATGCCCGATTTAAAGTTGAAGTGATGGATAGCATAATGCGTCATGTCATAGGCCAGGTATCCGGCTATAAAGGCGGGGAAGAAAGCATAAACATACGTTGACGGCAGCAGGGCATCAAACAAAAAATAAAAGCCTGTAGCAAGCGGTATACTGGCCGATGGCGGCAGCACCAGGCGTTTCAAATCGTTAGGATAATCGTGATGTACGCCATGGAAGATAAAGTGCAGGCGCAGCGCCCATTTTTGTTTTGGTACAAAATGAAAAACAAAGCGGTGCAGCACATATTCAACAAATGTCCAGACAAAGAGGCCGGCTGCAACCAGCCAGGCAAAGGTGCCAATACTTAAATTTGCCACAAACAGAGCCTTGTAAACCAGGTATGCAATTACCGGGATATAAATAACAAGCGGAATAAAAAAATGAACCTTTGATAATGCCTCCAGCAAGTCGCTTTTAAACATCCTTGTCGACTCCGGAGAATTGGAAACATAATTTTTCTTCATAATACCTTTATGGTTTAAACCGCTCCGTCAACTCTTTCCCGGTTGCCGTGTCGGTACCCTTTACTTCAATATAAACTACGTTCGGAAACCAGAATGTGCCTCCCTCTATCCTGAGGAATATCTTGCTTACAATGGCTTCCTTTTTTTCAATATTCGCGAAAATATGATATTTATTATCGCTTTCCCACTTCCTTAAAACAAGCGGGTATTTTTTGTAAGCTACAATCCGCACATCAAACTTATCATTACCCGTGGGTTTGGTGGCTATTCCGTAGGCAAATTTACGTTGAATAAAATTAAGTTCCTCTTTTTGCCCGCGTTCATTGTATTTTATCCAGTAAACATGCACCGGCTCATCTTTATCCAGGGCGCCGGTTTTATCGGTATTCAAATCGTAAATAATGGTATTGCTGTTCGGGTCGCGCTGAATATAAAACAGCCGGGGAACAGTCGGGTTCGGGAAAACTATTTTTGGTTTTACCTTCCGGGAAAGCGTATCGGCATCGTTAACAAACGTATTAACGGCGCTTTTATTTATATGATTATTACCCGGAAGTAACACCATAAGCTGCATTAATATAGAAAAAGCAAGTGTCATTTTTTGTACTGATTAAAAATCGAAGGTCGCTCTTGATCGTATCCCAAACTGAACCGTGTTTTGATGATCGAGATAATTAAAGCGCTGTACCAGGTCTACCCTGAAAAACTTCAGGATATTGCCGATGCCCACACTACCTTCGGTATAAGGCGCGCCGTTTAAAGCGTATGTAATTGGCCCTGCCGCGTTAACCGGGAACTGCAGCAGCGAACTATTAAGCGCCGGGTTATTCTCATTACGCACACCGCCAAATATCCCTTTGAACGATACGCATTCACGCCATTTCAGCTTCCGCAGCAGCGGTATCTTATTAAAGAAAAAGCCATTGAACGAGTGGTCGATATTCACGCTCACATAATGGTCGGTAACAAACTCCAAAAAGTTCATCAGGTTGTACGATTCTGTTTGGTACGAGTAAGTTTGGTTGGCATGATGAATGTTTAACAACGGAAATGGCACCTGCCCGAAAATATAACCGGCATTCACAGAAACATCGGTATAACCCAGCTGCGATAGCAAAAAGCGCTTCTCCACCCGCCCACGCAGGCTTTGGTAGTTATACTGTCCGCCTGCTAATCCCTTAATCGCGGTGGTATAGGTTACATCAAATATCGGGTTAGGGCTCGGTATAACGTAGCGGTAAACCTTTCCCTGTAATAACTTCTCGTTTGGTGCCCAGCGTAATTTTAACGATACTTCCGAAGTGGTGAGGCTGCCAACATCAACCGATCCGGCGCCATCCTGTTTTATAAAATATAAGGAGCCTGCCGGCGATTGTTTCCAGTTTTTAAAGCCCAGTTCATACGAAAAGTGGTTCTGAAACTCGTGTACATAATCGAGCCTGTAATAATCATTGTACAGGTATTTGTCGTTCACGCCACGCTTAAACGATAGCAATATGTTGTCTTCCTGTATAAACTCCAGCTCGGCACCGGGTATCTTGGTATCGCGCTGTACGCTTGCGCGGATATAGTTCTGCGGGTATTTATAAATGCTCTTGTTATTGATAGAATAAGTTGAGCTTAAAAAGTATTTCCATTTCTGATCTCTGAAGCCATAAGCACCATAGGTTTCAAAATAATAGCGCTTGCTCAATTCAGGCGTCGTTCGGGCACCAAAACGCAGGCGGAAACCTTCTATCGGGTTAAAGCTGTAAAAGGTATTTGCCGGACCAACCTCAACCGGGCCGAATGACTTATATCCCGCAACAAGCAATGTAAACAGATCAACCGTGCGCCTGAACGATGGTATGGTTTGCAGCGTATCAATATTATGGTACACTTTGGCTTCGGCCTTTGTCAGGGTATCTGCACCGCGGTGTAGTTGCCAAAAATCATTATTATGTTCATTCGCATCCTCTAAAACTTCGTGTGCCATACCACGGTAAATGCTATCGGGCCGTGGCTGGTTCAATACATAATTGCGGTAAGAGAAAATGCGTTCGCCAAATACCCCGGTCTTTCCTTTTTTGGTCACCCCGAAATCGGCCTTCGTATCCGATTTCATGAGCATATACCTACCAGCGGCATTTCTTTCAAAATCCTGGTTCACATACATTTCGCGCACCCAGTTCAGGTTAATGTTTTTGTTGATAGATAGCTTTGCCTTTTGCACCGCGTAGTTACTATCCAGCGTAATATATATTTCACCCTGGAAAAGCATATCGTTAGAGTAACGCGGGATAAAGCTCAATTCAACCAGTTTTACATTGTTATCGGTAATCGTATCGGTAATAAAAAACTTGTAAAAATTTGGCGCCACATCAGCAATCGGGCTCAAAAACTCATTGGTCATTAAGTAAATATTATTGTCGTAAATATTTACTTCGCTGTACATCCTGTTCAGTAATTCGTTAGTACCGTCGCTGTCAAACAGTTCGCCAAAGTCCACCCGTTTTTCTGCCTTCAATATCGTTTTGGTAGCCTCCGGGTTTTTACGGTAATACGTTTGCGATAGCTTTTCATCCAGGTAAACCGGCAATAACGATTTGCCCGGCAAGGTGGTACTGTCGCGGTTATCCAGCAAAAATTTATAGTTCTTCAATATTTTCTTTTCGGATAACTTACTCGAAAAATTACTGAGCGAGAACTGTAGTTTCTCGTATTTCTCGTACTCGGCGTAATCATAGCTTTGCACCCGGTTCTCGTTCTTATGCTCAATAACCTTGTGTATCAAATCTACCGCGGGGTTGTTTTTATTGCGATAACGCACCCGTTTCCCCGATTTTATAGTTACCTCACTCAGGGTTCGTTCCTCTTCCTCCAGCGCGAAGTTGATCTCCTGTACCTTGCCGGGCTCTACCGTGCGGATAACCTGTTTGTAGCCAATAAACGTTATTTTTAATTGCAAAAACTCCCTGGTGGTTCTTAAAGTGTATTTGCCTTCGGCATCGGTTATGGTGCCTGTTGTGCTGCCGTTAAAAGAAACGCTCACAAACTGAATTGGCTTTTTGGTACGGGCATCCGTTACTTTGCCTTTAACAATAGTTTGCCCGAAAGCGGCAATATTGATGATCAATAATAGGGGTAAGACAAGGTATTTCATTACAACAGTTATACACTATTTGCGCCCGCACATCTTTTTACGATTCTCCAAATAATCGGCGAATTTAAGCACAAGATTTTAGACGTTTGTGGTTAAAAAGTCAAATCTTTTTTGAACATGTTTTCCACCATTAATAGATGAGCAATAGCAATAATAGTTACACTGATACCATATAATAATTTTGTTATATTGCATCACCATGAATAGGAAACATCTTTAACCCGGTTACTTCCCGGTAAAAACCTCCTTCTCAAAACCGGCCATTTTGAAGAGTCTATTGCCTGTTGGTTC